>ERZ827168.176-NODE-176-length-110030-cov-18.095149_pt1 | contig 110030 bp, 116 predicted proteins | sample MGYA00519868_ERZ827168 | MGnify/ENA primary metagenome ERZ827168 (study PRJEB31778, sample SAMEA3449271) | human gut metagenome | biome: human gut; feature: human-associated habitat; material: faeces | place: United Kingdom | collected 2010/2012 ... | reverse complement strand
CTAAAGAAGAATGGGAAAAACAGAAAAAAGAATGGGGTAATTATTTAATAGAGAAATACAAAGACGAAAATATAATGAATAATAATATATTGGGAGTATCCTCTTTTGTTGAAATGAATATAGCCGAAATAGAAAAGGAAAAATCTATTAACGAAAGCTCAATAGATATAATCAAAAAATTTGCCAAAAGTTTTGATATTAATTTAGAAATAGACGAAGCCAAATTGGATAAAACGGTTGGTTTTAATGAAAGTTTAAATAAAGCTTATATTTCTATGATAAAATCTAATATTTCAAACATAAGAAATAAAACAAATATAAATAATGTTAATAAAGTATTGGAAACAAATATATTGTCAAAATCGAGCGAAATAATCATTGACGATTTAAAAAAGTCATTTTCTAATATAATTTTTGATATAAGAAATAGAATATCCGATTTATATAATGAAAATAACGAAATGAAAGAATCGCTTGATATGGATAAAAAAGAAAAAGAAGAATATATCTTAAAGAAAAACGAGGAAATCGAAGATTTAAGAGAAAGCAAAAACGAAATTAATAAAGCCTTTGAAACTTTAAAGTCAAATTGGCTTGAATTAAACAAAGAATTAAAAACAGAAATAAGAAAAAATTAAATATTAAAATAATTAAAACAAAAGGAGATTAAATATGGCTTCAAAAACTACATTTTTTAAAAGTGCATTTAAATTCATTGAAAAGAATATGCCCACAATAAAAAAAGTGGCTAAAAAAATTGGAAAATTTATTATCGATAATAAAGATAAGATTATCGCTGTAGGAAAGAATATAATTGATAAAATTATGGGAAATCCAATTACTAAAGAATATAACGAACAAGTGGCGCAAAAGATGGCTGAAAGAGGCTCTTTTGACGAGACTAATGCGACTATGGAAGAGATTATAGATTTTGATAGGATTTTGGAGGAAATTAGAGATTCTTATTATAAAAAATTAAATAATATAGAAAAATCTACTATAGAAGGCAGTAGAAATATATTAGAACAAAATATAGAGATAATAGAAAAAGAGTTTAAACCTAACGGCATAGAAATTAATATTGACGCTATAAAATATAAGTTTGAAAATTTGATAAAATTATTTAAAAATTCATTTTCAAACGGAGTTATAAGTCATATAGCTATGTCCGATTATAAAATGTCAAAGATATTAAAAATAAAAAACGATAAAGATAGGTTTAATAAAATTAATAAATATATTAACGAATTAGTGTCTGACGCTATCAAAGAATACTGTTCCAATTTGGATAATATCACAAACGAATCTTTGAAAATAGTTAGCGATGCGGTTAATGATAATCTTAATAACACTGAAAATAGTATTAACAATATAAGAGAAGAAATAGAAAATAATATGAAATTAGAAGTTAAAGAGATAGAAGCGAAAAGAAAAGAATATGAAAACAAATCTAAATTATTAGAAGAATTTATTGATATTTTAGATTAAAAAAGAATTTGTTTATATGAATAGCAACGATAAAATAAATATTATAGTATCGGATATTGAATCTCTTATAGAAAAAATTAATTTATTTTACGAAAAATTATATTATTTGGATATTATGAGAGCCGATGTAGACGAAATACATAAAATTAAACATGATATTTATGATATTGAAAAAGATATTTTAGAGAAAGTTAATATTATAAACGAAAAGTATAACAAAATTAAAATATTATGCTATGAAGTTAATGAAAGTAAAATAAAAATTATTAATAGTCATAGGATAATGGAATCCGATATAAACAAAATTAAACTTGAAACTGATAATATAATTATTCGTGTAGACAAATTAGAAAAATATAATTTAGAGATAAAATCTAATATCAAGTCGTTATCGGATAATATAAAAGCCGCTAATAAACAAATCGGTATAATCGATAAAAATATTTCAGCAGCTATAGATACATTATCAAATAATATAAAAGCTATTAATAAACAAATAGCAAAAAACAACGATAACAACAATAAAAAATTAAAAGAGCTTGACGACAGTTTTAAGAAAAATATTTTATCTTTAAATAGAAAGCTTTTTTATTCTAATATTTTTTTTATTTTATTGTTTGTAGCATTGGCTATTTTTAAGTTTTTAGGAAAAATATAATTTATAATTACATAAAAAAGGAAAAAGTTAATGAATATAATTCAAAAATTAAAAGACTATAAAACATGTTTTCTTATGAATGCAAATATATCGGAGTATTTGGGAATAGCGGCTTATAAAGACGAATATATTGAAATCTACGAATATTACGATAACGAAGACGAAAATAAATTTATAATAGAAGAAAACGGTAAATTAGCGACTATAGAAAATACTTTTGATTTTACCAAAACTATGTTTTTAGATTGGGTTGAGCAGAGAAAATTTGAATTATCGGATAAAGAAAATATAAAAGATTTTAAAAAATTTGAAACTATATTAATGTCGATTAACGATTTTAAAGAATATCGCCCGCATATTTTCTATAAAAATATTTATATGATAGAGGATATTAAATCTTTAACCTATGACGATGGAAGAAAAAGACATAGATGCGGCAATTGCGGTTATCCTTATTTTCATTCTTCGCAAATATTTGAATATGAAGGAGGGGAAGAAGGTTTAGAATCCGTTTCTTATAACGCCGATATTGAAATAGTTTGCGGTTGCTGCGGTAGGTTTGTCAAAAATCCAAAATTATTTATGGGAGGCTTAAATGAATGAAAATGAATTTATTTTTGAATTGCTTTCGAACGTGCTAACGGCAATTTTTGAGAAAAAGGTTATTATAAAATATGCAGATAAAAAATTAGATATTTATATAACGGGAGTCGGCGGTTGCGTATTGGATATTAGCGATAATTCAAATATTATAGTTAGGCAATGCGATATATCGGAAGAGATGCTTAATAAAATTAAAACTTATATAAATAATTTGTTTATATCGTAATTATATAAAATGATAAGGATATTAAAATGGAATTGGACGATGAAAAAATAAAAGCGTTGGAAAATTTTTGCCGTAGAGTAATTTGTTTAGATAAAATATTAGATTTGGAAGATAAAAAAGAAAGAACGGAATATTACGATAATTTAAGCAAATCAATGGCAATGTATTCAAAACAGGAAGAAAATCCATCCGAATCGATTTTTTATAAAGAACAATTTAAAGGATTAAGCGAGGATTTAAATGACGGTTTCGGTCCTTATATAAATGTAAAAACAGAACATGAAAAAATATTATTAAGATTAAACGAAGAGATAAAAACTTACGGATTAAGAAAATTGATAATTAAAGTAGACGAAGAAAATTTTTTTAGCGATGAATATTGCGATAAAAAAATTTTAGTAATTAAAGAGTTTATATTAATTCCAAGATTATTAAAATTAAATGTTGGCTATTTTGACATATATATGGTTAGAGACGAAAATTATAAAAGTTTGTTTAGATTTGGATTATTTGATTATTCTTATCATTATGTAGATGTTCCTTATTTTTATAAAGTATGTTCGTATTTATATCCAGATAGAGTGCCAAAAATATCGGAAAATTTATTTGAGGAATTTCTTAAATACGCAAAAGAAAGCGAAAAACGGCTTTCAATAAAATAAAATAATTAAGGAAAAATAAAATGATAAAATTGGAAGGAAAATACAATAAAGATTGCAAAATATTTGCAGACGACATAGAAGAGAGTTCATATACTCTTATACAAAATATTTTAAATGAAAAGGCTACGGAAAATACAAAAGTTAGAATAATGCCCGACACTCATATTGGAAAAGGAATAGTTATCGGTTTTACAATGCCTCTAACCGATAGAGTTAATCCGTTTCATATTGGAGTCGATATAGGCTGTGGTATGTTATGCGCTAAATTGGGCGAAGAAATTAAAAATATTCCTTTGGAAAATATTGATAACAAAATAAAAAATATTATTCCAATGGGAAGAGGAGTTCATAAAGAAGGACAAAATGGACTTTTGAATACGGAAGAATTAAGCAAACTCATAAAAAATTTTACTATAAATTATAATAAAAGATATAATACAAATTTCACGCATGTAGAAATTGACGATAAATATATACAAAATATGCTTGATAGAATTAATATAGAACCTATAAAATTCTATAATTCTTTAGGGACGCTCGGAGGCGGAAATCATTTTATAGAAATTGGAGCGTCTAAAAATAACGATTATTATTTAACTATACATTCAGGCTCAAGAAATTTCGGAATGAGAGTTTGCAATTATCATGTCGATAAAAATAAAAAAAGAATCGATTCAGCCGCATGGTTTTTTGAAAATATAGAACAAGTCAAAGAAAATAAAGACGCCGAAGAATTTGAAATATTATATAAAGAATATAACGAATTAAACGAAAAAATAAAAAACGATTCGGAAAAATATTATTTGGAAAAAGAAGCTATGTTTGACTATTGCATCGATATGGTTATAGCGCAGTATTATGCAAAAGTTAATAGAGAAACTATATTAAAAATAATTTCAAAAAAATTAAATATTCTAGTAGAAAATAGCTTTCAATCCGTTCATAATTTTATTGATTTTGAAGATTTTATTATAAGAAAAGGCGCTATAAGAAGCTATAAAAACGAAAAAATGATTATACCTTTTAATATGAGAGACGGAATATTGATTTGCGAAGGAAAGAGTAATGAAGATTGGAATTGTTCCGCTCCGCATGGCGCTGGCAGAGTTTTATCAAGGATGCAGGCAAAAGCTATGATAGATATGAACGATTTTATTGATTCTATGAAAGGAATTTATTCTAGCAGCATTTGCAAACATACTTTAGACGAAGCTCCACAGGCTTATAAAGATTCAAAAAAGATAGAAGAATTGATAGAACCTACGGCTAATATAATCGACAGATTAAAACCCGTTTTGAATATAAAGGCTACTCGTTCTTAAATGTTTATTAATAAAATAATTAAGGAAAAATAAAATGGAATTAGATAATGAAAAATTAGAAGCTATAAAAGATTTTTTTTATAAAGAAAATTATAATATAATTGATGAAGAGAGTAAAGAAGAATTCTATAAAGGATTGGCTCGTGACTTGAGAAAACTCGGTTATTCGTTAGATGAAATAGAAACTAAAATAAAAGAAGATAAAATCATAGATAAGAAAGATTCAAGAGAATATTTTAATCGTTCATTATATAAAATGATACAAATGTATAAAGAGCAGGAAGAGGACACGAATAAATCAATTTTTTATGAAAAGCAGTATCAAGATTTGGACGAAGGAATAAAAGAAATTCATAACAAAACAGTATTAAGATTAAACGAAAAAATTAAAACATGCGGAATAAAAAAATTGATAAAAGAAGTTGGGGCGAAAACTTTTTTTGATTATGATTATCGCTATTATTATGATAAAGAAACTTTTATAATAGAGGAATTAGAATTAGTCCCGCAATTATTAAAATTATGTGGAAACTGTCAAACTATATATATGGTTAGAGACGAAAATTATACAACTTTATTTAAAATTACTAGTTACGATTATGATATGCTTGAATATTATAAAATCTGCTCTCTTTTATATCCAAATAAAGTGCCAAAAATATCTGACGATTTATTTAATAGATTAATTGAAATTGAAAAAGAAATAATTAAGAATAAATTTGAAAAAATGAAATAATAAATAAAAAAATTTGAAAAATAAAATATATTATGTTAACATAAATTTTAAGGAGAAAATTATGAATGAATATGAAGAAACTTACAGTCAAGAGGAAATCGATTATCTCTCGCTTGGAAAATCATATTATGAAAACGAAAAATACGAAGATACTATAGATATATTTTTAGAATTAATTAATTTGAATCCTGATAATTATGAAGGCTGGCATTATTTGGGAATGTCTTACGCTCAAATAAAAGAATATGAAAAAGCTATAGGATTTTTACTAAAAGCCATAGAATATAACCCCGAAGAAGAACTTGATTGGTGTTGGTTGGGTTATTCATATAATGAAAATGAGCAATATCAAGAGGCTATAAATTCTTTATTGAAAGCGGTGAAATTAAATCCTGACGATGAATATAATTGGTATTGGTTGGGGCGCTCGTATGAAGATAATGAGCAATATAAAGAATCTATAGAATGTTTATTAAAGTCTGTAGAGATAAATCCAAACAATGAATATAATTGGTATGAATTAGGATACTCGTATAATAGAAATAAACAATATAAAGAATCTATAGAATGTTTATTAAAAGCTGTAGAATTAAACCCAAATAACGAATATAATTGGCATTGGTTAGCTCATTCCTATTTTCAAAATAAACAATATGAAGAAATGGAAGCGGCTTTATTAAAAGCGGTAGAAATAAAACCCGATTATTATGATTGTTGGCTCGGTTTAATATTATCTTATAAAAAAATGGAAGATTTTATTAATGAAATAGAAGCATGCAAGCAATTAATTAAACTAAATCCCGATGATGATATCGGTTGGGAATATTTAGGAAACGCATATTACAAAAATGAACAGTATAAAGAAGCGATTGAATCGTTCTTGAAAACTGTAGAATTAAATCCTGAAACTGATAATAATTGGTATTGGCTAGGATGCTCGTATTGTAAAAATAATCAATATCAAGAGGCAATAGAAAATTTATTAAAGGCGGTTAAAATAAATCCAGATAACGATAATAATTGGTATTGGCTAGGAAAATCATATTGTAAAAATAAATACTATGAAAAAGCAATAGAAAGTTTATTAAAAGCCATTGAATTAAATCCTAATGATGAATATAATTGGCTTTGGCTTGGAAATTCTTATATCGGTTTGAAAGATTATAATAACGCTATTCAGTCTTACGAAAAAGGAATTGAAATTAACTCTACTAATTGCAATATGTTGAATAATTACGGAGTGGCTTTGGCTAATTTAAATAGAATTGAAGAGGCTAAAAAATGTTTTGAAAAAGCTTTAGAAATTGATTCGACTTATCAACTTTCAAAAGATAATATTGATAGTTTGGCATCTTTTGATATTGAAGGTTTGCGTATCTCGGAAGAATAGAATTTATTTTAATTATATATAAATATTTTGGATTAACATATACATATCCCTTTTTAATAATTAATTCTTTATTCTTAATTAAATCATTTATATCATATTTATTTTCAAATTTAATTCCATATTTATTCTCAAAATTCTTTAAATTAATACCTTTTGTCTTTCTTAATCCAAGCATTACTTCATCATACATTTTATCATCATTGCCAAGTAAACTTTCATAATTATGATAATCACCACTTAAATATTTATTCAAATTACGTGTATTATCATATCTAAAACCATCAACATAACCAGATGCACCTAATCCAAATCCATAATACTCTTCATTATTCCAATAACTCAAATTATGCTTAGACTCATATCCCTTTAAAGAAAAATTACTAATTTCGTAATGATTATATCCTTTTTTCTTTAAATATTTAATAATCGTAAAATACATTTTAGAATCAAGATCTTCATCAATCGGATTAATACCTTCATTATAAATTTTAGTATGTTCTTCAATTTGTAATGAATAAGTACTAATATGTTTAGGTTTTAATTTAACTATAAGTTTAAGATCTTTTTTTAAAGTTTTAATATTTTCTCCCGGAATACCATAAATTAAATCTAAATTAATATTATCCATTCCTTTACTTCTTATCATATTAATTTTATTTTGAATATCTTTAAAATCAACTGTCCTTTCCAAAAAACCTAAATTATCTTTATCAAAAGATTCAATTCCAATACTCATTCTATTAACTCTATTTTTAATAAGAATATCAATTAATTCTTCAGTTATATCATCCGGATTACATTCAAAACTATATTCATAATTATTTGATACTTTAACCACACTTAAAATCTTAAATAATTTATTTAATTCATCATAACTTAAAGAAGAAGGAGTCCCTCCACCAATATACACAGTCTCCATTTCTTCCCCATTATAATAATTTGTAATTTCATTATTTAATTCATCTAAATATTTATCAATAAACTCATGATTATAAAACATTTTACAAAAATCACAATAAGAACATATTTTCTTACAAAAAGGTATATGAATATACATATGTTTCATAAAACACACTCCAATTTAGTATTTAAAAAGGATGAATTATCATCCTTCTAAATATTCTTTCTTTTTGTTATTTTTCTTTTTAAGATAAATAACCAAACTTACTATTAATAATGCACTAACTCCTGCAACACTGGCTATTATTTCAATTTTTTTATTATAAGCAGCTTTTTGAATATCTATTGAATATATATTTGTTAATCCATTTTCTGCTATAACTTTTACTCTTATTGTACTAAATCCAGTTAAATCGTTATTTCCATACATATATATGTCTGCTCGATTTGATTCTGGAGTTGCACTTATTAATAATGTCTTTTCTCTTTTAATTTTTACTTCATAATCTAACTTATCAGGACTAAATTCTATATTATAGTTTTTAATTGATAATGTTCCTAATCTTGCTGAATTTGATATATCTAATCCGCTTTCTTTTCTTATTACATGTAAACTATATATTCTTGTTTTATTATTGTTTTTTACTTCTATTTGAATTAGATTATTTCCTACTTTTAATCCCGTATTATTTCCTACATTAACTGTCGCATTTTCATCTTCAGCAAACGCATATATTGGTAAATCTTCTGTTTCATATGGTACAGTTATTGTATAATCATAGGTTTCTTTATCAAATCCAAGCATTGTTCCTGGTACTGTTAAACTGCTTAGATATGTACTATTTATATTATCTTTATCTTCACCATTTCTTATAAAGGTTATTACATAACTTCTTATACTTCCAGCTTCACTTATTACTTTAAGTACCACTGATTGTCTATCCTCTGTTATTTCTACTTCTCTTGGTTCGTATCCTTTTATAAATTTTGAAGTACTACTATCTAATTCTGCATTTACACTTACTTTTTTAGTAAATCTACTTATTTTTACATCATAATTTGTTGTATATGGATCAAAATCTATACTTCCTCTACTTAATTTAACATTTTTAAGTAAATTAGAATTATTTCTATCATCTACTCTATTTATTATAAATGTATAGCATCTTTCTTTTCCTTCTTTATTTACTATTTTTATTAATGCGACATTTCTTCCATAATCTAAATCTATTGTTCTTGGTTCATAACCAGATACATATGTTGCATCACTACTTGTTAATGTTGCATATAATGCGATTTTATTTGCTGTTACTGATAATTCATAAGATGTTGTTAATTTATCAAATCCACCTACTGAATCTGCTATTAAGTCATTTGATAATAATGCATATTTTGAATCTTTAACTCCAGTAGTATATCCTACTGTTCCATCTAAAGAACTAATATTAGTGTTAATATCATTACCATTGCCATCTTGTACTTTAAAACTTGCAAGGGTTGTACTTAAATCAGCATCATATACTTTAGCTAAAACTGGATAACTAATTCTACGTTTTTCATTAATTGCCCATATAAAGTATGTTCCGGCTGTTCTTTCTATACTAAATGAATTATTAACCGCATTAAATGTACTCCATCCTGAATTTACAGTTGGTTCTTCACCACTTGATACATGATATCCTAAAATTGGAACATCTCCATATGGAACTCCGGTAATATTTATTGTTCCTTTACCACCAGTAGTTATTGCTCCAGCTGATGCATTAACACCAGGTCTTTTTATATAACTACATGTATATAAATAATCTTTATAACAATTATCTGAATTACTATCTTTACATGTATCATTAGTTAATTTATATTTAAATTCATAATCTTCAGCACATGAAACTATTTTATTTCTTGTATCTTCAGTATCATCTTTTTTACATATTGATACAGGAACTTCTCCCTTAGCACCTGTAACATTTTTAGATGTTACACATGTTTTAGATCCATCTCCATTACTATCTTGATTTTGGCAAGCCGGTTTATCACTTGTAATATAATCTATATTTATATATACTGTCTTACCATTATATTCAACTTCACATGATTTACCATCACATGAACTCTTTATTTCTTTCTTAAAAGTTACAATAGATCCACAACCTATTTCAGTTTTATCTTTACTTAAACCTTTATCAGAATAATAATATGTTTTTTTTGCTATATATCTTTCAATTTTTTGATAACATCCAGTTTCACTTTCATTTTGAACTATGTCTCGTTTATATATTTGGGTACTTGTTTTAACAGTGTTTTCATTTATAGAAGTAACATCACAAATTGCATTATCCCCAGTTGTACACGTTTCTATAAACAATTTATCACCACAGGCAATTGCATCTCCACTATTTTCCTTACCTTTAGCATAAAAAAATGATCCTATCTTTTCTTTTTTATCATCAAGAGTTGGTTCTTCAACAACACCTGCTCCGCCTGAACTTCCGCCTGAACTTCCACCACTTGAAAGTTCGTCTTCATAACATGTTTTTGCAATAATGTCATCAAAACAATATAATTTATTACTAGTTTTAGTATCATATCTCCCGCCGGTTGTGCAATCGCCATCTCCAGCAATTCCATTAAAAACTCTTGATAAATTACGTGTTCCTACTTGAATAAAACATTCATTGTTTTTACATACATAATCACTATTTTTATTATAAGAAATAATTTTATTTCCGTCAGTAATAGTCATGAGATTATCTTCGTCTGCAACTACCGATATTTTACATCCGGCTTTTCCAATTTTATTTTTTTCACCTCCATTGCTGCCAGAACCACTACCAGAATTTTCGTTTGAATCAAAACATGCATTAACATCTGTTAAATGAGATTGTCCCCAACACGTAATTACTCCATTTTGAGTACCACTTCTCGGTGTACAATCATCATTAGCAGAAATTCCTTTAAATGAACTTTTATATTCAGCATATGGGGTGAATTTAACAAAGCAATTGTTTGACGTGCAAGTATATTCTAAACCTTTGTTTTTAAAATCAGAAAACCACTCATCAAGATAAGTATTACCATCATCAACTATGGCATAATTTCCCTTTAAACTTGCTTTTTTAATAGTTATTTTACATCCAGCAGCAGCTATTTCTTTGGATTCGCTTGACTCATTAGTTATTTTAAGATCTTTCTCACCTTCATATTTATTAGAAACTGCCATTCGACTAACTAATAAGGTAAATAAACAAATTAGTAATATAAATGTACAACACAATTTCTTTTTTCTATATTCAATCATAAGTACTCTCCTACCTTCCATATTAATTCTATAAAATATTTAAAACTATTGCAATAAAAATAGAAAAATGTCGTTAAAAAATTAAAAAAATATTTTTACTAATTACATATGTTTCATAAATATGTTTCATAAAACACACTCCAATTTAGTATTTAAAAAGGATGAGTTATCATCCTTCTAAATATTCTTTCTTTTTGTTATTTTTCTTTTTAAGATAAATAACCAAACTTACTATTAATAATGCACTAACTCCTGCAACACTGGCTATTATTTCAATTTTTTTATTATAAGCAGCTTTTTGAATATCTATTGAATATATATTTGTTAATCCATTTTCTGCTATAACTTTTACTCTTATTGTACTAAATCCAGTTAAATCGTTATTTCCATACATATATATGTCTGCTCGATTTGATTCTGGAGTTGCACTTATTAATAATGTCTTTTCTCTTTTAATTTTTACTTCATAATCTAACTTATCAGGACTAAATTCTATATTATAGTTTTTAATTGATAATGTTCCTAATCTTGCTGAATTTGATATATCTAATCCGCTTTCTTTTCTTATTACATGTAAACTATATATTCTTGTTTTATTATTGTTTTTTACTTCTATTTGAATTAGATTATTTCCTACTTTTAATCCCGTATTATTTCCTACATTAACTGTCGCATTTTCATCTTCAGCAAACGCATATATTGGTAAATCTTCTGTTTCATATGGTACAGTTATTGTATAATCATAGGTTTCTTTATCAAATCCAAGCATTGTTCCTGGTACTGTTAAACTGCTTAGATATGTACTATTTATATTATCTTTATCTTCACCATTTCTTATAAAGGTTATTACATAACTTCTTATACTTCCAGCTTCACTTATTACTTTAAGTACCACTGATTGTCTATCCTCTGTTATTTCTACTTCTCTTGGTTCGTATCCTTTTATAAATTTTGAAGTACTACTATCTAATTCTGCATTTACACTTACTTTTTTAGTAAATCTACTTATTTTTACATCATAATTTGTTGTATATGGATCAAAATCTATACTTCCTCTACTTAATTTAACATTTTTAAGTAAATTAGAATTATTTCTATCATCTACTCTATTTATTATAAATGTATAGCATCTTTCTTTTCCTTCTTTATTTACTATTTTTATTAATGCGACATTTCTTCCATAATCTAAATCTATTGTTCTTGGTTCATAACCAGATACATATGTTGCATCACTACTTGTTAATGTTGCATATAATGCGATTTTATTTGCTGTTACTGATAATTCATAAGATGTTGTTAATTTATCAAATCCACCTACTGAATCTGCTATTAAGTCATTTGATAATAATGCATATTTTGAATCTTTAACTCCAGTAGTATATCCTACTGTTCCATCTAAAGAACTAATATTAGTGTTAATATCATTACCATTGCCATCTTGTACTTTAAAACTTGCAAGGGTTGTACTTAAATCAGCATCATATACTTTAGCTAAAACTGGATAACTAATTCTACGTTTTTCATTAATTGCCCATATAAAGTATGTTCCGGCTGTTCTTTCTATACTAAATGAATTATTAACCGCATTAAATGTACTCCATCCTGAATTTACAGTTGGTTCTTCACCACTTGATACATGATATCCTAAAATTGGAACATCTCCATATGGAACTCCGGTAATATTTATTGTTCCTTTACCACCAGTAGTTATTGCTCCAGCTGATGCATTAACACCAGGTCTTTTTATATAACTACATGTATATAAATAATCTTTATAACAATTATCTGAATTACTATCTTTACATGTATCATTAGTTAATTTATATTTAAATTCATAATCTTCAGCACATGAAACTATTTTATTTCTTGTATCTTCAGTATCATCTTTTTTACATATTGATACAGGAACTTCTCCCTTAGCACCTGTAACATTTTTAGATGTTACACATGTTTTAGATCCATCTCCATTACTATCTTGATTTTGGCAAGCCGGTTTATCACTTGTAATATAATCTATATTTATATATACTGTCTTACCATTATATTCAACTTCACATGATTTACCATCACATGAACTCTTTATTTCTTTCTTAAAAGTTACAATAGATCCACAACCTATTTCAGTTTTATCTTTACTTAAACCTTTATCAGAATAATAATATGTTTTTTTTGCTATATATCTTTCAATTTTTTGATAACATCCAGTTTCACTTTCATTTTGAACTATGTCTCGTTTATATATTTGGGTACTTGTTTTAACAGTGTTTTCATTTATAGAAGTAACATCACAAATTGCATTATCCCCAGTTGTACACGTTTCTATAAACAATTTATCACCACAGGCAATTGCATCTCCACTATTTTCCTTACCTTTAGCATAAAAAAATGATCCTATCTTTTCTTTTTTATCATCAAGAGTTGGTTCTTCAACAACACCTGCTCCGCCTGAACTTCCACCTGTTCCATCAACTGAATTTTCAGAAGATGATGTAGTTGTGTTATTATTACTACCTGATGATTTTTTTGCAAAACATGCAGTGATAGTTCTAAATTTACTTGAAGAAAAATTTATAGGATTCCCCGAAAACAAACTATCATTACATGACCCACTAGAAGACCATTTAAGGAATATGTATCCTTTGGCTGGAGTTGCAGAAACAGTAACTGAGCATGATTTGCCAGAGTCACAAGAATAACTTGCAGAAGTACCTACATCATTTACTTCTTTTAATTTTTTACCAGAAAAACTATCATAAAATGTAACTGTTCCAACTAAAGATCCATCACTTTCACCAACTATCCCTACATAAACAATTAAAGGTTTAGATGATGATGTTGCTGGCTTAGTAGGAGTTAACGTTGAATCGTCTTTACAATCATATCCAACTGTAGCATTATATTTACGATATTTTTCACCTTCTTTATTGAAACAATAAGACTTAGTTTCAGGAGCGAATGGAACATACCCATGGCATGATATTCCACCAACAGGAATATCATCATATAATTTTTTTTCATATCCACTACCATCTGCAGAAATTTTGCATAGTTTTGCAGCAAGATATTCCTCATTATTATTTTCTTTAAAATTATGGTTAGATGTATAATTATTAGATATAATCATACTTCCTAATAAAACTATAAATAATCCTACAGCCAATACAATTGCACTAAATAATTTCTTTTTCTTATTCATAAGCACTCTCCTACTTTCTATACTAATTTTATAAAATACATAGAATTATTGCAATACAAAAACCAGTATTTCTACTGATTTATTAATTCATTTAAAAACTTCTTACTTTTTAAGTATAATCCAGTATATCTATCATAATAAGTATTAACAAAATAATTAATATTTTTAATAATATCATCTTTTATCTTTAATTCACTTATAGATTCAATATTAACTAGATAATACATTCTAAGCATCTTTAATGTTTTACTATCATAAATAATTTCATTAGTATAACAATTCTTACAAATATATCCACCTTCATCAGGATCTATAGTAATTATATTAGAACTTTTACCACATTTACAACAATTATTAAAACTAAATCCAACACCCAAATAGTCCAAATATTTAAGTTCTAAAATATTAGTCATAACCATTGGATTTAATCCATCATTTATTTTATATAAAGTATTTATTAATAAATTATATATTTCTTCATCATTATTTTGTTTCATAACTTGACTAGTTAAATCTAATAAAAATGTCATATAACTTATCAATTCAATATCCTTCTTAATAGTTTTAAATTCATCTATTATATCTACACTTTTTAAAGTACTTAACTTATTATCATTATAATAAATATAAAAAGAACCATATGTTAAATTTATTGTAAAACTTCGTAGAGGACTTTTAATATTCTTAGCACCTTTAGCAATAGCGCCTATCATACCATCTTTAGTTAATATATTAATAATTTTACTAGTTTCTCCATAATTAATACTACTAACTATTATTCCTTCTACTTTCTTTAACATCTAAATCTAACCTCTTTTATATATCATATAATATTTAATTTCGCCGGTTTCTTTAAATTTATCCCACGCTTCTTGTTTAGTCATAATTTAAGCTCCCTTTCTACTATTATATTGGGAGCTTATTTTATCTTTTATTCACTTTATCACTATTTTTTTCTTGAAATAAGCAAATTACTGTACTCTTATTTATTGGAATATTTTCATTTTTTAATTCAAGACATAAATTATCTATTATCTCAGGAGTTAATTCTACTCCATTATAATTATAATTTAAATTATTCTTTAATTCATCTAAAGAATTATATTGATATGATCCCATTCCAATCTTATAAGTATAATCTTCTAAAATATTTAATATATTATCATCAATTAATTTTCTTCTTCTTGCAACATGTACAAAGAATCTAAATTTATTAATTGGCATCTGAGTTTTACGATAAAAATCTAAAGTACTTAAATCATCTAATGCGATATGATTAACTAGATCTCTAAGATTATTAACAAATAAAGCTTCTCTTAATTTTAATTCTTTAGTATATAAACCAAGCAATTCTTTTATATCTTCATTACCAGGTAAATTACTAAATTTAATCCAATTTTTAAATTTATCAGCACTTACATTATTTTTACCAAATACATAATTTGGATATACATCATTACCATTTAAAAATTCATTTATAACACTAACAATAGTTTCTTTTCTCTCAGTACTTGTTTGACTATCTCTTTCGTTTTTTCTTTCTTCTTTAGTATTTTCATGAATATTATCTAACTTAGTTACTAAATTATTAAGTTTATCTTTATCTTCAGGATGAACAACTATATACTCGTCAATTGTTTTCTTTATATAACCTAAAGTATATCTATCAATTAAGGTAGTTAATTCTTCATCACTTAATTCAGATAATAATAACTTAACTAATGGAAATTCTCTTCTACTTACCTTTTCTCTATTTGCATAACTTCTAGTTAATCTCTTTTGATAATATTTTTCTAAAATCATTAATTCTTCTTCTGTTGGTTTTGGCTCTACTACATGTCTTTTAAACATATTTAAAAATGTTGAAAGTCTAGTTGCATCAATGCCATATTTCTTCATCATTTCTTCTTTAACATTTTCACCATATTCAGTTTCTATTAATCTATAAAATGTCTCTTGACCTATTTTAATTTTTTCATCTATTGAATATCTTTTATTCATAACTTTCTATCTCCCTTTTTAAAAATCCTTAAATCCTAATTCACTTAAATATCTTTCTTTATCTCTCCAATTTTTAATTGTTTTAACATATAATTCTAAATAAACTTGTTTACCAAGTAATTCTTCCATATCACGTCTAGCTAAAGAACCGATTTGTTTAAGCATTGATCCTTGTGATCCAATAATAATTTTTTTTAAATTATTTCTTTCAACAATTATATCAACATACACTTCCATTAAGTTACCCTTATCTTTTAAATGAGTAACAGCACAAGTAACTGAATGAGGTACTTCTTCTTCTGTTAAATTAAGAACTTTTTCTCTAACTAATTCTCCTAACATAAACTCTAAAGAAGTATTAGTAATAGTTCCATCATCATAATATTTAATCTCATCTGTTAAATACCCCTTAATAACTTTAATTAATCTCTCAACATTATCATCTTTTAAAGCACTAATAGGAACTATATCACTAAAATCATATAACTCTTTATAACTATTTATAGCCTTTAATATTTGTTCATCACTTAATTTGTCTATCTTATTTAATACTAAAATAACAGGAATATCATTATTCTTAAATGCTTGAGAAATAAACGTATCTCCTCTTCCTAAAGGAGCAGATGCATCAACTACAAATAAAATTACATCTATATCTTCTAAAGATTCATAAGTTTGTTTATTTAAATACTTTCCTAATTTATCTTGGGGCTTATGAATACCTGGTGTATCTACAAATATTATTTGTGTATCCTTATCATTATAAACACCTTGTATTGCATTTCTAGTTGTTCCAGCTACATCAGAAACTATTGCAATATGTTTTTTTAATACTGTATTCATTAACGTACTCTTACCAGTGTTAGGTCTTCCTACAATACTGACAAATCCACTTTTCATGCTACCACATCCTCTATTTTATATTTTAATATATATTATCTATTAAATTACCTACTTTAATTATTCTTTCATTTCTATTAATATCATACAAAAATATTTCAGCATCATTTTCATAAAATTCACTAATCATATTTTTATTAATATTTTTTAAATCATTTAAATTTTTAGAACTAGTCATAACATACAAACTATCAAAATCACTTTTCTTATATCCATGACTAACTGCATTTGCAATTGCTGCTTCCTCAGCATAAATAGTACTTCTAAAAATATCATTTTTAACAAGTACTCCTCCAAATACCATTCCATCTTTCATTTTAGCAATCGCACTAAAATAAACTTTATCATGAGGAGCATAACAATTACTTAATAATCTTTCTAACTCTCTTACCATTAATCCTCCAAATTAAATGGATAAGGACAAATATCAGATATTTTAAATTCCTTACGCTTTCCTCTATTATTATAACAAAAAACTTTTGAATCTGGTAAAAAATATTCATGTAATAACTCTCTACACATAAAACAAGGCATACAAATACCTTTACTTGATCCCATAACATGTATTTCTTTAAAATCTTTTGTACTAAATCCTTCACTAAAAGCATTAGCAATCGCTACTTGTTCAGCACACATTCCACTTTTTCCATCTTTATTTTCTATATTAACCCCAATAACTTCTTGATTATTTTGCATAACAATTATACAAGCTACTTTATAATTAGAAATATTAGCATAAGCATTTTTCATTACTAACTTTAAATTATCTTTCATAAACTCTCCAATAAATATATTATTTTAGGTATAAATATTATTAAACCAATAATTGCTGAAGTAATAGCAAGTATAAGTACTGTTCCAGCCGCCGTATCTTTAACGATTTTAGCTTTTTCATCATATTCTTTAGTATACATATCAACCAAATTTTCAATTGTTGTATTAATTGTTTCAGCAGCTAAAACGCCTCCAATTAGTAATACCAAAATAATCCATTCTATAATACTTACTTTAAGAATAAATGCCATAATAACAACCAATATTGCAACCACCACATGTATTTTCATATTAGGTTCATGTTCAATAACATCATCAATCCCCTTAAAAGCATAACCAAATGATTTTCTAAGTCTTTTAATCGATAATACCTTTTTCATTTAATATTTCCCTCTGTAAATCAAACATTTCTTTCTCTTCTTTTTCTCCTAAAGTATGATCATAACCAAGTAAATGTAAAAGCCCATGAATACATAAAAATGATAATTCTCTCTTTTCACTATGACCATATTCCACTGCTTGCTCTTTCATCCTATCTATTGATACATATATCTCACCTAACATATTAATAGGACCATCTAAAGAACCATTATCATTAAACGCAAAAGATATAACATCAGTTGGTCTATCAATACCTCTATACTCTTTATTAATCTTATGTATCTCTTCATTATTAATAAATATTACTGAAAAATATACATTCTTAAGTTTTAACTTATTACAAGCAAACTCAAATAAATCATTTAAATAATCATATTCTTTATATCCATATTCATCTATTATATCAAAACTATTCATATTACCACTCCATATAAACTAAGTATTATTACTAAAAGTATTATAATTATTAAAACACATATTAAATTTAATAAAAAACTATTTTTAACTTTTTCACTAGTCTTTTTAAATATAAATTCACTAAATATATATAGAAGATATCCTACAACCCCACCTAATACATTAAGAATTATATCATCTATATCAAAACTTCTTCCTAATGCAAGTTGGATAGTTTCAATTGTAGTACTAACAATTAAAGTAATAAGTAAACTATAAGTTATATTTTTACTCTTACAATAATAATTAACATAATATCCAAAAGGTACAAATATTGCAACATTTCCAATCACATTTCGATAAAACAACTTAGAATTAAAACTATATCTAAATATTTCTTTAAAAGGAACAAAATTATTACTAAAAGATGAAAAATCAGTAGCAGTAACTAAACTAAATAACATAATAACATAAGCAATAAATACTAAATTAATCATCTCTTTATATAATTCTAATTTAGTATGATTAGCTAAACTATACGCCACTTTTAAACATATAGTAGTTATTATACATAAAAATAATATTGGCCATAAATCAACTATTATATCAATTGCTGCTTTGGGTATCATTAGCATCACTCTTTTCATAGTATTTATATTCACTTATAAGTTCATTACAAATAACAAATACTCTATAATCTATTGTACTATTATTTATCTCTTTTTTCAAAACTTTTTGACTACTAATTGTTCCAATATTATTAAATTTTTCTTTTATCTTATTATTTACTAAATTTTCAATCTCTTCATCACTTAAAATATACTTTTTATTAACATATTCTCTTTCTTTATAAACTTTAATTTTTAATCCTAAAAACTTAATTTCCCTAATATTTTCTTGAATAAAATATTTATATTTATTTTTAAGAAATATTTTATCATTAATATTTAAATTAAATCTCTTTTTACCAGTAAATTCTCTTCTCGATTCTTCTTTAGGAACACTTATATTAACATTATACCAAACATTACCATAAACAAATCCAGTTGCTAAAGTATCTCCTTTAACTGCATCATATAACTTAATTTCTCCACTAATTAATAAATCACCTTTTTTAACATATTCACCACTTCTAACAATATTTTCACCCTTAGTAGAAATTATCTTAGTAATATAAGCATCTTTTTTAGCTACAACATGACGATATCCGTTTTCTTTGTTAATATTTTTAATCTTTCTTTCCTCACATCTAATAATATACTTCATGCCATCTCTAGTAATACTTATCCATTCTAATCTATCTTTATTATTATTTAAAATATTCCTTTGAATTTTATCTAATTCATTAAAATCATAAGCAAAAGAGTATTTCTTAATATTATTATTATTTAATTCTTCATATATTAACTTACGAATACTAGATGATGAATGTATTACCTCAATATCTACTATATAACTAGTTATTATATCCATTAACCCAAAAGATAACATAAATATAATTATTAAAAATATATTATTTTTTATTAATTCATTAATTTTATAAACCCCAATATAATCTATAATTTTAATCTTAGAATAATAATTTATTTTTTTAACTTTTTTATAATTAACACTATTAATATCACAAGTAATTTTATCATCATTAATATAATTTATATTTGAAATATATATTTTATTATTAATACATTTATTTATAAATCTATTAATATTATCATTAACTTCTATCTTAATAATTTTATTCATAGGATACTCCTACAATATTACCAGAAATAATTAATTCTTTTTCCTGCATATGTTTTATTAACATATTACTTCCTTTAATCTTTAAATTAAAACTATCAAATTTAATCATTATTAAATTATTATCAAAAGACAATATATCTATATAATTATAAAGATAAATATTATTTTTATATAAACAAATATAATAATTATTATTTCTTAATGCACTATTAATTATATCTAGCATATGCATCACCAATTAATTATATGTTTTTAAAAAAAGAAAACTACTGAAATTCAGTAGTTAATTAATATTAATTTTTTTCTCCGATGCGAAACGCAGGGGCAAAACCTCTGGTAGAATTATTTGCAGAATCGCTTCTCCAGGCACCATCGGAATAGACCGCTAGAAAATCAACGGAATAGAAATAAGTAGCTGTGCGAAGCCACCACCAATCATTCGAACTGTTGTATTGCTTTATAGCATCAGAGTATCTATCTGTGGTTACTCCTTTACTACTATAATAATCTAATTGTCTTGTTTGGCTATATGCTGTGTCTGCGTCATTGCTATTATTAGTAACCTTATTTGACCATATTTCGTGTGAACTTAACAAATATATTTTATCTGTTGAGATTAAATTTGAAGTATCCTCACTACCATGTCCTGATATAACTTTTGTGTCCATTATTACATTCTGTAATTCACTAGGTAATTTATTAAAGAACTCCCCATTAGCATAAGTTCTTATTTCAGTATCAGACCATCCTCCTACATTGGTATAGGTACTATTCATTCTTCTTCTTTCAACAATATCCACAAACTCTACGACAAATCCACAGGCTGTTTGAGAAAAATTTGTTCCATCACATTCACTAGGTGTAGAATTATTAGCAAGTCTTACAGTATAATTAGTTCCATCAACTGTTATTTTCCTAGTATCCCCAACATTATATAATGAAGTATTTCCATTTTTAACATTATTGGCAATAGTTGCCCATGAATCATCTCTAAATGCATTATAGTTTGAAATAGTATATGGATCTTTTTCATCTCCAGTACCACCTGTTATAACAACATCAGATTTCAAGAAAAGGGCTGGACGAACCCCAAGAGCGCCGTTCGCATTGTTGTTGTCGACATCCCCGCCCGAATAAACATTGAACACACTAGACGCATTGCCAGAATAAGGGGACAAAGTCCATTGATATTTACTGTTAAATAACCAGTTTTCATTTTTACAATTAGATGACCATAATTCACTTCTACATGCTTGATCAGTTGAGGCATAGCCATAATCACTTGGATATATTAGAGCTATTTTTCCATCCCATGTGTTGTTTCTTGGAACATTATCTTTTGGTGTATTTATTGGTGTTGTACTTCTTTCTTGATTATATGAATTTAATGCACTTGCTCCATATTCTGCTCTACTTGTATTCCATCTTACTTTTGCTACTTTATCTATTGAATCACTTTTTATATTATTTTTATATTCATATGTTCCATTTTTAGAATTATTAGAGCCATTAAACCATAAGGTTGTACTACTTGTTGGGTTAGGATTTATATAATCAGTATTTAATTCAGTCATTAAATCGGCTTGACTCCATTCATTAACACCAAATCCACTATTTTTGTCTGATCCTGAACTATCCCATGAATAATTTCCTAGTGAATCATTTCTTACTATTTTGACAAGTGATTCTTTCTTTTCATTTCCTAGTTCATCTATAGTTGTGATATTATTAAATACTCCAACTATTCTCCATGTTTCATCATTAAATTTTAGATAGTTCTCTGGTGATGCTCCTACATACCTTAGGTTTTTTTCTGTTGCATCGTCTTGTTCAAGTCCATTTTCAGTTTTATCTAAACTAGATATTGTATTAGTAATAGATGGATAATTAATTGCAACTTTCATTTCATCACTTTTTAATGTTAATTTATTTGCTTTTATTGTTCCGTCTCCACTAACAATTGATAAAGATCTATTTACTGGATATCTATATAAACTCAATAAAGTAACTTCTTTATTCTTTTCAACACTTGTAGTAATATTTGTCTTTTCATGATTATCAGCAATTGTTAAAGTTCCTAAGTCATTTGCTTTTCCTATAGTTACATGCGCTGATAAATGTTTTCCCATATCACTACTTTGGCTTCTATATTGTTCTGGAAATGATACTGTTAGTTCAAAATCATGTGTCGCTCCGGCTTCTCCTATTTCCTTAGTTGCATCAAAAGAACCAAACCCTAAACTAACTTCACTTGCTCCGCTTAATAAAGTTCCAGGGATAATTTCTGCAATTGTTCCATTATTAGATGTATTTGTACTTTTTAGCGAAACAGATATAGCATTATCACTAAATGTATTTGATTCTACTATTAATTTTAATGAATAATTCATAGCATCTGCTTTTCTTATAGAAGTTGTATTTGTTGCTATTAAACTGAAAGTTTTAGTTTCTGACCAACCTGGTAAAATATCGCTTACTTCTATTTGACTAGTTCCATTTTTAAAATCTATTGCTATAACACCTGCATTAAAAGCAACTGTAGATTCATTTTCCAAATTATTTATTGTTGGTGCTAAATAAGAGAAAGTAACACCTGTTATAATTGTTACAATCATTCCCAATGCAATAAATAACATAATTATTTTTTTCTTGTTTTCATCAGTGTTCATACACGTGCCACCTATCTTATTTAATTTTACCTTAAAAAAGGTTTTATGTAAATAACATAAAACCATATTTTTAATCAAATAAACTTAATTGTGAAGATTCCGGCATATTTTCTAAAACATCAATTGTTTTTAATTTGTCAACAATAGTTCCTGATACTTTTGCTCTTGATTGAAAATCTTCAATACTTACAAACTTGCCTTTATTTCTTTCGTTGACAATATTTTTAGCAACAGTCTCACCAAGTCCATCTACTGATAAGAAAGATGGAATTATTGTATGTTCGTCAGCTACTTGCCATACTTTCCAATCACTTTTATATAAATCTATTTTAGCAAATTTTATTCCTCTAGCTGATGCTTCTAAACATACTTTTAAGCATTCAAGAAGTCCTAGTTCCTTAGTAGTAGCGTTAAATCCTTTATTTTGAATTTCTTCTACTCTTGCTTTAATTGCATCATATCCTTTCATCATCGTTTCAACATCAAAATCAGTCGCTTTACATGATAACCAAGATGAATAAAAGTATACTGGTTTATGTACTTTAATCCAAGCAATTCTAAAGGCACTTACTACATATGCCGCAGCATGAGCTTTAGGGAACATATATTTAATCTTATTACATGAATCAATAAACCACTCTGGAATATTAGCATCCTGCATTATCTTTTTATAAGATTCCCAAGTATCTTTTTCTTTTGGTTTGCTTGCTTTTCCTTTACGTACAAATTCCATTATTTTAAATGCTTTAATAGGTTCTACTCCATGATACATTAAATAAATCATAATATCATCACGACAACCAATAACTTCACTAAATGGAACAACATTATTAATAATTAAATCTCTCGCATTACCTAGCCATACATCAGTTCCATGAGAAAGTCCGGCAATTTTAACGAGTTCTGCAAATGTTTTAGGCTTAATTTCATCAACCATTCCAATCGTAAAGTTAGTACCAAATTCCGGAATACCTAAAGTACCAGTTAAAGCTAATATTTGTTCATTAGTTACCCCCAACGCTTTAGTTGATGAGAAAATACTCATAGTCTCAGGATCTGATAAAGGTATTTTACTTACATCAAGTCCCGTTTGTTCTTGAATAATTCTAAGCTGAGTTGGATCGGTATGACCTAAAATATCCAATTTAAGTAAACATTCTTCAATTGAGTGGTATCCAAAGTGAGTTGTTCTCCAAGCATTATTAACATCTTCTGCTGGATATTGAAATGGTGTAAAATCATAAACTTCTTTATAATCAGGAACAACTACAATTCCACCTGGATGCTGTCCTGTTGTTCTCTTAACTCCAGTAACTCCTTTAGCTAAACGTTCTATTTCCGGAGTACGCATCATAATTCCTTTATCTTCCATATATCCTTTTACAAAACCAAAAGCCGTTTTTTCAGCAACTGTACCAATAGTACCAGCACGATAAACATTATCAACACCAAATAATACTTTGGTATATTCATGAGCAGACGCTTGATTTAAATCAGAAAAGTTTAAGTCGATATCTGGAACTTTATCGGCATTGAATCCTAAGAAAGTTTCAAATGGAATATCATGTCCATCTCTGTACATATCTTCCCCGCAATTAGGACATTTCTTTTCTGGTAAATCAATACCACATGAATAAGTTGCACCAAGTGGTTTACCTTTTTCATCATTAAAAATACTTGTTTTACATTTTAAACAACGGTAATGTGCTGCTAGTGAATTAACCTCAGTAATTCCCATCATAGTTGCGACAAATGATGAACCTACTGAACCTCTTGAACCAACTAAGAATCCTTCATCATTAGAGTGCTTAACTAGTCTTTGTGCAATTAAGTAAATTGGATCGAATCCAGCACCTATTACTCCACCAAGCGATTTCTTTAGTTTTTGTTCAATTTCTTCATCACTAGTTTCTTCTTCTAAATGTTCTTTAATATTATTTCTAACTAACTCTTTAACAGCATCTACACCTTTTAATATAACTTCATGAACATCCTTAAATATTAATTCCTTTAAATTAGGTTCATCTTCACTATGAGTTTTTAATAAATTTTCACGACATACTTTATAAACAGTTTCTCCATAAAGTTCTTTAGCAATTCGTTCTTCAATTAATAATGGAAGTGGATCTCCATACCAATCAGTTGCTCTACCATAAACTAAGTCAGTTACAACTCTAGGACAATCTAAATAAGTTTTACCATCATCAGCTTTTACTCTAGGCGAAAATGGTGTTCCACCTGTATCTGGAATAACTTCTATTTCATCAATCATATCACATATCTTATTTGTATTAGTAACAACTATTTCATATGCAACATCTTTATCTAAAAAGTTAAAATTATCAAGCATTTCATTTGTTGTTCTATAATGTTGTGAAGGTATTTCTTTAATACTAGATTTAGCTAAATGATGTTTACCAAAATTAGCCTTAGTATTTATAATTATTTGTCTATAAATTCGATCATCTTTATAAAAATGATGAACATCTCCAGTAGCAACCATTATTTTACCAGCATCTCTTACTGCATCAACAACTTTCATAATATTTCCAATTAATTCTGCATTAGAAGAAAAATCTCCTGTATCAACTAAATGAGAATAAACATCTGGTGGTTGTACTTCAACATAATCATAGAAATTAATTAAATTAGTTAATTCTTCTTTATCTTTTCTTCTAGCTTCTTTAAATATTTCTGAATCAAAGCATCCGCTACCAATAAGTAATCCTTCTCTTAATTCTTGTAATACACTTCTCGGAATTCTAGGACATTTAAAATAATAGGTTGTATTAGCTAGTGAAACAATTTTAAACAAATTCTTTAATCCTTTTTGATTTAAAACTAAGGCGTTAAAGTGATGTGTTGCCCCAAACTTATATAAATTTTCTTTAGAAACTAAATTATCTAAATCTTTTATTGTTTTATAGGTATCTTTTGGAACACGATCTAACATTTTCCAAAATACATAAGCTGTTCCTTCAGCATCATAATCTGCTCTATGATGAGCATCCTCGTTCCAAGGAACTTCATATCTTTTAACTAACGCTGACAAACTGTGTCTTGTTAAATCAGGATCTAACGCTCTTGATAATTCTAATGTATCAATAACAGTATTACTAAATTCAGGTAATCCATATTTTTTACAAGCCATATCAACAAAAGACATATCGAATTTCGCGTTATGTGCAACCATAGGTAATCCTTCTGCCCACTCTAAAAATCTTTTAGTGACATTTGCTTCATTGTCGGCACCAGCTAAATCATCATCAGTAATGCATGTTAAATCAACTATCTTTTGTGGAAGTGGTCTACCTGGATTAATAAATTCATCAAATCTATCAATTATTTCACCACTCGCAATTTTTACAGCACCAATTTCAATCATTTGATCTTTACCGCCAGCATTAAAACCAGTAGTTTCTGTATCAAATACAACATAAGTAGTGCTTCTTAAATCATCATCTTTTGCTCTAAAAGTAATATCAGCTGAATCATCAACTAATGTAAGTTCAGTACCATAAATTCCCTTAAAATGTTCTTCTTTAGGTTTACCTTTATTATAATTTTTAATTATTTCATAACAAATTGGAAAAGCCTGACAACCACCATGGTCAGTTATTGCAACTCCTTTATAACCAAATTTTATCGCATTACTAACAAGTTCTGATGTATGTTTATCTAAATCAAATTTAGTAACCCCATCCATTTGACTCATCATTGTATGAGCATGTAATTCAACTCTCTTAACTTCAGCATCATCAACAAACTCATCATCTTTACTAGGAATTTCCTCTATATCTCTTACATTAAACACTAAATCCTTAGCAAACGTATCATTTTTAACATACCCTCTAAAGGCATACCATTTTCCTTCTTTTAAACCAGCTTTATATTTATTAAATTCATCATCTTCTCTTGTAAATATTTTAGCTAAAATACTATCAGTCTTATCACTAATCTTCAAAGTTAATATTTTAAAATTACTCTTATTAGATACAAATTCTTCTATTCCAAAAATATATGCTTCAACTGTAACATTATTTTCTTCTCCAATAATATCTTTAATTTCAGTAATCTTTTTAGATTTAATTTCTTCACCCATTATAATTTTAAATTCAGGTTCTTTATTAACAATTATATCTGTTTTACTATTTTCTATTTCTTCTTTTATTTCTTTTCTTTTTTCATCATTAATAATAGGAACTAGTTCAACTTCAGATAATCCTAAATTCTTTAAATACTTACTAAATTCATCATTAAAAGAATCTATTAAATTAGCTTCCATCTTCGAAATAACTTCTACACTTATTTCATTATTCTCTACTTTAAAATCATTATTTATTATACTCTGTAAAGAAACATTATCAATAACTTTTTGATCTAAAAAATATTTAAAATATTTAATAATATCTTCATCTAATATATTACTATAATCTGTTTTAATATCTATCGTATTAACATTTTCTATTCCATTTTTAGCTTTATTAATAAGTTTTATTATTGCTTCTGGATTAACAACTTTATCACTTTGTAAATATACTATCCAAGATTCTTTTTGTTTATTTATAACAACTTTAGAAACTTTTACTCCCTCAAAATCATCTACCTCATCAAAATTAATTTTATTAAAGAATCTTATTAATTTATCATCCATTATTAATCACCCTTGAATATAATTATACTTAAAATCTAAAATAAAAAAAATACTTTTAAGGTATTTGTTTAAACTTTTTGCTCTATATCATTATATTTTTTACATTTTTTGATAGGTAGAGGGAAATTGCAACATCTTTTAATTATATTCTCATTTAAATCTTTATTTATATATTTATCATATAAATTTTTTGAACTTTTAAATACTTTTACATCATTACGATTTAACCAAAATAATTGTTCAGTAAGTAACTTATAATATTTTGCTTCTTTCTTATCTTTAAGTTTTTCATCTAAATTTAAGTAAATAATATTACCATTAGTAACTGGTATCTTAATAAAACTAATGGCCTCAAAAGATTACCATTATCAATTTTTAAGAAATTAATACTACTTCTCATTCTAGAAATTATCTTTACTAATCTATTATTTTGTTTTTCAATCAATTAGTTTAAATAATAATCTCTATTTATATTCATATATCCCCCATTACGAATTTTTTTCGTTTTGTACCCATTTTCGTAATCAAAACACAATAATCATAAAGTTTTATTACTCTTAATAAATTCTTTCAATATTTTACTAATAGCTCTTTTTTCAATTCTAGATACATAACTTCTAGATATCATCATTTCTTTAGCAATTTCTTTTTGAGTCATTTCTTTATTGTTAAATAAACCATATCTTCTAATTATTATTTCTTTTTCTCTCTTAGTTAATTTATTAATATATTTATATAATAATTCTACATTATCTTTAGTATTAATTTCCTCTGTTATATCCTTATTTTCCATTTTAATAACATCTATTAAATTAATCTCATTACCATCTTTATCATATCCCAAAGAATCATTTAAAGATACATTATTTAAATGTTTTTTATTACTTCTCAAATGCATTAATATTTCATTTTCAATACATCTAGCCGCATAAGTAGTTAACTTAACTTTCTTATTCATTTTATAAGAATCAATCCCCTTAACTAGTCCAATAGTGCCTATTGATATTAAATCATCAGGATCATATGAAGAATTTTCATATTTTTTAACAATATGGGCAACCAATCTTAAATTATGTTCAATTAATTTACTCCTAGCATCTTTATCTCCCATTGCCATTTGATTTAAATACTTTTCTTCATCTTTCTTATTTAAAGTACTCGGAAATACATTAACAGAATAAGAACCTGTAAATAAAACACATCCCTTTAATAAAAATAGTATATAACTTAACAAAAACATCACCAATTAATTATATGCTTAACCAAAAGAAAAAACCTTTAAAAAGGTTAATTATTATCATCTAAATCTATTTTATCAATTTCATCAGCTAAATCAATTTGTTGTTCTAATAATACTTTAAGTTTCTTTTTAAAAGTAATAATATTTCTTTTTAATCTTATACTTTCAAGTTCAGTCTTTTCTGCTTGCATTAATGCTTCATTAACTATACGAGAAGCATTCTTTTTAGCATCATTAATTAAATTATCTGCTTCTTCCCTGGCTAGCTTCTTCATTTGATTAGAAGAATCCTCAGCCATTAATATTGTCTTATTTAATACAAGTTCTAAATTATCATATTTTTCAAGAGATTTTGTAAGTTCACTAATCTCCTTATCTTTTTGTTTCATTTTGTTAAGCATAGACTCAACTTCAGTTACAACATCATTTACGAATTTATTAACTTCTTCTTTATTATAACCATCTTTTGATGTGCTAAACTTTTCCATATAATCACATCCCTATTAATTAAAAATCTATTTCATCCTCTACTTTTTTAACTTTTTCATTTTCACTCATTTTACCTTGTACAGATACATTTTTTGGAGTACATAAATAAATTCCGTTACCTAATTTTTGTAAATCTCCACCAATAGCATAAATGCATCCAGTTAAAAAATCAATAATTCTTTTAGCTTGTTCACTAGTAACTCTCTTTAAATTAACAACAACACTATTACGTTTCTTTAAATGATCAGCAATTGTTTGACTTTCTGAATATGCTCTAGGCTCCACAAGTATCATTTTACTTCCGCTATTTGCCTCTTCTTCTTTATAATTTTTTTCACTAATTGAATAAAATTCTTCTTCAACACTGTTATCTTTTTCAGTTTCTTCCTTAAATAAATTACTTATTTTTAAACCCATAAATAATTCCTCCTCGTACTATAATAATATCTTACCATAAACTAAATTTAAATTAAAGAATAATTTTTAGATTTTCTAACTTTTCGTGAATTTTCTAATTTTTTTAAAGTTTTTTAAAAGTGTGTTTGATAATTTTTAATGCATAATTTTATTAACAAAAACTTTCATCTGTTTGCTTGTTTGAAAATCAACTTATTATATAATTTTATTAAGAACATTTGCTTTGAGTGTCGTCCTCCAAACTTGAGAAAGAAAGGAGAGATACAATAAAGAAAAGAACTTTTATAATAAAAGTCCTTCGTCTTATTGCTATCAATTTATTACTCCTTACTCTGTTGGTAATAGCAATAAAAATATGACACTCTTTCACTTACAAAATATAACGTTCTTTTTTTATTTTATGTAAGTTTTCCTTACGAATGAAAAAAGCTCTTAATCAAGAGCTTAATATCAATATATGGTGTCTCCGGCGCGATTCGAACGCGCGACCGTACGCTTAGAAGGCGTATGCTCTATCCAGCTGAGCTACGGGGACATATCTCAAATGAACAAATTAATTCTATAATATTTTTTAACATAAATCAAGTATTAAAATCATTAAAAAAGAAAAAACTGCTAATTTTAACAGTTTTAACCATATATTCTCTTTAAATAAGTTATTTTACCTTCATGTTCAAGTTTAACAAAATCATCATCCTCTTCACTTAATATGTCATTTCCACATTCACTAGTTAATGGGCCAATATTAAGTATTTTTTCTTTAGTTAATGGATAACTCAAATATAAATAGTCATTAACAGCAGGTTTATCACCATAAAACTCTATATTAATAACATAGCTATCGCCTGAATTAACATCATTTAAATAATAATTATAACCATCAATTTTTTTAATTAACAATTTTATCATAAAGTTTTTCCCTTCTTCTCATGCATTAATTCTAATAACTTTTTATTATAAATCGCATCCCAAGTACAATCATCTGCTAATGTTATGCTTTCCAGTCCTCCCGCATTACGTAAAAAATATTTTGGTAAATAAGAAAGATTTGGTAAATTAACACTCATTATAATCTGATTAGCAGCTAAAAATAATTTACCAGTTTTAATTAAATTTGGTAGTGATATATAATCAAGTTCCTTATTAGCCATCAAAAACATATCACCAGTAACTCTTAAATTATCTGCTTCAAACATTCTTAAGTTTTTAGCATCATTCATAAAAAAATCACCAGTTTCTTGAAGAGAAGAAAAAGATGCAAATAAAACTTTATCATTTGATTTAAAGAAACATTTACCAGTATAACTCAAATTAGGTATTACAATTGAACTTAATCCTTTATTAGAAAACATAAAACTATTTCCAACTCTCTGTAAAGAATCAAAATTTATACTTTCAACTATAATATTTCTCTTTAAAAAATCATCACCAATCATTATAGTTTTATTTAAATCAATATTCATTAATTTAATATTATTAGCTAAGAAATAATTTCCGATAACTTCTGCCTTACTTAAATTAAAATGTTCCAAATCCGTATTAGCATATAACACATCATTACCAATCTCTCTAACATTACTAAATTCCATATTTTTAAGATATTGTCCTGAAATCAAGAAACGATTAGGTAATTTATCTATCAAATTATTTTTTATTCCAATCAATTTATTATCAAAAGACAAAGTAAGTTCAAAAATATTGTCTTCCTCGTTTGTAATATATACCTTCTTATCTTTTTCTCCCCTAACAATTTCAATATTTTTAATTTTACCAATAACTTCACTAAAACTATCTCTTAGTTTATTATCAAAAACATCTACCTTTTTATTAACTAAATCAATTATAAAATAATCCATAATAATATACTTTTCTGGATCATATTTAATCACTTTACCATTAAGGGCTATTATATTGTTTGTACAATAATATATATCATTTAATTTATAATTATATTTGTAATACTCTCCACCTATACTTATATAATGTTCCATTTAAAATTCAGAATTTTCATCATAAATTTCTCTAATTCCATAGGCTTTATAAAAACTCATTGTTAATCCCGATATAATATTATCTAAATTATTATCAAACGTAGAATCTGGATTATTAACTACTTCGTTATAACGATTTTTTATTGATAAATGATTATTTTTATCTCTTGTAAACTGAATTGATATTACACTTGTTCCATATTCATCTTGTCTATCTGGAATAAGAAAATCTTCTCTTTTAATATCTAAAATGTTCTTCTTAACAGCAAAAAATACATATTTATTTTCTAATCTTGAGGCTGGGTCTAGAAAAGTGCACAATTGTTCTCCCAAAATAAAATATTTTTTAAATGAATTAACTTCTTCAACTGTTTTACATTCAAACAAATCGTATCCAGCATCATCTAATAATTCTTTAGGTGTTTTGCTTACATCTCTTATGTCATATTCATTTTTAAGTCCTGCATTGCTATAAACAAAATCATTAAATTCAGACTCTTTATGATTTTCTTTAATATCGTTATATAAGCTATCCTTTACACAATAAAAATGGGTATTTAATATTTTCACTAATTTTCCCGGCACATTTAAAATTGTAGGAAAACATTCCCTACAATAATGCATCATTTTTTCACCATATTTCTTCTTTATATATTTTAAATCCTTATTTAAGTCCATATTATTTTAAATATTCAGCAATAATCTTGCCTACTTCATCTCTTCCCTTTTTATTTACTGAAGAAAAATAAATTATCTTATCATCTTCATTAAGTTTTAATATATTAGTAATATTTTTTAAAGTTTTTTCTCTATTATTAACACTTATTTTATCATATTTATTAGCGATAATAGTTACTGGTATATTATAATATTTTAAATAATTATACATTAATACATCATTTTCTGTTGGTTTATTTCTTCCATCAATTATCATAAAAACATTCTTTAAATTACTTCTAGTTTTTAAATATTCTTCAATCATTAAACCAAACTTTTTTTGAGTTGCTTTACTAACACTTGCATAACCATATCCCGGAACATCAACTAAATAAAATGAATTATTACATAAATAAAAATTTAAAGTTTGAGTTTTACCAGGAGTTGCACTAGTTTTAGCATAGTTTTTTCTACCAATCATCGTATTAATAAAACTACTTTTACCAACATTAGATCTCCCTACTAATAAAAATTCTGGCTTATTATCTGTTGGATACTGACTTGTTCTTATAGCAATAACTTCTAAATTACTTGTTTCAATTTTCATATAATTTCCTCAATTCAATCAAATAAACTCTTAGTTTACACTTTAATTATAATAAAGATGTTAAAAAATTGCAAACTTGTAGAAAAAATCTTAAACCTAAAGTATAATTATTAATGGGTGATACGTATTGTTATATCCAAATAATATTAAAAAGAAAGTTAAAAAGAATATATCATTTGCCAATAGAGGAATGGATTTAGAAACTCTTATTAATGAAGCAAATAACTATTATTTAAATGAAGACATTGCTGTGATTTATAAGAAACCTACACCTGTTAAAATAAAGAAAGTAACATATACTAATGATATACCTAAAGTTGAAGGATACTTAAATCAAAAATCTACTTTAGATTATGTCGGCTTATATAAAGGAAAGTATATTGATTTTGATGCAAAAAAGACTCTTAATTTAAATTCTTTTCCTTTATCAAATATTCATCCTCATCAATTAAAACATATGAAGACGATAATTAAACATGAAGGTATTACATTCTTACTTATAGATATTCAAAATAAAGTATTTTTACTTAAAGGCGAAGATATTATAGATTTTATTGAAAATAATAATAAAAAAAGTATTCCCTACTCTTATATAGAAGAAAAAGGTTATCAAATTGAATATAGTTATAATCCAATATTAAATTATATTAACACACTTGATAATGTTTATTTTAAAGGAGAAATAAAAAATGAAAAAGATTAAAATAAAGAAAAGAACTAAAAAAACAAATATTAAATCTAATGATAAAGGTAATTTAAGTGCTTTTAAAAGAAGGTTTAAAAAAGGTAATTTAGGAGAAAAGATCCTAATAATTATCATGCTTATACTAGTATCGGTATTTATTCTCGGATTCGCGTTTGCAATATATATTGTAATATCTGCTCCTGATTTCGATGCTAATAACCTATATACTAAAGAAGCATCCATAGTTTATGATTCTGAAAATAATGAAATTGCCAGACTTGGTACTGAAAATAGACAAAGAGTTACTTATGATGATTTACCTGAGGTATTCGTTGATGCTCTAGTAGCTACAGAAGATTCAAGATTCTTCCAGCATCATGGTGTTGACATAGCCAGATTTATAAAAGCATCTATTGGTCAAGTTTTAGGTCAAAGTGGTGCCGGTGGTGCTTCTACTTTAACAATGCAAATTGCTAAACAAAGATATAATGGTTATGAATCAAGTGGTATTAAAGGATTAGTTCGTAAATTTACCGATATGTATATGTCTGTATTTAAATTAGAAAAAACTTATACAAAAGAACAATTAATTGAATTTTATGTAAATATTCCTGATTTAGGAAGTAGTGCTTTTGGTATTGAACAAGCTGCTCAAACTTACTTTAATAAATCAATTAGTGAAGTTAATTTAGCTGAAGCTGCTCTACTTGTTGGATTATTCCAAGCCCCATCTGCTTATAATCCAATCAATTATCCTGAAAAAGCCGAAGCAAGAAGAAACCAAGTATTAAACTTAATGAAACGTCATGGTTACATTAATGACGAAGAATGTGAAATTGCAAAATCAATTAAAGTTAAAGATATGATTTATAACGGTAGTAGATCTAATAACAAAAATATCGGATTTATTAATACTGTTGTTGAAGAAGTAATTAAAAGAACTGGTAAAAATCCATATATTGTTCCAATGAAAATTAAATCAACTATGATTCAATCAAAACAAGACGTCTTAAATGATTTATATGCTGGAACAAATAAAAATTTAAAATGGCCTAACGAATATATTAGAGCTGGTGTTGCTGTTACTGATGTTAACACAGGAGCAATTGTCGCTGTTGGTGCCAATCGTAAAAATGATGAAAGAAATTATAACTATGCTACAATGATTAAACGTCATCCGGGATCATCTGCTAAACCAATTTTTGACTACGGTCCAGCAATCGAATATCTAAATTGGAGTACTGGTCAAATGGTTGTTGATGATGAATATACTTATAGTAATGGCGGATATATTAAAAACTGGGATAATCGATATAAAGGTATAATGACTATTAAAACTGCTCTAGCATCTTCAAGAAATATTCCTGCCTTATATGCATTTCAACAATTATCTCAAAATCAACTCAAAACATTCGTAACTGGTTTAGGAATTACACCAGAATACGAAAACGGATATATTAATGAAGCCCATAGTATCGGTGGATTTAACGGAGTTAACCCACTACAAATGTCAGCAGCTTATGCCACATTTGCAAGAGGTGGCGTTTATATAGAACCATATTCATTTACCGAAATTGAATTTTTAGATACCGGTGAAATTTATACTGTAACACCAGAAAAAAGAACAGTTATGAGTGATTCAACAGCTTATATGATTAACGCAATATTAACTTATGCAGTTAAAAGTGGTGAAGTATCAGCCGGATCAAAAAGTGGCACTGAAGTAGCAAGTAAAACAGGTACATCAACAATTCCAGCAGCTACCAAAAAAGGATGTACAGTTAAAGGAAATATTATCGGTGACTCATGGCAAGTAACATATACTCCAGAATATTCATACGCAGTATGGGTTGGATATGATGAAAATAAAGGAAACACATGTCTTACATCAACAACAGCAAACGCCGTCAAAAAAGCTATTGTAAGACAATTAACATCTAAAATTAATAGTACTAATAAAATATTTACTAAACCAGCATCAGTTGTTACTGCAACAATTGAATTAGAAACAAATCCAATTCAATTAGCAAGTGAATATACACCTGAAAATCTAAAGAGTGTTGAATATTTCAAAGAAGGAACAGTTCCTGATACAGAATCAACAAGATTTAGTAAATTATCTGCTCCAACAAATATTAAAGCCGATTATGTTTCTGGAACTAACATTGTAACACTAACATGGAATGGTATTGATACACCTGATGCAGTAAGTGATACATTCCTAGATAATTACTTTAAAGAAAATTATGGAGTATGGGCTGAAAAATATTTAGGTAAACGTAAAGAATATAATGCAGCAAATATTGGTAACTTTGGTTATGACATATATGTAAATAATGGTAGTGGTTATAACTATGTAGCCTTCTCTACTGGAACAACTTATACATATACTGGTACAATTACTAATAACATAACATTTATGGTAAAATCAGCATATTCAATCTTTAAAAATAATGCATCAGATCCAATAACAGTTACTGTAAATGCTATAAATGACAATCCAGACGAAAATATTTCAGTTGAACTTAACGGTGCATCAAGCATGACCGTTGCTGAATATTATAATTTCATTAAAAATAATAAACCATTAAAAGTTCACTCAAATAATAATGATATAAGTGATAAAGCATCATATACAACAACATGTCTTGAAGAATTAACTGGTGAAGAATGTAATGTTACATCAATGGATTGTACTACAAGTTATATCTTAACTCATAAAGCAATATATAATGGAAAATCAAGTAAAACAATTCAAAGAACACTAAAAGCAGGGTGTTAAAAAAACAGTTAGATAAATTTCTAACTGTTTTTCTTATACTTACAATAACTTTTAAATTTACATCCATCACAATTTGGATTAACACTTTTACAATAATATCTACCAAATAAAAGAATTTGTTCACTAACTCTATTCCATTTTTCCTTCGGAATCTTTTTCATTAACTTTTTTTCAATTATGCTAACCGAATCATTTGTTTTAGCAAATCCAAGTCTTTTAGACACCCTTTCAACATGCGTATCTACTGGAATACTAGGCTCATTATAAATATTCTTAAGAACAACATTAGTAGTCTTTCTCCCAACACCAGGTAATGATTCTAAATATTTTCTATCATTTGGAACTATTCCATTATAATCACTCAATATTCTTTTACTAACAGTAATTATATAATCACTTTTTTTATTATAAGATCCACATGATCTAATAATACTTTCTATGTCTTTCTTATTCGCCCTAGCAAGACCATAAATATCATACTTACTAAATAATTCTTTTGTAACAATATTAACTCTTTTATCAGTACATTGTGCACTTAAAATAGTTGCTATTAATAACTCAAACGGACTATTATAATCAAGTTCACACTTCGGATTAGGTATATAATAATCTAAAATATCATAAATTTCCTTATTCATCTAACCAATTATAATCACTTATTTCTTTTACACTTTTATCAGAAGTATTTCTATTTCTTAAATGATTATTTACATCCTCCATATTTTTAAATCCCTTTTTATTCCACTCATAAATTATTTTATCAATATATCTTAGATTATTTACCCCATTATATGTAGCTTCTTTTAAAGCACCTAATATCAACTCTTCACTAATATTTTTATCAAGCCAATCATTAATTATTTCATACTCCATTGGAGATAAAGTTCTCGAAAATTCCTTTTCAAATTTTTCAAATATGTTATTGTTAACCACCTTTTTATTATTCTTCATTAATCCATCAATCATACACTTATAAATAGGATCAAGATTAACAACCTCTTTAACTCCACTATTTTCTTTAATAACATCAATAGATATTAATCCTTTATTAGTTAAACTAGTAAAAGAATCTAAAATCTTATTAACACTAATCATTGTTATTTTATTAATTTGTTCCACATCAAAAGTAGGTACATCCTCATTCATAAAATATATTAATAAAAGAACTTCTTCTAAATTAAGTTTATATTCCCATATTAAAGGAAATAGTTCTTTTCTTAAAACATAATCTTTAGCTTTAACATATTGTTCTAAAAAACTACTATTCATCTAACTATCACATCCATTTTTTTATTATATATTTCTTAATATCCCTTTTATTATTCTTTACTTTTCCCTTAAGAATTTCATCAACAATATCATCATAAATAACTCTTAACTTAGGTGATCCATCAATACCTAATAAATTCATTATATCATTATTGTTAATTTTAACATCACTTATCTTATGAATAGGCATTTGTTTATCCATTTTATTAATATCTTCTCTACTATAGCCTAATATTTCTCCTGCAACTAAACTAACGTATAATCCATATTTTAATAATATATAAGTATCTATTTTTCCATAACTAACTATTTCTTTAATTTGATTAATAATCGTTAAAGATTGCTTCGTAAATTGATATTTTAAACTAAACTCCATTTGAGCCCACATTCCTAATATATCAGAAACATTAACTATTTTATCATATTTTATCTCTAATTCATCTAACAATTCTAATTCTTTTAAATAATTTAAACCTTTAACTGCATTTTTAGATGTAAGTATTTTTTCTAACTCTTGTTTTTTTCTTGTATAACTTATACTCTTTAATAAATCCTTATTATTTTTAATAAAATTAAGTATTTCTTCATCTAAATTAAAATCTAATATAATAGCGAACCTAATAGCTCTAAGTATTCTAACCGGATCTTCATATAATCTAACGTTTGTACTTCCAATAGTTTTAATTAACTTATTATGAATATCTTCTTTCCCATTTAAATAATCAAATATTTTTCCTTCACTATTCATACATATTGAATTAATTCTAAAGTCTCTTCTTTTTAAATCTATTAGTAAATTATCAACATACTTAATACTTTTAGGTTTATGATTATTATATTCCCCATCTTCTCTATAAGTAGTTATATCATAATTATATTTGCCTATTTTAAAACCAATAGAACCATAATTACTAACACCCTTTTTAATCTTAAAAACTTTAATTATATCTTTAGGTAATGCATTTGTACATATATCAACATCATAAGAAGTTATATTAAGTAAATAATCCCTAACATAACCTCCTACTACATATGCTTCAAACCCATTCTTTTCTAATTTATTTAATATCTTTTTTATACTATTATTCACTATAATACCTCTACCAAAATTATATCAAATATTATTCTTTTTGTGAACTTCAGCACATGTTTTTATTAGTTATACGACGCAAACTACTTCCAACAGATCTACCAAGTTCAAACAAAGTATTAATAAATCTTGATAATGCATTTAATATTGATCCACTAATTTGTCCACCAACTATTTTATTTAATTCATAATTATTCATTAATTACACTTAGTAGGACGAATGAATCCATCAACTACACCAATTAAGAAAGTAATTAATCCCCCAACAATAGCTAAAATAGAATACTTTGCTTTACCTCCACTTATACTATATAACTTACTATCACTCATCTGCTTTATCCTTTCTAGTACCTTTAATCTCCAATATTTGATCATACTTAATATTATCATTAAAATGATTAACATAAATAATTGTTTTATCTCTATAAACATCATTAATCTTATTAATTATATTAATTCTATCATTAGATGATATCTCTGAAAATGCTTCATCAAATACCATAATATCAGAACATTTATATAAACATCTAGCAATAATTATTTTTTGCTTCTCTCCACCACTAAAATTATCTTTAATTAACGTATTTATTCCTCTTTCTTTATTTTTAATAACCTCATCTAAATTAAGTATTTTAATTATTTCATCTAACTTATTATTATCTGTCTCATTATTTAAAACAATATTATTAATTATACTATCTTCAAACAATCCACTATCTTGATTAACATAAGAAATATGTTCTAAATAACTATTATAACTAATATCTCTAATATCATATCCAATAGATACTTTACCATTATAATCATCAATATTTTTAGTTAATATATTAATTAAAGTACTCTTCCCACTACCATTATTTCCTTTAATTAATACCTTACTACCAACTTTAATCTTATAATTTATCTTATCAAATACTTTATTTAATCCATATGAATAACTTAAATCATTAATTATAATATCATCATTTTTAAACTCTAATCCCTTACTTTTATCATAATTTTTTAAATAATAAACACCATTAATTCTATCAATAACCAACTTTAAATAACCATAAGAAACATTAAAAGTAATAAAATAATAAACACACTCTTTAAAATAATTATAATAAAGAATATAAACGATAATATTATCTAAATTACTCCTATATAACATTCCTAAAATTATAATCATAACAAATATTTCTATAAATTCTAAAAATATATTTAAATAATTATTTAACTTATCTACCCTAAAATTAAGATTAGCTACTAACTTAGATTTATCATTTAATTTATTAATAAAGAAACTATTAATATTTAAAGAATTAATCGTTAATATTTTACTCACATATTCACTAACTCTATCCATATATAAATTATCTAAATATATTAACTCATTATATCTCTTAAATATTTCTTTATTAATACACTTACACACTATAAATGTCATAATGTATATCAATATAACAACTATTGTTAACTTATAATTTATTATAAATAATATAATAGTAACTATTAACATCATCAATAAATTTAAACTAAAATTAACAACTTCATTAACAAGATAATTCTTTATTTTATTTAAATCTTTAATTCTATTAATTATGTCTCCTGAAGATTTTAAATACAAATATTTATATGAGAGCTTAAAATATTTAGATATATAATTATTAACTAGTTCTATATTTATTTTCTTATTAATTTTAATTAATATATTATTCTTAAACCAATTAACACTTAACTTAATTAATAATATAATTAATAATTCTTTAATAAACACTTTATATATTAATACCTCTTTAATTAAATAAGTTTCACACAAATTTAAAATAATAATTATAATAGTTAATATAAAACAAACTATAATATTTTTAATATTATTCTTAACTAATTTCTTTAAAAAAGATAAATAACCATTCTTTTTATCATATTTAACAATTTTACCATTAGGTATTAACTTTAACATATATCCAGTAAATATTTTATTAAAATCTTCCTTAGAATACTTAATAATTCCTTTTCCCGGATCCATAACAATTAAATATTTATCTGTTATTTTGTATATAACCATAAAATGATAACAATCATTTATTTTAATTTGAACAATATAAGGAGGTATTATTTGTTCATCATTATAACCCATAACATCAAAACCATATTTAATAGCAGCCATTTTAATATTATAAAAATTAGTTCCATTATTATCGGTTAAAGTATCATTCCTAATTATTTCTAAAGGAACATATCCATTATAATATTTAACTATCGATGCTAAACATGACGCCCCACAATCTTTTTCTTCCTCTTGTCTAATTACATATCTGTTTATATTTATCACCCTCTATAAATATAAATAGACTTTTTTTCTTCGAATTACTTTATTTTTTTATCATTTTGTCAAAAAAGTTAAAAATTACAAAAAAAATCAAAAAAATTTCATTAAAAAAAAGTAAAACAAAAACTTTTTGGCTATTTATATTTATAGAGGCACAAAAAATGTCCCTAAATAAAATCAAAATGGAAAGGAGGAAATATTAATGAGTTTTATAAAATTTTTAAAAGCATTAGCTAGACTAGTATTAATGTTTCTTTAGTATTTAATTACTAAAAAATATCATAATTTTATTTTACTTTAATATAATTAAATTGATATGGAGGATAATAATGATTAACAAACAAAAATTATGGTTTTTAACTTTATTTAGTATTATATTAGTACTTTCAGTTTACTATGTTGCTTTAGATGAAGATAACTTAACAAAATTAATGCCATCTAATACTTCTACTAGTGAAACCTTAAATGTTAAAGAGGAGGATACTTTAAGTGCTTTAAGAGTAGAAAATGATGATCAAGATCAAAAAGTTATTGCAGAACTCCAAGACATTCTTTTAGACCAAACTGTCAGTGTTCAAGAAAAAAATAATGCTTATGAAAAATTAAAAAGTATTAATAGTACTAAAGGTAAAGAAAACAAATTAGAATCTTTAATTCTTAAAACATATAATTTAAAAAGTTTTATTAAAATTAAAGATGATCAAATAAGTGTTATAATATCATCTAAAAACAGTAATGTAACAGACGCTAACAACATTATAAGAACAATTCAAAAAGAATTTGATAAACAAATGTACATTACCGTTAAATATCAATAATATGATTATTCACTAACTCTCTTTCTCTATCATAAAATATCAAGAGGATACTATGGAAAGGAAGATTGGAAGTGGAATCACTATTAACAAAAAGAGAAAAAGAAATATTTAACTTATTAGTAACTAATAAAAGTACAAAACAAATTTCAGACGAACTACTAATTAGTGAAAAAACTGTAAGAAATCATATATCTAATGTAATTCAAAAGTTAGATTGTAAAAATAGATCATGTGCTATATTAGAATTAATTAAATTAGGTGAAATAACTTTATAAAGTCGCAAATTAGCGACTTTATTTTTTTAATTAGCATATAATTTTAATGGTGAATTTATGTTAAAAAATAAATTAAAAAAACGTATCTTTTTAATAATATCTTCTCTATTAATAATTTTAATTATCTATCTATTTCCAACTAAAAAGATAGAAACTATTAATAATGAGAAAAAAAGTTATAAAAATGCTTATATCTATCTAATTGATTACAATAATTATGTAGCTAGAGTTAATGTTGTTTTAAAAGAAAATGATAGAATAAATAAAATAAAAGAAATAATTAATTACTTAACTATTGATGGAAATAAAAGTAATTATATTAAAGAAGGATTTAAACAAATTATACCTAAAGATGCTAAATTATTATCAGTCGATATTGATAACAATATTGTTAAACTTAACTTTTCTAAAGAATTATTAAATATTGAAAATGATAAAATAGACACTTTAATATCTTCTCTTATCTACTCTATAACTAGTTTAGATTCTAATTATAAATTATCTATTTATATTGAAGGTAATATTTTAACTAAGTTACCTAATAATGAAGTAATAGATTCTATTTTAGATCGTAGTTATGGAATTAATAAAACATTTAATATTGACTCAATTAACGGTATAACTAAAACAACCATCTATTATTTATCTAAATATAATGACTATTATTACTATGTTCCTATTACTTTAATGAGTAATAATAAAGATGATAAAATCAAAATTATAATTGAACAAATGGCTTCTAAATCAGTTTATAACACCAATCTAATAAGTTATATCAAAGATATTCAAAAAATAAATTATGAAATTAAGAATGATTATATAGTTCTTAATTTAAATAATAATGTATTTTCATCTAAAGATTTAATAGAAGAAACAATCTATACTTTAAATTTATCTATTCAAGATAATTATGATGTATCAAAAGTAATATATTATCTAGACGATACCCTAATTAAAGAAATAAACTTAAAAAACACCTAACTAGGTGTTTCTAACATATTATAATGATACTCTTTTAACTGATTCGTTATTTCTTAATGAATTAGCCATAATAGCATCAAATGCTTTATTATTAGCTGATAAGTATCTTAATAATAATAAAGATTTTTCATCCATAACTTTATTTAAATAAAGATCTCCAATTTCAGTTATAACTAATTCTTCATTAACAAGTTCAATTAAACCAAGACTTAACATTTGAATAATAGTTTCATTATTTACAGAATAAATATTATAACCTCTTTTAATCATTAATAACATGCTACTAATTTCTAAATTTTTCATAATTTCTCTCCTTTTTATATTATATTTTTTCAAATAAAAAAGTAGAAATAATACACTATACATATTTAATTTCTACTTCTTTTTTTAAACATACAAACATATATTACAATATTTTTCGGTAAAAGTCAAGCCTTAATTTACTTTTATTAGCTACTGTGCAGTATAACCACCATCTATTGGAACAACAGCTCCAGTTATAAATGATGCTTTTTCGCTTAATAAATAAATAATTAAATTAGCAATTTCATTATCTTTTCCTAATCTTCCAATAGGCATTTGACTAGCCATAGCCTGTTTCATATCATCAGGTACTTGACTTAAAATTGGTGTATCAACATAACCTGGCGCAACTGCATTAACTCTAATATTATCTCTTGCATAAGTAAGAGCAAGTGATCTAGTCATTTGGATAATTGCTCCTTTAGTAGCTGAATAAGCAAAACTCATAGTTGTACCCACTAATCCATACATACTTGATGTATTAACAATGCTTCCACCACCATTTTTAAGCATTTCAGCAATAACATATTTATTAGCTAAGAATATTCCTGTTTGATTAACAGCAACAACCTTATTCCATTCTTCTAAACTAACTTCATGGGCTTTACTTGGTCCACCACCAATTCCAGCATTAGCAACTAAGTAATCAATATGCCCAAATTTACTTACTGTTTCCTCTACTAAAGATTTAACATTTTCTTCACTTGAAACATCACATTTAATTCCTAACGCATTTTCCCCTATATTAGAAGCAATTTCTTCAACATTATCATTCCAGTCAGCAAGAACAACCTTAACACCATAACCCGCTAATTTTTTAGCAGTAGCAAGCCCAATACCTGATGCTCCACCTGTTATAATTGCAACTTTACTATTTTCCATTTTAATCTTCTCCTTTTCTATCCTAACAAATTTATTATAGCACACAAATAACAAAATAAACTAAAAAAAGATAACCTTTAATTGATTATCTTTACTACTAATTATTGTTTGGTAATTTCTTTACCCATTCATAAAGTTCTTTACACTTATCATCAAGTTCTTTTAAAACATCAAGCATATTTAAATGTTTATTATTTTTATCATAATAACTAGTTTTACATTCAAGTAAAGTTCTTGGATAATCAAACCCTTCATTTACTTCTATATCAAACCCATTAGGTAAATTATCAAAATCATATTTATCATTAAATAAAATATAAGTTATTGTACTATCTAATTCCTTCCAATAATCAAAATTATTTTCCTTTATTTTTTTAATAATAATTCTTTCATTATTTTGATATTCTTCTAAGTTTTTAATATCCTCATCAAAATATTCGTAAAATTCAATTTTATAATGGCCTGAACAACTTGCAAATGTTTTATATCCCTTTTTATTTAACAAAGCAACCGCAGGAGCAATCATTTTATCACAAACAAACACTTTAGGATGATCTTCAGCATAAGTATAAACTTCAAATGTTTCCTTATCTATAATACTATTTTTATCCATAATATAAATCGCCTTCCTATATAAAATTATAACATAATAAATTCCTACTCTAAATTAATACCTTTATTTAATAATTTATTTCCCATAAAATATAATGCACTATCATATGCCCTATCATAATTATTAATGAATAATGATAATTCTGGAATATTTTTACCAATAATACTAAATATAGATATTATTAATAAAATTGTTAAAAGATAAGTTACAACACTAAAAGTAACTGATTTAGATTTTTATTATTATTCCATTTACTTCCTAAAGTAGTACCAAAATATCCCGAATATTCTAAAGGTATATATACTTCTTTAACTACACCATATAATCTTTCCGTGATACCACACATTTCTTTTTTAATTGTAACATAAATATAAAAAAAGGTAATCTTAATGGATTATCTTTTCATCAAACATTTTCCTTTATTCTGGTTATACATATATTCATCTATAGAGACTTGATGTTTTATATCTTTAACATCATCAACCAATTGCAACTTATTAAATAAACGCATAAACATAACATTAAAAGGAGCATAATAACTACCAGAATTACAAAATTTAATTGTTACTCTTCCAATATTTGAACTTCCATTTATAAATCCCGATAATATAGATTTAGGTATAAATTCAAGTTCAAATTCATCATCTATTTTTCTTATCTTTAAAATATTAGCATTATCGTGACTGAATTCATCACTACACCAAGTAATAGTCTTATTTTCTATATCATATAATTCAGAATAATGATAAAAATCATATTTAAAAGCTTTCTCACGATATATTATATTATATTTTTTAGTCTCATAATTATAATTAAAACTATCATCATCCAAAGTACAAACATTTACATTTTCTATATCTGCAAATAAATCTTGAAACGCGGAATATACTGCACCATTTTCTCTAGTGATAGTAAAAAACATATTTTTAATTAATTTACTATCATCCGTTATTGTCCAGTACAAATCGCCATTTCCATAAATCGACATAATAAGCCTAACATTTCCATCAATTAATGTGATATCTTTAAATCCATTATTAATTCCACTAATAACAATTTCCATTTTAAACCTCCAAACATACAATGTACTACCTCAAAATAACATTTAGCACAAAATTATTTTCATATTTCTCATAATATTATTTACTTAATTTTTTGAATCAATTTTTCATCAAAGATATTAATATGAAACACTTTTTTATTTATGTAATTTATCATTTTCTAACTCATTTAACATTTTTTCTTTTATTTTATCAATAACTGTTGCACCTTTTTTGGGATGAATATGATCAATATATTTTTCTAACGTAGGAAATGCATTTTGAATTAATATAACAGATTTTTTATTAGCAATTTCACTTATCATTATAGATTTACAACTACCATATTTTTTAATTTTCTTTCAATAATTAGCTTATATTTAAATACCTTACTACTTAATGGTATAAACCATAAAATATCTCTATCTTTAATAGTAAAATATGTTGGTCTAGCCTTTCCATTTTCATGGTTAATCATCAATCCTTTATCATTTATTTTATCAAAAAAATCATCTTTAATATGATAAACGTATCCCGTTTTAATTTCTGAAATAATCACCCTTTCACTGAAAATATATCATAAACCAAAATAAAACTCCATCATTATTGAAGAAGCTTTACATATTTTCGATTGGAATCATTTATAACCCGCACCATCCAAGAGCGGCTAACATTTTCTTCGAGTACTATCTCAAGTACATAAAAAGTATACTATAATTTTAACAAAAGTCAAATAACTCTAGTAGCATACATTATATTATATGTTCATTTATCTAAAATTAAACATAAAGACTTTCTATTCACATTTATATAGTGATTCAGCATAGTTATCTTTGATTTTATCTAAAGTTGCAGTTGTTAAATATTCACTGGCAGTCTTGCAAATAAAAATAAACATCACCACTAATGATGATATTTATAAATTAATTATCTCTTTTCAATACTAACTGTTTAGTTTTCATATAATCATCTTTTTTAATATCTTTTTCAGTATATCTTTTTTCTTCAAATTCAATCATTTCAATATCGCCATCTTTATTAACATACATATCAATAAAATAAGCACCCATCGTATTTTCTAATCCTTGTCTAATTGCAAAGTTAGTTTTAGCTGTTAAACAAGGGATTAAGAATGCAATCACATTACGATATGCCATCATATGACTTTGATGAAAATGACCACTTCCAATAATATTAGGCTTAGTACCCGGCTCCATTTTATCAATATACTTTTGCATTTTATAAGATAAACTAGAAGAACATCCTCCGCCCGGATGGAACATTTCTTCACTTGTTTTAATACTTTCTTTAGGATTAAATATTCCCTTATCATCACCTAAGAAATGCATATCAGGTCTTTTTTCTTCAATAGCTTCGCCCATAAATACCCCGCCATTTTTGCAATGAGTTTGATCATGAGTTCCCGTTATAAAATAAGTATCTATTCCTTCAACCTTAGGATAATAATTAGTAATATAATCTAGTTGTCTTGAAGCACCTAATCTAAATAAAGCGTATTGATGTTCAGGTCTATTATGATAATCGCCATCAAGTACATCTCCAAAATGTAACACAGTATCTATTCCTCTATCATAAGCTTCCTTATAAACTTTATTAAGTAAATTTAGTTGTTGAGCTTCATTACATAAATGAGTATCAGATATCCATAACTGTCTAATTTTCTTTAATTCACTCATATTAGGTTTAATAAACTTATTATTCTTATTTTTGTTCTTCTTAACAACAACCTTATTATCAACAATAATTATATTATATCCTCTAGTGTTTAACTGTTCTATAACACCACCTAATTTTAAAGAAGATATTCCTACCTTTTTAGCTATTTCATCTAAACTTTGACCATTCTTTAACATATCAAATATTTTATCTTTATCATCTTTAACATTTATTTCTGGAACACTTATTGTAGTATGATCAAGTAACTCTAATTTTTTGAAGGTTCGATAATCATCTTTGATAGTTTTATAATAAGGAATATACATTTGACTAGTTCCTTTTAAATTTCCTTTTTTATCTTTATCTAAAGTAACTATCCAACTTCCTATCGTATTATATACGGGCGTATTAGCATCTTTCATTTCATCAGTTGTTGCCGTAACAGTAGGAACTTGATAACTTCTAACACCTCTTCTTAAAAATGAATCACAAGCAGCAAAATGACTAGTAACTAAAATATCAGTCTTATCTTCATTTCTAAGTGAAGATATCTTTTGTTGTGGTTTATAACTTATAGTATATGGTACATTTCCACTAGAATGATGTAAATATAATGAAATATTCCCACTTCTCTTATCATCGCATATGAATGAGACTTTCTTTCTCTTAGGGCCTAGATAAATCATATCATCCCTACGACTAGAAATTAACTTACCAATGTCAATCTTATCAGTACCTCTTAAAAAACTTAAATCATGTTCACCAGTTATAAAATAAGTAGTAATTCCTTCTACTCTAGGAAAACAAGATGCCACATACTCTGCTTGATCCTTATAACCATCTTTATGAAGAGTACTATTATAAATACTTTTTACTCCTCTATAAACCCCTTCAACTACATCACCTGTTAAGAATACATATTTAACTCCCATATCTTTAGCTTTCAAATACATATCATTTAAAATGGTTGTTTGCTGATAAACACTTCCAAATCTCGTATCAGATATTAACATAATTCTTAACTGTTCACTATTATCTACAATATTATAAGATAAATCATTAATTAATTGTTCATGCCCAAAATTACGTATTAAAGTAACCATAGTATCTAAATCATCATCATTATTTTTTGCTGATGTATTCAAAGTCACAATATTATTTCCTCTTCTTTTAAGTTCATGAATTAATATAAACATATCATCTATATTTATATTATAAGACTTACTTAAATCTTCCAAAATACATTCTTGTGCTAAGGTATCAAACTGTAACATATCTGCATATTCTTTTAAATTTTCTTCTGTTATTACATTAATATCTTCAGAATCTTTAATTAAATTATCTTCTCCTATAAATAATTGCCCATCAATTTTAATGTCTTTTTTCTTAGTCATTTCAAGCCTACCTCTCACTAGTATAAGTATATTATTTGAAATTTTAAAAATCAATAAATAAGTTAATAAATATTAAACTATTTTTTACATATGTTAATTTCAATATAAAATTGTTGTTGTTTAATCAAATAATAATTTGGAGTTTTACGCAATTTTATATTAGTACTAACACATAGCTTGAACCAATTTACAACAATGGACAATCTTAAAAACACACATATTATTTTATTTTCAGTTTCCAACTATAATTTCCTATTTCACAAATAATGTAGGCTTCAATTTATGATATTTGCTATTGCACTTTATTTTTAAATAATTGTATATTTTATTATTTGATAGTAAAATTTTCTCTATGTTCAACTCCTCCCATTATTCCTCATATCTAACCTCATTCATATAATTAAATCCACTTAAGTAATAATCATCTGAATATTCTCTTACTCTATTTTCCATAACATCATTTATCGGTATGAATATATAATCTTTCAACACTACGTATTTATATGTAAATGTTAATATTTCATCATAATATCTAGTTAACATATTAATTTTTACAGTAGTAATAATTCTTTTATTTAAATCATTATCAAAGTAACTCATTAATTCATAAAAACCTTTATCTGTTTTAACTATTCTTTCATTATATATTCTAATTACTTTTTCACCCTCATAATTACCACATATTTTTTCAATAGTTGGATATTTATCATTTCCATAGTTTTTACTATACAAAATATTATCCTTTACATAAGCATATTCGGACATAAAATCATAATCAATCTTTTTTCCAAGAAATTCTGTTGAGTATTCCCATTTAAGATAATCACTTAAATCATAATTAGCATTTAAATACATATCATAACTATCATTTATTTTATTATCCGTATTATTATCATGTAATGTATATATAGTATCATTGTAATCATAAAACTTTATGACTGCTCCTGAGTTTGGAGCAATATTCATAACCTTAATATTATTTTCTATATCATATACTTTTTTATAAACAAACTCTCCATTATCTAACTTTTGTGGATTAAAAATATATATAGAATTATTAGCTATAAATGAGTATTTACTAAATGATGTATCTTCAGTTAATATTTCTCCACCATTTAGTTTTTGATATTCTTTATCTGGATATTTTTTCTTAAGTGCATCCAATATTGAGTTTGCCTCTGGTGGTGTATAATCATTTAATTCCTGTTTTCTATTTTTAATAATAACAATAGAAATAATAATAATAAACACGATAGATACACTAACAACATAAATTATTTTTTTACTATTCATATAATCATCCTATTTTTCTATATATCCACTCGTTTTTTGTGTGTACATATCATCAGTTATAGCTTTATATCTTTCCCCATCATAATCATCTGTAAATCCATTATAAGCTTTATATATTTCATTAGTTTCAGTATCATATACTCTTTCATAACCAAGAGTTGCATCACTTTGTTTTTGACTCATAATATCAAAAGACTTATTTCTCTTATTCCAAGAATCCATTATTCCATCACTTATTTGATTACCTATTGCCCTAATTTGCTGGAAATTCTTCATAACAGCATCTTGTTCTTTATTAAATCCATTTATAAATGCGTCAGTAAAATTAAGTGAAGAACATATAGTATTTAACGTATCTTGCCAATCAATAAATTCATCTTTAGGCGCAGTAATAAAAATAGTATCATAAACATTTAAATATTGTATATCTATTTTTTTACCCGAAATTATATTTTCTGACACATAGTAAGAACCCACATCATACACATAAGCCGTAAATATTCCTTCTCCTTCTTTACCATTTGCATCTTTAAATGTTGCTCTTAACATATCTCCACCTAAACTTCCCTTACCTAAATTATCAACTACTGTAAATTCAGTTAATGTTGGAAATGTAAATGTACTAGTATTATTTAAAGTACCTAAGTCATTAAATATTTTATAAAAACCTAAAGTATCTTTAGTAGCTATTACACTAGTTTTAGCAAACATATTATTAGGATAATATTTTTGTTGCCATCTTTTCGCATCTTCTGATTTGTTATAACCCTCAGTTTTCATATTAAAGAAAAACTGATAATTAGGATTTTCTGGATTATATACTTTAATTGTATAATGAATATAATCACCTAATGTGTCAACTTTCCATCCTATTGGTTTTTTAATAGAAAATTCATTCGTATTATAATCTTCTAGTTCTATATTATTAGCATTCGACTTAACTATTTTTATATTAGAATCAGGATTATAAAATAATCCTTTACCATTTCTACCACCTTTAGTAAGCAAAATAATTCCCCCTATAACAAAAACAACAACACCTATTATAATAAAATTTTTTTTAGAAATATTTAGTTTATTAAGTTTCATAATATCAAATTCCTCCTTTATATTAAAATTATAATTTGAAACAATTCAAAGAGCAACTAACTTGCCACAAAAATCAATGTTTTTAATGGAAAGTCATTTTAGCATAAATTAAAATATAGTATAATAATAATTAAGGAAGTGATAATCTATGAAATTTAATGAAATATTAAATAGATATCTAATAGAATTAAATTGTTCTTCAAAAAAATTATCTACGAAATCAGGATTATCAGAGTCTGTCATAAGTAGATATCGTAGTGGTGAAAGAACTCCTTTAGTGAAAAGTGAACAATTAAATAAATTAACAACAGCACTTTTTAATATTGCACAAGAAAATGAGCAAAACCAATATTCGCTAGATAAAATTCAAAAAGATTTTAATACTACATTAACGAATAATAACTTTAATTTTACAACATTTAGTAATAATTTAAACACATTAATAAATACACTTAATATAAATATAAATGAAATGGCAAAATATATTGTATTTGATGCATCACATATTTCAAGAATAAAAAATGGTAAAGCTAAACCATCTAATCCAATAGAGTTTTCTAACAAAATATGTTCATATATTTTTTCAAGGTATAAAAGTGCAGAAGATATATACAATTTACAAACAATAATTGGATGTAAAAAAAGTGATCTTTCTGTCAATAATTATTACAATACTTTATTTTCTTGGTTAACCAGTGAAACAACATCTATTAAAAATCAAACATCAGATTTTCTATATAATCTTGATTCATTTAATTTAGATAACTATATAAAAGTAATAAAGTTTAATGAATTAAAAGTTCCAAATATTCCATTTTATAAAGCTAAAACTAAACACTATTACGGATTAGAAGAAATGAAAAAAGGAGAATTAAACTTTTTTAAAGCAACTGTTCTTTCTAAATCAAAAGAAGATATTTTCATGTGTAGTGATATGCCTATGGAAGACATGGCAGAAGATATTGATTTCGGCAAAAAATGGATGTATGCTATTGCAATGTGTTTAAAAAAAGGACATCACTTAAACATTATCCACAATTTAGATAGACCATTTAAAGAAATGATGTTAGGACTAGAAAGTTGGATTCCAATTTATATGACTGGACAAATTTCTCCTTACTATCTAAAAGATAATAAAAATGATACATATAATCATTTCAATTATGTTTCAGGAACAGTTGCACTAACTGGAGAGTGCATTAAAGGACATCATTATAAAGGAATGTACTACTTAACCACAAACAAAAATGAAATTAAGTATTATAAAGAAAAAAGTGACTTACTTCTAAAAAAAGCTAAACCACTTATGGAAATATATAGAGAAAACAATTCAAAAGAATATGAGTTATTTTTAAGAAAAGATGAAAACATAATATGTGATAGAGCAAGATATCTTTCATCACTACCTATATTTACTATTTCTAATGAATTACTTATTAAAATATTAAAAAGAAATAAAATAAATTCCAAAGATATTGATAAAATAATCAAATATAAAAATGATGAACTAAAATACATAAAAAATATTACCAAAAATAGTAAAATTAATGATTATATCTATATAATTAAAGAGGATGATTTTAAAAAAGATTCACCTTCCCTTTTATTAAATAATTTATTTTATAATAAAAAAATTATCTATACCTACAAAGAATATATGGAACATTTAAAATTAACAAAAGATTATGTAAAAGGCGAAAAGAATTATGAGATAAATTATATAAAAGAAAAAACGTTTAAAAATATTACTATATCACTACTTAAAAATAATTATGTAATTATTTCAAAAAGTTCTAATCCAACAATACATTTTGTTATAAAGCACCCTAAATTAATTGAATCAATTGAAAATTTTAATCCAATTGTAAAGGAATAAATATATGAAAAGAAGAAAAATAAAAATCAAATGGAAAAATATAATACCTATTCTAATAATTATTACATCAAGTATAACATTATTAATATCCATATTTAATATAATTAAATGGAAAATAGATTCAAATAAAACAAATTACGAAATAACTAATATTCAAGAAAATATAAATGTAGAAGAAATACAAGACACCGAAAACACTGAAATAATTGAACCTGTAATAGAAGTTCCAAAAGAAAATCCTTATTGGGATTATATAAATATGAATATGATAAATGTTGATTTTAATGGTTTAAAAAGAACTAATCCAGATGTTGTTGGTTGGTTAAAGGTAAATGGTACAAATATAAATTATCCTTTTGTTCAAAGTAGTGACAATGATTACTATCTAACGCATAGTTTTAATAAATCTTACAACGGAGGTGGATGGGTATTTTTAGATTATAGAAACAACGGTACTAATAACAAAAACACTATTATCTATGCTCATGGAAGATCTGATAAAACTATGTTTGGAACATTAAAAAATGTTTTAAATAACGGATGGCTTAACAATACAAATAATTATGTTATCAAAATATCTACAGAAACAGAAAATAGTTTATGGCAAATATTTAGTGTTTACCGCATACCAACTACCAGTGATTACTTACAAACAAATTTTAATGATGAAACAGAATATCAAAACTTTTTAGATATGATTAAAGATAGAAGCAGTCATAATTTTGATACAAATGTTGCATCTACTGACAATATACTTACTTTATCAACTTGTTATAATAATAGTGATAAAATAGTTGTTCATGCCAAACTTATTAAAAAAGAAAACAAATAAATAATAGCTAAGATATGTTTATCTTAGCTATTTTATAAAATAAATTTACTATTAACTGTTATTATCTAATTCAAATATTGGATATGCATTATATCCTTCATATTCATAACTAGAATCTATTCCCTTCATAAAAACCTGTCTATCATTAATTTTATCAGTTAGTGCATTTTGAAGTAATAATCTGATTTCTAAATCTTTAACTGGGCTTCTTTCCATAGCAAGTAAATAATCTTCTTTATTAACCTTGCTCCAATCAATTACTTTATTTAATTCTTTCTTTAATATTAAATCTAACCAAATACGAGTACTTCTACCATTTCCTTCTCTAAATGGATGAGCTATATTCATTTCTACATATTTTTTTATAATATTTTCAAAAGTATCTTGAGGCATATTATCTATTTTATGTAAAATATCTTCTAAATACATACAAGATGCAAACCTAAAATTTCCTTTAGCAATATTTTCTTTTCTTATTTTACCAGCAAATGAATATATATCATCAAATAAATATTTATGAATACAAGCTAATCCTTTAAATGTTCCTATTTCAAATTCATCTATTTTATTTGTATCAAATAATTCTAATGCTTTTAGTTTAGTAATTCTTTCTTCTTCATGAGCAAGATCCACTGAATTAGTAATTCCTAATTTATTTTCTAACATTATATACCTCCAATAATATACTTATATTATACTATAAAAAAAATTATATTACTATTAAATACAATCAATAATCCTCTTCTAAAATATTGTTTAACAATTAAAATAACTCATTATCTACTTACTTTTTTACTAATACCTTTTTAAATTCATTTTTCTTTTCAATTTTATTATTAATAAAAGAATAATGTACGACCACTATGTTATCATCAAATATTTCAGCGGTTAAAAATCCAGGTCTAGTAGCATTTTTATCAAGTTCTGCATTTGATAAATTTATAACTGGATCATCACACATAGCCGGAATAAAGATTCTTTCTCCTTTGCCGCCTGTTTTTTCTTTTATATGATAATAATGTGAATGTCCTTTAAAACACAAACATTCAATAGTATAAGGGAGTCTTAATTTATAAGAATCTATAGTATGTTGTAAACTAATTATATTCCCATCCCAATTTATAAATGATTTTTTTAAATCTAAGATATTTATGTCGTCCCTTGAAGATAAAATACCTCTTACAAATGGATGCTTATTTATTGCTCTATAATCATGGTTTCCAAGTAATGCATATGTTTTAATATTTTCATCAAAAGGATATTCATTAATAAAATATTCTGCCTGTTGTAGAACATTTAAATCATTTCTGGGCTTAACATCTCCTTCAATAATATCTCCACCATTTAAAATAACATTAAACCCATTTGCAACAGCAAAATCAAACATACCATATGTATAATTCATATTTTCATAAATTGAACAATAATGTGCATCACTGTTAATTAATATTTTTTTATTACCAATACATGTTTTACATAAAAGTTTATTTAATTCTTTATCATATTTACCAGTAGAATATAAAATACTTAATAAAATATTATTTTCAAAATAATTAAACTTTTCCCTTAAATAATCAAAATCATGGCGTTTTTCATAGCAATTACATATTTGTATCTTTAAATCTTTATTTAAGTCTTTTAAACTTTTTATCATAATATATAACTTCTTTCTTAGAATTTATAATAACAAATAATAACAGATATAATCAAGCAAAAAAATTTTTTTAATTAAGATTCAAAATCAATAAATTTTTTATATTTCTTTCCACAATTATTACAAGTAAGTGAAACAGTTATCCAAGTAAATGCATTAGATATATCTTTAAATCCAAGTTCTTTTAATTCATCTTTATTAGGATATTCATATTTTACAGATATAGAAAAATTACTATCTTTACAACGACTACAATTAAAAAGTTTATCTTTAACTTTATTTTTATTAATTGTTCTTAAAGTATTATCATCTTCACAATTAGCATCATAACCATCTATACAACTATTAAATACTTTAATTAACCGACCACATTTTAAACATTTTGCACTTAAAGATATTGAATCATTTTCTTCACTCAAATAAATACCAAGAATAATATTCTTTTCAATCTCACCATTATAATAAATATTAAAAGCATTAATTTCACAACAATTAACACTTCCAGAAGTAATATCATTTTTAACATAATCAGTTTTAAAAAAGGGTTTTATTTTTAATGGAATCATTTTAATTTCTCCTGTTATTCATTTCTATTTATTATAATAATTTTATCATAGTTTTTGTTATAAATAACATTATAAATTAAAAAAAGACTATTTCTAGCCTTTCCATAATTTTATTTTTCAATAAAAATAGGGCTCTATCCTAAAATAGATCCCTTACAAAAATAATTTAACATTTTTTCCTTGCATAGATTTTATATAATATATCATTAAATATATATCAAGAAAATTTTGTAAAAATATTTTTAAATTTTTTATTTATTATTTCTTGCTTTAATCGCAGCTTGTGAACCGTAATCAATTGGAAAACTTATTAGAACGATATGTCGTTCTATTTTTGACCAAAATGACTAATTATTAATCCCAAACATTGTTTGAAAATAACATATTATCTTTTTGTTTAATAAATATATTTGAATCATCTTGAGAAAAGTTATTTGTCAAGAAGTATAATAATAACCCGCTTCCAAATAAAATTTCTTTATCTTTTTTGATTATTTCTAATGTTTTTTCAATATTCCAACACAATTCACTTGAATCAGCAAATATTAAATAATACTTATATTCTTCTTTCAAGAAATCATTATACATTTCCTTACCCGTTTTCTTGTAATTTTTGCATTCACCATAGAATTTCTTTATATATGCATTTCCGTAAAAGAAGGATCTTAATTCTCTACCCGTTGGTTTACATATATCACTTTGTATCAAAATATTAATTATATATTTTATATCTTCTTCTTTTAATTTGGAATATTTCTTTAAATGATTTTCTAATATTTGCTCTATTTCTTTTTCACTATTACCAGCTATTAGTATTTCAGCATCCCTAACTTGAAACTTATCATTATTCAATCTTAAATATCCATCATAATATTTATATGGATTCCCATTAAAACCATTTCTTTGATAAATTGCTCCTCTTTTTCCATAAAAAGAAACATAATCTCCATTTTTATACTCTTTTAAATAACTATAATCAGGATCTTCTACTTTTATAATATTATTGATTATTCTATATAGATTAATTAGTATTTCATCTTGTTCCTTACAATATTTATAATCAAAATCATTAGTATATATTTTATGTGCAGGTTCAGTTCTTAGGTTTCTTATTTCATCAAGTTTATCATACGATATTTTTCTAAATTCTTTATATTGGCCAAAATAAAATTTAAATATAGTAAAAAATCCATATTTACCTTCTTTCAATTTTTCTTCATCAATATCTTTTTTATTTGGAAGATTATCATAATTCGATATTAATTTTTCTTTTAGAGATTTTGCATCTATATTATCCAAAAAAAGTTTGTACACTTCCATGCAAAAATTAAATCTATTTATTTTTGTTGGATAAAACAATGGAAGAAAAAATTGTAATTCGCCAATTTCATATTCATTTCGATATAGTTTAAATCCATACTTTTTTTCAAATATGTAATTAGTTATTCTAATTCCTTCCAATAATACACTATATATATCTTCCTCATCAGAATCTAACCATTCACCCATTATTAGATTTTTGACATTATATCGATGAAACTCATACCTATCATCTACTTCTTCTAACATAAAAGGTTCAAATATAATCTGTGAATTATAACTTAAATCAATTAAATCTACTAAAAAAATACCAATTATTATTTTATCTTCTAATAAATCATGACTAAGACAAACGTTTTTTATATAAATATTAAGTTTTGAATCATCTGCAGAACATAAGTACCCCATATAACCATTCCAAGAAAAATGAAATTTTGGATTATTTAAAAACAAGTGCATCAATTCTCCATCAAAATATATCGGTCTTAGCGGCGCATAATCCTTTATTAACTCTTTTTGAAATTTTGTTAAATTTAATGATTCAATTTCTTTTCTGTAGTTTTTATAAAAAGTGTTATTTAAAGTAAATCCATAACCATTATTTTATAATATATAATCGTATTTTTTTAAATAATTAAATACTTCTTGTTCAACATCTAAATAGCAGGAATAACCTCTTCCTTTAATAAATTCGTTGCATACAGTTAATAATTGGTCATATGTTAATCTTCTCATAGTAACACCTCAATAATTATTATATCACTTAGTTGATATATTCAGAAATCAAACAATCAGACTTACTTTTTCCTATAATTTCTAGTTTAATAGTTTCATTCATAAAATTTAACTTCCATTCAAAATAGTCATTATGAACTATTATCTTTTCTACAAATTTTTCTATTACTTTTTCATTAACACCATTATAGTTAATATCAAGTAATCTTCTATTACTTTTTTTAACATTCTCAATTCTAACTTCTAATGGTTCTAATGAATTAAATTTCTTTCCTAATTCATTTATTTCTATCTTATATTTTTCTATTCTACTGGATAATTTCTTTTGAAACATATCATACATCGTTACATCTATAGTTTCATCTAGATAATTATCTATTAATCTATCTAGCTTAGACGACTCGTTTTCAACTAATTGATTCAACTTATCAGTTCTTTCTTTTTTATATTTTTTTCTTCCAACAAAAAAAGTAGCCCTAACCTTATTGCTACTTCTTTTTCAAAATTTTTTATATTCTAGTATCACACTAGCTAACCCTTTTTTATGTATTATAATAATTGTTACATAACTACCAATTCCTTTTATTTCAACAAAAAAGAACCTTTCGGTTCTTTCATATTTTTTTAGCCTCACACTTTTGCATTCTAATTTTTTCTTGCTTTAATTGCGGCTTGTGCAGCAGCAAGTCTAGCAACTGGAACTCTAAATGGTGAGCAAGATACATAATCAAGTCCAACATTATGATAAAATTCGATAGATTTAGGATCTCCACCAGTTTCACCACATACACCTAATTGAATATCAGGTCTTGTTGATTTTCCACCCTTAACTGCCATTTCAATTAATTTTCCAACGCCTTTTTGGTCAAGAGTTTTAAATGGATCTTCCTCATAAATCTTTGTTGCATAATAACTTGGTAAGAATTTACCAGCATCATCTCTAGAGAATCCAAATGTCATTTGAGTTAAATCGTTAGTACCAAATGAGAAGAATTCAGCTTCCTTAGCAATTTCATCAGCAGTAATTGCTGCTCTCGGAATTTCAATCATAGTACCAACTTGATATTTTAATTCAATATTAGCAAGAGCAATTTCTTCATCAGCAGTTGCAACAACTATATCTTTAACATATTTAAGTTCTTTAACTTCTCCAGTAAGTGGAATCATTATTTCTGGAACAATATCCCAATCAGGATGATTCTTCTTAACATTAATAGCAGCACGAATTACAGCTCTAGTTTGCATTTTAGCTATTTCTGGATAAGTTACAGCAAGTCTACAACCACGATGACCCATCATTGGGTTAAATTCATGTAATCCAGCAATAATTTCTTTAATTCTTTCTACTGGTTTATTTTGAGCCTTAGCAAGTTTTTCAATATCAGCTTCTTCAGTAGGAACAAATTCATGTAGAGGTGGATCTAAATAACGAATTACAACACTATCACCTTCTAATGCTTCATATAAAGCTTCAAAATCACCTTGTTGATAAGGTAAAATCTTTTCTAAAGCAGTTTCTCTTTCTTCTAAAGTATCTGCACAAATCATTTCTCTAAAAGCAGCAATTCTATCTTCTTCAAAGAACATATGCTCTGTTCTACAAAGTCCAATACCTTCAGCACCAAGTTCATGAGCCTTCTTAGCATCTCTTGGAGTATCAGCATTTGTTCTAACTTTTAATGTTCTAAATTCATCAGCCCATGCCATTACACGACCAAATTCACCAGTAATTGTAGCATCTACAGTTGGAATAATACCTTCATAAATATTTCCAGTTGTTCCATCAATAGAGATTTCATCACCTTCATGGAATGTTTTACAAGCTAAAGTAAATTTCTTATTAGCCTCATCCATATGGATATCACCACAACCAGATACACAACAAGTGCCCATACCACGAGCAACAACTGCTGCATGACTAGTCATACCACCACGAACAGTTAAAATACCTTGAGCAGCTTTCATACCAGTAATATCTTCTGGAGAAGTTTCAAGTCTTACTAAAACAACTTTTTCACCTTTTTCAGCCCACTTAACAGCATCATCAGCAGTAAATACAACTTTACCAAAAGCAGCACCAGGTGATGCACCTAATCCTTTACCAATAGCTTTAGCATTCTTTATAGCAGCTTCATCAAATTGAGGATGTAATAAAGTATCTAAATTTCTTGGATCAATCATTAAAACAGCTTCTTCAGGAGTACGCATTCCTTCATCAACTAAATCACAAGCAATCTTTAAAGCAGCCTTAGCTGTTCTCTTACCATTTCTAGTTTGTAACATATAAAGTTTACCATGTTCAACAGTAAATTCCATATCCTGCATGTCTCTATAATGATTTTCTAAAGTATTACAAACACTAACAAATTCTTTAAATGCTTCTGGGAATTTTTCTTCCATTTCACTAATATGCATTGGAGTTCTAACACCAGCAACAACATCTTCACCTTGAGCATTAGTTAAGAATTCACCAAATAATCCTTTTTCTCCAGTAGCTGGATCACGAGTAAACGCAACACCTGTTCCACAATCTTCACCCATGTTACCAAAAGCCATAGATTGAACATTAACAGCAGTTCCCCATGAATAAGGAATATCATTATCTCTTCTATACACATTAGCTCTTGGATTATCCCATGATCTAAATACAGCCTTAATAGCGCCCATTAATTGTTCTTTAGGATCACTTGGGAATTCAGAACCAATTTTATTTTTATATTCTTCTTTAAATTCTCTAGCAAGTTCTTTTAAATCATCAGCATCAAGTTCAACATCTAACTTAACACCTTTTTCTTCTTTCATTTTATCAATTAATTCTTCAAAGTATTTCTTTCCAACTTCCATAACAACGTCAGAATACATTTGAATAAATCTTCTATAACAGTCCCATGCCCATCTTGGATTATTAGATTTCTCAGCTAATACTTCAACTACATCTTCATTTAAACCTAAATTTAAAATAGTATCCATCATACCAGGCATAGATGCTCTAGCACCACTTCTTACAGAAACAAGTAAAGGATTTTCTTTATCGCCAAATTTTTTACCAGTAATTTCTTCCATTTTACCAATATACTCATTAATTTGATCTTGAATCTCTGGACTTATTTCTTTTCCATCTTCATAATATTTTGTACATGCTTCAGTAGTAATAGTAAATCCCTGAGGAACTGGTAAACCTAAATTTGTCATCTCAGCTAAATTTGCACCTTTACCACCTAATAGATTACGCATATCAGCGTTACCTTCAGTAAACAAATAAACATATTTTGTCATTAAATCTTCCTCCCTTAAAATGTTTATTATGCTCTAGGATGAGCCTTCATATAAGCAAGTCTTACCTCATCATTAGTTAAATGAGTATAAATACCTGTCGTACCCAAACTAGAATGTCCCAATAATTCTTGCACACTTTTAATATTACAACCTTCATTTAACAACATAGTTGCAAAAGTATGTCTAAATGTATGGGGTGATACTTTTGATTTAATACATGATTTCTTAACAATTTTATCAATTATAAGTCTTATCCCTCTATCAGTTAACTTATCTCCTAAATGATTAATAAATAAATATTCACTATCTTTACCATTTAATAGTTTACTTCTACATTCCTTCAAATAAGAATCAAGAACCTTTGCACATTCCTTATTATAGAACACAAATCTTTCCTTACTTCCCTTACCCATTATCTTAATTTCTCTTTCACTAAAATCAATATCTTTAATTTTAATATTAGATAATTCACTAACTCTTAATCCAGTAGCAAAAAGCATTTCCAAAATAAGTCTATTACGATATTCATAATCATCTTTATCAATAACACTTATCATAGTTAAATACTCATCATACTTAAAATAATTAGGTAACCTCTTAGGAACTTTTAAATTACTTGCTGCCTTAAAAGGATTTCCATTAATCTTTTCTTCTAACTCTAAATAATTATAAAAACTTCTTATTGAACTATCAATTCTATTAATAGTAGTACTTTTATAATTTTGTTTAGCTAAAAATAAAGTAAAATTAGATACATCCTTATATTTAACAGTTAAATAATTTAAATTATTCTTATCTAAATATTCAAAATATTTAAATAAGTCTAATTCATAATTTTTCTCTGTATAATCCGAATATTTTTTCTCATAAGAAATATAATCTAAAAATTCATATATTATCTCTTTTCCTTCCATATTATCACTCCTTAAGTCTACCATAAAAAAAAGAAAAAAACTATTAAATAGCTTCTTTCTTTACAATTTTTCAATTTTTTCTTGTTTTTGTTTTTTAGTTTTTTTAACTTTACTATTTTTCTTTATTGCTCTATCTTTTGGAGGTTCTAAATTAACATTTTTTACTTCTTTTTTCTCTTTCTTAAGTTTATATTTATCACTTCTCATATATTTAACTATAAAATAAACTATAATACAAAATACTCCAAAACTAATACCATAAATATAATTTAAATAAGAATCAATAAAACTTTCATATTTTATTTTAATAACATAATTTGATTCTAGAAAACCATTTTTAACTTTAATTACTATTTGACTTCCATCACTTATATTATCATTTCCAGTTATCTCATATTCATAATTATCATCGTTAACTATATTTAAATTTAACTTTTTAACACCATATTTAACTAATAAATTATATTCAAACACAGACTGTTTAAAATTTAAATTATATTTATCTATAGTTATATTTTTAAGCATTGGTGGATCATCACTTATATTTTTACTTACTAATAAAGCATAAGTAGTAATTACATCATTATCAACGACATCTATTGTTATTGTATTAAATCCATCAACTAAATCATTTACATTATCACTTATATTAACAACTGCAGTATCACTAACTGCATTCGCAACCACATTTAATTTTGATGTATCACCTTTAATACTTATATTATAACTATAAATAAATTTACTAAAATTAATTTCATATCCTTCAACACTAAGATCTTTTAAGTAATTAATAGTATCACTACTATTATTTTTAAAACAAGCATATAAACTTGAATTCTTAGTTAAATTATAAACACTATATTTTTTATAATTTTCACAAAGAGCATCTTCACTCCATCCAACAAATTCAAATCCTTCATTTGTTGGAGGAATTATATTGGCAATATGTGTCTCGCATCCAGCATCTCCAGTTGTCTCGCATCCCGTTTTAATTAATGTTTGACTCTCATCCATAAAATATAAATTTAATTCATACTTTCTTTTATTACCTACAACAGTTGTTGTAGTTGTCGTAGTTGTTGTAGTTGTTGTAGTTGTCGTAGAATTAGTAGTATTGCCACTTCCATCTCCTTTAACCGTAATTGTATATTTTAAATCTCCATTATCATGAAAATTACTCTCAGAACTTAAATATTTAAATTTAACTTCACTTAAGGATATAACATATTTTTGATCATTACCTATCTTAGGAGCACTAAAAGTAAATATTCCAATTGTAGTTGGAGCATTAAATCCAGGCCCTATAATATTTAAATTACTATTATTACCACTATTACTATAACCTTTTGAATATACTTCACTCTTTAATTTAATATCGTTACCATAATCTAAATTAGCAGTTAAATTATACAAACTATTAGAAGAATTAGATAATATACATTTAAAATCATTACCACTTTTAACAGTTCTATCACAATAAAACTCTATTGCAAAAACATTTAATGGAATTAATAATAACATAAACAATAAATATTTAATATTTTTCACTAACAAACACCCTATCTTTATATATAAAGAATAACATAAACTAGACTAAAATTAAAGTCTAAAATTATTTTAATATGCTTTTTAAATAATTAACTACCCCATCATTATTATTATCGTCTAATGTAATATCATTTGCTTTATTTTTTACTTCGTCTAAAGCATTTTTCATTGCAACACCAAAACCAACATTTTCAATCATTACGACATCATTTAGTCCATCACCAAACGCTATAATATCATTATTATTTATACCTATTTTATCTTTTAATATACATAATCCATTAAATTTATTATCATTTTGATTTATAAGAGTTATCCATTTTTTATTTGAAAAAGAATCTTCCATTATAAATGAACCAATATCTTTATAATTATTTTTTAAATCCTCTAAAAATACATTAACCATACTTTTATTTTTTAAACTTATAGTAACATTATACACTTCATTTATTTTATCAAAAAATTCATCTTTATTATCTATTTTTTCTACATATGGTTCAATATTTCCTGTTCTTGATCGATAACTCAAAATATTCTCATAACTATTTATTTCAAAAACTTCATATTCATCTAAATATTTTATAAATAACGCTTTAATATTTTCAGTTTTAATAGAACTTTTATATAAACTTTTATCATTACTTACATCATAAATATACGTTCCATTATTTCCAATTATATAATTAATATAATCAAATTCACCTAACGCATACCTAGCTCTTCCTAAAGTTCTACCTGTATCTACACATATGATATAGCCTTTATCTTTTAGCTCTTTCAAATATTTTTTGCTTTTTTCACTTACATTCTTATTTTTATTCAATAAAGTTCCATCTAAATCAGTTACAATCATTTTATACATAATACATACCTCATATCATAATAATTTTATCAAAGATATAATTTATTTCAATAATTTTTATCAAAATAAAACCTAAAGATATTAAATCCTTAGGTATAATTTCAAATGGTAGCGGCGGAGAGATTTGAACTCCCGACCTGCCGGGTATGAACCGGATGCTCTAGCCAACTGAGCTACACCGCCAAAATAAAACTTGCACTAATAATATATCAAATTTTTATTTCTAGTGCAAGTGCTTTTAATTAATTTTCTTCTTTTAAATCACTTTCTGTTAAATACTGAGTTGTATTATCTTCAAAAAATAATTTAACACTTATACCAATTACATATCCATATTTATTATAAGTTGTAATTGAATACTGATTAGTTATCTTTTTATCAAACTTACTACTAAAATCCATCGAATTAATTTCTAAGAACTTACCTTCATATTCATCACCATCACTTGGAACAGCTTTAGGAAATTTATAAGTATATGTCTTATTCCAATCTTTATCTTCTGGAGTCATTGACACTACTACATCATCATTTTGTTTTAATGATAATAAAGATTCAGTTTCACTAACATTTAAAACAACATCCTTACTTACTTTATTACCATATTTATCCTCAACAACAATTTCTAAATCATACTTTCCTGCTTTTTCATTTAATTTGGCATAAGAATCTTTTTTATAAGAAGTCTTACAAGGTAAAGATAAATCATCACAAGATTCTAAAAATTCATAAGGCTCAAACTCTTCATTAACTCCAACAGTTATCTCTTTAACAGTTACAGTAGGTGCAGTCGTATCTTTAACAAAGATCTTACCTCTTTTAGTAGAGTCCCCTTTTTTAATTTTATAACTGTATTCACCAACCATATAAGTATTGCCTTCTTCATTTACTAAATTATCTGGTAAACTTAAAATATATCCATCAGTAGCTCCACTAGCATAAGAACTTATATCTTCACTAGGTTTAGAACCAAGTTCAATTGTTACATCTTTCACTTTTACTACTTGTTTTTTATATTCTTTATAAAAATAATAACCTGCACCTAATCCAGCAATTACTAGAATTACAATAATTATAGTTACCCATTTAGGGTTAGATTCTTCAAAATAGAAATCTTGATCCATTTATATCCACCTCGCAAAATAAATATTTCTCGTATAACCATTTTCATAATTATCATATAAATTAAATATTCCTTCAATTAAACCCGTTGTAATATCTTCACTTGAGTCTATTTTAATATTAACACATCCTCTTTGAAGTTCTTTTCTAAATAAATAATCATCTATATATTTACTAATTATTAAATCAATCTTTTCTGCTTTTTTTAATGCCCTTTCATCAGTAACATCTATACTAAATATATAATCTTTATATAAACTAATTAATTTAGAAGATATAACATCATCTTCATATATTTCAAAATCCAATATCTTATAAAAATGAGGGCAGTGTTTCAAAACAATCTTTTGCCTTTTCATATCTCTCACCTATCCTATATAGAATTATAGCATAAGTTAAAAAAAAATACACTATATTAGTGTATTTCATGACCACATTTAGAACAAAATTTACCACCAGTAAGTTCTGCTCCACAATTAGTACAGAATTTAGCACCCTTACTAGTAGTACTCTTTTCAGCAGTCTTTTTAACAGTTTCTTTTACATTGTCAGTTGCTGAATTAACTTTATCTTCAGGAATAACTCCAAAAGCACTTACTTCACAATCCGTATATTGACTAGAACCAAATGCTAATATCGGAATAAAGATAATTGGTAATAATGTAAGTCCAATACCAAAGCCTATTGGATCTTTACCCATTTTCTTACTTAAATTATAGTAAATACAGAATCTAGTAAATAACACTATTAAATTTAAGACAAAGCCTATTCCAGACGTGCTAGCTGTAAAATAGCCAACTACAAGAATAAAGATTGCCCACCATTTAATTCCCGTAATTTGAATTAAGACATAATCACTATATATTGGGATAATTCCTTCCCAGCCTTCTCTTCCACACTTTTTATAAAGTTTCCAAGCCGCTACAATATATAAAATTAAAAGTGGTGCACCAATTAAACAAATAATAATTAATGTAATTACGCTTGCCGCTAATAAACCCTCGATCATCTTTCTTCCTCCTTTCTAATCTATATTAAGTATATAATATTTTTTATATGATTACAACATAAAAAAAGACTACTCTTCAGTAGTCTCTTCATTTACTTCTTCAGCAATTTCTGGTGTTTCAGTAGTTTCATTTACGTCTGCTTCATTTGTTTCAGTTTCAAGTTCAGCATCGTCAATAAATTCTTCTTCTAAAACTTCTGATGGTTCATCACCCATATACTCTTTTGATAATTCAATTTCAATATCTGAGTATCCTTTAGCTCCAGTACCAGCAGGAATTAATTTACCAAGGATTACATTTTCTTTTAGACCCTTTAATTCATCAACTTTACCCTTAATAGCAGCATCAGTAAGAACTCTAGTTGTCTCTTGGAATGATGCAGCAGATAAGAATGAATCTGTTTCTAAACTTGATTTTGTAATACCTAAGATAATTGGATATCCTGTTGCAGGAACCTTACCTTCAAGGATAACTGGTTTATTCTTAGCCATAAACTTTCTAATTGATACAGATAGTCCAGCAACTAAGTCAGTATCTCCAGCATCAGTTATACGCATCTTATTAATCATACGGCTTGCAATTACTTCGATATGTTTATCAGCAATATCAACACCTTGCGATTTAAATACTTTTTGAATTTCTCTTAAAATATATTCTTGAGTAGTTATGGCATCAGTAACAGCAAGTAACTCTTTTGGAGAAATAGTTCCTTCTGTTAATCTATCACCAGCATTAACTTCCATACCTTCTTCTACTCTTAGTTTAGCACCATAAGTAGTTGTATGTTTACGGCAGTCAGCATCATTCATGATAGTGATTTCCCATTTACCATTAGCATCTTCTATCTTAGTAATCTTACCAGTAATTTCTGCAATAGTTGCTTTACCTTTTGGATTACGTGCTTCAAAGATTTCTTCTACACGTGGAAGACCTTGAGTAATATCTTCAGCTCCTGCTACACCACCTGAGTGGAATGTACGCATTGTAAGCTGTGTACCCGGTTCACCAATTGATTGTGCAGCCATAATACCTACAGCTTCACCATTTTCAACTAGGTTACCAGTTGCTAGGTTGTTACCATAACATTTTTGACAAATACCAGTTTCACTACGACAAGTAAGTACGCTTCTGATCTCAACACTCTTAATACCAGCTTTAACAATCTTATTTGCAATAGTTTCTGTAATTTGTTCATTTTTATCTATAATAACTTCTTTAGTTTCAGGATTAATAACCTTCTTAGCAGTATAACGACCAATAATTCTTTCAGATAGGCTTTCAATAACAGAACCATCCTTATCATCAATAAAGTCGCTTACCACAAGTCCACTCTTACATCCACAATCTTCTTCTTTGATAATAATATCTTGAGCTACATCTACTAAACGTCTAGTTAAGTAACCAGAGTTTGCAGTCTTAAGTGCTGTATCGGCAGTACCTTTACGAGCACCATGAGTGTTAATGAAGAATTCGTTTACTGAGTGTCCTTCATATAGAGATGTTGTAATTGGGATTTCAATAGAATCACCATTTGGTTTAGCCATAAGTCCACGCATACCAGCCATCTGTGAGAATTGGTTAAGTGAACCACGGGCACCAGAAGTCATCATCATGAAGATTGGGTTACGAACATCTTCTTCGGCAATCTTCTTAAGTTCTTGTTGAACTTTTCCGTTTACCGCATTCCAAGCATCACATACTGAGTTATGTCTTTCTTCATCAGTAATAAGACCTCTTTGAAATTGTTTATTAATTTTATTAACTTTTTCTTGTCCTTCAGCAACAAATTCTGCTTTATGAGTACTTGTCTTAATATCAAATAAACTAAATGTGATACCAGAGATTGTAGAATATTTAAATCCTAAATCTTTAAGTCTATCTAACATCATAGATGTTTCAGTTGTTTTATATCTTCTAAATACTTGGGCAATAATCTGTTGTAAAGTTTTCTTAGCAAATGCTCCAGCTACTGGCATAGATGCAATAGCTTCAGGAATATTAGTTCCTCTTTCTAAGAAATACTTGCTTGGAGTAATTCCCTCAATGTTATCCTTTGTTGGTTCATTAATATAAGGGAATGTATCTGGTAAAATTTCATTAAAAATTAACTTACCAGCAGTAGTAACTAAATATTTATCTTTAACATCATCAGTAAATAATTTATACTTAAATGATGATACTGGAACAGCTATTCTAGTATGAAGTGTAATCTCTCTTCTTTCATAAGCCATTATAGCTTCATTAGAGTTCTTATATACTTTACCTTCATTATCTTCTCCAGCATATTCTACTGTAATATAGTAGTTACCTAAAACCATATCTTGTGATGGAGTAACAATTGGTTTACCATCTGATGGTTTAAGAATATTGTTAGCACCAAGCATTAAAATTCTAGCTTCAGCCTTAGCCTCTTCTGATAGTGGTACATGGATAGCCATTTGGTCACCATCGAAATCGGCATTAAAAGCTGCACAAACTAATGGGTGAAGTCTTATTGCTTTTCCACCTACTAGTTTAGGTTCAAATGCTTGAATACCTAATCTGTGTAATGTTGGAGCACGGTTAAGCATTACAGGATATTCTGTAATAACATCCTCTACAACATCCCATACACAGTCATCTTTGTTATCAATAAGCTTTTTAGCACCCTTAATGTTATGAGCAAGACCACGAGATACTAAACCATTAATTACATGAGGTTTAAATAACTCTAAAGCCATATCTTTTGGAAGACCACACTCATACATCTTAAGACTAGGTCCTACAACGATAACAGAACGGCCAGAATAGTCAACTCTCTTACCTAATAAGTTTTGACGGAAACGTCCTTGTTTACCTTTAAGCATGCTTGATAATGACTTAAGTGGTCTATTACCAGCACCAGAGATACTTCTACCTCTTCTACCATTATCAAATAGTGTATCAACAGCTTCTTGTAACATACGCTTTTCATTTTGAACAATAATTGATGGAGCACCTAGTTCCAATAATTTTTTAAGACGATTATTACGGTTAATAATACGACGATATAAATCATTTAAGTCACTAGTAGCAAAACGGCCACCATCAAGTTGAATCATTGGACGAAGTTCTGGAGGTATTACAGGAATAACATCTAGAACCATCCATGATGGCTTATTTCCAGAAGTTTGGAACGCTACTAAACAATCCAATCTCTTAACAAGACGAATACGTTTTTGACCAGTAGCACCCTCTAATTCTTTATTTAATTTTTCAATTTCAGCATCAACATCTACTTCTTCAAGTAGTTTTTTGATTGCTTCAGCACCCATACCTACTTCAAAAGTATTTCCATACTTTTCATAGTAAGCACGATACTCTTTATCAGATAAAGTCTGTTTCTTCTCTAAAGGAGCAGATCCCGGATTAATTACGACATAACTAACAAAGTATAAAACTTCTTCTAGATCTCTTGGAGACATATCTAGAACTAATCCCATCTTTGATGGAACACCTTTAAAGAACCAAATATGTGAGCAAGGAGAAGCAAGCTCAATGTGTCCCATACGTTCACGACGAACTTTAGAACGAGTTACTTCTACTCCACATCTATCACATACAACATTTTTATATCTTAATCTCTTATATTTACCACAAGAACACTCAAAGTCTTTTGTTGGTCCAAAGATCTTTTCACAGAATAAACCATCTCTCTCAGGTTTTAAAGTACGATAGTTAATAGTTTCTGGTTTCTTAATCTCACCATAACTCCAGCTTCTGATTTTTTCAGGGCTTGCGATTCCTATACGAATTCCTTTAATATTATTTACTTCGATCATTATAGTTCATCCCCTTCTAGATCTTCTTCTAGTTCTTCCAAATCTTCATTAGTTGGTTCTTCATCAAAATTTTCTTCATCTTCAAAATCATCTTCTTCAGAATCTTCTATAGGTTCTTCATCAGTAACCTCTGGAGTAGTTAGCTCCTCTTTACCTTTAATAGCACCAGTCTTTGCATCTATTTCATCAATAGTAATAGCATCACTTGTTTCATCTTCCTCTTCTTCTAGTTCTTTTAGTTCATGAGTAACATCATTATTATCAATAATTTGAACATCTAATCCTAGAGCTTGGAATTCTTTAATTAATACTCTAAATGATTCTGGCATTCCAGCACCTTTAACTGTCTTACCTTTAACTAATGCTTCATAAACTTTAACACGTCCTAGAACGTCATCTGATTTAACAGTTAAGATTTCTTGAAGTACATGTGCTGCACCATAAGCATATAGTGCCCAAACTTCCATTTCTCCGAAACGTTGTCCACCAAATTGTGCTTTACCACCTAAAGGTTGTTGAGTAACTAATGAGTAAGGTCCAGTTGAACGTGCATGAATCTTATCATCAACCATGTGATGTAATTTAATCATGTACATAACACCAACTGCAACTCTATTTTCAAATGGTTCACCAGTGCGTCCATTAAATAGAACAGTCTTACCATCTGGATCCATTCCAGCCTTAGCCATTTCTTCACTTATTTCATCAACTGTAGCTCCATCAAATACTGGGGTTGCATAATGAAGTCCAAGTTTCTTACCAGCCATACCTAAGTGTAGTTCTAAAATTTGTCCTAAGTTCATACGTGATGGAACACCTTGTGGATTTAATACAATATCTACTGGAGTACCATCTGGTAAATAAGGCATATCTTCTTCTGGAAGAATTAAACTTACAACACCTTTATTTCCGTGACGACCACTCATCTTATCTCCGACTTGAATCTTACGTTTTTGAATAATATATACACGAATTACCTTACTAACGCCTGCAGATAACTCATCAGAATTTTCTTTAGTATAAACCTTAACATCATGAATAATACCATCAGCGCCATGAGCAACTCTAAGTGATGTATCCCTTACCTCACGAGTCTTCTCACCAAAAATTGCATGTAATAGTTTTTCTTCACTAGTTAACTCTTGCATTCCTTTTGGAGTAACCTTACCAACAAGGATATCTCCTTCATGAACCTCTGTACCAATCTTAATAATACCATTAGCATCTAAGTTCTTACGAGCCTCCTCAGAAACATTTGGAATATCTCTAGTAATTTCCTCAGGTCCTAACTTAGTATCACGACAATCAATATCATAATGTTCAATATGTAGTGATGTATAAACATCATCTTTAACTAACTTTTCATTTAGTACAACAGCATCTTCATAGTTATAACCATTGCATGTCATAAATGCAATAACCATATTCTTACCTAAAGCAAGTTCACCTTTATCAGTAGATGGTCCATCAGCGATTACTTCACCACGATGTACTTTATCTCCTGCTCTAACAATTGGGTTATGAGAGAAATTACTTTCAGCATTACTTCTTTCAAAGTTTGCTAAATAATACTCATCTTTACCCTTAGCATTTTTAACAATAATCTTTTTAGAATCAGCATACTCTACTACACCATCAGCTTTACAAACAATAGTAGATCCTGAATCACGAGCAGCAATATATTCAACACCAGTACCAACTATAGGTGCTTCAGTTCTAAGTAGTGGAACAGCTTGACGTTGCATGTTTGAACCCATTAACGCACGCTTAGCATCATCATGATCCAAGAATGGAATACAACTTGTTGTTACAGAAACGATTTGACTTGGTGAAACATCTACAAAGTTAACTTTATCTGCCTCAACCATAACATTTTCACCGTTTAAACGAGCGATAACTTGTCCTTCAGTAATATTATTATCTTTATCTACAGCAACAGTAGCTTGACTAATATAATAACCATCCTCTTCATCTGCAGTTAAATAAACAACATCATCCGTAATATGCTTATTAACAACTTTTCTATAAGGAGTAGTAATAAATCCATACTCATTTAATTTAGCATAAGATGCTAGTGATGTAATAAGTCCGATGTTTGCTCCTTCTGGAGATTCAATTGGACAAATACGTCCGTAGTGAGAAACATTAACATCACGAACTTCCATACCAGCTCTCTCACGTGAAAGACCTCCTGGCCCTAAACTACTTAAACGACGTTTATCAGTAAGTTCAGCAATTGGGTTAATTTGATCCATGAACTTAGATAACTGTGATGAACCAAAGAACTCTTTTAATGCCGCAGTTACTGGTCTAATATTAATTAATGTCTTAGGTGTAACTGTATCAATTTCTTGAGTAGTCATTCTTTCACGAATAACTCTTTCCATACGAGCCATACCAACTTTAAATTGATTTTGAATTAACTCACCAACTTGACGAACACGACGATTTCCTAAGTGGTCAATTTCATCAATGTTACCAATATTATCAAGTAAATTTAAATAATAACTAATAGATGCATAAATATCACTAATTGTAAGTCTCTTCTCATCAATAGTATTATCATTACCAATAATCTTAATAGTCTTAGATTCATCATTCTTATCAACTACTAAAACTTCAGTAATCTTATTATATGTATCTAAATCTTCATTAATAGATACTTCCTTTAAGCACATACCCTTTTCAAAGTATGGTCTTAACTCTTCAAGACGTGCTTTATCAATAACTTCACCCTTAGTTGCTACAGTCTTACCATCAAACTTTAAGTTTTCTGCAAGTGTGCATCCTAAAAGACGATCTAATACATTTAACTTCTTATTAAATTTATAACGTCCTACTTTTGCTAGGTCATATCTGAAGCGATCAAAGAAACGAACAATTAATTGGTTCTTTGCACTATCAAGTGTTGCTGGTTCACCTGGTTTTAACTTTTCATAAATTTCAATAAGTGCTTCATCTGTATTTTTGGTATTATCTTTTTCTAAAGTATTATCAATAAATCTATTTTCGCCAAACACTTCTTTAATAGATTCATCACTAGATAAACCTAACGCTCTTAAGAATGTTGTAAAAGGAACTTTTCTAGTTCTATCAATACGAACATAAATAACATCACGAGCATCAAGTTCAAACTCAAGCCAAGTACCACGGTTAGGTATCATTTCCCCAGATACTACTGGTCTACCATTCTTATCAATTTCACGTTTAAAATAGATAGATGGACTTCTAACTAACTGAGATTGAATAACTCTTTCAACACCATTAATAATGAATGTTCCTGCATCAGTCATTAAAGGCATATCACCAAGGAAGACTTCTTGTTCTTTAACTTCACCTGTCTCATGAATAAATACACGTGCTTCAACCTTTAAAGGAGCAGCAAACGTTACCATACGTTCTTTTGCTTCCTTTACTGAGTATCTAGGCGCATCAAAAGAATACTCACCAAATTCTAGTGATATATTTCCGGTGAAACTCTCAACTGGGAATAAGTCATCGAAAACTTCCTTAATACCGCTTTCTAGAAACCACTGATATGATTTCTTTTGAATATCTAATAAATCTGCTAGTTCAAAGTTGTTAATCGTTTTAGAGAAAGTTGCTCTTTCCCTATGGTCACCAAATTTTGCTATTTTGTATGCCACTAAATTTCACCCCAAACAATATATTTTTTTAGTATGTATCCTCATCCCTTGAGAGATACAACTCCAATTTAAAATTATACTAGAAAACATGGCAAACTGTCAACGCTAAATATGACGAAAACTTCAAAAAAAGCAATCTTTTCCTTCTATTTAAGAAATTTAAAGATTACTTTCTCCATTTTTAACCATAACAACATAATAACCAGCATCTTTTTTAAGAACACTTGTATTATATTTTTTACTTAAATCTTTAATAACCGTTTTAACACCATGATTATTACGCATTACAAACCAAAGTTCACCATCAACATTTAAATGATTAAATGCTGCATTAATAATTGTTAAATATACGCTCTTGCCTGCTCTTATAGGTGGATTTGTAATAACCGCATCATACTTCTTCGTAACATTATCATATATATTACTATTAAAAATATTTAAATTAGCAATATCATTTTCCTTTTGATTCATCTTACTTAAATGTAGTGCTCTATTGTTAACATCAACCATATCAACATTACCACCATTTATCTTACCAATAACGCACCCAATAAAACCATAACCGCATCCAACATCAAGTACATCTAATGGCTCACTATGATATTTAAGATAAGTTTCTACCAAAAGAATACTACCATAATCTATTTTATCTTTAGAAAACACTCCCAAATCACTATAAAAGTTAAAATTTACATCTTGAAAATTATATTTAAGTATTCTAAGCTTACTATCTAAATTTTCATTATTATCAAAATACTGCATTATTTTTCCCTCTTACTAAAAATTATAACAACTACTGGCATAATCATAATTAAATAAATATACCATACACCCGTTTTAAATAAATAATTAAATAATGATATAAGGGTGCCTAAAACAAAATACATAATATTTAAAGCCTTGCTTTTTTCTTTATATATAACATAACCTATCAAAACAAATATCCCAGCTAACCCATAAATAACATACTTCGCATAATTATTTATGCTAGCACCCTTCTTACTACTATCAAGCCTTTTATTTTCAATACTTATAATCTCATCTAACGCTTCAATATCAGTATGATTACTTCCCTGATCAATTGCTATCTGTTCTAAAGGAAGAGTAAGTCTTACATTAATCTCCTTTTTAGTATTAGGATAATGAGCAAACACACCATACTTGAATCCATCCTTTTCTATTTCCTCATACTCACCATTACTATTCCCATGCAAATATACATGATACTTTTCATCACTAGTCTGATAAGGAATAAGTACTCTTAAATAAGTATCATCAGCATTATATTCCAAATTTTTAAAAGTATAGTTAAGTTCTCTAACATCTTTATGAGTTACTACAACATCCCCAATTAAATATTCCAAATAAATAACTGTTTTTCCACTATTTTTAAAATAAATATTATATGAGTTTTCCCCATCCTTTTTACTTACCCTATATGTATTATCACTAACCTTCTTAGGATTTAACTCCTTAAAATATTCCTTAACATTTCCCCCTAAATTATTTAGATCAATTTCTTCTCCATTATACTTATAAGCAGATGCTGTAAAATTATATATCCCACTTCCATTATATAAAGGATTATCCTCCAAACTAGTATCTTTCTTATCCCATACACCATCAAAAGTCTTATAATTAAGAGTTCTTGTAAAATAATCTACATCACCATCAATTAAAATAAACTCTTTAACACGTAAGTTACCACTTATCTCAATCTCACTATCAATATAATGAGTAAGTACTTTATAATCATTTTCCGCGTGCACTACTAAAGGAGCAACTAAAAGTACTAATATAAATATAATCTTTTTCATCTTTACCACCACTAATATATTATCATTTATTGTTTTACTAGTCCAATACTTTTCATATATTTTATTGGAGGATTAGATGTTTTATATAATTAGTTTACTTAAAAGTTTAATATTTTTTACCGGTTCCTACTCAGTTAATGTTTTCCCATCTCCCCTAGAAAAAGATGAAGAAGAAAAACTTATTAATCAAATGCTTATGGGAGATACAGACGCAAGAGGCAAACTCATTGAGCACAACCTAAGACTAGTTGCTCACATCGTCAAAAAATACGAAGGAAAAGAATATGATTCTGACGATCTTATAAGTATTGGTACTATTGGTCTGGTAAAAGGAATAGATTCATATAAACCTAGCAAAAACACTAGAATAACTACATATGTAGCTAGATGCATTGAAAATGAAGTACTAATGTATTTTAGAAGTAACAAAAAACACCTAAATAATGTTAGTTTAAATGATTCAATCGGTTACGACAAAGATGGTAACGAAATAAACTTAATTGACGTTTTAAAATGTGAAAGTGAAGATACCTTAGATAAAATAGATACCCAAAACAAAATAGATCTACTTTTAAAATATTTAGATACCTTATCACCTAGAGAAAAAGATATTATTATTAAAAGATACGGACTATTTAATACCAAAGATATGACTCAAAAAGAAATTGCTAAAAAAATGAATATCAGCCGTAGTTATGTATCTAGACTCGAAAAAAGAGCCATAACAAAAATACTTCGTGAATTTATAAAAAATAAAAAAATTTAGTGCATAAAATCGTTAAAACCTTCACATAATAGAACTAGGACTATAAGCCCGTTCATTTTATGCGATTTTTTTGAGAAAATATTTATATATAGGAGTCGATGGGGTATGACAGAAAATAAATCAGATACATATTATTACAATTTAGTTCGCCAGAACATTAGAAAGTACAGACTAGAAAAAAACTTTACGCAAGCAAAACTAGCTGACGAATCTAATTTAAGCGTGGACTATATTTGTGAAATCGAAAGTATGAAGAAAAATAAAAGTTTTTCAATTGCTACAGTAGGAAAAATATCCGAGGCATTAAACGTTGACTTTGAAAAGTTTTTTGAGTAGATACTACTCTTTTTCTTTAAAAATCGTTGCAACTATATACTGATATTGTTTAGCACAACTACTTGGTAAAATATATTGTAGGAGTGCAGTATATATGGAAAACAAAGAAGATATCAAGTATATATATAAACTAGTTTCTGAAAGAATCAAACTTTTTAGAAATTATCGTGGGCTTACTCAAGAGCAGTTAGCGCTTAAAACTACCTTCTCTAGAGGTCTAATCGGCAACATTGAAAGTGCCAAAACAACCCAAACATTTAGTTTAGCTGTACTTTACGCTTTTTCTAAAGGACTAGACATTCCTTTAGAGATGTTCGTCAAAGAAGACATAAGTGACTACTTAAAAGAAATAGGACTTACCGAAAAACAGTAAGTCCTTTTTATTATTCAATAATTGCTTTTATTCTTCTAACACCTGCAGAAGATGCTTCCTCTTTAACTATTTTAAATGTACCAATTTCACTAGTACTCTTAACATGTGGTCCCATACATATTTCCTTAGAAACATCTCCAACAAAATAAACAGTTACCACATCAGGATATCTCTCAATAAACATATGCTCTGCACCTATCTTAACTGCCTCTTCTTTAGTCATTTCCTTAACAGACACAGGCAAATCTTCTTTAATCCACTTATTAACTAAATCTTCAGTATTCTTAATCTCTTCTGGAGTTAATTTATGATCGCAGGAAAAATCAAAACGCATTCTTTCATTATTAATGTTTGAACCCTTTTGATGAACATCTTCACTAACAGTAATCTTTAAAGCCGCATTAAGTAAATGAGTTGCTGTATGATACTTAGTTTCAGTTTCACTATCACCAGCAAGCCCCCCTTTAAACATACCTTTAGATGCTGTTCTTGATTTTTCTTGATGTTCTTTAAACTTTTCCTTAAAGCCTTCAGTATCAACTTCCATATTCTTTTCTTCAGCAAGTTCACAAGTAAGCTCTATTGGAAATCCATAAGTATCATATAACTTAAACGCTAAATCTTTATCAATCTTATTAAGGTTAGCAGTTTCCTTCTCAAATACCTTTAATCCCTTTTCTAAAGTCTTTGAAAACTTAACCTTTTCTTTAGTAAGTTCATCTATTATACGTTCTTTATTTTTAGATAATTCCTCATAATACTTACTATACTTATTAATAATAAGTTCTGCTAAAGTAACTTCAAAATCAGAATTAAGATCAATATTAAGTTTTCTTGCATGTCTAATCATTCTTCTAATTAATCTTCTTAAAATATAACCACGATCAGTGTTTGATGGAACAACTCCTGCATCATCACCTAAAATAAACACGCTAGTTCTAATATGATCAGCAATAATTCTCATAGACAAGTAATCATCTTTATAAGACTTACCAGATATCTCTTCTATTTTTTCTATAACATCACGCCAAATACTTGACGCATAATTATCATTAACACCTTCCAATATAGCAGTAGTTCTCTCAACACCCATACCAGTATCAACATTCTTCTTAGGAAGTTCTATAACAGTTCCATCAGCTTTCTTCTCATATTGCATAAAAACATCATTCCAAATTTCAACCCATCTCTTGTCTTCAGGATCAAAAACTTTTGGAATCTCATCATCACTTCTCCAGTAAAACATCTCTGAGTCCGGTCCACATGGTCCAGTCTCTCCAGCAATCCAAAAATTATCTTCACTAGTAGCAGCAATTCTCTCTTCCGGAATACCTAAAGAAAGCCAAATACTCTTACTCTCTTCGTCAAATGGAATTGTATCATTACCAGCGAAAACAGTAACCCCTAATCTCTCTACTGGAATATTTAAAACCTTAGTTAAAAATTCAAAACTATATGTAATCGCATCTTTCTTAAAATAATCACCTAAAGACCAATTACCTAACATCTCAAAAAAAGTATGATGATAAGTATCTCCAACCTCATCTAAATCATTTGTTCTAATACATTTTTGATAATCACATAGTCTTGTACCATATGGATGAGCCATACCCATTAAATAAGGTATAAGTGGCTGCATGCCCGCTGTATTAAATAACACACTTGCATCATTTTCAGGTACTACTGGCGCTGAAGGAATTTGCTTATGCCCTTTACTAACAAAATAATTAATGTATAAATCCTTTAAATTCATATAAATTCCTCTCTTCTTAAAAAGAATTTTATCATAAAAAAAACTATTTTTAAATAGTTAATTTTTCATAGTTTCCAAAAACTTTTTACTTTTTAAATATAGCCCAGTATATCTATCATAGTAAGTCTTTAAAAAATAATCTATATTATCTTTAACTTCTTTAGATATATCCAATTTACTAATAGCATCAATATCAACCAAATAATACATTCTAAGCATCTTTAAAGTTTTCGCATCATAAATTATCTGATTCGTATAGCAAGATGAACATATATACCCGCCATCATCAGGATCTATCGTCACAATATCTTTTGTATTACCACACTTAGCACACGCATCCAAAGAAAAGCCAACGCCCAAATAATCAAGCATCTTGATTTCAAATATATTAGTAAGAACATCAGGAGCAAGTCCATCATTTATCTTACTTAAAGTACTTATCAATAAATTATATATCTCTTCATTTTCATTTTGCCTCATTACCCCCGCTGCTAAATCACAAATATAAGACATATAACTAATAAGTAAAATATCAGACTTAATATTCTTATAATCACAAATAACGTCGCACTCTTTTAAAGTACTAAGCCCATTTTCATGATAATAAAGCAAAAAAGAGGAAAGATTAAATTTCATTGTACTAGTTCTTAAAGGGCTCTTCAAACTCTTTGCTCCCTTACACATCACACCAAGAATACCATCTTTCGTTAAAACATTTATTATCTTACTCTTCTCTCCATAATTTACTTCACTAATAATGATGCCTTCTGCGGCTTTTAACATACTACTTCCCTCTTTTATACATTAAATAATATTCTATCTCTCCTGTTTTTTTAAACATTTCCCATGCTTCTTTTTTAGTCATAAATTAATCCCAATACCTTTCTAATTATATATTGGGATTAAAATTAACTATTTATTCAAATTTGCTTAATTTGTAAACGTCCATTAACATATTCATGGTAAGCGCCTTGATAAGTTCTTTGAGTTAACGGAATACCCCTAACATTTAAATAAGATATTATACTATCAATTTCATCACTAAACAAAACTCTGCCATTTTCAGTATATTGATACTTAATTATATTCTCTTTACTAGTTCTATAATCACTCTTATACACTCTATCTCTAAACGTTGCAAGTGCAGTAGCACTCTTTTCTAATGGTTCAGTATCACGCTTAGATAGTGCCAAAGCAGCAGCAGCCAAATCAGGTACACTATACTTAGTTAAACTATAATAATCAAACATATCGAAAGACTCTAACTTATCTCCTTTAGGAATACCATTCAAAATATATCCACTAATAAGAACTATAATATCCCTTGCCTCATCTTCCCTTCTTTTTACCTCATTAAGAAGTGCAGATACTTTACTCTTAATTTGATCAGAATATCTATTTCCACCATGGACAGTTTCATCAGCAATATTCTTAACCTGATCAAGAAAAGATGCCTTAACCATAACATTTGGTTCTATTCTTAGGTGTCTTAACTCTATTACTGGACTATTAATATATAAATCTATAATGTAATTCATTTTATTATCAAAAGTTTCATTATCACTACCATAACGTTTTTCACTTCTAACCTTATTTACCTCATCCAAATATTCATTAATTATAGTAATATAAGGTGCCACATCACTTGCACGCGTTTCATCAGCACTAAGCACGAGCAAGCGTCTTTTAATCTGTTCTAAACTTAGTTTACCTATTGACTTCCTAAATTCTTCTGGTGAAAGAGAAATAATATTATCTATCGTCAATTTATTTAAACCGCCCCTAATAAATCTTAATTTATAGTTTTGGAACTTTGCTATAACTGGATTGTCTGGATTTTCTACGCTTTCCTGTTCAATATATAGTTCTATATATTTTTTTAAAGTATCTTTGCTAAATATCTCACCATTAAATGGGAATAATTCCAAATCCTTGTATGATAAATTCTCATCTATCATCTTATGAACACATTGCTTTCCTATATCTATTCTTTCCGCTTTTTTCATTTCTTCCTCCTAATAATCTTTAAAGCCTAACTCGCTTAAATACTTCTCTTTATCTCGCCAATTTTTGATTGTCTTAACATATAATTCTAAATAAATTTGTTTATGCAGCATTGCTTCTATATCTCTTCTAGCATAAGTACCAATATTCTTAATCATCTGACCATTATGACCAATAATAATCTTTTTAAGAGAATCTCTATCTACTATAATATCCACATTTATATTAATAATATCTTTCTTTTCCTCATATAAAGTAGTCACACATGTAACTGAATGTGGTACCTCATCATTAGTTAGATTAAGTATCTTTTCTCTAACTAACTCCCCAATAATAAATCTAACACTAGTATTAGTAAGCGTATCATCATCATAATACTTAATATCATCAGTTAAATACTTCTTAATAACACTTATTAACCTATTAACATTATCATCTTTAATCGCACTAATTGGTACAATATCTGAAAAATCATATAGTTCTTTATAAGTATTTATTGCATTAAGAATACCTTCATTATCTAATTTATCTATCTTATTTAAAACTAATATTACCGGTGCCGTAGTACTTTTTAAAGCCTGCGTTATAAATTTATCACCCTTACCTAGTGGAGCACTAGCATCAACTACAAATAAAACAACATCTATATCATCTAATGACTGGTAAGCATCCTGATTAAGAAGTTTTCCAAGCCTATCTTGAGGCTTATGTAATCCAGGTGTATCTATAAATATAATTTGTGCTTCTTCATCATTATAAACACCTTGAATAGCATTTCTAGTAGTACCCGCAACATTAGATACTATTGCTAAATGTGTCTTCAAAACAGTATTTAACAAAGTACTCTTACCTGTATTTGGTCTACCAATAATACTAACAAATCCACTTCTCATAAAAACTCCCTTCTAGTAGATATTAAATAACAAATTACCTACCTTTAATATTTTTTCATTTCTATTTAAATCATATAAATATACTAAAGAACTTGGTTCCATAAACTCTATTATAACATCTTTATTAAGATATTTTAAGTCATTTATATTATTTGACCCCACCATTATGTATATTTTATCAAAATCTTTCTTTTTATAACCAGCCGCTACTGCTCTAGCAATTGCTGCTTGCTCTGCATATATAGCATCTCTAAATATATTATTTTTAACAGTAACTCCCCCAAATGTTTGACCATCTTTCATAACAACAACACTACTAAAACATAAAGCATCATGAGGAGCATGAGCATTACTAAGTAATCTTTCTAATTCATTTATCATCATTATCCTCCAATGCAAATGGATATGGGCATAAATCTTTAACTTTGTATTCTACACATTTTCCTTTGTTATTATAACAAAATACACTAGCATCTTCATCCATAAACTCTACTAGTAGTTCTCTACATAAAAAACATGGCACGCATATCTCCTTACCACTACCAGCAACATGTAATTCTTTAAAATCTTCCTTCTTATAACCTTCTGCAATTGCAGAAGCAAAAGCAACTTGCTCTGCACATAAACCATTCTTATACGAAGCATTTTCCACATTTACCCCAATAAACTCCTGATTATTATTCATAACTAGAATACATGCAACATTATAATTACTATAAGGGGTATATGCGTTTTTAATTATTAATTTAAGATTTTCAAACATTCTATCCTCCAATTACATCTATTAACTTTGGAATAAACACAATAAGACCAATTATAGCAGCCGTAATACTTAATACAAGCGTATGAGCAGCCGCAGTATCTTTAGCATTCTCTGCATACTTATTATAATCCTTAGTAACTAAATCAACCAAATTCTCAATACAAGTATTAAGCACCTCTGCCCCAATAACAAGACCAATCGCAAATATTAAAATAACCCACTCTAAAGTACTAACTTTAAATAAAAAACCACATAACACCACAAGTATCGCTACAACAACATGTACCTTCATATTATCTTCATTCTTATAAACCTTACCAAAACCCTTAAACGCATACTTAAATGCACTACTAAGCCTCTTAAGAGAGAATGCCTTTTTCATTTAAAATCTCCTTCTGTAAATCAAACATTTCCTTTTCTTCCTTTTCTCCCAAAGTATGATCATAACCTAACAAATGCAATAGTCCATGAACCCCTAAAAAAGATAACTCTCTTTTTTCACTATGGCCATACTCTATCGCTTGTTCCTTCATCTTAGGTATACTTATATAAATATCTCCTAAAATATTAACTGGTCCAGGAAAAGTCCCACCATCATTTAAAGCAAAACTCAAAACATCAGTCGTTCTATCAATACCACGATATGTCTTATTTAAATAATGAACTTCTTCATCATCCGTTAATATAACACTAGCACATGCCTCATCTATATGTAACTTTTCTAAAGTATAATTAAGCACATCAATTAAATAATCATAATCACCATATCCATATTTATCAGTTATTTCTATATCATTCATAATCTAACTCCATACAAATTTAATATTATCACCACTAAAACCATAATAGTTATAACCCCCAACAAATTAAGTAATAAATTATTCTTTAAAGCATCAGGATACTTTCTAAGTAATTTCTTTGTTATAAGAAAGATAACATATCCGCAAACTCCACCAATAACATTTAAAATAATATCATCAATATCAAAACTTCTACCAATTGCTGACTGAATAGTCTCAATACTTGTACTCGTAATAATCGTTATAAGCAAATTATATTTAACACTCGGAAGCTTACAATAATAACTTACAAAATAACCAAATGGCACAAATAATAAAATATTACCAATCACATTACGATAAAATAACTTACTAGTTAAACTATATCTAAACATCTCTTTAAAAGGTATAAAATTATTTGAATAAGATTCAAAATCAGTACTTGTTACTAGTTCAAACAATAATAAAATATAAATAATAAATGATAAAGACAAAAGTTCTTTATATAAAATAAACTTTTTATGATTAACTTTCAAATATACTAAACGTAACGTTATTAAAACTATTAAAAATAACGCTAGCATTGGCCATAACTCTATAAGTAAATTAATTGCTTTGGTTGGTATCATTTATATCACTTTCCTCAAAGTAAGAGTATGCATTAATTAATTCATTTGTAATAATAAATACTCTATACTTAATTGTACTATTATTTTCCTCTTTTTTCAAAACTTTTTGATAAATAATCACACCTTTTCCATTAAGTTTTTTATCAAATTCTTCTTTCAAACGATTTAAAGCATATTCATCATCCGTTTTAGTCTTAATTATCTCTACTTCTTCTTCCTTATAAAATTTAATCTTAAGACCAAATATTTTAATCTCCCTAATATTTTTCTGTCTAAAATTTTGATATTTATTTCTCAAAAGAATCTTATTACCCACATTAAGATTATATCTTTTCCTACCAGTTAACCTCTCACTAGAAATCTCTTTAGGTGTCTCTACCGCACACTCATACCATACATTACCATAAACACTACCACTAGCACTAGTAACTCCTTTAACATCTTCATATAAAGTAATCTTTCCTGAGATTAATACAGTACCTTTCTTAACGTATTCCCCTTGCCTTACTAACACATTACCCTTACTACCAATTACTTTCGTAATATAAGCATCCTTACTAGCAACTATATCCCTAGGCTTATCACTAACTACTTCACTTTTAATAATTCTCTCTTCAGCCCTAACAATATACTTCATACCATCTTTCTTAATACTAACCCATTCTAAATTATTCTTATTATCAGCTAAAATCTTTTTAGTAATATTATCTAACTCCTCAAAAGAATACGCTAAACTAAACTTCTTAATATTATTCTTATCAAGTTCTTTTTTAAGCAAACGCCTAATTCCACTATTAGAATGAATAATCTCTATATCTACAATATAATTAGTAAGTAAATTCATCCAAATAAAAGATAAGAAAACAACTGATATATAAAACATATTATCTTTAATTATCTTCTTAATATTTAATAAGCCATCATACTTAACTACCCTAATCTTAGAATAATAATTAAGCCTCTTTATCTTAAGATAATCCTTAACATCTATTAAAACAACCATCTTATCTTTTACATAACTTATATTATACAAATTAATATTATTATCAATACACTTCTTTATAAAACGATTAATCTCATTACTTACCTCTAAATAAATTCTCTTATTCATATTTGACACTTTTAATATCTCCTTCAATAAGTAACTCTCTAGTCATTAACTTCTTAATCTTTAAATCATTACCACTAATACATATCTTCTTACCACAAGCCTTTAAAGTAATAGAACTTTTACCAAAAGAAATAATCACCTCATAATTATAAATATAAACACAATTATCATACAAACAAACATAATAATTCTTATCTCTTAAAGCATTATCTATCACATTTAGCATAATATTCACCACTTAATTATATGAAAGAGCACCTTTTAATAGACAAAAAAAGATAGGCTTAAACCTATCAATTAATAACGCAAAATATCTTTTTAACATACTTTATATAAAAAAATCACGATTACTCGTGATTATGATAACTTTTCTTTAACGATTGAACTAACCTTTTTCATATCAGCTGCTGCCCCACATTTTGCAGATACTGCTTTAATTACCATACCCATACCCTTCATTCCATCAGGTTTAAGTTCAGTAATTATTTCATCTATTATTTTAGTTAATTCTTCATCGCTTAATTCTTCTGGAAGATACTTACTTAGTATATCAATCTCTTTTTGAAGATTATCAGCTAAATCTTTACGATCATAACTTAAATATTCTTCCATTGATGTCTTACGTGTCTTAACTTGTTTCTTAATTACAGACATAATATCATCATCAGTTAATTCATGCTTTTCTCCATTAGTTTGTTCATAGATTATTGCACTTTTTAACATTCTAAGTACTGATAAAGTAAACTTATCTCCACTTTTCATAGCTGCTACTAAATCATTATTAACTTTTTCAAACATTTCTATTCTCCTTAGTCTCTATTACGATTCTTTTTACGAGAGTTCTTAATCATTTCTTTTAATTCATTTCTTCTACGAACTCCTGGTTTTTCGTAGCATTTATGTTTTTTAAGTTCAGAAGGGACTCCGCTACGGGCAACTTTGATCTTAAATCTTTTAAGTGCATTATCAACATTACCATTTCTAACTTCTACCTTAGTCATTATAATCCCTCCTTTCAAAACTATAAGTATTATATCATTATATTTTTTTAACTGCAATAAAAATATTTCATTTTTAAATGAAAAAAAGCCTTAGTGGCTCTTAGTTTTCTTCTGTCTTATTAAGAACGTCTTTTCCTTTGTAGAAACCACATTTAGTACATGCACGATGAGGTTTAATTGGTTCTCCACAATTTGGACAATTAATGAATCCTGCTGCTACCTTTTTAAGGTGAGTACGACGCATTCTTTTTTTAGTTTTACTTGTTCTTCTAAATGGAACTGCCATAGTTAGTCACTCCTTCCATACCTTTGTTAGTTTTCTTCTACGCTCCAGCCTTTACCACTAGAGGTTTCTAATTGAACTCCCTCTTTAACAACTTTAATCGGAATTTCCAATACAATATTTTCCCATAAAATATCAGATAAATCAAGATAAAAATTATTATTTATGTTATTTTCACCAATTATTTCTTCTATTTTAGTTGCAAATGGTACTTCTACCTCTTCCAAACTTATTGCACATGGTAAGTACATCTTACCAGATAAATCTAAATTAAGTTCTATTTCATCTTCATAATTGATTATTGCTTTTCCATGAACACTCACATCTTCTAATCTAATTATACCAGCACTTTTAAGTCTTTCTTCTGGAAAAGTAATTGTGCCATCAACATCTACAGATGCTAAAGAGTATAACTTTCTTAAATCTATCTTCATATTACTTCAACCTATTCATTTGTTGCATTAATTGTTTAACTTGCTTTTGACTAGGTTTTCTTCCCATGCCACTCATTAAAGTTTCAATCATCTTTTCATTAATTGGTGGATTCTTCTTAAAATAATTCATCATGAAATATCTACATAAAAAGAAACCAGCAATTGCTCCAATGATTATACCAATAAATACCATTAATATATCATGCCACATATTCATCACTCCTGCCTGTATTATACTATAAAACATTATTCATAGACAAGTCTTAAATTATTAAAGTTTGATAGCCAGAAATAATCTCTATTATCAAAGTCGATTATAAAAATATTCGGTATATGTGCGAGCACTGTTAAAAAAGTACTATTTACTTTATTACTTTTTAAAACCATAAAACTACTCTTAACAATAAGCTTACTAACTTCATCCGTATAATAATTATTATACATATGTACATTTCCATATAAAGAATATCCATCATCCCTACTAAGCTTAGAATATATAAAAGATGATATATCCTTCTTCTTAATACTATCTGTAAAAGAAAAATACTCATTATATAAATACTCTAAATTATTTTGCGTACTAAGTTTAATATTCAAATACGCTGAAAATAAATTACTAGGAATAGTCCTTGTTAATTTACTATAATCACTATTTACTTTAAAAATATAAAATGTTCTCAATCTAATCACCAGATTAAGAATAACAATTAAACTCTAAAAAAATTGTCAAAAAAAGAAGAAATTATTTCTTTTTCTTCTTAGTAGTTGTTGGTACTTCTATCTCATCATAGTTCGCATCTAATGTAATATTCTTAGATATTTTTGTATCAAAATTAAACTCTTCGCCCTTATAAGACCAATACTTAAAAGTATAACCTTCCTTTACTGGTTCTTTAGGTTTAGAAACAGTCTTTCCTCTTTTAACAGTATAATAACTAACTGCATCACTACCATTATTTTCATTAAATGTTACTTTAAATTCTGGTGTTATAAAAAATAATGCATATATAAACACTCCAAATATAATAATTGTTATAATTCCTAATATCTTTTCTTTATTCATCTTCTACTCCTTAAAATTAAATATATAATCCATTATTTTAACTTCATCGCCTCTTTGAGCCCCAAGAGATTCAAGTTTATCTTCAACGCCCATTTTCTTCAAAATTCGTGCAAACCTTAATACACTTTCTTCTTCAGTAAAGCGAGTCATCTGAAATAATTCTTCTACCTTCTTACCTTTAACAACCCAAATACCGCCTTCTTTAGTTATCTCAAAAGGTTTTTCTTCTTCATAAGTATATGATTTAAATGTTTCTTCAGTACTTTCTTCTTCCTTAGGAACATTTTTAATAATATCATTTAAAGTTATCATAAGTTTGTCTAATCCTTGATTAGTCGCTGCACTTATTGGAATAACCAATTCATTAGGATACTTCTTCTTAAACTCTTTTAAATTTTCTGAAGCACCTTCTGCATCCATCTTATTGGCAATAATAACACTAGGCTTATTAAGCATCTTTTCATTATATTTTTTAAGTTCATTTTTAATTATTTCATAGTCTTCAATCGGATTACGCGCACTTTCCCTACTCATATCAAGAACATGAGCTATAACTTTACATCTAGAAGTGTGTCTTAAAAATTGAAACCCAAGTCCTAAGCCTTCACTAGCACCTTCAATAAGTCCAGGAAGATCAGCCATTACAAATGTATCATCATAAACCTTTACAACTCCTAAATTAGGACTTAATGTTGTAAAATGATATGCAGCAATCTTAGGTGTAGCATTACTAATAACACTCAATATAGTACTTTTACCAACACTAGGAAAACCTACAAGTCCAACATCAGCAAGCATCTTTAGTTCGCACTTAATTTCTACTTCTTCACCAGGAGCCCCTAACTCACTCATCTTTGGTGCCGGATTATCATGAGTAGCAAAAGATTTATTTCCTCTTCCACCTCTACCACCATGAGCCACAATACATTCCTGCCCATTTTTAACAAGATCACATATTATTTCACCAGTTTCTTTATTAGATACTACAGTTCCCTCAGGCACTTTTATATAAACATTTTCAGCATTCGCACCATTACGATCGCTACCTTTACCATTATTTCCTTTACTTCCTTTAATTATTTTTTGCATTTTTAAATCAATTAAAGTTCTTAAAGACTCATCAGCAACAAAGATAATATCAGCACCTTTGCCACCATTCCCACCATTAGGTCCACCCATAGCAATATATTTTTCTCTTCTAAACGCAGTACAACCATCGCCGCCTTTTCCAGCAATAAGTTTAACGCTCACCTCATCAACAAACATATTTTTGCCTCCAGTTCGTTAGTATTTTAGCATATCTCTTAAAATAGTTCAATAATTGTGCACCCAATATTAGATGCTGGTGTATACATCGTTTTAACCCTTTTATCATTTTTAAAAAGAAGTCTTAACTCCTCTTTTAAAATACCTTCCCCAATTCCATGAACTACCACTATTTTTTTCTTTCCTAATTTTAAATTATCATTTATAAAATCATTAACTGGTGTATAAATAAGATCTCTAGAATACCCATGCAAATCAATAGAAGGAAGTATATTTATAAATGGATCACTCCACGTTTTCTTTTGGTATGTCTGCCTCTTTGTTTTGTGCATTATTATTTTCTTCTTTCTTTTCTAATTCTTTATTATCAGATAACTTTATATTCAAAATGTTACATACTTCATCTAATTTAGGGATTCCTTCAATACCATATTTTTGCATACCAAGAGCAGCAGAAGCCGAAGCAATTTTCATTGTAATATCTTTATCTATTCCATTAATTATTCCATAACAATATGCTCCAAAAAATACTGGTCCAGCATTAGTATCATCAACAATATTTGTTTTAGTAGCAGGAAGCATCTTAACTTCTCTTCCTTTAGTATATAATACTCCCTTATCCTTAAGGGTAACAACATACTCAGCCTTATTTAAATCCTTAATCTTCTGAAAGAAATTAACTAAAGCCTTTGACTTATTAAGTTCTAAATCCATTTTAGTTAAAGCCTTAGCAAATGAAGAATTCGCAACCACATAAGTACATCTCTTACTAATATTATATAACTCTTGATCAACCTTATTAGCAAGTAATATAAACTTCGAATGTGGAAAATTATTAAGCGCAGCTAAACTTCCCATCGGATCAGTTCCATCCATAATAATATAATCCGGAATAAAATCATACTTATACTTTGCTAAATTAACAGGCATCTCCATAAGCATCTGAGTACTGCTACCATTTTCTTTATTCACTAAAATATAATTTAAACTAGTTTTATTTTCATAATTTAACTCAATATATTTAGTATTAACTCTTGCATTATCTAAATCGGTTTTAATCTTCTGACCATTAGGATCTGCTCCAATTACTCCAGTATACGTTACATCCATTCCCCACTTTGCTAAAAGCACTGCTGCATAAACAGTAGCTCCGCCCATCATTTCATACTTTTCTTTTAATAAATTCTTACTACCCTCAACTAAATATTTATCTTGCGTTAAAACAATATTATAAGTAGGTTTCCCAATAACTAAAATTTTCATATATATCCCTCATATTCTGTATTAATTATATTATAAAAATTATTGTATAACAAGACTTAACGCAAAGAAAAAAGTTCTTGAATTAACAAAAACTTTTATATTGAATATTTTTTAGTTGAAAGTAATGTTTTGGAAGATTCCATAAATTCAGAATTATCTATTGGAAGACCATAGGTTAATCTTTCATCTAAAGAAAATAATGACTGAACATTTTTTAAGCATGTTCTAGAATCTTTATTAAACCATTCAAATTTTTGAAGTGCAAAGCTTTTACCAGTAGATATTAAATAGTCAATTGTTGGTGAGATAATTCTTCCTTTATCAAATGTATAACCTCTTAGTTTACTTTCTAAGATGCTGGCATTTTCAAACTCTATAAGGTTAGGAACCTCATCAGATATTTCTGATAAAGTGTCTTTTATCTCTTGATGAGATTTTATTTCTGCTAGTCTTTCATCTGGAAGGATTAAACCGCCTTCACTTTTCATTGTTTTTTGAGTTTCGAGAATTAAATCTATTTGTTTTCCTGTTAAACCTGCTTGCATAAGCTTTATAGTAATATCTTTATCTTGCTTTGAAAGTGATGCTCTTAAGATATCTCCCTCTAAAGATTCTTCTTTATCCATAATTTTTCTTTGATTAGCATGTTCAAGTTCATGTAATACTACCTGTGTTACTAAAAGATTTTTATAAAATAATTCTTCAGTACTACTAAACATTTCTTGATAAGTATTATAACTTTTTAACATTTCTTCAATAGCATCTAAATATACAGCAATTAATTTTCTATTTGGATAATAAACTGCTAATAAAGAATTTGGATCTCTTAATCTACTATCTTTGTCTGTTATAATAAGTCCACCAGCATAATCAACAATGCCTTTAGAATCTACTACAATTTCAATAAGTTTTTGAATATATTTTCCATCAACTAACTTTCCATTTGCAGAATATTCATATAACAATTTTAATAATTTTGATTTCATTTTAACCATTCCCCTTTTTTGCGGGACTTATAATACCACTAATATAAGGATATGTCAAATTAAGTTAAAATATTTGTTCGAACTTATATTATAAAAAAGACTCAATCATTAAGATTGAGTGCTTTGCCTCTTATATATATTAAAGAGGTACTTGATATTATGAAGGAAAAAATTTATTAATTTCTTTTTTAATAATAATTATCATTTTATTAATAGTTTCTCTAATGATTCTATGCATAAAAAAATAGTCACTAATCATATTGATTAAGTACTTAGTTTAAATTAAGTATGACTTGATTCCATGTCAAATACTCAACTCATAAAATTAAATTTTCCCCTCTTATGTCAAATTTCTTTGACATATACATTATAACAAATCAAATAATTGTTTGCAATAAATATTAGATGAAATTCTTCCAAAATTATGTCATTTTTATTGTTTTATATTACTAAATATATTATAATTTACTTAGGGAAAATTTAACTGTTGAGTACTTGCCACCTTTCAAAGAGGAAGGAGGCTGATAATATGAATAAAAAAGATTTTTTAATCTTATTTTTACTCATAATTATTTATTTATTAATAGCCTTACTCTTTACTATAACAAAGTAGTAAGATTATATAAAAAGCACTCAATCAAGTTGTTAGATTGAGTGCAAAACCAAATTTTAGGCGAGTACTCAACACGCAAAAGTTAAGTCTTCCCTTTTTTATTTTATGCAAGTTTCCTTGACAAATACATTATAACAAAAAAAAGAACTATTTTCAAGTTCTTATTTTTTTAAGTGGTGTCCTCGGCGCGATTCGAACGCGCGACCGTACGCTTAGAAGGCGTATGCTCTATCCAGCTGAGCTACGAAGACATTCTTGCTGAACAACTAAATTATAATACATTTCTTGTTCAGTTTCAAGACTTTTTATTTAATATTCATATATTTTTGATATTTTGGAATTAATCCTGTGTGATTATTAGTTAAACTAGGTTTAATTTGGAATACTCCTGGATAAGAATTACCTTCAATTATAACCGGGCTTTTATCTGTAATTGCAACATCCCAGCCAATATACTTTATAGTTGGCATCAACTTAGCTGCTTCAATTACTAACTTACAAGCCTCATCATAAAGAGGAACTTTAAATCCAACTATTTTTTCTTTAGTAATCGGATGAATTTCATATATATTATCATCTTGATCAATCGCTGGAACAATTACTACTCCATCATCATCCGTAAAAGTATACATAGACCCTGACGAAAAATTATCAGTTACTCCTCCATTACCTATTTTAAATACAGAATTAAGTACATAAGCATTTTCACCATCATAGAAAGTAAATAATCTAAGCGTATTAACACTACCACTATAGAGTTTAGAAATTTCTTTATTTTGAATTATAACTTCTTCAATTAAAGTTTGATTATTTTTAAGAAGCTCTTTAAAGACTTTTTCTTTATCATTCTTATTTACTGTAATAAGACTAATGCCTTTTCCACCTTCTCCATTAATAATCTTTGCAATAATTTTTTTATGCTTACTAGTAAACTTTTTAAACTCATCAAAATTATCCTTACTAATTATTAAGAAATCTCTTTTAATATATTCTTTAAATGTCTCATTAAAAATACCCTTATCATCCAATTTATAAAAATCTTCTTTTTTATTATAAGTCTTAATTATATTATTATTTTTAACCCTAGTTAAATATGTCTTTCTCTCTTTATTAGTTAAATTGTAAAATTCAAATTCCTGATAATCATAATAACCTGCACCATATCTTAAAGCACAATAAATAATATCAATAGTTAAAATTATCTTACTCTTATGAGTTTTCTTACTAAGTTTATTTATAATATTAAACATATTTTTTACATTTAATCTTTTAAGACACTTAAGCATATATTTAATTTTTCTCATAATCCACCTCTAAAATGAGTTTATCATATTTTACTAACTAAATAAAGATTTTAAAATTTTAAGTAACCAAACCACTCCATCATTAAGAAGTTTATCTATTCCATCACTTATTCGAAAACCAACCTCTGAACAAAAATTGCGATAATCCTTCTTAGGTGTTTTAATATAATCTTTTATATCCACTCGCTTTCCTTCGCTAACATCCTTCTCAAAAGCTATTATTGCTTCATTTGTTAAATATGTATTTCGGCTTATTACTTTAGTATAATAACCAGTCTTACCAGCAAAATAAAGACAAATAAAAGAAAAAACTAGCGTATAGAAAATAAACCTTAACGCTTTAGGTATCTTTGGTTTCTTATCTTCCATAGTCTTCTCCTAATAAATTACTTAAGCTTTCGGCAAAAGCCTTAACACTTAAAGATACCTCACTAATTGTACTTTCTGGCCCACCAATTTCAATTAACATCACGTTCTCATTAAAATGCTGATTATACCTACTATTTTTACCATAAAAAGGTTCTCTCATTAATCCTTCATAACCTCTATTTAAAAATTCATTTAATTTAAGCATCAGTTCTTCATTCTTCTTATAATTATCATGATTCATTCCAATAACAAACATCATTTTAGCATAAGAATAATTATTTATAGTTGTACTTGCTGATACACTATCTCTATGCAAATCAATAAAATACTTAACACTAGGATATCTCTCTTTAGCACTTGTAAGCCACTCATAACTTAAAGTATAAGCACTATTATAATTAAGACCTCTCTCACTTAATCCTTTCTGCAAACTACTATCTTCCACAATTGCATTTATCCCATTCTCTCTTAAATTTTCTTTTAATATATTTGCTGCCATATAAACTGTCGGAGTAATATTATAATTTTTTAAAGACCCAGGTGCATATTCCTCAGTTTGATGTGTATTATAAATATATATTAAAGGTTCCCCTAAAGCAGAAGCATTCTTAACATTCTCACTGAGTTTTGCTTCTCTTTTTATAATTACTTTATTAAGATTTTTAAAATTATCCTTCAAAAAAGCATCTACAGTTCCAAAATCAAATATTGATAACTTATTTTTAGGCATTCTTACTGTCGATGATAATATATAATTAGCCTTAACATTATCAATCTCAAAGGAACTTATGAACATATACCTAACAATTGTTAAAGTCATAAATATAAATAAAAAGAGAAGAACTAAAAACTTAACTGTTATTCTTCTGCTTTTTCTTGCCACAAATCTTTTCATATTATCACCAGTTTAATTATAGATACCTACCAGTAAAAAATATGTCACATTATTTGTTAAAATACTTATTTTCATCATCTATATTTTGAATATAGTTATCCCCTTTTTCATCAGTTGGTACTAAATAAGAAATACATTTACCATCCTTAGTAACACACAATAAATACTTCCCCTTATGATAATTATATTTTAATTTAACATCATCTATCTCAATATAATATACTCCATCATTATCTTTATACTTATAAGTTGTATTTTTACCATTAACTATTACTTCCTTTTTATTAAACTTAATAACTAAGTCCTCATCCACAGACTTATAAGAAGATATAGCAAACGCTGGATAAGAATTACCAAATGTTCCAATTACAGCAAGCACTAATAAAATATTTTTAACTCTATTAGTTGCTGGCATAACATCTTTTGACGATAAAGTTACTATTAAAATTAAAAACTCAATTACAAACATCCAAAACCAAATTGTTGATTTACCATAAGAAAGAGTATAAATAATCATAATAATTGTAATTAAAAGAAGTATTCCATTTATTGTTTTATCCTTCTTAGTCTGAGGCTTTCTAGGCTCTTCCTTAGTTTTTTCTAATGTCTCTTTAACTTCTGCTTTATTCTGTGCCTTAAGTCCTTCTTTTAATACCTTTTTAGTATCCTCCAAATATTTTAATTCTTCTTTAGATAACTTATAAGTAAATCTTCTTTCACTAGTACCATACTCTTTCTTCTCAGAAATATATCTAACTAAAAATAATGCATTTTCTGTACAAACTTTTTTATTAATTTCTGAGTTTTCAATAATTGCAATATTCCCTTCCAGTAAACTAATAAGTTCACTTATGTATTTATCAAGTTCGCTTTTAGTTAAAATATGTGCTTTATAAAACTCAGTTAGCACTTCTTCTTCACTTGCTAAAGCTACTGCTAAATCAGTTGCTCCACTTTCCTTAAGTGATTCATCAATTTTTATCGCATTTTGATAAGCACTTAATCCATAAGAAAAAGTCATTTTTAAAGGTTCTTTCTCTTTTAAAACTTTAGATAACCCTTGCCTTAAAATAGCAATTGCATTATCCGGATCAAGTTCTAAGGCCTTACTATAATTAGCGTACGCTTCATAAAACTCACCATCTTTATATGCTCTATCACCTAATTTAAGATAACTTTCAAGTTTAGGAACTCCTTTAAGCTCAACTTCACCTTCAACTACCACCTTTAACTTAGCAAGCGCATCTTCTACTAAGATTTCGCTCTTGCAGTACTCACATACTGTCTTTTCTTCTGCCTTATTTACTTTAATATCCGCGCCACAATTAGGACACTTTGCACTAGTTAATTTCATATATTATCACCAAATCTATTATATAAAAAAGTGCTAAACTAATCAAGTTTAACACTAACAAGTTTTGATACACCAGACTCTTGCATTGTAATGCCATACAAGTTATCTGCATATTCCATTGTTCTCTTTTTATGAGTAATAATTATAAACTGTGTATTTGTATTAAGTTCTTCTAAATACTTACCAAACATGTCTACATTTGCTTCATCAAGGGCGGCTTCTACCTCATCTAAAATACAAAATGGTACTGTTCTAATATTAAGCATTGCAAATAATAATGCAATTGCTGTTAAAGTAGACTCTCCACCGGACAATAACTTCGTATTTTTAATATCCTTTCCTGGAGGAAGTGCTTTAATCTCTAAACCGGAATTTAGAATATCATCGGGATTAGTTAAAATTAAACTTCCCTCTCCTCCTCTAAATAAACGAGTAAATGTCTTTTGGAACTCTTTATTTAATTTATCAAAAGTATCAGTTAATCTTGTAACCATCTCACTATCTAGTTCATCAATTACTTTAAGCAAATCACTAACTGAAGCACTTATTTCTTCTTTTTGATTACTTAAGAAAGTATATCTTTCATTTATTCTCTCATACTCACTTATCGCACCAGTATTAACTTCACCAAGAGATCTAATATCACGCTTAATACTATTAACTTTAGTTCTAGCACTATCTGCTTCTTCTGGTTCAGAGTACTCATTTTTTGCTCTTTCATAAGTAAGCCCATACTCTTCATTTAATCTCAATAAATAATTATCAAGTTTTATCTCACACTTACCAATCTGAATATTTACTTCATTAAGTTCATTAGCAAGTTTATTATACTCTGAATTTTGTTTCTTATTAGATAACTCTAACTCAGATAATTCACTAGATAAATCATTCTTATTAACCTTTAAATTAGCTAAACTTATCTCTAATTTCTCTTTTTGAGCAGATACTTCATAATACTCATTAAGTATCTTTTCAACTTCTTTTTCAATACTTCCATTAAGAAGTCCTTGATTACCATTAATCTCATTGGTAACCCTTAAAAGATTATCTCTTAAGGTATTTGCTTCATTTAATTTTAAAGAAAGTTCGTTTCTTAAAATATTAACCACATTATTAGAAGCAAACACTCTTTCTTCTAAGATACTTATCTCATTATCCTTTTGATTTATATCATCTTCTTTAGTTTTAATACTATTAGATAGTTCATTAAGCATCTTCAAACTCTTTTCAAGTTCAAACTTTTGATTAATAAAACCACTTTTATTATTAAGTGAGCCACCAGTAATACTACCACCAGCTGCAACAATGTCACCTTCTAAAGTAACAATCTTATACATATGATTAATCATTTTACTTAATCTATTAGCATTTACTAAATTATCGGCAATAATAACATTACCCAGAACATTTAGTGCGACATTCTTATATACTGGATCATACTTAACTAAACTGGCTGCAGTTCCTACAAAAGAAGTATCATTTTCTATCTTACTAAGTGTAATGTCATCTAGTCTTCTAGGTTTAATAACATTAAGTGGATAAAAAGTTGCTCTACCTGCTCCAGTCTGTTTTAAATAACTAACCGCATCCTTAGCATTCATCTCATTTTCTGTAACAATAATATTAGATAACGAGCCAAGAGAAACATCAATCGCAGTACTATATCTTTCATCCGTCTCAATTAACTTACCTAAAACATTCTTAATTCCCACCAGTCTATGATTATTCATAACCGTTCTAACTGCATAAGGTAGCTTATTATCATTTTCAATATTCTCTTTTAAAATATCAATCTTATTTTTTAGACTAGCTTCTTCCCTATTTAATCTAGTTAAATCGCTAACCATAACTTGCTTATCTAAATTAGCTTTCTTAAGTTCATTAACAAGCTCAGCATTCCCACTTAACTTCTTATTTAATTCTTCTTCTCTATTCTTTCTTTCTTCTTCTAATAACTCTATCGTTTTTTTAAGCTTTAACTCACTTTCTTTTAATGAAAGAATGTTTGCCTCTAACTTATTATCATCCGCATTAAGTTTCTTCCTTTCAAGCATAATTTGTTTCTCACTTGATAAAGAAGATAACTTATTTGTTATTTGATATAAACTATCACTAGCCTTACTAATTTCTTCATCTATTTTTAAAATATCATTCTTTAAAATCGTAATTCTCGTGCTTTCCTTAGTTTCCTCTCCTTGCTTCTTTATAATTTCACGATCTAAAAAATCTTTTTGGCTTTTATTCTTAGTATAATTTTCATTTACCTCACGAATATCTTTAACAAGAAGTCCTATCTCAGTTTGTTCTAACTCTTTCTTTAAAGAAACATATTTCTGGGCTGTTTCAGCCTGTTCTTTTAAAGGCGCTAGATTCACTTCAAGTTCACTTATAATTAAATTAATTTTTTCTAAATTATCATTAGTTTTAGCAAGTTTTCTTAAAGACTCCTCTTTACGCTTCTTATACTTTAAAACTCCAGCAGCCTCTTCAATAATACTTCTTTTATCTTCTGGCTTACTATTAATAATCTCCCCAATCTTACCTTGAGAAATTATTGATAAAGAAAAAGCACTAGTACCCGAATCAATAAAAAGATTTGTTATATCTTTAAGTCTAACTAATTCATTATTTATATAATATTCATTTTCACCAGTTCTATATACAACCCTCTTAATCTCTATTTCTTTTAAATCACTATTTAAGTAATGATCTTCATTATTAAAGGTAAGTGATACCCATGCTCTTGTTAATGGGCTTCTAGATTTAGAACCTGCAAAAATAACATCAGAAGATGTATTACCACCACGAATATCCTTTAAAGACTGCTCTCCAAGCACCCACTTAACCGCATCAACAATATTACTTTTACCAGAACCATTAGGTCCAACAATCCCAGTTATTCCATCTTTAATATCAATAGTTATCTTATCTGCAAAAGATTTAAATCCATGTGCACTAATTCTTATCAGTTTCATTTACTTCACCTGCACTAATCATGATTGCATTTTTAGCAGCATTTTGCTCTGCTTCCTTTTTAGACTTTCCAACTCCATGAGCATATATAATACCATCTACTTCTACTTCTACCTCAAAAGTCTTATCATGAGCAGGTCCTGTCTCTTTAACAACATTATAACTTAAACTCTTCTTATCAGTCTGCACTAACTCTTGTAAATAAGACTTATAATCACTCATAAACTTAACATTATTTAAAATAAAAGGTTTGGCAATATCCATCACAAACTCTTTTGCTTTATTAAATCCACTATTTAAATAAATAGTCGCAATAACTGCCTCAAACACATCAGCAGTAATTGTTTCATTAATATCACTTTCTAAAGAATGTCCTACTTTAATATAATCTTTCAAGTTAATAACTTCAGCATACTTATCTAATGCTGCTTCACAAACATAACTAGATCTAATCTTACTCATTTTTCCTTCTGGATAATCAGTATTCTTATAAAAATAATCACTCATAATAAGTTCTAATACAGCATCACCTAAATACTCCAATCTTTCATAAGAAGGAACATTATGTTCATTAGCATAACTAGTATGTGTCAAGGCAACGCCTAATATTTTATTATCACTTGAAACCCCATATTTAGATAAATCCATATCTTATCACCAAGCACTATTATATATTAAAAGTGCCAAATATTCTAGGATTTTTTTAAAGTTATTTATTTTTTAAGCCTTTTATTATATAATAACTATGTGAGGTAACATGAAAAACATAATAATCAAACTAATTAGACTTTATCAAAAAACCCCACTATCAAGTCATAAAAACTGCAGATTTATTCCAACTTGCAGTGAATATATGATTGAATGCTTAAATGAATATGGATTGTTTACTGGCTTATGGCTTGGAATAAAAAGAATATTTAGGTGTCATCCACTAGGAAAGTATGGGTATGACCCAGTAATTAAGAAGGAGAAAAAATGAAAAAATTTAAAATTATTATTTTATTTATACTAACATTTTGTTTAGGAGGATGCTTTAAATCAGATAACTACGAAGGCATAACTATTTATACAACAATGTATCCAATAACATATATAACTAAAACACTTTATGGAGACTATGCAACCATTAATAGTATTTATCCAAATGGTGCTGACATCGCATCTTACACAGTAACAAATAAAAAACTAAATGACTTTAGCAAAGGCGATTTATTTATCTACAATGGTTTAAGTAATGAAAAACAAGTAGCAGCAAGCCTTATCGAGAAAAACAAAAACATTGATATCATTGATGTATCGCAAGGCTTAGAAGTTAAAAGTGACGTAAGCGAATTATTAATCAGTCCAGCAAACTTCCTAATGATGGCACAAAACATTAAAAATGGCATTAAAGAAAATGTCAAAAACACATCTATCATTGAAAACATAAATAATAATTATGATAATCTAAAAGTTAAAATATCCGAAATTGATGCTGAACTTAAAATCATTGCCGAAAACGCTAAAAATAAACAACTAATCGTTGCTAATAACGCTTTTAAATTTTTAGAAAAATATGGCTTTGAAATTATAAGCATTTCAAGTGATGACGAAAGTTCAAACACAAATATAAGCAAAGCAAAAAGTGCTTTTAGTTCAAAAACCAATGCCTACCTTTTTATAATTAAGGGAACTGAAGAAAACGATACAATTAAAGCAATGACTGATGCTGGTGCTAAACTTGCTGAAATTAATCCGATGTACACTTTAACAGATGATGAAATCAAAAATGGTACAGATTACATCAACGTTATCAAATCATTTATTGATACGATTAAAGAAGAAGTTTATTAATTTTGATTGACAAGAAGATTATTTTATTGTAAAATTTTCTTGTTGGCATGGAGTAGTACTCAAGAGGCTGAAGAGGCGCCCCTGCTAAGGGTGTAGGTCGGGTAACCGGCGCGAGAGTTCAAATCTCTCCTGCTCCGCCATTTTAATAATTAAAGTCTAACATAGACTTTTTATTTTTACTGGGTGCAGCAAAAAATTACAAAAAAATTAATTTTTTGTAATTTAGGACTAGTAATTTTATATTTTTATGATATAATGAATGAGTAATGCCCAGTTAGCTCAGTTGGTAGAGCAACTGACTCTTAATCAGTGGGTCTAGAGTTCGAATCTCTAACTGGGCACCAATTATAAATGGGCTTGTAGCTCAGCTGGTTAGAGCGCACGCCTGATAAGCGTGAGGTCGATGGTTCAAGTCCATTCAGGCCCACCATTTATATTGGCCCGTTGGTGAAATGGTTAACACACATGCCTTTCACGCATGCATTTATGGGTTCGAACCCCGTACGGGTCACCAATTTGAAATTAACTCTCTTATGAGAGTTTTTTTGTTGTCTTAATTTATAACAAGAAAAAAAGTACAACTTAATTGTACTTCACTATTTAGCATATACGCTAACTTTTTTCTTATCTTTTCCTAATCTTTCATACTTTACTGTGCCATCAATTAAAGCAAATAATGTATGATCTTTTCCCATTCCAACGTTTGTTCCTGGATAAATCTTAGTTCCTCTTTGACGATAAATAATATTTCCAGCCTTAGCCATTTGACCATCAGCAAGTTTAGCACCTAGTCTACGACCTACTGAATCTCTACCGTTTTGAGTAGAACCTTGAGCCTTAACGTGAGCAAAACGTTGAATATTAAGTCTTATAAATAACATAATTATTCCTCACTCTCAATTCTAATATTTTTAGGATAGTCTTTAGATAAATCAGTTAGTAACTCTTTAAGATTATCAAATAACCTATATACTAACTTATCCTCTTTTACAATTTCAACTATCAAAGTATTTCCATCATCACTGTACTTAACAGCATCTTCATCAATGCTCATCATATTATTAACACTAGTAATAATTATTGATGATACACTAGCACATACAATATCCTTACCATAATCAGCAAAATTTGCATGTCCCTTTAAAGTAATGGAATTATTTTTAATAAATACTTTTATCATCTTAACTAACCAACTATTTTCTTAACGATTAATTTAGTATAAGGTTGTCTATGACCCTTTTTAAGACGATATTTCTTTTTAGGTCTGTACTTGAAAACAACAATTTTCTTTTGACGTCCTTGTTTTGCTACTTCACAAACAACTTTAGCACCTTTAACAGTTGGTGTACCAGTCTTTTCTCCAAGAGCTAATACTTCGTCAAATTCTACTTCTTTACCTACTTCAGCATCAATCTTTTCAACAAAGATTTCATCGCCTTCAGCAACATAGTATTGTTTTCCACCAGTTACAAATATAGCTTTCATAAGTTCTTTCCTCCCATCTTTTTAGGACACGCCTTTAAGGTGTGCATAAAGCATCTTTTTACCTTTTTAGAGCGGTTTATAAAACTAATTTACAAACAAATAAATAATACCAAAAATTTAGATTATTGTCAATTAAAAGGCTTAAATTTTGCCACAAAAACATCTCTTTCTCTTATATTATTTATAAAATTATAATAATTTTTATATATATTTTTAATACTTCTTACCCGCTTTACCCTTTTATGTTCTATATTATAAAGATATCTTTCAAGTAAAAAACTATTAAAAATATAATTATGGTTTCTTATAAGTTTTAAAGTTTCCATCACTAAAAAACACTCAATTACTATCAGAGACAAATTAAAATCATTTATGCTCAAAAAAACAACAATAACAAATACACTTACAATATTAATTAATTTTAAATTCAGTTTATAAGGAATAATCATCTCCAAAATACTTCCAAGTACTTTAGACCCATCTAAAGGCACCACTGGCATAATATTAAATAAAATAATAAGTTTATTATAAGTAAGAAAAATTTGATATGTTAAATCATTCATAACCCCATTATTATATAAATATTCAAAAGGAACATATAAAAAAAACTGCATTACTATCCCAAAAGAAGATATCAAAAAAAGTTTAATACTAGAAATATTCGTCTGCATATCCATCTTAATAATTGCTCCAAATGGTAAAATTTCTATTTTCTTAATCTTTTCATTAAACAACTTAATCATCATCATATGACCTATCTCATGAAAAAAAAGAATTACGAAAATAACTACAAAATAATTAAAATAACCACATAACAAAATACTCAATAACAAAAAATATGTAACTGGATTTATCTTAAATATACTCTTCATAATCTAAAGATTTACCATCTCGCATAAAAACAACATATAAAACACTATCCTTAGCATTTGCTATAACCGTACTAGAAGACACATAATCATATAGTTTAACATTAATATCACTTACATTAGAATACCAATAATCTACTCCATCCATCCCTTGAATTATTATCGTCTTGCCATACTCATCTTTATCCCCAATAAAAACAACTATTCCACTTTTGTATGGGTATATTGCACCTACTTCACTAAGTTTAGCTCCATCCTTGTATGAAGAAACATCTGTATAAGTTATCTTAGTATCACTTACCGGAGTCTCTTTAACCTCTTTAAGGACCTTTCCAAAATACTTATTATATAACTTAGTAATCTTTGTAAACTTCAAATTCTGATCATAAGCATATTTCTTAAATACAAGTAAATTCTTATTACTATAATTAACAAACACTGAAATAAGCAAGAATAAAATTATACTGCACATACACCTAATTGCTAAACTTTTTACATATTTTTTATTTTTCAAGTTATCACCTAATTAAGTTTATGTCCTCTTTTCAAAAAGATTACTCCAGCATTAAAGAGTATATTAACCGGTAACGTTTTTAAAATTAATTTAAGTATTATCATACTAAACTTATTAAATACACTAAAAATAACTACTGCATATATTATCAAAAAAAATATACTTGATACAAGAAGGTAAAGCATTCCATCAGAAACAAACTTAATAATCCACTTGTTAAAAAAATATAAAAGTAAGAGTGTGATCGTACAAAAAGGAACCCCATTAAAAATAACATCAAATATAAGCGTTATATAAAGCCTCTTATCATTTAAATCATATACCATTAAAGGCGTTGTAAACATCAGCACATTAGTTAAATTATAACTTAATATATCTACTAGTATCATCTTTCAATCACTCCTACATAATTAAGATTATTTACACTCCCCATCTTAACCACAATAATACTTTCTAAATCCTCATAAATAATATTCACAACCTTACCAATACACATTCCATGCATACTTGATACATTATCATTAATCTTAATATTATTATAATTACTTATTTCTTTAATTAATAAATTTCCATCGTCATCTCTACCATATATCTTACCTTCCGTATCATCAATTCTAACTAAAATATGCGTATTAAACAAATACTCACCATATGAAAGATTATTATCACTTTTTGTTATAATTCCAACAAGACCATCATCACTTACTATCTCACTATTCTCCTTAAAACTACCATTTAATACAATCTTATCAAACCCATAATTACTTTTATGGACATTCGTAATCGTATAATCTTCATCTATATTAATCCTACTTTTAAAATCCAAAAGTGAAGTATATTCATCTTTTAACCTACGATTTTCTTCCTTTAAAGTAACTATCTCTATATTAGGTTCAGCACTAATAAACATCGTCTTCACATTCACAAATAAATTTAAAATACTAGTCCTAAATAATACAACTAAAAATATAATAATAAATATATAATAATTACGCTTCATTCTTACTCATTTCCTCATAAAAACTATAAAACTCTTTCCCATTAGTAATAATATGGTCAACCACATTTATTCCAAGCATTTGCCCAGATAATCCCATATTTCTAGTAAGTTCAATATCCGCATTAGATGGCACTATAACACCAGAAGGATGATTATGCATAAGAACCATACAAGCTGCTCTTTCCTTAATCGCATAATTAAATATTTCCTTAGGACTAGCACATACCTCATCACTAGTTCCCTCATACATAACCATATAACTTATTAATCTTTTCTTATTATCAAGTAAAATAACTAATAATTTTTCCTTTTCTCCCATTATCATATTTGCAAAATAATCATTAATAACTCTAGCATTGCTTAAAACAACATTTTCATTAAAACTCTTACTCATCACCCTTTTACCAAACTCAGCAGCTGCTAGAAGCGTTATCGCTTTTACCTTGCCAATACCTTTAATACTAGTAAGTTCATTGACAGTCATCTTATCAATATCAGAAATACTTTTAAGTTTAACAAGCACATTATTACTTAATTCTTTAACATTAATTCCTTTATCACCTGTTCTAAGCAAAATAGCAATCAATTCCTCATTACTTAAGTATCTTGTCCCATACTTGTATAATCTCTCTCTAGGCTTCTCTAAATCAGGTAAATCTCTTATTTTCATATTACCCCTTCCTTACAATTTGACATAATTAAATTATTAATATTCTCAATCACTTTATCACTACCCTTTAATATCCCATTTTCATAAGTATTAATTGCACTTATCAGATCAGCATCATGCACTATTATCTTTTTCTTATAAAACGATATCTCTTTTAAACTCAAATAATCCTCCATCTTTGCTATTACATCATCGTCCTTTAAAATACTATAATATACCCGGTAAACATCATCATCTTTAAGTATAACTGATGGTGTATATTTATTCTTAAACTCCTTAGCAACCTCTATATCATTAAATACTCCCAGTTGAAATCCAGTAACCTCTTCATACTCTCCAAAAACTTCCTTTATATTAAAATCAGTCTTTTCAAAAACTAAATATCCAAAAATAGTCCCTAAAATAAGAGATATAACATATGGAATAACCTTCTTCATTCTAATCACCATAACAAGTTTAATACACAAAGACTTAAAAAAATGTCTAAACATGTCTTATCCCTCTATTATTTATTATTGTAAGAAACATGCTCATTTCCTTTTTTTAATTATAAAAAGGCACAAAAAAAAGAGACCTAAGCCTCTTCCTCTAAATCATTACTAAAGTTTGCTAAGAATATTGCACCTAAATAATTAAGTTCACTTTCATCTTTAACAACATCTAAATAAATATCATTACCATCCAAAGTTTCCTTAAATATTTTAGTATCAGTTGTAGGTTCATCATTTTCATCTACTTTATTTGCTAAATAATATTTTACACCATTTTGAACAGTTTCATCAGCAATGTAGAAGTTTTCCCCATTTTCCATTTCCACAATAGTATCTACTTTCATACCTAATCTCCTTTTTATTTATTATAAAGTACGACCAGTTGTATTTTCTTTTACATCAGTACTTTTATATTCTTCAACAATTGAATCTAAAACTTTTGATTTCAAAGTTTCTCTATCATATTCACCAGGTTCTATCTTGCCTGCCTTAATATAACCATCAGCTAATTTATTTAATTCCTCATCGGTAACACTATCAGATCTAATATTATTTACTAAAATTTCCTTTTCTTTTTCAGACTTCTGAGCATCTATAGAGGCTTGAATATCTCTACTTAACTCTTCAGCATCAACATCACCAGCCAAGGACTCCGCCTTTTCAGGCTCTCTCATTGCCTCTGCTTGATCTGCTTCTTTAGTAGCATTATCAATCTCGCTTACTACTGCTTCAGCATCTTTACTTTCTTCTTCACTGATTTCACCTTTTTCAGAAATCTCATGCCACTTACTAACCATTTTATCTTTAAATTTACCAAATTTAGGTAATTTATAATTTCTCTTAACACAGAATCTAATAGCCTCAGCCGCAAGCCATCCACCAGCAATAATAACCGCTGGAGTAAATGTAGAAGTTGCTATCCCAATAACAGCAGCAGTTCTCCAAACCCAAGGAGCATACTTACCAACTGTTTTTCTTATAGACTTAACTTTATAATCATGTTTTTCTTTTACATCATCAGTCTTTTCAGAATTATCAGATGCTTCAGCAGGTTTTTCTTCTACCTTAGTTGTAGGCTCCTCTTTAGGTTCTTCTTTCTTTTTTTCTGGTCCTTCATTAATTTCTTCAATCTTAAATGGAACAGCCTCTCCAACTTTTATTTCACCAGTATTTTTCTCTTTTTCAGTTTTTTTGTCATCTTCTTTAGTAGGTTCTTCCATATCTTTCTTCATAACCTTATCTAAGCAAACAATATCTACAAGTTTATCAACACCCTCTAACTTAGCATAAGATAAACCCTTATAAATAACAACCTTTTCAACCTTATATTCTTGACCAACAACAAGTCCTTCAGGAGCACCTATGTCAGCAATTGCTGGACTCTTTCCATTATAAGTAACTACATCACCAACAGAAAGTAAATCATTATTAACAGTTTCTTTAACATTCTCTTTTTCTGGTTCAGTAACTTTATCATCTTTTTTAGGTTCCTCTGTTTTAACAGGCTCTGTAACAGTCTTAACCTCTTCCTTAGGCTCTACCTTTTCCTCTTTTTTCTCTTCAGAAGCAGCCTTAACCTCACTCTTCTTAACAGACTTTCCAACCTTTACAACATCCATCTCAGCAAGTAAAGCATCATACTTTTTACCAGTAGCCTGTAAATTAGCAATATAATTACGATAATCATTTATCTTAGTTCTTAAAGCCCCAAATTCATCAATAAGAGCCTTCTTAGAATCATCATTTAAATTTAAACCATTAATAAAATTATATAACTCTTTAACATCAGCATTAAAAGCATTAACTCTATCAATACTATCAATAGAATAAGAATTCTTAGAACTCATTCCCTCTAACTGATTAATATAATATCTATTTTGATCAATTGCTTCTCTTAACTTCAAAGCCTTTGTACTTTTTAGATCTTCAGCAGTTAAATTTCTAAAAGCAACATAATTATCTTCCAAACTCTTTCTAGCATGTTCAAGTTTAGAAGAAATAGTATCTCCACCCATCTTCTTCTTTAACTCTTCAATCTTCATAGTAAATATACTCTTACCATTATCCGGTTTATTATCACCATGATATCTAGCATCAGTTTCAATATTATACTTCGTATCAGCATTAACAATAGCTTCAATTTTATCTAATATACCACTTTTATCATTACTATAAACAGAAGCATAAAAATCTTTAGTAACATTTTCCTTATTACTTAATTCTTCATCATACTTAACTAATAACTCAATATTACTCTTAACTCTATCTAATCCTCTTGTTTTACAGTAATCCATCAAAGAGCCCATATTAGACTTAATCTCATATCCATTATTCTTTAATAAATTATAAACACTTAAAGCACCATCTAAATCTGTACTTTGATGAACTTCAGCATTTATCTCATTAATTCTATTAGTATCCATAACAATTCTCTCCTCACCATAATTTTACCATATAAAATATCTAAACACAATTAAATATTTATGTTTGCTTCTGCTAAATCACTATCTATATCAGAGCCATCAACATCATAACTCTCTTCAATCTCTTTAACCAAAGCATCATTAGTCTTAACCAAACGAATTCTAGTATTAATTCTCTTAAGCAAATCTTCAATCTCTTCCTTTAACCTAAAATCAATATTAGTTAAATCCTCATCAAGATAAACACTATCAACCTTATCAATCATACTTACTCTATCTAAATAACGAGCACCTAAACTATTCTTCTCTAATATACTATCAATCTCTTTAGCATACCCAAGCATCTCATTTAGATAAGCGTCTATCTCACTATTAATAGTCCTTACCCTAACACTAGCTAGTAATCTCTCCGTAGCCTCTTTCTGTTTCTCACTTTCAAATAACATATCCATAAACATTCCTCCTCTTTATTCAGCACAAAGTGCATTAATCACATTCTATATTAACTTCAAATCTTTAAACCACCAAAATCCTCTACTAATATTTTTTATCTCTCTCATGTCAATTTGTCCCTCGAAAGGTTTCTCAAAGGCTTTTGCGACTGACGATTTCGACCTTTTTAATCTTCGCCTTGTTTACATACTTATTATGTATG
>ERZ827168.173-NODE-173-length-110725-cov-6.715786_pt1 | contig 110725 bp, 84 predicted proteins | sample MGYA00519868_ERZ827168 | MGnify/ENA primary metagenome ERZ827168 (study PRJEB31778, sample SAMEA3449271) | human gut metagenome | biome: human gut; feature: human-associated habitat; material: faeces | place: United Kingdom | collected 2010/2012 ... | reverse complement strand
TCGTAACAAGGTAGCCGTACCGGAAGGTGCGGCTGGAACACCTCCTTTCTGGAGCGGACCGCAAGGTTAGCTCGGTCAGAGACAAGGAGCACGTTTGTTTGCCGCTTGTTGTACTGCACGCTGTTCTTTATCTGAGATATGACCGGAGGACGGTCGAGAAGCTGAGAACTGCCTTTAAGGGGCTGCACAGAGTCCTATAGCTCAGTTGGTTAGAGCGCCACACTGATAATGTGGAGGTCGGCAGTTCAAGTCTGCCTGGGACTACACTGAAAAGAGAGTGTGCCCGGCGTTTAGAAGAAGCATCCTCCGTCCGCAGCTCAACCTCAGTAATGAGGGGGATTAGCTCAGCTGGCTAGAGCACCTGCTTTGCAAGCAGGGGGTCAACGGTTCGAATCCGTTATTCTCCACGATGCCGCGTTTTTAATGAACAAGGCAAGAAGATCTTTGACATATTGTACAAGCAAAACTGTAGTTAAGAAAACTCCGGTGCATTATTTATGAAAATAAGTAAATGCACTGCAACACAGCTGAAAGTATGAGCGGTGTCGCTGCATAGGCAGTGATAATCGACGAGAAAGTAAGAAAGGGCGCAGGGCGGATGCCTTGGCTCACGGAGGCGATGAAGGACGTGATAAGCTGCGATAAGCCGCGGTGAGGTGCAAATAACCCTTGACCCGCGGATTTCCGAATGGGACAACCCGTCCGTTCGAACGACGGACATCACATAATATATGTGAGGCAAACCCGGGGAACTGAAACATCTTAGTACCCGGAGGAAGAGAAAATAAACTAATGATTCCCCCAGTAGCGGCGAGCGACCGGGGAAGAGCCCAAACCGTTGCTGTCGCAAGGCAGGAGCGGGGTTGTAGGAATGCCACGACGGATTGCGATGACGAGCGGAACCTTCTGGAAAGTAGGACCATAGGAGGTGAGAGTCCTGTATGCGAAGTCAGAATGATCCGGGCATGATCCTGAGTAACGCGGGACACGAGTAATCCTGCGCGAATCCGCCGGGCCCATCCGGCAAGGCTAAATACTCCCGTGAGACCGATAGTGTACCAGTACCGTGAGGGAAAGGTGAAAAGAACCCCGAGCAGGGGAGTGAAAGAGCTCCTGAACCCCTGCGCCTACAAGCGGTCGGAGCATGTATTACATGTGACGGCGTGCCTTTTGCATAATGAACCTACGAGTTGCCGTCGCCGGCGAGGTTAAGGATGAGGACATCCGTATCCGCAGTGAAAGCGAGCCTGAACAGGGCGTTGAGTCGGCGGAGGCAGACGCGAAACCAAGTGATCTACACTTGGCCAGGATGAAGTCCCGGTAACACGGGATGGAGGTCCGCACCGATAAGCGTTGAAAAGCTTCCGGATGAGCCGAGTGTAGGAGTGAAAGGCCAATCAAACTTGGAGATAGCTCGTACTCCCCGAAATGCATTTAGGTGCAGCGTGCGGTGTTAGTCATGAGAGGTAGAGCGACCGATAGGATGAGGGGGTTTCACCGCCTGCCAAGTCCTGACGAACTCCGAATGCTCATGAGTTGCAGCCGTGCAGTAAGGGGGCGGGTGCTAAGGTCCGTTCCCGAGAGGAGAAGAATCCAGACCGCCGTCTAAGGCCCCGGAATTCTGCCTGAGTTAGTCTAACGAAGTGAGGTCCCGAAGACAGCCAGGATGTTGGCTTGGAAGCAGCCATTCATTCAAAGAGTGCGTAACAGCTCACTGGTCGAGGGTCCTTGCATGGATAATAATCGGGTATAAGGCAGATGCCGAAGGCGCGGGATAGCAAGTTAGAAAAAGTATCGGTAGGGGAGCATTCCATATGCGTAGAATGTATGAGGAGACTTGTGCTGGAGCGTATGGAAAAGCAAATGTAGGTATAAGTAACGATAAGGGGAATGAGATTTTCCCCCGCCGCAAGACCGAGGTTTCCCGGGCAATGTCAATCAGCCCGGGGTCAGTCGGGTCCTAAGTTTAAGCCGAATGGCGAGAGCGATGGCAGATACGGTCAACATTCCGTAACTGCCGCAGCAGGCGATGTGGTGACGGAGTCGTGGAACCGCCGCGGACCGACGGAATGGTCCGTTGAAGGGTGTAGGTGTTGATGCGCGTAGGCAAATCCGCGTGCAGAGCCGAACCTGAAAGTATGCCGTCTTCCTCGGAAGAAGGCAATAGCGCGGGTAATCATACTCCCGAGAAAAACCGCTAAGCAACTGTTGCGGCACCCGTACCGCAAACGGACACACGTGGTCGTGTAGAATATACTGAGGCGTTGAGAGATTCATGGTTAAGGAACTAGGCAAACTGACCCCGTAACTTCGGGATAAGGGGTCCTCACGTAAGTGAGGCGCAGAGAATAGGTCCAGGCAACTGTTTAACAAAAACACAGGGCTGTGCGAACTCGAAAGATGAAGTATACAGCCTGACACCTGCCCGGTGCCGGAAGGTTAAGAGGAGAAGTCATCGCAAGAGAAGCTTTGAATTGAAGCCCCGGTAAACGGCGGCCGTAACTATAACGGTCCTAAGGTAGCGAAATTCCTTGTCGGGTAAGTTCCGACCTGCACGAATGGTGTAATGATCCGGACGCTGTCTCAACCGTGAGCTCAGTGAAATTGTAGTATCGGTGAAGATGCCGATTACCCGCGATGGGACGAAAAGACCCCGTGAACCTTTACTGCAGCTTAGCACTGACCTTGGTCATCCGATGTGCAGGATAGGCCGGAGGCTATGAAGCGCGGGCGCCAGCCTGTGTGGAGCCATCCTTGAAATACGGCCCTTCGGCTGTCTGAGGTCTAACGCGCAGATGCGCGGACACTGCTTGGTGGGCAGTTTGACTGGGGTGGTCGCCTCCAAAAGCGTAACGGAGGCTTCCAAAGGTGCCCTCGGGCCGTTTGGTAAGCGGCCTAAACAGAGTGCAATGGCAGAAGGGCGCTTGACTGGGAGGCAGACATGCCGAGCAGGCAGGAAACTGGGGCATAGTGATCCGGCGGATGTGTATGGAAACTCCGTCGCTCAAAGGATAAAAGGTACTCCGGGGATAACAGGCTGATCCCCCCCAAGAGCTCATATCGACGGGGTGGTTTGGCACCTCGATGTCGGCTCGTCACATCCTGGGGCTGGAGAAGGTCCCAAGGGTTGGGCTGTTCGCCCATTAAAGTGGCACGCGAGCTGGGTTCAGAACGTCGTGAGACAGTTCGGTCTCTATCTATCGTGGGCGCAGGAGTTTTGAGCGGCTCCGTCACTAGTACGAGAGGACCGTGATGGACAGACCTCCGGTTTACCGGTTGTTCCGCCAGGGGCACCGCCGGGTATCCGAGTCTGGTCGGGATAAGCGCTGAAAGCATCTAAGTGCGAAGCCCTCCGCGAGATGAGAACTCCTTTGAGGGTCGTCAAAGACGATGACGTAGATAGGGTGCAGGTGTAAAGACGGTGACGTCAAAGCCGAGCACTACTAATTGCCCGAAACTTTCCGTTAATGTTCATAGTTTCAGAAGTGTGGGTTTTGCTTGTATGAGAATGTCAGCATTATACTCATCCTGACGAGCGGTCAGGAGCAGAAAAGAGATTTTTGGTGGTGATAGCGACGGTGTTCCACCTCTTCCCATCCCGAACAGAGAAGTTAAGCCCGTCATCGCCGATGGTACTGCAATGCAATGCGGGAGAGTAGGTAGCCGCCTTCTTTTATATGAGGGACGTTCCAAGGAGAAATATCCGGAACGTCCCTCTTTTTTGTTTTCCATAGTCTGCGCGCTGGCCGCGGCCATCGTCCTGTACATAATCCCATTACATATATTATCCTTCCACTTTGATTATATTATATACAGACATATAAGGACGATACCGTATTTGTTGACTTCTGCCTCTTATATAAAATATCTTCAATCTTGTTACTCATAGGTGTTGTCTTTTGTCTCATTGTCTGACATATAATGTATTGTACTGCTGCTTTGCGACTGATCCTAGCAAGGGTGTTGTCTTATTAGTGTTCTGTTTTTCTTTTATTAATATGATGTTATTTAAGTTGAAACTGCGTAATTATTTATATGTATTGTTTGATGTGAATTCTATGGTTTAAGTAATGATAATAGTGTGCGAATAAAGTTTAATTAATTGATAATCAGCTTTATAAAAAGCTAAGAATATCTTAATTTTTTACAATTTATTTGGCTGGCCGATATGCTTTTTGTATCTTTGCATCGCAAATAGAATAAAGCGGAAATACAGTCATTCCATATTTGGAATGTCTTATTTGCGAAGTTAACATTGGCACAGAATGTACTATGTTTTTTGTAGTACGTTCAGACATTTTAATACAATGTCTATGTGCTATAAATTTATTTATAATGAAGATAGTAAAAAAAGTTTTATTTATTGCATTCTTTTTGTTGCTGCCAGTTACAGTCTTATCACAGGACAACGATTCTATATCAGATTCAAATTGGGAGCCGGTGATGGAGGCAATAATTCAAGTGGAGAGTGGAGGTAATTCAAAGGCTGTCAGTGGTAATTCATGCGGTGCGATGCAGATAACTCCGATTCTCGTCAAGGAATGCAACCTGATATTGAAACGCAGAAAAAGCAAGAAACGTTATACTTTGAAAGATCGCTTCAGTATTGAGAAGTCAAAGGAGATGTTTTTATTGATACAGTCGTACTTCAATCCGACGAATAATATAGAAAAGGCGATACGCTCATGGAATGGCGGAATGAAATACAGCGTGAAGCGCACTCAGCGATATTTTGAAAAGGTTATGAAAGTATATCAGAACCTGATAGAAGGCTGAAACTATTGTTCAGATGATATCTTAACGTTAAAGAAGCGTAGAGTAGGGATAAGTCTTCTCTCTTTATTGAATATATATTTCATCTGACTGCTCACATCCTTGCTATATCCATGTGTGTCTTACATCCATGGATATGGCATAGGAGGAAAGACAATGATGTTTCAGCCTATGGCTCTCAGATGTCCCATTCTCATTTAACGCAATATTCATCTTGCTCAGGGACCATTTCATGTTTTGCAGGACTAAAGATACTCAAAAAAGAGGTGATGCCTCCATATAAGTATCGCTTCGGTTCTTATCTTGCAAAAAGTATCACACAGGACAGTGATAATTTAAAATGAATCATCTTTTCTCTCTGGAGCGAGTGAATGGAAACATCGCCGTACAACAGGTGAAAATAAAGCAAACGAAAAGAGCAATCAAGTTGTTCTCTTTTCGTTTGCCTTACGGAAAATATATAAACCTCGGGAATGTATCAATCCAATATATGTTCCGGAATTGATGCATTGCTTAATATTCCTATAATCTGATAATCTGTGTCCGGAACGGTTAATGTCATGGGCATATCTGTTGGTGGAAGACTTCTTGTATGCACCTCATCAATGAGTTTCTCCCAATCCACATCCAAATAAGATTGAATACAATCCAGTACGATGGAAGAAGTTGCGTGCTCGCCCTGCATATTCATTTGAAAATCATCAGACGCGGTTGTCGCGTCGTTATCAGTAATATTCAGATGCAAACAAGGAATGCCTTTCAATTGTGATGTGGTGTCGTCAGTCGGTTTGACATAAAACTCATAGCTTCCTTTTGCTATCGGTTGTTTATATAAATTCCCCTGAATGTTATCTTTGACGAAGATGTAACATTCTTTTTCCGGGTTGTTTACGAAAAAGAGAACCTTACCAACTTCCATCCCGGGATAATTACTATCGGCTATATAGTATGCCAAATAGCAGTCTGTCACTTTCACCTCAACATTTTCCGTTTCCTTAGTGACATTGTCGGTGATTGTCAGTGTGGTACGTCCTTTTTTCAGCCCGTACAGATTGATATGTCCTTTCTGACCGTAGTCTTTTTCCCGATCACTGTTATCTCTTACATAAACGGCTTTTAGTATATTTTCATCTCCAATTATCATGCTTATGTCACCGCTGCCATTCATGACGGAAATATCAGTGTTATTATGTTTCAGTCGTATTTCGTAGTAATTCTTTTCAAGACTGAACGGTGTAACAGAAGGCTCGTTTTCATTCTCGTTGTCACTGCAACCGGCAGTAAAAATTGCGATGGTTGAAAGAATAAGTGAAATGACAAGTTTATTCATATCTCTATTATTTCTCTATTGGCTCAATTAGAGTTATTAAATTTGTTATGAAAAACGTGAGCCAACCATGTTACGCATAAGTGAAGGTCGTAGGAATGTAGCAATGGTGATCTGCGCCGTGAATGTGAGAGCCATTATATAGCCCCTTTCATTTAATCTGAAAATATCCTGCGACTTCACCTGTAAAGTAAACATAACGTTTCTTCTTTTTTCGTGTGTTTGGGAAAGAGTAATATTCTATCCGAATACAAAGATAGCGAAAGTGAGCGTAACGGCAAAACGGAAGAACGATTTTTTTCCGTTTTTGGCACTGCCGAACCGCCTCTTATCTTCTATAAAGATAGCGGAAGGTGATTGGAGGGACAAATAGAAAAGACTTTGTTTTTGAATTCGACTTTGTTAAATCGCCTCCTGTATTATCAAAATACTGTGATTTAATTGGTGCTGTTTATATTTTGAACGGAATGATAACTTGAATCATATCATATTTATTGTCCATCAGATGAACACAAGAAAAATAAAAAGATGATCTGTGCATCACGGGAAATTCAATGCTTGAGTCTTTGGTAGGCTTGATACGCCCATTCAATGATTATGACTCAGTAGAAATTCAGCAGATATCAGTTCAAATAAAAACAGAGTCTTTCAATCCATAATAGGCACTGTTTTTTTCTGCAGAAATATATGCAAGATGAGGTACTTTCAATTTATAACCAAATTCTGATTTTCAGGTCAGAGTTTTCTGTTCTACCCCAGAAAAAAACGTGTATTTGCGTACAGACCTTCCTTAGGACGCAAATACGCGAATAATAAGAGGATGGCATAAGGTTTTGAACATCAATGACTTACGTTCAATGGGCGTTTCCGCGGATTGCAAAATGCACCATTTTGGCATGTGAAATAGCCCATTTCGGGGGCTGAAATGCACCATATCGCACCCTAAAATGGGCTTAATCGGACCATGAAATGGGCAATATCAGAACTCAATACGAGCTTTTCCGGACTATGTTACGGGGTATGTCAGAAGGCAATCCGGACAGAACCAGCCTTTATAACACCTGTTTTAACATTCCTTTACATCTCTTTTGCGAAAATATTTTGTCAAAATTTAATCAAGAAAAATTGTAAGTATGTAGCCCGGTTTTCCCGTTTAAACGCAGATATAGAGTGTGAGCAAAGGTAAGGAAAATATATGCCTTGTCTGCGTTGATGATTTATCGGCTGCGACGGTAATGATTTATCATGAAGTGACACAAATGTTCTGTCCCGAATGAATACCGCCTTGCGCAGTCGGGATGTTTCCCTATGCTCTGAGATACTTGATGAATAAAACAAACTTGCTATGAATTTCTACTGTCCCAAAATCAGCACGTGGTTATGGAAAAAGGTTCTTTCTTTTCAGAATTTCGATGTTGTATGGATATTCCCGATAATTTTCTGCAGCCCTGAGTGTGGCTCTTCATCATAACCATACGTATCGTTATAAAACAAAAACATCCGACAATAAATATTGTCGGATGCCTGTTTAGTTGCGGAGGCAGGACTCGAACATGCGACCTCCAGGTTATGAGCCTGGCGAGCTACCAACTGCTCCACTCCGCGATGTTTTATTTTTCGCTGCAATGTCATTTCTGAATTGCGAGTGCAAAATTACTGTTTTTTATTGGAATATGCAAATTATTCGACTGCTTTTTATGTATTTATTGAAGATATTTTTGCGGAAACACTAAAAACATAAGGCATATTTTGATTGCAGTAGATAGGGTGTAAGCCGACTATTGCGCTGTTAATAAGCATGTTACATATAACGATATGACCATAGATATATGAAATGTCCGGGGCAAAAAATATTTTGGATAAATGGTATAATTTTTGTTATGTCAATCTGTTATTCCGTATTTCGCATGATTTAAGAACCGAATTTACCGGTAGGATTATTAATAAAATGAATCTGAATGTTTGTGGATTCCCGACGTTCTAAGTATCTGTACGTCCTTGGTGCTTGCTGTTTTCATGACATTGCGACACGGTTGCGATGGCGGTTTCTCATCAGTCTATTGTCCGGTTTTCTTTCGTTGGCATAAAAGTGTGATAGTAGAAAATTCATAAAACCATGTGTTTTTATTTGCATATATAAAATTAATATCTTATTTTTGCACATGTAGCATGTTATGTGCATACATATGAAATTAATGAAATAATAACAATGTATGTCAGTATCTAAAACACGGCAGAAACTTGTAGATGTTGCGCGGCAGTTGTTTGCAAAGAATGGAATTGCCAATACAACCATGAACGACATAGCAGTCGCATCAGGAAAAGGCCGTAGAACACTTTATACATATTTTAATAGGAAGGAAGATGTTTATTCGGCAGTAATTGAATCCGAATTAGAGCGCTTGTCTGATAAGCTGGATGAGGTCGCTGCCATGAAAATACGTCCTCAAGACAAGATAATAGAACTGATATACACGCATCTCAGTATGATAAGGGAGACGGTGGTGCGTAACGGAAATCTTCGTGCCGAATTCTTCCGTAATATATGGATGGTTGAGAAGGTCCGCAAGAATTTTGATGAAGACGAAATCGAGCTGTTCCGCAAGGTGTATGCAGAAGGCAAGGCCGACGGAGAATTCGATATAGAGGATGTCGATCTGGTGGCAGACATCACGCACTATTGTATAAAGGGCCTTGAGGTGCCGTTCATATACGGGCGTCTGGGACACGGCATGACAGAGGAGGCAAGTAAACCTCTTGTCGCCAAGGTGGTTTATGGCGCGTTGGGCAAAAACACCTCAAAATGATGATTACACAGTATAATTTATTTTAAATAATAAAAAGAAAATGGGACTTTTAACAGGAAAGACAGCTCTTATCACAGGAGCTGCGCGCGGTATTGGTAAAGCAATCGCGCTGAAATTTGCGTCAGAGGGTGCAAACATAGCATTCACCGACCTGGTTATCGACGAGAACGGTAAAGCTACAGAGAACGAGCTTCTCGCACTTGGTGTTAAGGCAAAAGGTTATGCAAGTAATGCAGCGCTTTTCGGTGAGACAGAAGAGGTTGTAAAGAAGGTTCACGAGGACTTCGGCAGCATTGATATTCTTGTTAATAATGCAGGAATAACAAAGGACGGTCTGATGGCTCGTATGACCGAGACTCAGTGGGATGCTGTTATTGCAGTAAACCTAAAGTCTGCGTTCAATTTCATCCACGCCTGCACACCTATAATGATGCGTCAGAAGAGCGGTTCCATCATTAACATGGCGTCTGTAGTGGGCGTTCATGGAAATGCAGGACAGAGCAACTATGCTGCGTCTAAGGCTGGTCTTATAGCCTTGGCAAAGAGTATCGGCCAGGAAATCGGTAGCCGTGGCGTACGTGCCAACGCAATAGCTCCGGGCTTCATCGATACAGCCATGACCCAGGCTTTACCTGACAATATACGTGCAGAATGGATCAAGAAGATTCCTCTGCGCCGTGGCGGAACTGTTGAGGATATTGCTAACGTTGCCACATTCCTCGCATCAGACATGTCATCTTATGTTACCGGTCAGGTAATACAGGTTGATGGCGGTATGAACATGTAATTACAGATAGACTATTAATAATGCATAATTCATAATTTATGTTTATCGGACATATTTTATGGATTGTGCATTAATATTTAATATGGATGAATGTTTTATACGAAGATAACCACATAATTGTCGTAAACAAGAATAGCGGTGAGATAGTTCAGGGCGACAAGACGGGCGACAAGCCTCTGTCCGAAGTCGTTAAGGAATACATAAAGAACAAATACAACAAACCTGGAAATGTATTCCTTGGTGTTGTCCATCGTCTCGACCGTCCTGTCTCCGGTGTGGTGATATTTGCCCGTACGTCAAAAGCCCTTTCGCGTTTGAATGAGATGTTCCGTAAAGGCGAGGTGCATAAGACATATCTGGCACTGACCGCAAACAAACCGCCGAAAACTTCGGACACACTTATAGGATGGCTCGTGCGCAACGAGAAACAGAACAAAAGCTATTGCTACGATCATGAGGTTCCGGGCTCTAAAAAGGCGATACTTGATTATCGTGAGGTCGGACATACAGACAATTATACATTATTGGAGGTTGAGCTTAAGACAGGACGCCATCATCAGATACGTTGTCAGCTTGCCGCGATGGGATGTCCTATAAAAGGCGATCTGAAATATGGGGCGCGACGCAGTAATCCTGATGGTAGCATATCCCTGGTTTCCGCATCGGTCTCGTTTGTACATCCTGTATCAAAAAAGCAGATGAAGTTCGACGCAATACTTCCTGACGAGCCGTTGTGGCGTGAAATAGTCCGTACCACCTGACATATCTATCCATACGGTCATTGCTCCATAAACATTACGGAGAATGTCCTGACTTACAGACAAAGACAAGCCGATGAAGAAAATACTAAAAAGGATATTGATCGTTTTACTCATACCAGTCATGATGTTTTTCATCCTGGCTGTGCTGTTATATATACCACCGGTTCAGAATTGGCTTGTCAGACAGGTTGTGGCTTCGGCTTCAGAAAAGACAGGCCTCGACATCTCAGTGGACAATGTACGGCTTGCCTTTCCTCTCAATTTGAGTGTTAACGGAGTCAGCGTTCTCCAGAAAGTCGATTCGCTTCCAAATGTAACGGATACGATAGCCGGAATACGCAATGTAATTGTTGACGTAAGACTTCTGCCATTGTTCAGAAGTCAGGTAGAGATAGACAGACTCAGTTTGAGCGATGTCAATATGAATACGGCCGGATTTGTCAAGAGTGCCAGAGTTAAGGGTAAACTCGGAAAATTGGAGCTGGTAAGTCACGGCATAGATTTAAAAAAGGAGACTGTGCGTATCAATGATGTGTCGCTGGCCGATGCGCATGTCGATGTGGCTTTGAGCGACACTGTTCCTGAGGATACGACAAAAAGCGAGAACTTCTGGAAAATATGTGTTGACAATCTTGATATATCCCGCACATCCGTCACGGTTCATATGCCTGGAGATACACTTCAGGTCATGGCATATATGTCTGAGTTTAAGGCTGAAGAGGGCAATTTCGACCTGCATGACAGCAAATACAGTGTAGGTAAACTCAATCTGGAAGACGGAAAGGTGGAATATGACAATAACTTTTCCGGTCGCGTATCCGGACTGGATTATAACCATATAGCCCTCTCAAGTCTGAACTTCTCGGTAGATTCCATTCTGTATTATAATTCGGCATTAAATCTCAATGTGCGCAAATGTGGATTCTATGAGAAGAGTGGACTCAGCGTGACAGAACTGTCCGGTGCTGTCTCGTTGGACTCAGTGCGGATTAAGCTGCCCGATTTCAGGTTGCGTACAAGCGAGTCGTTCTTGAGGACAAGGGCCGACCTTGATTTAAATGCTTTCTCTTCCGGTGTGTCAGCAGGCAAGCTCGATGTGTTTGTCGATGCGTCTGTGGGTAAACAGGATCTGGTGCGTTGTATGGCAGGCATGCCCGCAGGGTTCATGAGACGTTGGCCTAACTATCCGCTTTCGCTCAAGGCTTCTGTCACGGGCAATATGAAACGGGCCGCGCTCAATGGCGTTGTGATAAATTTGCCGACAGCTTTCAGCATAAGTGGAAAAGGAAAATTATCAAATCTGACCGACATCAAGAAGTTCGGTGCAGATATCACGGTCAAGGCTCGTACGCATAATCTCGATTTCGTTACGGCTCTCATTGGCAATCCTTCGTTGCGTATTCCGCGGGGAATAGCTGTCGACGGACGTTTGATGGCAAAAGGTACGAAGTACGATGTGGATATGGTAGCCTCTGAAGGTGGAGGACGCCTGAAGCTTGTCGCAGCCATGAATACATCCGGTATGACCTATATGGCTAAAGCTGATGCCAAGGCCTTGAATGTAAGTCATTTTGTTCCGGGACTCTCAATGAAACCGTTCTCCGGAAGCATAAACATAAATGGAAAGGGCACTGATTTGCGTTCTGCCGCCACAAAACTCAATATCAATGCTTCGGTCTTGGATTTCATTTATTCAGGATACGATTTTTCGGGAATGACATTTACGGCATCTCTTGAACATGGTAAGGCTCGTGCGACCCTCGACAGTCATAATCCGTTACTTGACGGAACTGTTGTGCTCAATGCAATGATGAATCACAAGCGTCTGCAAGCTAATGTCTCATGCGATATCGTGAACGCCGATCTTTACAAATTACAGGTGTTCGATGTGCCTGTAGAGGCATCTTTGAAAGCTGACATCGACTTTGCCAGCAATTTCAAAAAGAATCATAGTATAAGTGGAAGTATACGCGATATTTCAATTACAGACAGTTCACGAGTATATACTCCTGAAGACATTGTTGTCAATGCGTTCACACGCACGGACTCAACATTTGCCGTTGTCAAGAGTGGAGACTTTGATCTCATGGTAAGTGCGGCAGGTGGATACGAGAAACTCATGCGCAACGGTCAGGGACTTATGGCTGAGGTTAAGAAACAATTGAAAGAACGATACATCGATCAGGTGAAGTTGCGTCAATATTTCCCGCAGATGTCATTCCATTTTTATGCTGGACGCAGCAATTTCTTCACTCGTTCGCTTAACCGTTTCGGCTATGACATCAAGAACGCTCATATGGATTTGCGTTCATCTTCTTACGATGGAATAAACGGTAACATTGCTGTGGATTCTCTCATTGTGTCAGGTATAAGGATTGATACTATACGTCTGGCAATAAATTCTGACTCTGTGCGCACCGATTTCAATGGACAGGTGCGTAACGGTCCGGGAAATCCGCAGTATGTTTTCAATACTCTTTTCCGTGGGGCATTTTACGAACGAGGCCTGTATTTCGGTGTCCGCATGTTCGATGCTCAGAATAGGGTGGGTGTGTCTGTCGGACTTGATGCTGCGATGGCGCCCAACGGACTTCGTCTGCGACTTGGAAGCAGAGGTACGCCGATACTTGCATATAAACCTTTCCATGTCAACAGCGATAACTATCTGTTCCTTGGCGATGACAAACATATATCTGCTAATCTAAGCCTTCAGGCTGATGATGGCATGGGTGTACGCGTGTTTACCAACGACAGTACGGAAGCTCTTCAGGATATGACCGTTGCTTTGGTTAAATTTGACCTTGCAAAGGTACTTGCAGTCATTCCCTATGTGCCTCAGATGTCAGGCATAATGAACAGCGATTTCCACATTGTGCGTAATGAAGGAGAAACAAACATATCCTCAGCAGTGACAATAGATGATTTCGCTTATGAGGGCAACCATATAGGAGATCTGTCAAGCGAGTTCGCATACATGCCTAAATCAGACGACAGTCATTATGTGGACGGATTCCTGATGTGTGATAACGAGGAGATTGCCGTGCTGAATGGTACTTACAATTCTTCAGGAGACGGATATCTGGATGCGGATCTTACACTTAACCGTACGCCTCTCCGGATGATGAATGGTTTTATACCTGACCGTATAATATCATTCCAAGGATATGCCGGAGGCAAGCTTTCACTTAAGGGTGCGTTGTCTGAACCACGTGTGAATGGTGAGGTGAAGTTCGACTCGGCTTACGTTGCAAGCACGCCTTATGGCGTAAAACTCCGTTTCGATGAGACGCCGCTTACAATCTCAAAAAGTCATCTCGTTTTCGATAAATTCAAGATGTACGCCCAGAACGACAGTCCATTGGCTCTCTCTGGATATTTCGATTTCTCCAACATGAACGACATGTATCTTGAACTTGGGGTGCAGGCTACGAATTATCAGCTTATAAACTCAAAGGAGAATCCGCGTTCGGAAGCCTACGGTAAGGCCTATGTGAACTTCTACGGCATGATGAAAGGCTCACTTGAAAACATGCAGTTAAGAGGCAAATTGGATGTGCTCGGTTCCACAGACATGACGTATGTATTGCGCGATTCCCCATTGTCAACAGACAATCAGCTCAACGATCTCGTAGAATTTGTCAACTTCAACGACTCAACCGAGGATGTTGTTACCCGTCCGGCCCTTACAGGTATGGACATGGATGTCACTCTTAGCATAGATGAGGGCGCCCATATCATGTGTGCGTTGAATGCAAGTCATTCCAACTATATCGACCTTATAGGCGGTGGCGACCTGCGTATGCAGTATAATGCGATGGACAATCTCCGGTTGACAGGTCGTTATACGCTGAGTAACGGTGAGATGAAGTATTCGTTGCCAGTGATACCTTTAAAGACGTTTGTCATACAGGACGGCAGCTATATTGAGTTTATGGGCGACCCGATGAATCCGAAGCTGAACATCACTGCAACCGAGCAGACCAAATGTAATGTCTCCACCGACGGCGGTACAGGGCGTACCGTACTGTTCAATTGCGGAGTTGTCATAACAAAAACGCTCAACAATATGGGACTGCAGTTCACGATTGACGCACCGGAAGACCTCACAATACACAATCAGCTTCAGACTATGTCAGAAGAAAACCGCGGTAAGCTTGCCGTGACAATGCTCACCACCGGTATGTATCTAGCTGATGGAAACACGAGCTCATTCTCAATGAACAGTGCGCTGAGTGCATTCCTCAACAGTCAGATCAATTCCATATCAGGAAACGCATTGCGCACTCTCGACCTGAGTTTCGGTATGGACAACACCACGCTCAGCAGTGGACAGGTGCAGACAGACTATTCGTTCAAGTTCTCAAAACGCTTCTGGAACAACCGTCTCAATATCGTTATCGGCGGTAAAGTATCCACAGGCGCAGAGGTTGAGAACCAGAACAACACGTTCTTCGACAATGTTACATTCGAATATCGTCTCAGTCAGAACTCCAACAAGTATCTTCGTCTGTTCTACGAACGAGACAGTTACGACTGGCTTGAGGGTTATGTAGGAAAGTATGGCGGTGGTTTCATGTGGCGTCGTAAGCTTCAGCGTCTGACAGATATATTCAGATTCAAGAGCAGTAAACCGTCAGAAATCATATCGCCGAAGGACTCTGTTACCGTAAAAGAAAATGAAAATAAAGATAAATAGCTCATCATTATGCGTCGCCCTGCTGACAGTATGCCTGCTGTCGTCCTGTTCAAGTACGAAAAACATACCTGAGGACGACCAGTTGTTCGTGGGTCTTACAAAAATAGAATATCAGAACTATGAGAAGAACAGCCATTTCCTTTCTGTCAAGGAAGAGGTTGAGGCTGCTCTTGCCACAGCTCCCAACGGCGCGTTGTTCGGAAGTTCATACTATCGTTCGCCGTTCCCTTACGGGTTGTGGATATGGAACACGTTCTCAAAATCGCGTTCTGTGTTCTCCAAATGGATGACAAAGTCGTTCGGCAAGCCCCCGGTTCTGATGAGTCGGGTCAATCCGGAACTGCGTGCAAACGTGGCGAACGAGTTGCTGCGTTCCAACGGATATTTCGATGCCAATGTTGAATATAAGGTCATTACGCAGAAAAATCCCAAGAAGGCGAAGATAGGTTATACCGTCAATATGGGACATTTGTATCGCATAGACTCGCTCCGTTATGTAAATTTCCCGCCGCGTGCCGACTCCCTCATACGTTCTACACTCAGCGAGACGCTCATTCATCCGGGTGATCCGTTCAAGGTTTCCACGCTCGATGCCGAGCGTACGCGCCTCAGCAACGTGTTCCGCAACAACGGATATTACTATTATCAGCCAGGCTATGCCTCTTATCTTGCCGACACTATTTCTGTGCCCGACACCGTGCAGTTGCGTTTGCAGTTTGCCGACAACACTCCGGCCAATGTGCGTCGCAAATGGTATCTGGGTAAGGTGAATCTGGAGTTGCGCAAGGATTATATGGAACAGCTGAACGATTCGCTCGTACACAGATATTTCACCGTGCGTTTCAACGGACGTAAACCACCGCTCCGCACACGTGTAATACTTCGCGACCTGAAGCTGCGACCACGCAAGGTGTACAGTTATGACGACTATCTGCAGTCGGCCAACAAGATAACAAGCACCGGACTTTTCAGCTATGTCGATTTCAAGTTTAATCCGCGCGACACTACGGAAAACTGCGATACGCTCGACCTCACGCTGAATTGTGTGTTCGACAAACCTTACGATTTATATGTCGAAGCCAACATGGTGGGCAAGACAAGCGGCAAGCTCGGCCCGGGAGCAGTGATAGGTATCAGCCGGCGCAACGCTTTCCGCGGAGGTGAGAAACTCGATATCAACATCAACGGATCGTATGAATGGCAGACAGGTCACAACGCAGACGGCAGCAGCTCAAAAATGAATTCGTATGAATATGGCGCAAACGTCTCGCTGACACTTCCCAGACTGGTGCTTCCTTTCTGGAGACGTGTGCGATGGTATAATACTCCGTCCACCATTCTCAAGGCTTCATCGAGCGTAATCAACCGCTCCGGATATTTCAAGAGACATATTGTCTCGGGTGAGCTGACATACAATTTCCAGCGCACAGCCACCTCGGTGCATCAGCTCAGTCCGCTCATTCTGCAATACGAGTACATGCAGCACATGACAGAAGCTTTCGGCGAGGTGATGAACGACAACCCTTATCTGCTTGTGACCATGGCCGACCAGTTCGTGCCTAAGATGCGTTACTCATACACATATACCAGTCCGTCAACCTATCGTAGTCCTATCTACTGGCAGGTGGTAGTGAGCGAGGCTTCCAATCTCCTGTCTTTGGGATATATGGCAGCCGGCCAGAAGTGGAACGAGAAATCCAAGCAGATGTTCAAGAATCCGTATGCGCAGTTCTTCAAGATAGAGACCGACTTCAGCAAGACATGGGCCGTGGGCGACTACAGTCAGCTCGTCGGTCACGTCAGTGCCGGCCTTATCTGGGCCTACGGCAATTCCGTCAGCGCACCTTACAGCGAGCAGTTCTATGTGGGAGGCGCCAACAGCATACGTGCCTTCAATGTGCGCAGCATAGGTCCGGGTGCATATCATACCGACAGCGAGCGCATATCGTATATGGACCAGACCGGAGACATGAAGCTGCAAGCCAATCTTGAATACCGCTTCCGGCTCTTCGGCGACCTGTATGGAGCCACATTCCTCGACGCGGGCAACGTGTGGGCTTTGCGCGACGACGGCTACCGCACCAACTCCGTGTTCAAGGTGAAGAACCTTCTCAAGGAAACCGCCCTTGGCACAGGTATCGGTCTGCGTTACGACCTTGAGTTCTTCGTTCTGCGACTCGACTGGGGTATCGGGCTCCATGTGCCCTACAAGAAAGGTTTCTACAACATATCATCGTTTGCCGACGGCCAGAGCCTGCATTTTGCCATAGGCTATCCGTTCTGACATGTGCGGTCAGGCCATTGCCGCATCGCATATTGTGGTGTGGCGTATATGTATGTACAAAGTGTCAAAAAACTTTTAAGCTTTTTACGTTTTCTCATTCTTATTTGCTATTTTTGCATCAGAATTACTAACATTAAAAATAATATTAATATATGAAGCCTACATTATTACTTCTAGCGGCCGGTATGGGCAGCCGCTACGGCGGATTGAAACAGCTCGACGGTTTAGGACCAAATGGTGAGACAATAATGGATTATTCCATATACGATGCCATCAAGGCAGGATTCGGCAAGATAGTTTTCGTAATCCGTAAAGATTTCGAACAGGATTTCCGTGAGAAGATTCTGTCAAAGTATGAAGGTCACATTCCGGCTGAGCTCTGCTTCCAGGCGCTTGACGATCTGCCCGAAGGATTCTCTGTTCCCGAAGGCCGTGTAAAGCCATGGGGCACCAACCACGCCGTACTTATGGCAAAAGACATAATCAAGGAACCGTTCTGCGTTATCAACTGCGACGACTTCTACAATCGCGACGCATTCCAGGTGATTGGCAAGTTCCTGTCAGAGCTGCCTGAAGGCTCTACAAACAAATATGCCATGGTGGGCTTCCGCGTAGGCAATACACTGTCTGAGAACGGAACAGTGGCACGCGGCATCTGCTCAAAGGACGACAATGAGAATCTTACAACCGTCGTAGAGCGCACGGAGATCATGCGTGTCAACGGTCCTGTATGCTACAAGGACGAGCAGGGCGAGTGGGTCGCTGTAGATGACAACACACCAGTGTCTATGAACATGTGGGGATTCACTCCTGACTATTTCGAGTACAGCGAGGCTTATTTCAAGGAGTTCCTTTCTGATCCGAAGAACATGGAGAACCTCAAGGCTGAGTTCTTTATTCCGCTGATGGTGAACAAGCTCATCAACGAGAAGACCGCAACGGTGAAGGTGCTCGACACAACGAGCAAGTGGTTCGGCGTAACCTATGCTGCCGACCGTCAGTCTGTGGTTGACAAGATTCAGACTCTTGTCAATGAAGGTGTTTATCCTGCAAAGCTGTTCTGATAAGAACTGTTGTAACAAGGACGCAAGATAAGAATTATAATATAAGACTTTAATGAAATGGGGCGGGATGTCGTGCGTGGCGCGATGTCCCGTTTTTTTGTTCCATGGTGTCAAGGCTGTGTGGTCATTCCGGAGGCAGTAGAAATCCATCGTTGATTGGTTCCGGTATGAATCGGAGGTTTCAATCCTGAATAAGCATTATTTTCGCGTGACGGAATGAAACAATACAGGTAACTTTCAAATTGTAAGCAGATTTTCATTTTCCTGCCGGAGTTTCCTCATCTACCCCGAAAAATAAGCGCGTATTTGCGGACAGACTCTTCCTCGGACGCAAATATGCGAATTATAAGGGAATAATATAAAACGTTGAATATCAATAACTTATATTTGAAGGGCGTTTCCCCGCTTTGCAATATGCACCGTTTCGTCATGCGATATGGCCCATTTCAGAGGCCGAAAAGCATCATATCGTGCTCCAATATGGGCTTAATCGGACTGCGAAATGGGCTTTATCATAACGTGAAACTAATAAATTCGGACTATGTTATAGGGTATATGTAAAGGCGATACAGAGCTGAACAGGCTTTATAATCTCGGTTTTAACATTCATTCACACCTCTTTTACGAAAATATTTTGTCAAAATAAAGTCAAGAAAAATCGTAAGTGATTGTCCCGGTTTACTGCGAAAACGACAATATCATGCGTGAAGAAAAGTATGAAATTATCTTTCCGCGTCTCTGCTCATGATTCATTGTGTTGCCGGTGAGATGTGTAGTCGTGCGGCATTAAATTACGGTGGCGGTTCGGCCATTGGGATATATAGTTGTGGAAGACATGAAAAAACGCCCGTTGTCGGCTTTCCCGACCACGGACGTTTAATGAAGTTTGTATCTATGGAAAATGTATTAGTTCTCAGAGAATTTCTTGGCAGCTCTCAGCTGATGACGCATGTTGCTGAGCAACTGCTGGCTTTCCTGAAGGATGTTCAGATAGACGAGTGATACTTTGAAGTTATCGTCGTCGCTCTGCTGTATGCGGTCAATGTGCTGTTTGCGCACTTTTGAGAGAAAATCCTTGCACTGGTCTGCGTTTTCGAGCACCTCACGGTAGTTCTCAAATTGACCGGTAGCGATGAGGTTCTCTGTCTGCTGCATCAGTTCGTTTATTTTTGCGCGGATAGGTTTGAACTCGTTCACGAATATCTCAGGTATCGGGTTGAAGCTGTTGTCCACGTGTTCCTTTATCGGTTCGAGCATACGTCTCAGACAGTATATGTACTGTTCTGATGAGTTTATGCCGAGATGGAACCATGTGTTGCGTTCTATTGCTATGTCGCTTGGCACTTTCCTCAGTGCGAGCAGCTCCTGACGGCGGTATTTCTTCAGCTCCTCTTTCTCGTTTCTCAGTTCGCGCTGTACGTGGCGCAGCACGCTCGGCTTCTCGTTTTCAAGACCGTCGATTATCTTGTTGAACTGTTCTATGGTGAAACGTGCCACGAAGCTCTGCGTCTTGCTTACGTGCTTGTTGAGCAGGTCCCATACTATTTCCGGGTCGCGGGTGCGCATCATCAGGCGGAACATGTCGCCCTTGCCGCTCTCTTTCTCCTTCTTAGCATACTGACGGTTGCTGCGTATGAGGAGGACTATTACGAGAATCATGAATGCCACCTGTACCAATATGCCTCCGTAGAACATGAGCAGACATACGATGGCGCAAGCTGCGAAGGCTGCTCCGGCTGTGATGAACCAACCACCGATTACGCTCAGCACACCAGTCACACGGAACACTGCGCTCTCGCGGCTCCATGCGCGGTCGGCAAGACTCGAACCCATGGCAACCATGAATGTCACGTAGGTTGTTGACAACGGCAGTTTGTAGTTGGTACCTATGGTTATAAGCATTGAGGCGAGCACGAGGTTTACGGCTGCACGTACTATATCGAATGCGGCGCCGTCGGTAAGTTCGGCTTCGTTCTTGTTGAAGCGGCTGTCTATCCATTGCTTCAGTCTCTGCGGGATGTATCGCTTTATCACAGAGTCGGCGTCCTGTGTGGCGCGCACTATGCTGCGTGCCGCGCGGCTCGAACCGAACATCTCGTCGCCCTCATCCTGACGTGAGAGGTCCACGCTGGTCTTTATCACGTTGTGGGCTTTCTTCGATGTCGCCATCGCTATTATCATCACGACACCCGCAGCTATGAGATATATGGGCGGAGTCTTTGCGCTTTCCATGAGCGATGTCATGAGGAAGGAGTCGGCTGACGCGCCGTTGGCGTTAGCCATGAAGTCGTTGTATGAGTCGAGTCCGGCAAGCGGCACTCCTATGAAGTTCACAAGGTCGTTGCCGGCGAATGCCATCGCGAGTGCGAACGTGCCCATAAGTACCACAAACTTGAACACGTTGACACGCATCAGATGGAGCACTTCCATGATGAGCGTGGAGCCTATGAATGTGTAGACGAGCAGCATCTGGGTGTTTTCCGTTATCCATTCGCGTACGCTTGCCTCGATATAAGGCGACTTGCCGAGTCCCTGCAGGAAGATGAAGTAGGCGAGTGCGGTGAACGCGATGCCGCCGAATATGGCTATGGTGTAGCGGCTGTGCTTCTTGTAGTTGAAGGTAAAGATGACACGTGATATCCATTGTACTATGATACCGAAGAAGAACGCTATTGCAACGCTCACGAATATGGCTATGATAACGCTCAGAGCCTTATCCGTGTTGAGCAGGTCGCCGTATGTCAGTGAGCCGTCGCCTATCATCTTTATTGTGGCAAGAACGAACGTACCTCCCAGCAGCTCGAATACGAGCGAGACGGTGGTTGAGGTCGGCATACCCAGCGTGTTGAACATGTCGAGTATGATTACGTCGGTCACCATCACGGCGAGGAATATTGTCATTACCTCGTGGAATGAATAGTTGTTAGGACTCATGATGCCGTGGCGTGCAACATCCATCATCCCTGATGACATGACAGCACCTACGGCCACTCCTACTGATGCGATTATCAACACTGTGCGGAATTTTGCTACTTTCGCTCCCACAGCACTGTTGAGAAAGTTCACGGCGTCATTGCTGACACCGACAAAAAGGTCGAATACTGCCAGACACAGCAGAAATACAACGATGCATAGATAAATAGTTTCCATATAAATTATATAAATGTCATATATGTTTTTATCGGGTGCAAAATTATATCCGTAATATTACAGCCTTTTTAAACACATATTACAATTATGTTACAAAACAACCGGACGCATGTCATTGGCCACGTAGTGCAGTTTGCCATATTATTAATGGTATGTATGTTTTAAATCGGTGTTGCATTTTCTTTAAAGTTTGTGTTTCGTTTTCAGATAATTATTATTAATTTTGTAGCGGAATAATAGTTTTGAGCCATGACCCGAAAAGTCTTTATTGATAAGTATTGAAGGCATGGCCTGTATAAAATATTGATACATATCGCAAGAGATGAGTAACGGACAATTGACTCATGTGCTTACTAATACGGTTGACAGGCTTTCGGCTCCGGAATCGCTGAAGGGTATATGTCATCATCACCGTGACGGCAACCCGCTACCTTCGGGAAAGGTGCTTGAAGAAATAATTTCTCTGGTGCGGGCAATATTGTTTCCCGGTTATTATGGAAATTCCTCTTTTGACTCAAAGACCATTCGTTATCATATAGGTGTGAACGTGGAGCACCTTCACCATCTGCTTTCCGACCAGATTGAGGCAGGGCTCTGCTTCTGCGATGTCTGCACCGAAGAGCGGCATATTGATCTCACTGCTCTCAATGACAGGGCGGAGGAATTGTCTGCGGAGCTGATATCCCGGCTCCCGGACATACGTGCCACACTCTCAACAGACGTGACTGCCGCATACAATGGCGACCCTGCTGCCGAAAGCTGCGGCGAAGTAATTTCGTGCTATCCGGTAATAAAGACATTGGTGAACTATCGTCTGGCCCATGAGTTATACCTGCTCGGTGTTCCGCTCATTCCGCGTATGATTACGGAAATGGCACATTCGGAAACCGGCATCGACATACATCCGGCTGCCTCGATAGGCAAGTATTTCACTATTGACCACGGAACGGGAGTGGTGATAGGTGCCACGTGTATCATAGGAAACAACGTAAAGATATATCAGGGCGTGACCCTTGGAGCAAAGAGCTTCCCGCTCGACGAAAACGGAAACCCGATAAAAGGCATACCGAGACATCCTATAATAGAGGATAACGTGGTGATATATGCCAACGCCACAATCCTCGGACGTGTGACAATAGGCGAAGGCTGTGTCGTGGGAGCCAACGAATGGATAACGGAAGACATGTTGCCCAAGACAAAAAAATACAGAACGTGTGAGCGGAATTCATGATATCCGACGCGCATAAACATAAGACACGATAGAAATTAAGACATAAACACAGAACAAAACAATAAAAACAGATATGAAAGAATTTGAACTCATAGCCAAAACGTTTATGGGCCTTGAGCCTGTTCTTGCCAAGGAACTCATACAACTGGGTGCCAACAATGTCAAGACAGGACGACGTATGGTCTCCTTTACGGGAGATAAGGAAATGATGTATCGTGCTAATTTCCAACTGCATACGGCCATCCGTATATTGAAACCCATTTGCCATTTCAAGGCACGTTCGGCTGATGACGTGTACGATGAGGTGAAAAAAATAGACTGGAGCAAGATAATAGAGAAAGGAAAGACTTTCTCGGTGGATTCCGTTGTGTATTCGGAGGAATTCAGAAACTCCAGATTCGTCACATATAAAGTGAAGGATGCCATTGTCGATCAGTTCCGTGAGAATACCGGAAGCAGACCTAATATATCTGTCAGCAACCCGGATATACGTCTTAATATACATATAGCAGAGGATGATGCGACGCTCTCGCTCGACTCAAGCGGTGAGTCTCTTCATCGCCGCGGATACAGACAGGAATCGGTGGAGGCACCGCTTAACGAGGTGCTGGCCGCAGGTATGATTCTCATGACCGGCTGGCATGGCGAGTGTGATTTCATAGATCCTATGTGTGGTTCCGGAACTCTGCTCATCGAGGCCGCTCTCATCGCCCATAACATGAGCCCGGGAATATTCAGAAAGGAGTTCGCATTCGAGAAATGGACCGATTTTGACAAAGACCTGTTCGACGCCATCTATAATGACGATTCACAGGAACGTGAGTTCGAGCATCATATTTACGGATACGACATCGACATTAAGGCCGTTAACACCGCGCGTCTTAATGTGAGAGCTGCGGGACTTACTAACGACATAACTGTGAGTGAGGCCGACTTCGCCAACTTCAAACGTCCAAAGGAAAGGAGCATCATCGTGACCAATCCGCCGTATGGCGAGCGTATATCTACGCCTAACCTGTTGGCTACATATAAGATGATAGGTGAACGGTTGAAACATGAATTCGCCGATAATGATGCTTGGATATTAAGCTATCGCGAGGAATGTTTTGACCAGATAGGCCTCAAGCCTTCTATAAAGATACCTGTTTATAACGGTTCGTTGGAGTGTGAGTTCAGAAAATACACTCTGTTCGGCGGAAAGATGAAGGAGTTCCGTGCAGAAGGCGGTGTGGTTAAGAGCGAGGAGGAAAAGCGCCAGATGGCGGAGAAACACCGCTTTAAGAAAAACCGTGAGTTCAAGAAACGTATTGATGAGGAAGAAGAGAACGAGGCCGCTGATATACGTTCGTTCAAGTTCTATTCCATTGAGAGAATGAAGAACTCGTCTGAACGTAAGGCCATGGGTCGCAAACGTGACTCGTCCGGAAACAATGACAGGAAACCTTCTCGCCGTGACTATAATAAGCCGGAGCGTGGATCAAAGCATTTCGGACGTGGCGGCAAGCGTGAGGAACGTGGTAAAAACAATTATTATAAGGGGAGAATTGAAGATGAAGATTAAGTTTTCAACGTTATTATTGATCATTTTCAGCATGTATTTCAGTAATGCAGGCGCACAGTTGAAGCAGTTTACACTGGAAGACTTGAACTTTGGCGGCAACAATTATTATAATATGTCGCCTAAGAACAAGTACACTGCCTGGTGGGGAGAGACGCTGGTGCATAACGATTATGACAGATGCAGCATCGTGAATCCTAAAACTGCCAAGGAAAAACTGTTGTTCACACTAGACGAGATAAACAGTATCATTGAGAGTAATGCGGTAGGTAATGACGGCAAGATACGTACACTTTACAGTGCCGAGTTCCCTTATGCCGGTAAAACTATCGTGATGCTTACCAACGGACGTATGAGATTGCTAGTTGACTGGAAGAACAAAACCATCGTTGCAAAGTATGTAAGCGGACAGGGAATGCAGGCTGAGGAATGGAGTGCTGCGTCTCAGATGCTTGCTTATGTGAAGGGCGACAACATATATGTGACAGGTAAGGACGGCAAGGCAGTGCAGCTTACGACCGATGGTTCACGCGACATTGTGTATGGACAGAGTGTTCATCGCGACGAGTTCGGAATAAACAAGGGTTTGTTCTGGAGCAATGACGGTCAGAGTCTTGCATTCTATCGTATGGACCAGTCGATGGTTACAGATTATCCGCTGGTTGATATTGACACACGCATCGCAACTCTTGCTCCTGAAAAATATCCTATGGCTGGCGAGACAAGCCACGAGGTTACAATAGGTGTGTATAACGTGAAGACCGGTAAGACGGTCTATCTGAATGTAGGAGACCCTAAAGACAGATATTTCACCAACATAGCTTGGACGCCTGACAACAAACAGATTTATCTCATTGAGGTGAACCGTGACCAGACAGATGAGAGTCTGGATGCTTATGACGCCCAGACAGGAAACAAGATAAAGACTCTTTATCGTGAGCATCACGATAAGTATGTTCATCCCGTGACTCCTGTGGCATTCCTGCCATGGGACAGCAGCAAGTTCATACTTCAGAGTGAACGCGACGGATATAATCATCTTTATCTTTTCAGCACAAAGGGCGGTGAGCCGAAACAGCTGACAAGTGGAAAGTGGGTCGTTCTCGCATTGATGGGATTTGACGTAAAGAACAAGTCTGCCATCATTCTTTCTACAGAATGCAGCCCGATACAGAATAATATATATTCAGTAAACATTGCAAGCGGAAAGCGCAGACTTCTTGACAATGGCAAGGGTTGTCACGCAAACAGTGGCAACGGTCATAAACTCGCTCTTTCGCCCAAAGGAAGTCTTATAATTGATAATTATACTGAGCCTGACGTACCGCGCAACATCGATATCATTGATACAAAGACTGCAAAGAGAGTCAGCTATTTTGTGGCAGACGACCCATGGAAAGGCTATGCTGTTCCTCAGTTCACTTGCGGTACGATAAAGGCAGCCGACGGAACTACTGATTTGTATTACCGTATGGTAAAACCTGCTGATTTCGATCCGTCTAAGAAATATCCTACAATAGTTTATGTATATGGTGGACCGGGCGTAAGAAATGTTGAGGCTCGTTGGCATTACTGGAGCCGCGGATGGGAAACATATATGGCGCAGAAGGGATATGTACTGTTCATTCTCGACAATCGTGGTTCGTCAGACAGAGGCCGCGACTTCGAGCAGGTTACCTTCAGACATCTTGGTGTCGAGGAAATGAAAGACCAGATATGCGGTGTGAACTATCTGAAATCATTACCTTATGTCGATGCCGACCGTCTTGGTGTACACGGATGGAGCTTCGGCGGATTCATGACAACATCGCTCATGACTACTTATCCAGACGTATTCAAGGTCGGAGTAGCCGGTGGTCCTGTTATAGACTGGAAGTATTATGAGGTTATGTATGGCGAGCGTTATATGGATACTCCGCAGGCTAACCCGGAAGGATACAAGGAAACAAGTTTGCTGTACAAAGCAAAGAATCTTAAAGGAAAATTGCAGATTATCACAGGTCTGAACGATCCTGTAGTGGTTCCGCAGAACTGCCTTTCCTTCATAAAGGCATGTATCGCGGCCGGAACGCAGCCAGATTTCTTTGTCTATCCGGGTGAACCGCACAATATGCGTGGACATCAGAGTGTACATCTGCATGAAAGAATAACTCAATATTTCGAGGATTATCTTAAATAAAAGTATTTGCACGGCAGTCATTAGATATTGATTGCCGTGAAATGCTATAATAACGGGAAACTAATAAATAAAAATTGCTATGAATATTCTTTTGCTGGGAAGTGGTGGACGCGAACATGCATTGGCATGGAAAATCGCGCAAAGTGATAAAACGGACAAATTGTTCATTGCTCCGGGTAATGCTGGAACAACCGGTTGCGGAGAGAATGTTGATATAAAAGCCGATGATTTCGAGGCTTTGAAGGATTTCTCGCTTGCAAACGATGTCAAGATGGTTGTCGTAGGACCAGAGGATCCGTTGGTTAAAGGCATATACGATGAGTTTAAAAACGATCCGCGTACAGCGTCTATATATGTGATAGGTCCGTCAAAGGCTGGTGCAATGCTTGAAGGTTCCAAGGATTTTGCAAAAGGTTTTATGCAGCGTCATAACATTCCAACGGCAAAATACCACACATTTACGGGCGAGACATTGGATGAAGGTCTTGCTTTTCTTGAGACACTGAAGGCTCCTTATGTACTTAAGGCCGACGGACTGTGTGCAGGAAAGGGTGTGCTTATATTGCCGACGTTGGAAGAGGCAAAGGCAGAATTGAGGGAGATGCTTGGCGGAATGTTCGGTCAGGCCTCTGCAAGAGTGGTTATTGAAGAGTTCCTCAGCGGTATAGAATGTTCTGTTTTTGTGCTGACAGACGGTAAGAATTATAAGATACTGCCTGAGGCAAAAGATTATAAGCGTATCGGAGAACACGACACGGGCCTCAATACAGGAGGTATGGGAAGTGTCTCACCGGTGCCTTTTGCTACGCCGGAATGGATGGCTAAGGTTGAGGACCGCATAATTTGTCCTACCGTGAACGGCTTGGCTGAAGAGAATATTGATTATAAGGGATTCATATTCTTCGGATTGATAAATGTCGATGGCAATCCTATGGTGATAGAATATAATTGCCGTATGGGTGATCCGGAGACCGAGAGTGTGATGCTGAGACTTAAAAGCGATATCGTGGATCTGTTCGAAGGTGTGGCTAAAGGCGATTTGGATAAAAGATCTATAGAGTTTGATGAGCGGACAGCAGTATGCGTTATGCTTGTCAGTGGCGGCTATCCTCAGAAATATCAGAAAGGATATGTCATCGAGGGTCTTGATAAAGTGAAGGACTCTGTGCTTTTCCATTCGGGTACAAAAATGCAGGACGGTAAGGTCGTGACAAACGGCGGACGTGTCATCGCAGTATGTTCTTATGGACAGAACCGTGAAGAGGCTCTCGCAAAATCATTCGAAGGAGCCAATCTGATAGCGTTCACAGACAAATATTTCAGAAGAGACATCGGGCAGGATCTTTAAGCCCGACGTCTCATTAATATGTCGGTAATATAAAAAGGATAACGATTCCATTATAAGATTGTGGCAAGGAAAAGATTACAGAACAGAATAGCGGAAAGCCGTTTCGCATTGCCGGTAACAGCCATCTACGGGTTGGTGATGAGCGTGATGTGCGGTCTGATGGATCAGAACATGTGGCCTCAGTTCGGAATTTTGGCCGTATCGTCTTATCTTATGGTAGAGCTGAACAATTCCAACGCCCTGATACGTGTTTACAGCAGAATGGTGTCATGTTCTTACATAATGCTTTTTCTGATGTCGGCATTGCTGAAGTTCCCTTTGGCAACGGGGCTTATACAACTGTTTTTCATCGCGTTCTATCTTTTCTTTTTCCATGCCTATCAGAATAAAAGCTCTATGGGACTTGTGTTTTATGCGTTCCTCATGCTTGGAATGGCAAGCACAATGTCCGCGCATGTGCTTTTTCTGGTGCCCCTTATGTGGATATTGTTGTTCACTAATGTCTTGGCCGGCAATCTGCGCACGTTCTTTGCCTCTGTTATCGGACTGATATTGCCATACTGGTTTCTGATCAGTTATTATGTATATACCGAGAATGTGGATGCGTTTATCTCGCATTTCACCGGTCTGGTAACATTTGGAAAACTGTTCGATTATACAGTCCTTACACCAAACAACATCGTTGTTTACGCCATGCTTGTCTTACTTATGGCTACAGGAATAATACATTTCCACCGAAACAGCTATAAGGACAAGATACGCACACGTATGATTTATGAGGTATTTTCGGTCGCAAGCATTTATGTCGCCGTAATCATCGCGCTCCAACCAAATCTGTATCAATATCTCATAGGCATATTGGTAGTCAACGTATCGCCGTTGATTGCGCATTTTGTGGTGTTCACACGAACCCGGATTACCAATATGGCATTCTTCTTTATGATTGCGGTTATTTTTATGATAACGCTGTTTAATATATGGATGCCGTTGTAGATTTTCTGATAAACTGGGGATATTGGGGCATGCTTGTGTCCGCTTTTCTTGCCGGCAGCATACTTCCTTTCAGCAGCGAGGCCGTAATGCTCGGCCTGCTTGCCGCCGGTCTGCAGCCTTGGCCGTTGGTTGTATATGGAACGATAGGCAATGTTGCCGGTTCGTTGATGAATTATGGCATAGGCCGTCTTGGCAAACTTTATTGGATAGAACACTATCTGCATGTCAGCAAGGATAGTCTTGAACGTGCCGAACGGTTCATGGGCGGACGTGGAGCATGGATGGGCTTCTTTTCGTTTATTCCGGTTATAGGCGATGCCATTACTATAATGCTCGGTCTTATGAGGGCCAACATGGTCATTTCAGTCATAAGTATTTCTATCGGTAAGATGCTGAGATATGTCTTTCTTGTATATGGTGTTGAATTAATATTCTGAAAATGAGAAAATACAATATTCTTTTATTTTTCATAATAACATTGGTGGCGTTGTCCTGTCGTGAGGAGCCGAGACACGCAATCGGCCGTAGCGTGATAACAGTTACCATCGAACCTTTGAGATATTTCACAGAATGTATTGCCGGCGATAAGTTCGACGTAGAGACGATGGTGCCCAAAGGCGGAAATCCGGAAACTTATGAGCCGTCCGCCAGACAGATGATAAATCTGTCTAACAGCGTATTATATATAAAGGTAGGAAATATAGGGTTTGAGCGTACATGGATGAAAAAGCTGGAGCAGAACGCTCCGCACGCCATTGTGATAGATTCTTCTGAAGGTATATCTATAATGGAAACGGAGAACGGCATACCTGACCCGCACACATGGATGAGCACGGCCAATTCGAGGATAATTGCCGAAAACATATACAAGGCGCTTGTGCAGCTCGACAAGAAAGACAGTGCCTATTTCAAGAAAAACCTTGAACGTCTGATTGACACAATAGCGCAGGTGGATTCAAAAATAAGAAGCATCACCAAGAATAAAACGAAACGCGCCTTCCTCATATATCATCCCATACTGACATATTACGCCAGAGACTTCGGACTGCAGCAGATACCGTTGGAGGAAGAGAGCCGTGAGCCGAGCGCACGACAGATGCAGAACATCATACGCCGGGCAAGACAGGAACATGTAGATGTGTTCTTCGTACAGAAGGAGTTCGCTAGCCGTAATATAAAAGCGGTGTCTGAAAGCACCGGAGCCCAAACCGTGGAGATAAATCCGTTGGGTTATGACTGGCAAAAGGAAATGATAAAAGTTGCGGAATGTCTGAAATAAAGGAAAACATAATAATAAAAACACAGAACCTGTCGGCCGGATACGACGGAAAAACTGTACTGCGCGATGTAAACATCTGCATAGGCGAGCATGATTTTCTGGGCGTTATAGGACCAAACGGTTGTGGTAAGACGACATTGATGAGAGTGTTGCTGGGACTGATGAAGCCCGAGTCTGGAACTGTCACTTATATGCGCAACGGTCAGGTTGTGCACAATCTTTCTGTGGGTTATCTTCCCCAATACAGCAATCTCGACCGTAAGTTTCCCATCTCTGTGTATGATGTTGTGTTGTCAGGACTGAAAAAAGGATTCCGTCCTTTCGTATCATATACTGCCGAACAGCACTCAAGAGTACGCGATGTCCTTCATAATCTCGAGATAGACCATCTGCAGCGCCGTCACATAGGCGAGCTCAGTGGCGGACAGTTGCAGCGTGTGTTGCTTGCACGCGCCATAGTGTCAGATCCGGATATTGTCGTTCTCGACGAACCGAACACATATATCGACCGTTTATTTCAGATGCAGATGTACGCCATGCTGGCGCAGATAAACAAGAAATGTGCGGTTGTCATCGTAAGCCACGACATAGATGCAGTATTGAAGAATGCTAAAAATGTTGCCCTTGTCGGCAATACCGTCCGTGTATGTCCCGCAGAAAGCGTAACTGACAACGATGTTGCCGAGTGTCTGAGTTATGAAGGTTGATTGGCGTATGTGCTGTCGCCACATTATTGCAGGACATCATGCGTTTTGTGATATGGTTCATAACAGATTGTTGTGGAGCCATTTCCTGCATTTGCTTGATACGGGCTTGTTTGGTAGATAATCCTATGTTGAGGCCTGATAAATTCGGTTTCAGACACTCAGACTGCCCGTTTCTCCGTTTCAAAGAGCCCGTTTCTCAATCCCGAAAAGTCCATGCTTCGGCAGGCAAGACACTGTGTCGGCTTGCAAGTTGCAAATAGCGGTAACCTAACATTTTATAATCCTATGCTAAATTAGTGTGATTTATGTGCATTAAATTATATTAATGCCGTGTCATTAACGTTTCGTTATCATATAAATATATTATCTTTGCACTTATGAATCTATGTTGATGTGCTTGTGAGTGCGTCAGCATATCATATATTATAAGCTCTCGAGCTGTGCATGGGAGGAATATTCTTATGTCCGGTTTCGTTTTTCATGTAAATATATAGAATGCATAACACATATCTAAATTGTAAATGAAAAATTATAAGTTAGTGAACAATGTACTTGGATGGCTCACTTTTCTTATCGCAGCCTTTGTATATTGTTCTACAATTGAGCCGACAGCCAGTTTCTGGGACTGTCCTGAATTTATTACAACAGGTTACAAATTAGAAGTAGGTCACCCGCCTGGAGCACCGTTCTTCATGCTTACGGCAAACTTGTTCTCACAGTTTGCAAGCGATCCTTCGCAGGTGGCAAGGATGGTAAATACGATGAGTGCATTGCTCAGCGCCACTACCATACTGTTCCTTTTCTGGACAATCACCCATCTCACCCGTAAGCTTGTCCTGAAAGACTGGAGTCTGCTGACCACAGCTAAGCTGATAGCCATTGAGGCTTCCGGTCTTGTCGGTGCGCTCATATACACATTCAGCGACACATTCTGGTTCTCTGCTGTTGAGGGCGAGGTATATGCTTATTCCTCAGCTTTCACTGCAGTCGTGTTCTGGCTCATCCTCAAATGGGAGGATCACGCCGACGAACCGCACAGCGACCGCTGGCTTGTGCTCATTGCATATATGACAGGACTTTCCATCGGTGTGCACCTTCTCAACTTGCTTTGCATACCGGCCATAGTGCTTGTATATTGCTATCGTCGCTTCCCGAACATCGAGCTGAAGGGTTCTATCGCAGCCCTCATCATCTCGTTTGTCATTGTTGCGGCCGTGCTTTATGGTGTTGTGCCGGGCATTGTGACTGTAGGTGGATGGTTCGAGCTACTTTTTGTAAATGTTCTGGGATGTCCGTTCAACACAGGTGAGATCATATACATCATCCTTCTTGTTGCTACAGTCATCTGGGCTATATACGAAACATACACGGGTGGAAGCCTCAAAAGACAGAATATAGCATTCGTCTTGTCCGTAGGTATGCTCGGCATACCTTTCAACGGCTACGGATGGTCTGCCGCAGTCATCGGTGGGATTGTTCTCGGATTGCTTTATTTCCTGCTCGGTCGTACCCGTAAGATTGAGAAGAAGATCGTGCCTTATGTCACATCGCGTACAAAGAATACCATTCTGTTGTGTCTTCTGATGCTTATGATCGGTTATTCCAGCTATGCGGTCATAGTGATACGTTCTTCGGCCAACCCTCCGATGGACCAGAACTCTCCTGAGGACATCTTCACACTCGGAAGCTATCTCAGCCGCGATCAGTATGGCGACAGTCCTCTGTTCTATGGTCAGGCATATACCTCTCAGGTTGCATTCGATGTGGATGGCAACATGTGTGTGCCACGCCGAAAGGAAGGTGCACCTATCTGGCAGCGTAAGGAGAAAGCCGACAGTACTGAGAAAGATTCTTATTTCGTAGTAGGTCATAAGGAGAAACTCGTCTATGCGCAGAACATGCTGTTCCCGCGTATGCATAGCTCAGACCATGCTGAGGCTTACGAAAGCTGGATGGGCGGAGTGAACGGTACTGAAGTACCTTACGACCGCTGCGGTGAGGCTGTTACGGTCAAGGTTCCTTCACAGTGGGACAACCTCCGTTTCTTCCTGTCTTATCAGTGCAACTTCATGTACTGGCGCTATTTCATGTGGAACTTCGCGGGTCGTCAGAACGACATACAGGGCAATGGCGAACCGGAACACGGCAACTGGATAACCGGATTCTCATTCATCGACAATATGCTGCTGGGCGACCAGAGCAAGCTGCCTGACGATTTGAAGAACAACAAGGGCCACAACGTGTTCTATTGCATGCCGCTCCTGCTCGGTCTGATTGGTCTGTTCTGGCAGGCTTGGCGTGGCCGTCGTGGCATCCGTCAGTTCTGGGTTGTCTTCTTCCTGTTCTTCATGACCGGACTTGCAATCGTCATCTATCTTAACCAGACACCTCAACAGCCGCGTGAACGTGACTATGCTTATGCCGGATCGTTCTACGCATACGCAATCTGGTGTGGCATAGGTGTCGCAGCAATCATAGATTATATAAAGAAGAAACTCAAGGGACACGAACTTGTAGTCGCTTCCATTGTCGGAGTAGTATGCTTGTTTGTTCCTATTCAGATGGCAAGTCAGACATGGGACGACCACGACCGCAGCGGACGTTATACCTGCCGCGACTTCGGTCAGAACTATCTGATGACGCTTTCAGACAAGGGTAATCCTATAATATTCACCAACGGCGATAATGATACCTTCCCGTTGTGGTATAATCAGGAAGTGGAAGGCGTGCGTACAGACACGCGTGTCTGCAACCTCAGTTATCTGCAGACCGACTGGTATATCGACCAGATGAAGCGTCCGGCATACGATTCTCCGTCGGTTCCTATCACATGGCCTCGTATAGACTACTGTTCAGGAACAAATGAGGTGGTTTACATATATCCTGACGTAAAGAAGCAGGTTCTCGACTTCTACAAGCAGAACCCTGCGCAGGCAAGAGCTCAGTTCGGAGACGATCCGTTCGACGTTAAGAACGTCATGAAATATTGGGTACGCTCTAAAGATCCTGATATGCGCATCATTCCTTCAGACACGCTCTATGTGAAGATTGACAAGGAGGCTGTGAAGAAGAGCGGTATGCTCATGGCCAGCGACACAATACCTGACAAGATGGTCATCTCGCTTGCCGGAAAGCGTATGCTCGGCAAGGGACAGCTGATGATGCTTGAGATGATTGCACAGTGTAATTGGACCCGTCCACTGTATGTCGCTACAACCGTTGGAGCCGACAACTATATGAATCTTGGCGACAACTTCGTACAGGAAGGTCTTGCTTACCGCATCACTCCGTTCACGACGAAGAATCCGGGAGTGAAGAGCTTCGACACAGAGAAGGCATACAACAACCTGATGTACCGCTACAAGTGGGGTGGACTGGAGAAACCGGGGCTCTATCTTGACGAGACCGTTATGCGTATGTGCTACACCCACCGCCATCTGTTCGCAATGTTGGCGCTCGAACTCATCAACGAGGGCAAGAAGGACAAGGCCATCAAGGTGCTCGACAAGTCGCTCAAGGTGATACCTGAGTATAATGTTCCTATGACATTCATGTCGGGTGCTTCGGAGCTTGCACGTGCTTACGCTCTTGCCGGACAGAAGGCAAAGGCTGCAAAACTGCTCAACGCGGTATGGAAGAACGAGGAACAGTACGCCCTGTGGTATCTCTCGCTTGAGGGCACACGCTTCACTCAGGCACAGAACGACTTCCTGCGCCAGACCATTATGATGCAGAGTACGGCTGAACTGACATCGCTTGTAGATGAGAAACTCGCATCTAAGCGTATGCAGAGACTCAATGCCCTCTATACGGCATACCGTAACAAGGGTGGCGCAGAACTGAATTAAACCTATCGGAATGATTATCGAACAACCTGCACAGTGGTTACGTTGGTTATATCCGAGAGCTCTTTGGAGAATGGATAATAAGGTGAGGGCGGTGTATCTCACGTTCGACGATGGGCCGATACCTGAGTCAACGCCTTTCATCCTTAAGACGCTCGCCGAATATGGAGCGCATGCCACGTTCTTCATGGTGGGCGACAATGTAAGGAAATATCCGGAACTGTATGATAAGATAGTGGCTGCCGGCCATCAGGTCGGCAACCACACGTTCCATCACCTCGGAGGTTTCAAGCATTTTGCGACTACTTACATAAAGGATACCAACGCTGCCAACCAACTGATAAAGGCCAGATATTTCCGGCCGCCGCATGGTTGCATGAGTTATGGAGAATATTTATGGCTGCGGCGCAAGTATCGCATCGTGATGTGGGATCTTGTCACACGCGACTATTCCAAGTGGATGACGGCCGATGACGTGGTGGAGAACGTCAGACGATATGCGCGCAACGGATCAATAATTACGTTCCACGACTCTCTCAAGAGCATAGACAAGTTGCATTACGCGCTGCCGCAGGCGCTGCAATGGTTGAAAGATCAAGGATATGAATTCAGAATATTCGAATGAGGCAAGACCGAAAGGTCCTGCCTTTTTTTATTATTATTGTGTTTCTCAAATCGTGAATGGTCATGCAGTGATGTGCCGGAACTGATATCAGACAGGCAATGACAGACATGGTATTCGCATTATTGATAGATGAAAAAACAGGTGGTGTGAATGTTTTCTACCTGCATACTGAGCGTTATAATACGTATGTGAGAGTGGTGCGAAGCCTACTTGTGTAAGGATATAAACAAACGTATTACGTGAGACTTGTTATGATAATGGGTTAACATTGGGTAAACATTTCTTATTTACATGTGATGTTTTTAATCTGCTTGTAGATGCCTTATGTTTTGAAAAATAATATTTACGGCTGAAAGGTGCTGTATAAAAACAAAATAAGAGGTAAAATCAATACGATTTACCTCTTTAACTCGTGAGCGGCAAACGGGGCTCGAACCCGCGACCCCCAGCTTGGGAAGCTAGTGCTCTACCAACTGAGCTATTGCCGCATTGAGCATTTGCCACATTTCTTGAGCCGATACCCGGACTCGAACCGGGGACCTATTCATTACGAATGAATTGCTCTACCAACTGAGCCATATCGGCAAAATACGACGTGATTGTCATATCGGATGCAAAGGTAATTTATTTTTTTCTAAATCCCAAATATTAAAGCCGTTTTTTATCGGTGCTGAGGGTGCCCGACAGCGAATATGTTTGAAGTGCGTGAGGGGGTTGTGGGCATGACGGTGGCGGGTGTTTGTTTTTTGTTATGTCTGTATTTTCATATACATGTTGAGCGTTTGTCACGGAGCGATGCCGCCTTCAAGATTCATCAGTATTACAGTATTGACGCGGTGTGTATATGTTATATACACTGGATTTTTAAGTTAAATAATTTTTTGGATTTAACATTCTGTTTTTTGAATTCTGGAAATCCGAGAGCCCGTTAAACGTTGGTTATCGCACAGGTTTGCGAGCTTTGCACTCAGTTTTTTCTATGATTAATTTCCGATAAGCACTCTTTCACACTCCGATATGGTGGTTTTCGGAGGCTGAAATGGGCGTTATCATGCCCTGAAATGGGCTTAATCGCAGTGCGATTCGGGCTCTTTCGGAGCGGTGTATGATGTTTGTAATGATGGGGTCTTGTTTAAGTGGCTGATTATTAGATTGTTGGCTTATCCTCTCATATACGGGCTGTACGCGGCGAAAAAATATTTTATTGAAAATATTCGATTTTTAAGTGGGGTAGAGTATCGGTATTCCGCGATTTTAGTTCATTATAGTCAATTATCCGGACAACGGCTGCACGTCGGTCAAGGCATCTTTATGCGACTCAGAAATCACGGCTGTCTCCTTTGCCGGAAGCTCGTGTACGGTCTGCCTCACACGCCGTAATATAAAAAAACAGCGGCTGCAATTAAGTTTGCGGCCGCTGTCCTTATGTTTCAGCTATTATTATTCTGTTTATTTCTTCTGCATGTCGTAAACAACCTGCATGAGTGTTTTGCCGAGTTCGTCGGCCTCTTCCATTGTGTGTGCCTCGCTATATACTCTGATTATCGGTTCGGTATTCGATTTGCGCAGGTGCACCCACTTGTCTTTGAAGTCAATCTTCACGCCGTCGATGTCGTTTATCTTTTCGTTTGCGTACATCTCCTTCACCTTTCCGAGTATTGCGTCTATATCGGTGTCGGGCGTCAGGTCTATACGGTTCTTTGCTATGAAATATTCAGGATATGTGGCTCTCAGCTCGCTCACCTTGCATTTCTTGTGTGCCAGGTTAGACAGGAAGAGGGCTATGCCAACGAGCGCATCGCGTCCGTAGTGGCTCTCCGGATAGATCACTCCGCCGTTGCCTTCGCCTCCTATCACAGCTCCTGTGTTCTTCATCATCGTCGTTACGTTCACCTCGCCTACGGCAGACGCTGTGTACTGTCCTCCGTGTTTCTCGGTGACGTCGCGCAGTGCGCGTGTTGAACTCAGGTTAGACACGGTGTTGCCCGGTGTGTGTGAGAGCACGTAGTCGGCCACGCTCACCAGTGTATATTCCTCACCGAACATCTTTCCGTTCTCGCAGATGAAAGCCAGACGGTCAACGTCAGGATCAACCACGATGCCGAGGTCGTAGCCGCCTTTTGCCGTGAGCGCCATGATGTCGCCCAGATTTTTCTCGAGTGGTTCGGGGTTGTGGGCGAAGTCGCCGTTTGCCTCGCCGTTGAGTATGTTGTATTCCACTCCCAGAGCGTCGAAGAGCTGTGGCAGGATTATGCCTCCCACGCTGTTGATGGTGTCGGCGCACACTTTGAAGTGAGCGTTGCGTATAGCCTCTGTGTCAACCAGCTGCAGTGCGAGCACGTTGTCGATGTGTTTTTGGTTGAAGGAGTTGTCTTCGCTGTAGTGTCCGAGGTGATCTACGTCGGCATACTCGAAATCTTCTTCCTCGGCAATTTTCAGCACTTCGTTGCCGTCGGCCTTGGTGAGAAATTCGCCTTGTGCGTTGAGCAGTTTCAGTGCATTCCACTGTCTTGGGTTATGGCTTGCGGTGATGATGATGCCACCGTCGGCCTTGAGCATGCTCACTGCCAGTTCGGTGGTAGGCGTTGTTGCCAGGCCGATGTTCACCACGTCGTAGCCCATGCCCATGAGTGTGCCGCATACTATGTCCTTAACCATCTCGCCGGATATTCTCGCGTCGCGTCCGACAACAATCTTTCCTGTTCCGGACTTGGTGTTACGCTTCATGAATGTGGCGTATGCTGTTGTGAATTTCACGATGTCCAGCGGATTCAGTGTGTCTCCGGTGTGGCCTCCTATGGTGCCGCGTATTCCGGATATGGATTTTATCAGTGTCATATAATTATAGTCCTCTTTGATAAGTTATTTCGTACAAGCATGGATATACTCCTGATGTGGCGTATTGGTGACCTTGTGTATGAGGAACGATGAGCTTCACTTTCGCAATCTCTTCGTCAGGATTTGACGGACGTCCCAGCTTTATGTATGTCAGTGGCACCAGCCATCCGGATGGTACCGATGTCGTGCCATACATAGTATTCATCACGCTTGAGCCTGCTACGAACGACGCCTTGAATGTTCCGGAAATGTTCTTGACACTCATTTTATCCACCTGTGAGGCAAGTCCGAGAATGTCGTTGGTGAGCTGCAGTGAGTCTGTCAGCAGATTCCACTCGGTGAAGCGGCACAATACAGTAGCTGTCTCACCGTCCTTGAGCTTCTCTCCGCATCCTTCGCGTATTATCTGCATATATACGCCTGTGTTGTCGAAGAGCACGTATTCGTTCTTTGATACGTCGGTGGTGGTGTCTTGTTCGAAGAACTCGCTTTCGCTTATTACCTTTATTTTGTTCTTTGTTATGTAGCTGTTTATGGCTGCGCGTTCTTTCTTTTTCTGGTCGGCATACGATTCGGTGTCATCACATGACATCAGAGTGAATATAGCCGCGAACGCAAAAAGTATGAATTTTATCTTTCCCATATATGTTTGATTGTTTTGTTTCCATATTCCACAGCTTCGTTCAGGACCGTGCTGTCGTGATTTGTCTGTAATGCTGCATTATAACGATGCATACCGTGCAAAGGTATAAAAATAATGTGATATACGATTTTTGTATATAGATAATTTAAGTATTATATATAATAGTTATCTGCCGCCATTCGCCGGTCGTCTGTGGATTCTGTCATTTCAGCTTGTCGCCGTAGTGCATGATGGCTTTGCGCACAATCTCCTCGGCTTCCTCGAGAGAGCAGTGCAGGCGTCCGCCGCTGGCGTTGAGATGTCCGCCCCCGTTGAAGAACTCGGCAGCCATCGTGTTGCATGGAAAGTCGTCGACCGAGCGCAGGCTTAACCATATCATGTTGTCCTTGCGGTCGTCTTCTCTGAGCGAGATGGACAGTTTCATGCCCTTTATCTTCAGCGGTTCGTTCACGAGTCCTTCGGCATCGCCCTTGATGAAGTGGAAATCCTTCATCGTCTGTCGCGATATGGAGAAGTATGACGCATGGTAATCGTTGAGCACGTTGAGCTTGTGATACATGATGTATCCGCGCAGACGTATTGCCCACGAACTGTAATTGTTGAACACGTTGCGGTATATCTTGTCCTTGTTTATGCCTTTGGTGAGCAGTTCGCTGATGATGAAGAATATTTCCGGATTGTTTGAGTTATAGGTGAATCCTCCGGTGTCGGTCATCATGCCGCAATACAGACACACGGCACATTTCTTTGTCATCTTCTCGAAGTCGCCGCTCTGATACATTATGCGGAACACCAGTTCGCAGGTACTGCTCATCTCCGGTCGCGAGACAGTGAGCACGGTTTCCATCTGCGGATCGATGTGATGGTCTATCATTATTTTGCGTGCGGGCGAGTTCTCGAGTGCCGGCTGCATTTCGTCAACGCGTCCGAAACCGTTGAAATCGAGACAGAAAATGAGGTCGGCGCCATTCAGCAGTGCTTCGGCCCGTTCCTTATGTTTGTCGTAACGTATTACTTTCTCTGAATTGGGAAGCCACTGCAGAAAGTCGGGATAGGCGTCGGGAATGATGATGTCGGCAGACTTGTTTCTGTTGTTCAGAAACTCAAGCCAAGCCAGAGATGAGCCGAGCGCGTCGCCGTCGGGTGACTTGTGTGTGCATATCACTATGTGCTGCGAACATTCGGTGTGTTGGAGCAATGTCTCCAACTCACTTTGTGTAAGTGTATTTATTTCCATAATGGCTGCAAAGTTAATAATTTTTACTTATGATATGCCGTGAACGGTGGATAATTCTACAGCCCGACACATATTTATTTCACATATTGTATGAGCAGATGCAACTTTTAGTATTTAACCGACGTCAAATAAAAAGAAAATATAAATATTAAGAGGAAATGAACAGAAAATCAACATTGTATGTGGTGTTAAGTCTATGTGTATGTCTTGTCTGCGTATCTTGTGTGGTACATCCGCGCGACAACAAAAGTGAGGAGACTGCAACTGTTGAGCGGAAGGTTAGATATTTCTCTAAGGTTCAGGTGGAAGCCCCTTGTAATGTCTATTATGTGCAGTCGGATTCTTTGTGTGTCAAGGTGTCCGGAAAGCGTGACCGGTTGTCAGACTTGGTGACTGTGCATGAAGGTGACCGGCTTATCATACGACTCAAGATGTTTAAAAACAACTTTTTGATTTCGGGAGATGACTTCTCCGATATGAATGTTTATGTTTATTCGCCTGACCTGACGGATGTCACACTAAAAAGCTCCGGATCGTTCTCTGTTGAAAAACCGGTGGACACCGATAACTTGAGCGTGGAGCTCACCGGTTCCGGCAATATGTCGTTTGACAGGGTCGTGTGCGACAATCTGTCGGTGGAGCTTAGGGGAAGCGGTAATATAGAGATGGATTCGGTCAGAGGTGTCACATCGTCAGTGTCGCTGCTTGGTGCCGGAAATGTTAAAATAAATCAGTACAAATTCGCGGACTCACGGTTCAGTCTTCTGGGCGTGGGCGACATAGACGCGACGCTCAACGATTGCAATCGCGTTGAATGTAATCTTATGGGTGTTGGAAATATGAACCTTGAGGGTAATGTGAGAAATATCTCGCAGAATGTAAAAGGCACAGGAAGCATAAATACCGACAACCTGAAAGTCACACGTTGACTTTTCGGGTTGCCGGTATGTTACGGCGGATACTTATTGCCGAGGTGTAGCGGTTGACCATTCGGCTGATGGCCGGTACGCGCATTATTACCTTCTCAAGCAAAAGTATGCCTATGATTGTTGTCATTATGCCGAGCAATACATCGATGATGTAGTGATGGCCGCTATATACTGCTGTCCACCATATACCTGCGCATATGAATGCGAAGACGCATATGGTGACGCGGTTCTGGCGGCTTTTTATTGCATATATTGTGGCTATCAACATATATGCGGCATGCAGTGAAGGTACGGCTGCAAACACGTTGGCGTTCTTTCCGTACAATGCATGGAATACAGACAGTCCGGTCAGTTGATCGAAACGGCCGAGACCGGCAACGTTGCCCGGTGTGTTGAGTATGGGTTCAAAGCCGTAGTTCATAACATACCATGGCGGTGCCGCAGGATGAATGTAATATCCGCAGAATCCCAACAGATTGACAAAGAGGAACGCCAGGGAGAAATGCAAGTAGTGCTTGTAGTCTCCTTTTATGTAGAGATAGAGGCCGAAGGCCAAAGGCACCGGCACCCAGCACAGATAGAAAAGGCCGGCCATGATGTCGGCGAAGGCACAATGATGAATCGCGAAATATTCGCCGGGAATCAGTGTCGCGTTTGCCGATGTGATGCCGAAGAGCATTTTCTCACTCTCGTACAGCCCTTTTACGTCGATAGGATTTACTTCATAGTTGGGCAGAAGGCGCATCCAGTCATAAGAGCAGGCAAAGATGAGCCACGGAGTAAGCGCAAACGCCACCTTGCGCGTGGGTTTGAGTATTGCCAGCACTACATATAATATAATAATGTAAAAGCTGAACATTATTTTTTCTTAGTATTCTTGTTTAAAACATTGTAGCAGTGTGCTACACGCCAGAATGCGGTGATGTTTGCCAGAATGGCGATTAGTATGATTGGAACGACAAGACACCACATGTTGTCGCAGATGCCGCAGAGTATTGCTCCAAGGCTTGTCAGCACCACGCGCTCAGGACGTTGCATAAGACCGACCTTGCACTCAATGCCCAAACCTTCGGCGCGTGCTCTAACATAGCTTACCATTACCGAGCCGACCATAGCAAAGAACGTGATTACTCCGCTCCATATCCATCCGTTGAGAAACAGATAAATGCAGATGCCGAAGAGGGTGAAGAGCTCGCTGTAGCGGTCGAGCGTAGAGTCCCAAAGCGCTCCGAACTGTGAGGACATGTTGCCCATTCTTGCCAGACGGCCGTCCATCATGTCGAATAATCCGGCAAACAGAATGACTGCGCCGCTCCAACCCACGACAGCAGTGCTGTCAAGGAACTCGTTGGCAGCATAGATTAGCATTGCTGCGGCTACCAGATTGAGAACAAAGCCGATTGTTGTTACAAGATTAGGAGTGATGCCGATCTTGATCATTCCTTTTATAACGGGGTTTATAATAAAGTATATTACCTTCTGCAGAAAGTCCCGATAGTTCATGTTCCGATATTTTATGTTATTATTTGTTTTTTGAATTGAATACAAAACGATACTGCATCTGATAGTTCCAGAATATTGCCACGATTATCGCTATTATGACTTTTGATATCATGAAATACTGATCAGATAATTCTGTGAGTATATATGTGCCGTAGGTATTGAGCAGAATGCTTCCTGTCCAGACAAGCATATAGCGTATGGCGATGTTCTTTTTCTTTATTCCGAAGGCGTGGAACACCCATCTGTAGTTTATGAGACAGTTGGTGATACCTCCGGCCAAGGCACCAAGAAAAGTGGAATAGCCATACCATATTCCGAAGGCATGAGCAAATATTATTGTCGTACCGAAGTCTATGGCTGACGAAATCCATGCGGAACATTGAGCCTTGCAGAAGGTTATCAGTTTGTTTCTTAAATTATCCATTGAACTGCAACGATGATTATAAGACTGTATATACCTGCAAGTATGTCATCGGCCATAACGAAAAATGCGCCGTCATGTCTGTCAAGTTTCCTTATGCCAAGGGGCTTTAATATGTCGAAGAAACGGAAAAGAACAAATGATGCCAATGCCAGCCAAAGTGACTGTGAAGGTACGGCAAGCAATGGTATCCATACGCCGACCATCTCATCCACCACAACTTTCTTCGGGTCAGAGCCCCAGAAAGGTTCAAGGCACTTTGTAGCCCATGTTCCAAGAATAGTGAAAACCACAATGGCGCAGAGTGTGATAGCAAATAGAACTGTTGAAGTAAGCAGAAAAGAAAGGGCATACCATAAAAGCATGCCTAACAATGCACCTGCCGTTCCTGGTCCCCATGGCCAGAATCCGCTGCCAAAGCCCGTTCCAATAATAGTGGGTAAAAGTGGCAATCTTTTCATACAATGGTGCAAAATTAATAGAAAAATATTAAAAAGCAAAAAGTTTTCTTGCTTTTTTTAATATCTATGTATATCTTTGCACCGGTTTTATTTTGAGTAAATACATACAGGTGAAAAGATTTTTTTGTTTTTTATTTGTGACCTTTTTCGTGGCAGTGTATGCCTTTGCACAAATAACCGGTGAAATAGTTGATGAGGATGGGTATGCCATTCCCAATGCGAGCGCTATATATAAGGGCCATCATGTGGCTGTGGTAAGCGACATAAACGGAAAGTTTACCATCGAGCGTCATGAGGGATGGACTCTTACGTTCAGCTCTGTTGGATTCAAGTCGCAGACTGTAAAGGTGTCACAAGATACTCCGTCGTATCTTAAAATTGTACTTAAAGAGGATTCGAGAAATCTGAGCGAAGTTGTGATAAAAAGCAAGCGTGACAAATATTCGCGCAAGAACAATCCTGCGGTTGAGCTGATGAAGCGTGTGATTGCGGCAAAGGAACGCACGCATCTGGATAATCACGACTACTATCAGTATAACAAATACCAGAAGATAACGTTCTCTATCAATGACATAAAGCCCGACGACCTTGATAAGGGAGTGTTCAAAAAGCAGTCGTGGCTGGCCGACCAGATAGAGACAAGTCCGTATAACAACAAACTGATATTGCCTATTTCTGTGGACGAGACTGTCACGCAGCACATCTACAGAAAGGAACCTAAAGTAGAGAAGGACATCATCAAGGGACAGCGCTCTGACGGTATAAATAATGTATTACAGACCGGAGAGATTCTTAATACGATGCTGAAAGAGGTGTTTACCGACGTCGATATATACGACGATCATGTGCGACTCTTTCAGTATCAGTTCACCAGTCCTATCGGTGAGACGGCAATCTCGTTCTACAGATTCTATATAGAGGACACGGTGTATGTTGACCGTGACCTGTGTTATCATCTGCAGTTCTTGCCGAACAATCAGCAGGACTTCGGTTTTAGAGGCGAACTTTACGTTCTGGCAGATTCTACATTGCACGTAAAGCGCTGCTCACTCACTTTGCCGAAAAGCAGTATTGTCAATTTCGTTGACAACATGAAGATAGAGCAGGAATATACAAAGCTGCCTAACGGAGAGTGGGTGCTCACTGTGGATGATATGATGGTTGAGCTTAGAGTCAACAATCTGTTTGGCAATATGCTCGTTACACGAACTACCAGGTTGAGCGATTATGCTTTCGACGAATTGCCGAGCAAACTGTTCAAAGGCAAGGCGAAGGTGCGGCATGAGGCCGACGCGATGATACGTGACGAGGCTTTCTGGAACCAATACAGGGCTGTCGGTCTGACCAAGAGTGAGTCGTCGATGAACGAGTTTATCCATCGCATGGAGCAATCGAAGAATTATAAGTGGATAATATTCGGTGTCAGGGCGTTACTGGAGAATTATGTGGAGACGGGAACATCGCGGACAAAGAGCAAATTTGACTTCGGACCGATAAATACCGTTATTTCTAAGAACTTCGTGGATGGGTACAGATTCAGAATCAGTGGCCGCACAACGGCAAATCTGAGCAATCATCTGTTCTGGAACGGATATTATGCCTATGGTACAGAGTCGAGGAAACATTATTACGGTACGGAGATTACATACAGCTTTAATAAGAAAAAGAATGTGCCGTTTGAGTTCCCGCAACGCAACATAATATTCGAGAGCTCTTACGACGTGATGTCTCCTTCGGACAAATTCCTGTTGCATAACAAGGATAATGTGTTTATGGCTTTCCGTACGCAGAAGGTCGAGCAGATGTATTTCTACAACCGACAGAAACTCAGCTTTGTTTATGAGACAGACTGGGGATTCAGTTTCGACACGTCTATAAAGACTGAAAGCAATGAGCCTACAGGTGATCTGTTGTTCGAACGTATGACATCTCCGACGGTTAACGAAAACGGAGAAGAGGTTAAGGATCTCGTTTCAAAGATAAGGACCACTGAGTTCAAACTCGGATTGCGTTATTGTCCTGGTCAGACATTCGTCAACACGAAGCAGCAACGTTGGCCGGTCAACCTTGATTCGCCTGAGTTTACGCTCAGCCACACGGTCGGTATGAAGAATTTCCTGGGCGGAGAATATCGCCTTAATTTCACTGAGATGGGTATATATAAGAGATTCTGGCTTGGAAGCTGGGGTTATATTGATACTCACCTCAACGGTGGAATACAATGGGACAAGGTGCCTTTCCCGCTGCTTATCATGCCTCCGGTGAACCTGTCTTACTTCGAGCACGAGAGCACATTTAACATGATGAAGAATATGGAGTTCCTCAGCGATAGATACGCTTTCTGGTCAGTGTCATGGGATATGAACGGTAAACTGCTCAACCGCATACCTCTTGTGAAGAAGCTGAAGTGGCGTGAATACATTGCCGTGAAGGGAATGTGGGGAATGCTTACGGATAAGAACAATCCATTCCTCGAGCGCAACAGTGCTGACCCGCTGCTGTTCCGCTTCCCGGAAGGTGCCGGTATGTTGGACAAGAACAAACCATATTGGGAAGTTGTGGTCGGTGTGCACAATATATTCAAGTTCTTCGGCGTAGATTATGTGCGCAGGTTGACATATACCGATCTGCCCGGAGTTAAAAAGAACGGTGTGCGCTTTAGCTTTATGATGAGTTTCTAAAAAGTTGTCAGTATGAGAAAGATAAAAAATCCGTTTGTCGGAAATTCTGAATATGATTGCTTCGGTTGTTCGCCGGACAATCCGTTGGGACTGCACATGGAGTTTTTTGAGGATGGTGACGACGTAGTGTCCTATTGGCATCCTCAGGAACATTTCCAGGGATGGACAGGCGTGATGCACGGCGGCATTCTGGCAACATTGATTGACGAGACTGCCGGGTGGGTCGTTATGCGCAAGTTGCAGACATCAGGCGTTACGTCGCGACTTAATCTTAAATATCTTAGACCCGTGATGCTTACCGAACCGCAGCTCACGGTGCGCGCAAGGATAACCGGTCAGAAGCGTAGCTATTACACCATAAGTGTGACGCTTGAGGACGGGAATGGTAAAGTGTGTGTGGAAGCAGAGTCGGTTTATTATGCATTCGACAAAGAGCGAGCCCGCCAGATGGGCTTTTCCGGATGTGATGTGGAAGGCGAGCAGTTGCTGTCTATGTGATGACAGAACGTGACAATGAAGGTAATGTGTTCAAAATCTTACATTTTTTATACTATTTATACAATAATAAGAAGAATTCCAGGTTATCATAAATAAAGATGTCAATCAATAATATGGCTATAAAGAATCTGTCCTTGCATTTTCAGAGAGTGTTTCATTCGTCTGTCAGTACGTCTGCGCGGAGGTTTGATGTCTTTATGGTGCGGTTTTTGTGTGGTCTCGCACTGCTCCTGATTGCGGCATTTGTATTCTATGCCATACCAGAGTCTGCGCCTGTAATCAGAATGTTGGATTTGTTTGACAAACACATGATGGTGCTGCTCAATTATGATGGCGGCAGAACGTTGGACGCTTTCTGGTACACGTTTTCTTCAAAATACTCTACGGTACCGCTCATTCTTGCGCTGTTCTATTTCTTCTTCCAGGACCGGTTCAAGTGGTATGAGATGCTGTTCTTTGTATTGAGTCTGGTTGTGGTCGTGGCTTTGTGCGACACAATAGCCTCTGCTGTCATAAAGCCATACGCATGCCGGTTGAGACCGTCGCGCAGTCCGATGATATGCGATCTCTTGCATTTTGTAAACGGATACAGGAGCGGCCTCTATGGTTTTGTATCCAGTCATGCGGCAAATGCCTTTGGAGTTGTGACATATATGTCGCTGGTATTCAGAAAGAAGATAATAATATTCCCGCTTGTTATCTGGGCTATATGTATATGTTATTCGCGTATATATCTCGGTGTGCACTATCCCGGAGACATACTTTTCGGTTCAATGATAGGCGTGACAATCGGAGGCTTGGCATATTATGCCTTTAGGTATTTTTATGTAAGAGTGCTGATGAAAAGATATACGATGAATTTCTACACTACTTCAGCTCAGAGAAATTTTCTCGTATTGAATATTTCTATATTCGGAACCATATTTTGCATACTGTGCTACAGTCTTGTTATTAATTTATGACATCAGTTCTCCGGTCTGCACCTATAGGTGCCGGGCTCTTAGCTGCCGTATGTCAGACGCATTATTTTTATAATAGACGCATTGTGTTTATATACGGGGCCTGCATAATATCATGATGTTATAACTTGCTGTTGTTTGCTGATTCATTGCCTGCTTTTTATTTTTGATTATAGTTGCGATATTCGGCAATGTGGAAAATTTTGGGTAATTTTGTAAATTATAATAATTCGTAGATATGAAAGTTGACACAAAGACATTTAAGGAGATACACAGACCGATGTATATTTTGGAAGAAAGTCTGCTTCGCAGGAATCTTTCACTGATAAAGCATGTTGCTGATGCGGCAGGCGTTGAGATAATATTGGCCTTCAAGGCATATGCCTTGTGGAAGACGTTTCCAATATTCCGCGAATATATCAACGCCACAACGGCGAGTTCTCTGGCTGAGGCCCGGTTGGCATTTGACAAGTTCTGCAGTCCTGCGCATACATATTCTCCGGCTTATACATCTTATGAGATAGACGAAATAGCCGAATGTTCGAGTCATCTTACGTTCAACTCATTGTCGCAGTATGACCGTTTTGCGGAGAGGGTTAAGCGTGTCAATCCCGGCATAAGCCTTGGTCTGCGTGTCAATCCTGAGTATTCGGAAATATCTACAGACCTTTACAATCCGTGTGCTCCCGGCACTCGGTTCGGTATCAACGCCGAAAATCTTCCTGATCAGTTGCCGGCCGATATAGAAGGATTCCATTGCCACTGCCATTGTGAAAGTGGGGCAGATGTCTTTCAGCGTACTCTCTCTCATATAGAGGAGAAATTCTCAAAGTGGTTCGGACAGCTGCGTTGGATTAATTTCGGAGGTGGACATCTCATGACCCGTAAAGATTATGATGTGGATCTGCTCATAAGTCTTTTGCGCGATTTCCGTGGCAGATATCCTAACCTTAAGGTCATACTGGAACCAGGAAGTGCCTTTGCCTGGCAGACTGGTCCTCTTGTGTCACAGGTTGTCGATGTAGTGGAGGATCACGGTATACGTACAGCCATACTGAATGTGAGCTTCACCTGCCATATGCCCGATTGTCTGGAGATGCCATACATGCCTGCCGTCAGGGGCGCAGAGATTGCTGAAGGACCAGAACAGGCCGGAATGGATGGACGTGCCCCGTATTTTTATCGTCTAGGAGGCAACAGCTGTCTGTCGGGTGACTTCATGTCTGGTTGGTTGTTCGATAAGGAACTGCATGTGGGTGACAACGTGATATTCGAAGATATGATTCATTATACGACTGTCAAGACTTGTACTTTTAACGGCATTACCCATCCGTCGATAGCGATTGTTCACCAGTCAGACAACGAACTAGAAGTGCTCCGCGAATACACTTATAAGGACTATTTTAGCAGGATGGATTAGAAAAATGTACTAATTTTGAAAAAAAAGACCGGAAAAGTTTGTGGATTAGAAAAAAAGCATTACCTTTGCAACCGCATTTAGAGAAATGCTTCTATAAAAAGAAATGTTGCGGAAATAGCTCAGTTGGTAGAGCACGACCTTGCCAAGGTCGGGGTCGCGGGTTCGAGTCCCGTTTTCCGCTCTTTTTTTCTCAGAGAAACAAATCAACCCAATGAACTTATACTTAAGATATTTTGATAAAGAGACGTTAGTCACTAATGTTGATGACGCAATCGCTTTTTTGCGTTCTATTCAGGAAATCGGAATGAATCCCGGACTTGAGGCAGACATCCGTGATTATGTTGCAAGCGATGTCTATTATCCCAAAAGATACAAGGTTAGACAGCGTGTCTATTTTATCATTATAAAGACCACTGCGGCCACAATGCTTGACTTCAAACAGAAAAAGGCTCTTCATCCAATGCCGGCAGGCGGACAGATGATGGATAAGCGCGATCTTGCTGCTACCGTTGTGACTCGTCTGAACGAAGAAAGACCGGGATGGTATGAGGGTTCTCTTGATTTCAAGCGGGTTGTCATGATACCGTCAACAGGTAAGCATGAGTATCGTGATACGCATTTCGTGGTACATTGCAAGGCGATGTCGGGATTGGATTGCTATAACAGGATTGTTGAGCACCTGAAAGGGCGTGTTGACAGCCGTTCGCAATTCCCGTCGGCAAAGGGAAAGAATTTCCATTATAAATACCTTGGAATGTGGAAATGATTTTCAACCGTTTGTTTTGAAATATTATGAACAAGGTGATGCTCATAGGAAACGTAGGCAATGAGCCTGATGTGCGTTATTATGACGCAGACCAGGCGGTGGCACAGTTCAGACTCGCTACGACTGAACGTGCTTACACATTGCAGAACGGTACACGTGTGCCTGAGCGCACCGATTGGCACAACATCGTATTGTGGAAGGGCCTTGCCAAGATAGCCGAGAAATATGTACACAAAGGTGACAAGCTGTATATAGAAGGACGGTTACGCTATCGTGTGTATGACGACCAGAAAGGCATGCGTCGTTTTGTGACGGAAATATACGGTGAGAATATGGAAATACTCTCCAGCAGGACGGCATCCGTATCGACAGAACAGAAAACGTCGCCTGCACCGGATGGTAAGACTGACTCTCAGACGGATGATTTGCCATTTTAATAAAACAAAAAGTTTTGGATACTTTACCGATAATCGAGTCTTTATCAGACATACATTTCATAACACCTTCCATTGGTGTTGCTGTCGCTCTCTTGTTGACAGTACTCCTGCTTCTCATATCAGGATTCGCAAGTGGTTCCGAAATAGCTTTTTTCAGTCTTCTGCCGTCTGAAATATCAGAGGTAAGCTCTGGCAAGACAGAAATAGATAAAAAGATAAAATTATTGCTCGACGACAGCGAGCGCACATTGGCAACAATACTTATTACCAACAATTTTGTCAATGTGACGATAATCATGCTGTGCAATTATATCTTCGCATCGATCATTGATTTCGGTCCGAAGGCGTATTGGCTGCAGTTCCTGTGCATCACTGTGCTGCTCACATTCCTGTTGCTTCTTTTTGGCGAGATAATGCCTAAGGTGTACAGTCGTCAGAATCCGTTGCGTTTCTGCCGTAGGGCAGTGCGAGGCATAATGTTTTTCAGAAAACTCTTCTGGCCTGTCGAGAATATTCTTCTACGCAGTGGCATGCTTGCGGAGAAGGTTGTGCAGAAGGAAAACCACGTGCTCAGTGTCAACGAACTGGAGCAGGCTCTGGAGCTTACTGATACGGAAGACATAAAAGACGAGCAGAGCATGCTCCAGGGTATCATACGTTTCGGAGACGAAACCGCCAAGGAAATAATGACAGTAAGGCAGGATATTGTCAATATAAATATCGAAAGCAATTTCTCTGACGTGTTGAAATGTATCGTTGACAACAACTACAGCCGCATTCCTGTATATCAGGACACATCGGACAACATAAAAGGTATTTTGTATATAAAGGACCTGTTGCCTCATCTGTCGAAACATTCCACTTTCAGATGGCAAAGTCTCATACGTCCGCCTTATTTCGTTCCGGAGACAAAGAAGATAGACGCACTGTTGAGAGAGTTTCAGAAGAACAAGATGCACATTGCCATTGTCGTGGACGAGTTCGGTGGCACCAGCGGACTGGTTACGCTTGAAGACATTCTGGAGGAGATTGTCGGCGAGATAAACGATGAGTTCGACGACGAGGGCAACACATATTCAAAGATAAACTACAATACTTATATCTTCGAAGGTAAGACGCTTCTCACGGATTTTTATAAGATTATTGATGCCGACGAAGACGTCTTTTCAGATGTCGAGGGTGAGGCGGATACACTCGCAGGAATGTTGCTTGAGATAAAGGGCGATTTTCTGAGCATTCACGAAAAGATAGAATATAAGAATTATCTTTTTGAGATTGTCGGCATAGAAGGACGCCGTATAAGTAAGGTTAAGGTGGTTATCAATCCGCCGGCACAGAAATCTTAATGTCCTGTACGTAGGATGGCAGTTGTTTCTATCGAAAAAATCGGTCCGGATGTTGTGCTTGGCCTATGGAGAATAGAAGGCCAAGAAGATTCCCGACATCTTCTTGACAATAATCTGTCGTTGGAAAAGCTTGTTCTTTCTTGTGGCAGTTTTCAACGTAGGGCGGAGATTATAGCCGTGTATTCTCTTCTTTATGCCATGACCGACGACAGCACTTTGTTCATAGATCATACTCCTGAAGGCAGACCGTTTGTGCGTGATTCGGATATAAAAATAAGTCTGAGCCACACAAAGGGATATGCGGCGGTGATTATGTCGCACACAAAGGAAGTGGCTGTCGATATAGAATATATGAGCAATAGGGTTGACCGCATTGCCGGACGGTTCATACGTGATGACGAATCGGCGCCTGACACGTTGCACCGTCTGCTGCATTGGTGTTCAAAAGAAACTCTGTTCAAATATTGCTCGGAATACAAACTCGGATATTATGATATGCGACTCCATCCTTTGGAAATTTCGAAGAATGGAGTCGCACGCATTGATAATCTTATAAATATGACGTCATCGGATGTATACTACAGAATATGTGATGATTACATCCTAACATATATCTTCTGAAGCCGGAATCCGAAGACAAATGAAAGATCGCTGTCTTGACGGCATTATTTGACTACCGGTTTGTTTTCATTCTTCCATTTCAATATGCCGCCCTTCATGTTTATCACCTTATATCCGTCTCCGGAAAGTCTTTTTGCCGCTTCTGCGCTCCTTTTACCGCTTCTGCAATAGACAGCGATTGTCTTCGACTTGTCCAGTGCTGTTTCTGCTATTTCAAGAAAGTTGTCTTTTTTTATGTCTATTTGTTTTGCGCCAGCAAGATGACCTTCTTCATACTCTTCTTTTGTTCTGACATCGAGTACCTGTACATTTCCTGATTTTACTTGTGATTCAAAAACGTCGGTTGTCACATTTCTATACCCTGATGTCTTTACTGATTTTATACTGCATCCGCCTACTATGAGTCCTGATAGGGCGACAAACAGTGCTACGCTTTTTTTCATAAGTGTCTGTTTTACTTTTATTTACGGTGGCAAACATAACGAAAATGCTTGTAATGTGCAAAAAAATACGGTTTAAAAGTTCTTATGATATGCAAAAATATGATGCGTCGATATATATAAATGACGTAAACGGTACAGGTTGTTTGTGATGTTGATGTGTATTAACGCATTGTTTGTTTTTAATTGAAATATATGCAGGCAATACGCTTCTTCCGCAGGATTAAAATAATGATAAATCACCCTTTTCTGTAATGTCTACATTGTCTACATTGATGTCTTGTCCCAACTGTTATGATAAGGCCTGTTTGTGCATCTGAAACGGGGTGTTTTAGTTTCAGATATGGACTATTTTAGAGTCTGAAATGGACTTTATCAGGGCTTAATATGGATTATTTCAGAGCATGATATTGTTTTTTTCATAATGGTGTGTGAGCTTAATCTTTTTATAATTCGTTTTTTATAAATCAGTATTTTGTATAAATGCGACTTTTTATATAATATTTACTAATTGCATAAATAATGTATAATATAAGACATCCTGTTGTTTGGAGATATGATTATTTTAATATATCTTTGCAGAGATACGAATTTCGCATGTTGCGAAGTAATATGTTGTTATTATTATCAAAAATTTTCTATTTATGAGGAAAAATTTACTTTTATTTTTGTTAATGACACTTATGTCATTTGTTTGTGCAGATCTTCGTGCACAGGAAGAGGTTGTTATAGACGAGGATTTCAGCGAATTCACAGAAGGTAGTGAATCCCAACCGGCTACAACCGACATTTCAGGATATTCAGGCAAGTTGTATAAGACCATCGGATGGAACGGTTCGAAAGTATATGAAGCCGGTGGAATGCTTATGGTTGCTGATGGCGGAAACCTGAAGACTGCATATTTGAAAAATATGAGCAAGACTTCTAACATAAAGGTCACTTTCGATGTAAGAAGTATTGCCGATTATGGTGGGGGTGTTACACTGAAAGCCGGTTATTTGGATTCTGAGACTTTCCTTATGTACGACAGTGAATGGCATACGTTCTCTGCGGTTTTCGAAGACGTATCAACCTATTCTAATCTTCAGTTCGATCCGTATCTGGCAGCAGAAGGTATTCTCATAGACAATGTCAAGGTCATAGCTTCTGATGATATTGTATCTGCTCCGGAGGCACTTCAGCCAATTTCTGTAAACGAGACAAGCTTTACAGCAAGATGGAAGAGTGTGAGTGGCGCAACTTATCTGCTTGACGTATATACAAAGAATGCGGACGACAAAAAGGAATATCTTGTGAAAGACCGTGAGGAAACAGGCACGTCTGCACTTGTAGAAGGTCTTGTTGCGGGCAAAGTTTATTATTACACGGTGCGTGCAAAGAAGGGTGAGATCGTATCAGATTATTCAAACGAAATAGAAGTTGTTGAAGTTCTTGAGAGTGTTGACGCTCCTAAGGCTCTGCCGGCAACTGATATAACTGAGACAGGTTTCACCGCCAACTGGGAGGCTGTTGCCAAGGCAACACGTTATATGGTCAAGCTCACACGTAATGAGACTTTGGCTGAAGACAAGACTGTAAATGTTCTTGACGAAGACTTCTCTAAGGTTGATAAGGGTTCTCTCGATTTCGTTGACTTCATATCGAGCAGCGAACTGGATTCTTATACTAAGGTTCCGGGATGGACAACATATATGGAATGTGTGGCAGCAGGATATCTTGGAATCTCTCCTTATGGTTCAGACGGTTTCATAAGAACTCCGGCGCTCGACCTGTCTCATAATGGCGGTAAGTTTACTGTTAAGCTGAATATGGCTGAAGGTGCATTCGGTACATATTATGAAGGCGCAAATGTAGAGATTCGCGTTTATAACGGCAGCACAGAAGAGCCTGTAGAGACACAGACGGTTGTGCTTTCAAAAGACTTTGCCGACTATTCTCTCGATTTCACAAGCGGTTCTGATGAGACCTATGTTGAGGTATATTACAACGGAAGCAACAAACTGTTCTTAGACTATATTACCGTCGCACAGGTATTGTCAAAGGGTGATGTTTATTCTTCTGCAGTTGAAGAAAGAGAAGTGGAGAATGCCACATCTACTACATTTGAGGTGCCTATGTCTGATGCTATAGCTTATTCTTATCAGGTTGTAGCTTATGCACGCACAGTTGTTGACGGTGAGATAGGTTACATGGCTTCTGATCCGTCGAACACTGTTGATGTTAAATATGTTTCTACATCAATAGACGGTGTTGAAGAAACAGCTGATGCTCCGAAGGTATATGTTGAGAACGGTGGTATTGTGGTTGATCTTGCAGCTGATTCAGTTATCAGTGTTTACAATGTAAGCGGTCAGGAAATTGTTTCAGTTTCAGGACGTCAGGGTGCAAACCATATCAGTGTTAAACCAGGACTTGCAATTGTTAAGGTTGGTGGCAAGAGTGTGAAAGTTCTTGTTCGTTAATGAAAGGCAATTCAGAATATGAAAAGATATAATCTCCTTTGGGTTCTGTGTCTGTTCTCTTTACTTTATGTCGGTGCAAAACCGATTACAAAGAGTGCGGCTGAGAACATTGCGAGAGGTTTTATGAGTAAGCGATGCAGCAAGTCTGCGTCGCTTACCTGTTTACCTCGTAAGAGTGCTGTAAAGGGTGGAACAAGCGATGTTGCACCTTATTATATATTCAATGTCGGCAAGAACGAAGGCTTTGTCATTGTCTCTGGCGACGATAATGCCGAGCCGGTGCTTGGTTATTCAGATAAGGGAGAGCTCGATCCGAACAACATTCCTTCAAATATGGCGGAGTGGTTGCGTCTCAACGAGCTTTATGTGGAAAACTGTGCGAAAAAAGATTCTTCCGCTAAACCGGCTTATGCTAATACTGGTAACGGTACTGTTGTGGTAGAACCTTTGCTTGGCGACATCCTATGGGGACAAGATTTCCCGTTCAACGAGATGTGTCCTACATATTATTCGGATGGTCAGACAAAGCATTATTATGTAGGATGTGTTGCTACGGCCGCTACACAGATTATGCGTTATTATCGTTATCCTCAGCAGGGAACAGGCTCAAAGAGTTATGTGTTCAATGGTCAGACCCTTTCTGCTGATTTCGGTAATACCACATACGATTGGGACAATATGCTGGCTTTTTATCCGTCAGAGGGCGTAAGCCAGGAACAGATAGACGCTGCTGCTACGCTGGCTTATCAGTTCGGTGTTTCCGTAGAGATGGAATATGCTGAGAATGGAAGCGGTGCGCTGTCCATGCTTGTTCCTCATGCGTTGAAGACATATTTCGGTTATGATAATGGTGTTACCATGCGACGCCGCAATTTCTACAGCGGTACAGAGTGGCTTGATATTATAAAGAACGAACTTGACCACAACCGCCCTGTTTATTATGGCGCAACGAGTGACAACGGACTTGGTGGACATGCCTTTGTATGCGATGGTTACGATTCTGAAGGATATGTACACATAAACTGGGGATGGTATGGTATGAGTAACGGCTATTTCCTTGTCAATCATCTTAATCCCGACGATCTCGGTGAGGGTGGTGGCACGGGAGGCTATAACACCGACCAGGAAATAATCACTGGCATACAGCCGTCCACCGGTGGAGCTACGACATTCGATCGTCCGCTCTACGGCTTGCTCGGTCTGATGTGCAGCGATTATGGACGGGAATTCACGCTCATGGCTTCAATCAACAATTATGACGTGACTCCGTTCGACGGTCAGATTGCGGCAGTTGTCACCCGTGATGGTCAGATAATAGATGTGCTTAAGACAGATGGCGAGTCAACCCATATCGACGGTTTTGCCAATAGCATGAGCGGACTCTATTTCCTCACCATGCGTAACATTCCTACAACCGTGAGCGAGGGTATTGCTGACGGCAAATGCGAGGTTCGTCTCGCGTTCAAGGAAGCAAATGAGGAACGTTGGCAGATATTGCGTCATGAGAACAGAGAGCGTGGCTATGTCGAGGCTAATATAGTTAATGGTGTTCTTGAGCTTGATGAGGATGCTGAGCCTGTGCCTGATGTTACGGTTGTCGGACCGATAACGTCGGACGGAGAAATATACGCCAACGGTAGCGCATTATTCAATGTCACACTTAAGAACAACTCGTCCAACTTCAATCTGAAGAATGTTGTTGTCAGATTCCGTTCAAAGACAGATGCCACAAAGGTGTGGGACTATGAGAATACAGTCAATATCTACGATGGTAGCACCGAGAGTGTTAAACTTATTGTAAACCTTGCTGAGGATATGCCGGCGGGTGATTATGACATCATACTCTTCGAGAAGGGTTATCCTGATAATCCTTTCGTGCAGACTTCTTCAGAGCCAGCGTCTGTCACAGTGCTCCCTGCTGCCACTGTGCCTGTGATGCGTCAGACCCAGAAGATGGGACTTGTCATCGGTACAACCGATGGACTTGTAAGACAGGGGGACGACATCATGTTCAAGGTAACAGCACGCAATTATGGCGCAGCCGGAAATGTTGGCGTTATACTTTGGATGCAGAATGTGGATAAACCTGAAGAGACATATCTTTTCCTCCAGGAGAATGTCACTGTAGAAAAAGGTGAGGAAGTTACTGTTCCTCTTTTCCGCAAGCTGCCGGTTGATCCGGGTACATATCGTCTAAAGCTCACTTATCTCACAGACGACGGCAACGAGACTGCCGATACTAATGCTGCAGGATTCGACAACACACTCGAGGTTCACGAGAACAATACGGATATCATGCTTGAGGCCGTAAGTCTTGACATGCCTGATGTTCTTTATACTGAAGAGAAAGCACCTTGCAAGATTGTTCTTCATGCACCGCAGGATTTCAGCGGTATGGTTTATCTGCGCTTGCGTCAATATACCAACACAAATGGTGAGATTGCTCAAATGAGCAGCGTGAAGATGAAGGCCGGTGAGACAAAAGAGTTAAGCTTTGATTATAAACCGAGAGTAGAGCCACAGCGTTACATGTTGCTCGTTGAGGCAAAACAGGGTGGCGTCACCGGTACAGTGGCTTCTTACCACAACTGCTACAAACTGGTTGAAGTTAAAAGCGGAACTTCTGGCATATCTTCTGTCGATGCTCAGAACGATAATGCCAATGTTTACTACAAAGATGGACGCGTTTATGTGGATGCTGCCGATGGCAGCACTATGTTGAAGACGGAACTCATCGCTGTCAATGGTGCTCTTGTTACATCTTGCGACAAGTCCTCAATGACTGGTGGATGGTTCGCTGTTAATGTACAACCGGGTGTTTACATGGTCAAGGTAACAACGGACAAGGGCGTGTCTGTCAGAAAGATTGTGATAAAATAATCGGCTTGATGTCCGTTTGTTCGGACACAGACAATTACAATTTCAGATTTTTTATATATCAGACATAATGAAAAGCGGGATGCGATTCAGAAAATCGCATCCCGCTTTATTGTAAATTTTTGATATCAGTTATATTTGAATTGTGTGCAAAATAAATATATAACGTGAAATCGTTGATCTGCAAATGCCTGTAATTTTGATGATAGGTGGAATCTGTTGTATCTTTATGTAGCTGAAAATAAAATAGATAAAAATAATAATCGCTGTGATTGCCGAGATAAAAGTTATAGAATTATTTTGTATAGTAGTTGATATCTTTAGGGGATATGTTGAAATTAAAGGCACAAGGCCTTTAATAATTTTATCGTTAAGACGTTGGATGTTATGGTGCATACTGCTGTATTTTTTAAGACTTTGTATCAATTTTAGAGCATTGACACACAGTATGTGTTATTATGAAATGTATGTTATTGGAATATGACATTTCTTCTTATTCTCCTGTCTTTATAATACATCTCTATATATTTAGCCGCCATTTTTATTTTATTATTTCTATCTCTAACACTTAAGAACAAGTTATAAAGTCGTTCCTTTGTTTCTGGATACGACAGATACATATCAAGTTGTTCTGGAGTTGCAAAATTAAAGTTATGATCTCTAATATAAATAAAGTTTACATAATATGCCATCATTCTCCATATTTCCCAGTCTATTATTTCTTTCATCTTTTCTTTCGTATAGAAGTTAGTGTTGCAGTAGTTTTTTAACCATTCAGCACTATTGTTCATATTTCTTAAATTTAGTCTTAGTCTTGAAAAGTCATCAACTTTCGATTTATCTATTATAACAGCTACCTTCTCCATAAACAGGATGGACTTGTCTGGCCATTTTAAGTTTTCAAAATGAATACTCATCGGAATTACAGCATTTGCGTCATTCTCCATTCTTATTTTCATTTCTATTGTAACCATTAGATTAGCTTCCAAATGTCTTATCAGATCATTAAACTCAGCGAAGTATAGTTTTCTCAGACTCGTTTCTTCATCCGCCTTTATTTCCAGATGTTTTCTTAGTTCTAGCATAACTGAACTGAATGTTGCTATTATAGTAATAAAGATACTAACAATCTCTATCACCTTTCCATAAGCGACTTTCTCAATCACGTCAATATCTATTCTGTAGCCATCTATTTTTATGGTAAATAAATATGGTGACAAAAATAGAAAAAGAGCAATAATTATAAGAGCTAAACCTATTCTAAAATGGATTTTATTCTTTTGTAGTTGTCGCTCCTTCGGCGTTCTTTTTTTTATATTTTCAATGGCTAATTTTCTTTCTTTCTTATAAATCTTTATCCAATTTATCAATCTGGGATTCGTTGGATTCTTGTTTTCATTATATTCCCTTTTTTTATTCTTATAGAATGATTTTTCCCAGTTATTTATTGCCTGTCTGATATAAATGTTATTTGTTGTGTTACGTATACATTCGACAAACCATCCATCATTTGTTTCATCCATAAACGGTTTCATCAAGTGGTTACCAGCTATTGCTATTTCTCTGTTCTTTTTAAGTATACCTTCTATTTCTCTGATTTTCACACCCAAAAAGCATGTCAGTTTTTTCTCCCATCCTGATTTTAGTTTTTCGCTGTTTGTTACACACATATCAGCTAAGGTTCCAAGCATGATGGCTCTGTCGTATTTGAACGCATTTATATTAGGCCTGGCGGTGATAGAGTTGGCATGTTTGTAATATATGTGTGTAAACGAACATGCATGCAGATTAATATTTTTTCTTATCAAAATATAGAAATCTAGAAAATCTTCATAAGCATTGTATTTTTTGAAGAAGTCATAAATATTTACATTGTTTTTCTCGAAAAATCTTTCAAAATCGTTCACCATGTAATACATGGCATTTCTAGAATAAATCTTAGTCCATCCAATTGTGGAAAGTTTATGTGGAAACATACTCAGTATACAATTTATCCATTTCCCAAATTCCGTTAAAGAGTTATGTTTTATACCTCCGTCCCCTATAATATCTCTTTCTCTTTCTCCCCATATTTTAAAACTAGACACCACTACCGAATTATAATTTATTTTTTTTGATATACGTTTTATAGCTTTATGATAAAGGATATCATCTTGATCTAGTAAAACCGCAAAAGCTTCTTTATTATTTTCTGTGACATTCAGGAAAAGCTTTCTAAGTTTCCATTGAGCCAATGATGATCCGTTCCCACCATTATCATCTTCTGTGAGAAACAGATTACCATTATTAATTTCGAATCCATGTCTTTTTAGGATATGCATAATGTTTTTTTTATGCAATCTCCATCTTTTATAATTATTTCTCGGAGTATCATCACAAATAATAAGATTACATTCATTTATTTTTACGGATATAATGGCCTTTTCAAATCTTTCAAGAAACTTCAGTTCTAAAGCTCCCGTTCTTCTGTTATTATTGTAACCGTTAGTATTCATGACAAAATCCATTTTATCCATTCCTGCTAAGATTGGATTAAATACTCTCATTAATACAAATGCCTTTTTCATATGTTCCAAGTAATGATTATATTTAACGTGAGTTCTACGAATTATAAGTGTATGTAGATTTGTTGATTAACGAAAAATGTTGTAATTTTATAATGCTGATTTACAAAAGTTTACAAACAATAATCGCAATAATTACCAAGAGCAAAGTTATAGAATTATTTTGTATGGCAATTTGTTTTTGCAAGTTTTTGATGCAATGATGTCAAAATTCATGTTTAAAGGTGTTATGAAATACTTATATCGCTGCGTATCAACTATGTCAAAGGTATGGAATTAGGTTCAATATGATATCTTTCCCATGACTCCGGTTATTGTTGTTTGAAGCATTTTTATTAGGAAAATGTTTGCCGGTGTTTGGCTCAAGACATAGGAGCTTTGATAATTTTATTGTCAATATATAAAGTGTAATAGCTGCATATTGTTGCTTTTCGAAAAAAGTCGTGCATCAATTTTGTGAGTACTATTGACACACAGCCGGCTTTCTTATAAGTTCATCGAACTCATGTTAATTAATATCATAAAAGAAATAAGTATGGCATATGTTTTTATGACATACAAGATGTTTGATTTAAGCATTCTACAACCGCTCCCTGTATTTCTGTGGTGACATTCCTGTCTGTTTTCTGAAGAAAGTGCCGAAACTCGACGGGTTGGGGAAGTGGAAATCGTTGGCTATTTCTGCAACGGTCTTGTTTGTGCTGTCGAGCAGAGACATTGCTTTGCGTGTTATTGCTTTGAACACAAGTTCCTGGACGGTGTATCCACACATCGACTTTGACAGTTCGGACAGGTATTTTGGCGAAAGAAACAGTTTGTCGGCATAGAACGTCACTCCGCGTTCAGTCATATAGTGGCGGCCGATGAGCTGAATCAATTTGAGAAAGACCTCTGTGCGGCGTGCATTATGCGAAGCATCAGCGAAAAACTTATTGCTGAAGATTGTGCACAGACGATAGGTGAGCGACATCAGCAGCATTTTGTGTTCGCTTACGGCAAACAGATTGTCCGGCTGAGGCGTCTCGCTGCCTATCAGAGATATGTATTCAGAAATGTCGTCCTCACATCCTGTTGTCCATACGCAAGGCAGTTCCGGCGACATTTTTGCATATATTTGCACCGACTGAACCATTGTACCTATAACAAAGCGTATGGGTTCCGTTTTATAGATTATTATGCTTAATCGCAGTTGTTGTGCCCGACGTACGATGCGGAAACTGGTGCTTTCGGTTATAAATACGGTCTCGTCTTGCCTGGCAGTGTATGTGTTATCCGACAAAACGAAGTCAAAATCACCTTCATGGCAGACTATAAGTCCTATGCCGAAGTTTATGAAACCTTCGTACATGCGTTGCGGAAAGTCATATATTACTCCTCCCGACGAGCAAACGTCGGCTCTTTTGTCCATATCTTCCTGTAGTCGTGCCAGTCGTATATCGGCTTTTGTGTCAGATGTGCGGTTCATTGCGGCATGATGTTTTACATCTGCTAAGATAATAAATTTATCTGACTTGGCGGACAGTCAGTCGCGCCAAGCAGATAAATTTCTCTTCCTGTATGGATAAATGAGTACGAAGAGCATTGAAATAATGCAGCCGTAGAATGTCCATCCCGACATTTCCTTCACTGCAGACAGCGTGGCCTGTACCTGCACCTTGCCTTTTGCCGACATGGCTGCCATGTTCTCGGCCTCGGTCTCGCTGCGTCCCTGCCAGCGCATTCCCTGCGCGGTCTGGTCGTAGGATGATGCCGACTGTGTGTCTGTGCGGTCAATGTCCTGTGCGAACATCGTCACGTAGTGTTGCTGACGGTGCTGCAACACGTTGGAGTAGAGTGCCGAACCTATGCCCGGACCGATGACCATGCGCACGCTGAGCATTATACATATCCACGTGGATAAATACTTGTAAGGCATTCGCTGGTTGGCATATACGGCCGTGAGCGAATATATAAGCATCATGCCTGTGGAACGGATGATGACCGGATATTTCATTCTTTCATAAAGACCTGCGGTCTGTACCTCGAAATACATGAACAGAGCAGATGCTCCGATAAGCAGAAATCCAAGTCCGAAGAGATATTTCAGCTTCACATTCTTCGATCCGAGCACTATGGCTATTACTGCTCCTATGAAATAGCCTGCCATGCTCCAGTTGCCCAGTGCTGCGTTCTGCCAGTTGTCGATCTCCATTCCCACACCGGTGAACACGTTTACGAACATCGAGCTTGTGTTCAGCACCATGAGCAGCAGAAACAGTACTATGCCCATGTTGATGGTCCGCAGGCGGAACACTTCCATAAGGAAATAAGGCGAACGGTGCGACCATTCCATATAGACAAACACTATGACAAACACCACCGTAAGTATTGTAGAGCGTACTATTGTCGGGTCGGCAAACCAGTCGAGCGTCTTTCCATATACAAGAACGTATATTCCGCATGTCATCATCGAGCTGAACACTGCCACATTGCCGAACTTGCGGAGCGTTATCGGGAAACGCCTGTTGCTGTAAGCATGGTAAGGCATCGTCACCAATACTATGAGAATGGCCACAAGCGTCATGCCCATCATGTAGTAATATACGTCCTGCCACTGATATTCGTATGCCAGCCAGGCGGTGAGCGATGTGCCCAACTGTCCCAGAATCATGAAGAACAGATATATTATTGGCATGCTCTTGCTCTTCTCAGAGTCCAGACGGTCCCATCCTTCTTCGTCGGTCGGCTCGTTGCCGGGCGTTATGTTCTGCGTGGCCTCCATTCCGAAACCGTAGCGTATGAGTGTGAACAGATTCACCATCATGAGCACCATGCGTAGAAAACCCATCACGAGGCTGCACAAGGCCAGCACGAATATGCTGTCGGTCACGGCGCACACGTAGCTGAGAATATACATCACGGAGAATCCGATGACGCACATTATCTTCTCCCGGCGTATGCACACCAGTTGATAGAAGAAAGGCGAGAAGGCAGCCATGCCTATCGATGTGACGAAACCGACGAACTGTATGTGTTCCGATTGTATGCCCAGTCCGCTCATCATCTCGCCGCTGTTGGCGGTATAAACACCGCCCACGGTGAGAATTGGTATGAACAGAAGTATCAGTAGAATGATGCCGAGCGGTTTTGGCATCCAGTCGTAGAACGGATAATTCTTATATTTAGCTCCGCAGTTCACGCTTATAGCACTTTGTCCCATGACTCATTCTTTTTTAGTTGATAGATTTCCATGTGCACATACATTATTTCCTATATGCGAGACGGTCATTTTATCTTGGCTTTCACCACCACCATCATTCCGGCAGCGAGGCGTGCGTTGTCTTCGGCAGACAGTCCGTCGAAGTCTATTCTTACAGGCACACGCTGGCGTATCTTTACGAAATTGCCTGCCGAATTGTCTGTAGGTACAAGTGAGTATTTTGAACCCGTCGCGCCCGATATGGCTGTTATGCGTCCCTTAAACTCGCGTCCGTCCAGGGCATCCACCGTGAGAGCCACTTCCTGGCCTACATGCAGATCCTCTACCTGCGTCTCCTTATAGTTTGCTATCACCCATTTCTGAGTGTTGGGCATGATGTATGTCAGAGTCTGTCCTGCCGACACATACTGTCCGTCCTCCACAGCGCGACGTCCGAGCTTACCGTTGCAAGGAGCAGTCACCACGGTGTAAGAGAGGTTGAGGCGTGCCATCTCGAGAGCGGCGCGTGCACGTTCAATGGCGGCTTCGGAGCTCTGGCGGCGTACAGACACCTCGCTTACGCCCGACATGGCAGCCTTCTGCTGTCTGACGAGCCCGTCGAGCTTTTTCTTCGTAGCCTCATATTCTGTTTCTATCTGTTCCAGCTGTATCGGGGTGGCGGCGTTGCGTTCAAGCAGGTTCTGATAGCGTGTGCGGTCTTTCTCGAGTTTTGCCAGGCGTATCTTCACCTCGGCGATAGACGATTCATACACCGAAGCCGAAGCCTGCGATGTCTGCAGCGACTGTCCTATGACCGATGCGCCTGCCGTAGCGTCCTTCAGTGCAGCCTCGGCCTCCATGACGCGTATGCGATACTCGCGGTCGTCGAGAATCAGTAGCGTGTCGCCTTTCTTCACATTCTGGTGCTCGGTGAAGCACACCTTCTTTATATATCCAGATGCGCGCAGGTTTACGGGCGATATGTATTGTTCTATCTGGGCGTCATTACTTGTCTCCGTGTTCTTGTAGTCGAGGAAAATCGTTGCGATTTTAACTATTCCGCACACAAGGATTATTATTCCGAAGAGACTTGCCACGCGCTGGCGCATGCGCTGTCTTCTCAGTTTCTCGGCCTTCTGTTTCAGGGTGTTTGTCTGCTTTATGTTATTGTTCTTGGTTTCCATTTCGGTATGTTTTTTTGTTGTTTGCATATTGTGTTATTGTGGGTTGTGATATGTCGCTGCTGTGGTCGGTTTATTTCAGCAGCGAGTCGAGTTGGCCTGTGAGTTTCAGCAGCGACAGATTTGTGATGCGGTAGTTGTAGTGGGCCGTCACGTAGTTGTTCTGTGCCTCGCTCATACGCATCTCGTCCTGCAACACTTCGGTCATGGAGGCAATGCCTTCGCGGTAGCGGTCGGTTGTCACGGTGTACACATCTTCTGCCAGACGATAGTTGTCGCGCTGCTTGGTGAAGTTGCGGCGGCTGTTCATCAGCTCGTTTGTAGCGTTGAGATACTGTGTGCGTAATGCCTTGAGAGCATCGTCGTAAGCCAGTCTTGCGTTCTCCGTGTCGAGCTTCGCCTTGCGTATCTTCGAGCGTTTCTCCAGTCCGTCGAACACCGGTACACGCAGTGTGATGCCCAGTCCTGACGAGTTGTACCAGTGGTTTGACGGTCCGGAGTGGAACCAGTTGCTGAATTTGTCGGTATAGGCGGAGTAGGAGAGGTTGCCGGTAAGCATGAGCGAAGGCAGGTAGCCCTGGCGTATCATCTTCTGCTGACGTTCTGCTAGTTCGCTCTGTCCCTGCAACAGACGCAGTTCGGGCAGCGACTCGTTGAGGCCGTTCAGTTCCACCTGTTCGATGGCCTCGGTGTTTACGGCTGTCAGCCGAATGTCGCTGTCAGCCGGATAGTCGATGACATACTTCAGCATGTTGAGCTGTTGGGTGAGCATTGCCTTCGCGTTGTCGTGCTGTACCTGAAGATTCTCGAGGTTTATGTTCACACGCTTCACGTCCACCTCCATCGCCATTCCGTTGTCGAAGAATGCTTCGGTTATGTTTTTCAGCTCTTCCAGACGGGTTATGTTGGCTTTCACAATGTCAATCTGCTCGACAGTGCTCTGTGCGAGATAGTACATACTGCTTATCTGTTCGATGAGGTCGTTGCGCGCTTTGTCATATGACAGACGGTTGATGCGGTCCATCATCTTTGTTATGTCAAGCGCCGTCAGCAGTGTCTGGTTGTAGAGAGGCATCTGCAACTGCAGTCCCGCTGAGGCGTTATATTGCAGAGTCTTCGTGACGTTGTACGGATTGCCGTATGCCGAGCCGTCGGTGACAGATACCGGCGGATTGAAATTATCGTTCATGGCCACTACAGCGTTGATCTGCGGCAGCAGTTTTGCTCGGTTCTCGCTGATGCTGTGTTCACCTTTTACTATGTCGTTGCGCTTTGTCTGCAACGACAGATTGTTCTCAATGCCCATTCTGATGCACTGCTCCAGAGTGAGTGTCTCCTGCGCTTTAAGAGGAAAAAGCGAACAGGTAAAGGCAAATGTGAATAATAGTCTCTTCATATCTTTTACTTCATTTATCCGCTGCAAAGTTAGGCGTTAGAGACGATATCGCCGTTATGATATTTTCTGACGGTATGTTCATATTTTCTGTTTTTATGAAAAGGATGAATGATATCAGTGTGAGGAGTGTTTAAACCGTATGGACACACATGGCAGGAATGGTATTATATAAATATGTGTATGTAAATAGATGTGGATTTATCTCAATAAAAAACTGCGGTTTTAAGTCCGGAGAAGCATTGTTTTCTCCTGCTGAAATGATGACAATACGGACAACTTTCAGATTGTAAGCAGATTTTGATTATTCCGACTCAGTTTCCGATTCTACCCTAAAAAATAAGCGCGTATTTGCGGACCGACTCTTCCTCGGGCGCAAATACGCGAATTATGAGGGGATAATGTAAAATATTGAATACCAATAATTTATGTATGAACGATATTTCCCCGTATTGCGAAAAGCACCGTTTCGGCATGCGAAATGGCCCATTTCAGGAGCTGAAATGCACCATATCGCACTCTGATATGGGCTTAATCAGACCATGAAATGGGCATTATCAGAAAGCGGAACGAACTTTTCCGGACTATGTTATGGGGTACATCATAAGGCGGTATTGTCCGAAATATCCTTTATTATGTATGATTTAACATTCATTAAAACCTCTTTCCCGATTTTGATTTGTCAAAATAATGTCAAGAAAATCTGTAAGTTGTGTCCGCGAGTTTTCCTTAAAAACACCGGTATCGGATGCGAATGAAAGCACCGGAAGTATTTGTTTCTCTTGCGTGTATGGTTTATCGGTTGCGACAGCGTGAATTCATCTTCATGTGAACAAATGTCTGTCATTGTTTATATATCCTCGTGTGGTGAAAAGTTTTCTTTCATTCTATGATATTTTATGAATAAAAAAAGGCCTCACGGAATTTATAATCAGTCCGTTTCATGGTTGTGTCGGCTGACAATGTGTCGCTATATATACGAAAAAGCCCGAACCGTCATCTCGCGAAGACGGTCCGGGTTTCTGTTGAACTTTGCCTGTGTGTTGAAGGCAGGCACCCTATAATATTGCTGTATGAAAAATTATCCTATCAAATCAACTGAACGTTTCAGGAACGAGTTGAGCGCAGCGCCTTTGAGCATGCCGTTCTGCAGCAGTGCCAGGTCGATGAGCTGATGAACAATCTTGTTGTCCTTTGCGTAGTCGGCAATAATCTGTTTCTTCTTGTCGCGCTGTTCGTTGACAGACTTCAATGTATTGCTCATGTCGTCCTTTTCTTCCTGTGTCACTTCCTCCGGCTTCTTGCTGTTCTGAGTCTGACGCAGTGCTGCGAGACGAGCCTCGAGACCCTTTATCTCACCTTCGATAGGCTTGAGCTGTTCAGCGCATTTAGCGTTCTCGTCCTCAAGTATGCTCTTGATTAGCTTATGGTCGCTGTTGAGCACGATGGTGTATGAGTCTGGCATCTGAGCATAGAAGGCCATACCGGTCTGATAGTGGCTGATGTCTTTCATACGTCTCATGTATTCGCTCTGGGTTATGAGCACAGGCATTGCGTTCTCGCCGAGAGACTGTACCTCAACGTTGAATTCTGTCTTTTCGATTGTAGGCATCTGTGTGCGGAATACCTGTGACAGATTGTCGCTGTTGGCAGAGTCGAGGGCGTTTTCTTTATTTTCCTCTTTTATTATCAGACGGTCGATGGTGTCGCTATCTACACGTGTGAAGCGGCTCTTCTCGAATTTCTGTTCCAGCATCGAGATCATCGGAACATCGAGCTGTCCGTCGAGTAACAATACGCTGTAGCCTTTGGCCTTTGCGGCTTCGATGTAGGTGTACTGACCTTCCTTATCGTTGGCATACAGATATACCAGCTGTCCGTCCTTGTCGGTCTGATTGTCCTTGATGAGATTCTTGTATTCATCGAATGTGAAATACTTGCCCTCGGTATCTTTGAACAATGCGAACTCCTTTGCACGGTCGTAGAAGTCATCCTTAGACAGCATTCCGTAGTTGATGAATATCTTCAGCGAATCCCATTTCTCCTCATATTCCTTACGGTTGTCCTTGAATATGCTGCTCAGACGGTCGGCAACTTTCTTGGTGATATATGTAGAGATCTTCTTCACGTTGGCATCGCTCTGCAGGTAAGAACGGCTTACGTTCAGAGGTATGTCAGGTGAGTCGATAACACCGTGGAGCAGTGTGAGGAACTCAGGTACTATGCCTTCAACCTGGTCGGTGACGAACACCTGGTTGCAGTAGAGCTGTATCTTGTTGCGCTGCAGCTCGAGGTTGGAGTGTATGCGTGGGAAATAGAGTATTCCGGTGAGGTTGAACGGATAGTCAACATTGAGGTGAATCCAGAACAACGGCTCGTCCTGCATAGGATAAAGCGTGCGGTAGAACGACTTGTAGTCCTCGTCCTTCAGCGTGCTCGGTGCTTTGGTCCACAGTGGTTCAACGCTGTTTATGATGTTGTCTTCATCGGTATCTACCTGTTTTTCGTCCTTCCATTCGGTCTTCTTTCCGAATGCTACCGGTACAGGCATAAACTTACAGTACTTGTTGAGCAGTTCCTGAATCTTGTATTTGTCGAGGAATTCCTTGCAGTCGTCGTCTATGTAGAGGATGATATCCGAACCACGAGAGTCTCTTTCGGCATCGGTGATTTCGAACTCAGGACTTCCGTCGCAGCTCCATTTCACAGCCTTGGAACCTTCCTTGTAGCTCTTTGTCACGATTTCAACCTTCTTGCTCACCATGAATGACGAGTAGAAGCCAAGACCGAAGTGGCCTATTATGGCGTTGGCGTTGTCCTTGTATTTGTCAAGGAAGTCGTTGACGCCTGAGAATGCTATCTGATTGATGTATTTGTCTATTTCTTCTTCGGTCATACCTATGCCTCGGTCGCTGAATGTCAGTGTGCCTTTGTCGGCATCGAGACTGATGCGTACGGTCAAATCTCCCAATTCACCTTTGAAGTCACCGCGCTCTGCCAGAGTCTTGATTTTCTGGGTAGCATCGACGGCGTTGGACACCATCTCGCGGAGGAATATTTCATGATCGGAATAGAGAAACTTTTTAATCACGGGGAATATGTTCTCAGTTGTAACCCCGATATTTCCTTTTTGCATAATATGAATATGTTTTTTAATTGTTTTCGTATATAGCATGTTATGCAAATAGTGTGCCAAACGGTATCTGGCTGTTTTTCCGGCTTATTGTGAATATGGTGACGGCTGACGACGAGAATGTGTGTCCGGTGTCGGTATTATAAATAATGTATAGAAAAAGAAAGTGTCCGGCGATAGGCATATCCGTCCGTTTGTGGACGTGATGACTGTTGCCGGACACTTTGAGTGGTCGGATTAGCCGAGGCACATGTCGCAGAGTGTCTCCGAAAGGGTGGGATGGATGTGGATGATGTCGGCAAGCTGACGCGTGGTGGCGCCTGCGTTCATCAGAGCCGCAATCTCCTGCACCATATCCGAAGCGTGTGCTCCGAAAATGTGACAGCCTATGATTTTGTCGTCCGAATCGCTGATGAGTTTCACCATTCCGTCGGTCTCGTTCATGGCGAGAGCCTTGCCGTTGGCACGGAAGAACCCCTTCTTGCATGTGTATTCCAGACCGAGCTCCTTGCAGCGATCTTCACTCAGACCTACGGATGCTGCTTCCGGATTGGTGAATATGGCAGAAGGCATTATGTCGGGACGAATGTTGTCCGTCAGTCCGAGTATGTGGTTCACTACGTGCAGGCCTTGGAATGTGGCGGCATGTGCAAGCATGCACTTACCGTTCACGTCGCCTATGGCATATATGCCAGGCACGTTGGTGGCGAAGTTGTCGTCGGTATGTATGCCTTTTCTGTCGAATTCGATGCCTGCCTCCTCTAGTCCTATGTCTTCGGTATTAGCAGCGCGACCGGTGGCTATGAGTACAGTGTCGGCCTCAACGTTGAGAGGCTTGCCTTTTTTCTCGATTATCACGTTGAGTGTGCGCTCTCCGTTCTCACCGGTTTTCTCTTCTATCTCTTTCACGGCAGCCTGCATGTGGAATGTCACTCCGCGCTTGCTGATGGTCTGGCGCAGGCGCTTTGCAATGTCGCTGTCGAGTGTAGGCAGGGCTTCTTTCATGAATTCAACGACTGTTACCTCACTTCCGAAACTGCTGAATGCCGAAGCAAACTCCATGCCTATGACTCCTGCACCGACAATGCACAGACGTTTCGGGGCTGTTTTTACCTCTAACATTTCAGTAGAGGTGATTACTCCCGGGAGTTGTGTGCCGTTGATTGGCGGAATCTTGGCGCGTGAGCCGGTGGCGATGATTATGTTGTCGGCAGCATATTCCTCATCATCCGTTACAACAGTGTGAGCTGCTGTCAGCGTGGCTTTCTTTTGTACGAATGTTATGCCCGGCGATTTCATGAGTGCTTCCACACCGCCGCGCAGTTGGGCGACGACTGAGTTCTTGCGCTCCATTATCTTGTCGAAGTTGAGGCTGAAGCTCAGCGAGTCAAGTCCGAAAGTGTCAGCGTCGCGCAGGGTGTCGAGTATCTCAGCGTTGCGACACAGTGATTTTGTTGGTATGCAGCCACAGTTGAGACACGTTCCACCGGCCTGTGCCGATTCGAATATTGTGACCGTCAGTCCGTGGGCAGCAGCATAGCAGGCCGAACGATATCCGCCCGGCCCGCTACCTATGATTATAAGATCGCTTTTAACCATTGTTGTGCTCTTCTGATATCATCTGTTTGTATGTCAGAACCGGATGCTTGGCAGCCAGAACATCATCAACACGACCTATAGGAGTGTCGTGAGGAGCTGTCTTGACAATCTCCGGATTTTCAATGGCTTCCTTTGCTATGCGGTGCATCACGTCGATAAAGCTGTCGAGAGTCTCGATGCTTTCATTTTCGGTCGGTTCTATCATCATTGCCTCATGGAACAGAAGCGGGAAGTAGATGGTAGGTGCATGGTAGCCATAGTCGAGCAGACGTTTTGCCACATCCATTGTTGTTACGCCGGTGCTCTTGTCTTTGAGACCGTTGAACACGAATTCGTGTTTGCAGAGTCCGGTGATAGGGAGCTCGTAGGCATCCTTGAGCGACTCCTTGATGTAGTTGGCGTTGAGCGTAGCGAGTGGTCCGACCATCGGCAGGTTTTCCTTTCCAAGTGACAGGATGTAGGTGTATGCACGCAGCATTACGGCAAAGTTGCCGAGGAATTCGCCTACGCTTATGCCGTTGAAGTCGGCGTCTATCTTATATTCTGAGCCTTCTTTCACTACTCTCGGGTGTGGAAGGAATTGTTCGAGACCTTTGCCCACGCCTACAGGACCGGAACCGGGACCGCCTCCTCCGTGTGGAGTCGAGAATGTCTTGTGGAGGTTTATGTGCATTACATCGAAGCCCATGTCGCCCGGACGACACTCGCCGAGCATCGGGTTGAGGTTTGCTCCGTCGTAATACATCAGTGCTCCGCAGTCGTGTACAAGGCGTGCTATCTCGGGTATGTCGCTTTCGAAGAGTCCGAGAGTATTAGGATTGGTCATCATCATACCTGCGACAGTGTCGTCAAGGTGTGTTTTCAGATCTTCCACATCCACACGTCCGTTTTCAGTACTCTTTACTTCCACAACCTCAAGACCGCATACTGCTGCCGATGCAGGGTTGGTGCCGTGAGCTGAGTCGGGCACGATTACTTTTGTGCGTTTGTAATCTTTGTTGTGCTGATGGTATGCACGGATGATCATAAGACCGGTGAGCTCGCCGTGTGCTCCGGCAAACGGATTGAGGGTGAACTCGCTCAGACCTGTTATCTCAGCCAGTGCCTGCTGCATGTTGTAGTATGCCTCGAGTGCGCCCTGGCATGTCTCTGCCGGCTGAAGAGGGTGCAGGCCTGCGAATCCCGGCATTGCCGCAATCTCTTCGTTGATTACAGGATTGTATTTCATTGTGCAGCTGCCCAGCGGATAGAATCCGTTGTCAACGCCGAAATTGTTTTCACTGTGATTGGTGTAGTGGCGTACTACTGTGAGCTCGTCGCATTCCGGCAGTTCGGCATCGGCCTTTCTGCGTGCGCATTCCGGCAGTTCGTAATTGCCGAATTTGTTCTGAGGCAGCGAGTAACCCTTGCGTCCTTCGTGTGACAACTCAAAAATCAGGTTTCCGTATAACTTATTATTCATAATGTTGCCTCCTTTGCTATTTTAACGAGTGTGTCGATTTCTTCTTTCGTACGTTTTTCTGTTACAGCGAACATCAGTGTGTCGTCGCTGATTTTCACTCCTCCAAGTATTCCGTTTTCGATGAAACGCTTCTGCAGCTTGTCTATGTCGCCATCGTATTTCACGCAGAACTCATTGAAGAACGGCTGGTTGTAGGCAAGTGAGAAATGACCTGTGGCAACAAGTTCGTCGCAGAGATAGTGTGCTCCAGCGTATGAAAGCTGTGCGGCTTCCTTCACACCGTTCTTGCCCATGATAGACATATAGATGGTAACGAAGAGTGCCATCAGACTCTCGTTTGAGCATATGTTTGATGTGGCTTTCTGACGACGGATGTGCTGTTCGCGTGCCTGGAGAGTCAGGACGAACGCACGCTGACCTTTGCTGTCAACTGTCTTGCCGACGATACGGCCAGGCATCTTACGCATGAGTTTCTCGGTGCAGCACATGTAACCTACTGACGGACCGCCAAAACTCATCGGAATGCCGAGTGACTGACCGTCGCCTATGGCAATGTCTGCACCCCATTCGCCCGGAGTCTTCAGCAGGGCAAGGTCGGCAGGAACGCTATTCATTATGAAGAGAGCCTTGCAGTTGTGGCATGCTTCGGCGTATCCGTTGTAGTCTTCTATTATTCCGTAGTAATTAGGTTGCTGTACAACTACACCTGCAACGCCACCTTCGGCCAGCTTTGCGTTCATGTCGTCCTTATCGGTAACGCCGTCTTTCTGGTCTATCATCTTGATTTCTATGCCATGGAAGTGGGCGTATGTGCGTATCACATTAAGTATTTTAGGATCGATGGTTGACGATACGAGCACCTTGTCTGTCTTTTTTGTGGCTGCTTTTGCCATCAGTACGGCTTCGGCTGTGGCTGTGCTGCCGTCGTACATTGACGCGTTTGACACAGGCATTCCCGTGAGTTCTGCCATCATGCTCTGATATTCGAAGATATAGTGCAGCGTTCCCTGTGACACTTCGGCCTGATAAGGAGTGTAGCTTGTCAGATATTCAGAGCGGCTGATGATATTGGGTATGACAGCCGGTGTGTAGTGGTCGTATGAACCAGCTCCTGCAAAAACGGTGAGCAACTTGTTTTTGTCGCACAGCTGTTTGAAATAATTGCGTATCTCGGTCTCGCTTTTTGCCTCGCCAAGATTGTATTCGCCTTTGAACAGAATGCTGTCGGGTACGTCGGCATAAAGCTTTTTCAGTGAGCTGATTCCGATTCTCTCCAGCATCGTGGCGATATCTTTTTCTGTATGTGGAAAATATTTGTATGCCATGTTTTCAGAGATTATGATAGTATGAAAAAAAGAAATGCACTGGAAATATTATTTACAGTGCATTTCAGTTTTATTAATCTTTTTTGTCACATAATGCGCTGTAGGCAGCAGCGTCCATCAGATTGTCAAGCTCGCTCTTGTCAGACAGGCTTACCTTGATGATCCAGTTGCCGAAAGCGTCTTTGTTTATCAGTTCAGGAGCATCTTCCAATGCCTCGTTGACTTCGACAACTGTGCCTGATACCGGAGAGATTAGGTCGCTGGCAGCCTTAACGCTTTCTACTGCACCGAAATCTTCACCGGCTTCAACTTCGTCGTCAACCTCAGGCATGTCAACATAGACAATGTTGCCCAGCTCGTTCTGAGCATAGTCTGTTATGCCTACATAACCGTAATCGCCTTCTACTTTCACGTATTCGTGTGACTCAGTGTAATAAAGTCCTTCAATAACTTTTGACATATTATTTTCTGTTTATTAATTTATGTGATTTTTATTATTTGTATTCATTCTCCTTTGTATAGCACGGTTTATGGTATTTATGCCACTTCCGTTCTGATTCTTATTTCTTATAATGCTTGTCGTAGAATCTCTTCTTTACAACCTTGCCTTTGAATGTCTTCTTGCGTATCTGTATTGAGACTTCTGTGTCAAGTTTTGAGTATTCGGTGTCTATCAAAGCCATGCAGACGCTCTTGTCTGTTGAGATGGTGTGATAGCCGGTTGTGACAACACCTATTTCCTTGCCGTCGTGAAGCACTTTGTAGCCGTGACGTGGAATGGCACGGTCGAACAGTTCGATACCAACCAGTTTCTGCTTTACGCCTTCTGCCTTTTGTTTGGCGATGGCTTCCTTGCCGATGAATTCCGGTTTGTCGAGCTTGCAGAACATGCTCAAGCCGGCCATTACCGGAGAGATGTTTTCTGAAAGTTCGTCGCCATAGAGTGGCAGACCAACTTCGAAGCGAAGAGTATCGCGGCATCCGAGTCCGCATGGTTTGCATTTGCCGCTTTCCATAAGTGCGTCCCACTGACGACGTATGAAGTCATGACTTCCGTATATCTCGAATCCGTCCTCACCGGTATATCCTGTTCTGCTTATGATAATGGTCTCGCCATCCTTCTCAACTGTTTTCGATGTATAGAATACAAGTTCCTTGCATGGTATGCCAAGCACTGTTTCAACTACGCTTTCAGCCTCCGGTCCCTGTACGGCAAGTTGTCCGTAGTATTCTGATTCATTCTTCAGCTCGATGTCGAAACCTTCAGCGTTTTTCTGCATCCAGTCGAAGTCCTTGTCTATATTTGCGGCGTTTATAACGAGGAAGAAGTCATTCTCACCCATTTTATATACCAGCAGGTCATCCACGGTGCCGCCATTCTCGTAAAGCATCATGCCATAATAAATCTGTCCTTTGGGAGCATTTGTGATGTCGTTTGTGAAAATGTGGTTGACATATTTCTCCGCATCTGGTCCTTTAACTGTGACTTCTCCCATGTGAGATACATCAAACACTCCGCAATGATTGCGTACTGCATTGTGCTCATCAATGATTGTGGAATATTGTATTGGCATATCAAATCCGCCGAACGGTTGCATCAGTGCACCCAACGCAACGTGTTTGTCATACAGACAAGTCTTTTTATTTTCCATGAAAATATCTTTTTATGAGTTTAAATTACTTTCTTTAGATTGTAATATCAAATTTATAAAATCGTCCTTCTTCAGGTTCGGAATGATTTCGCTTAAAGAGTCAGGAAGAGCTTCTGAAATTCTGTTTCGCTCCAGCGGAATGTTTCTCAGTGGCTTAATGATTTTCGCATCAATGTCTCCGGCGATGAAAAAGTCGCCCATTACATTTATTGATTTTATTATGTTGTTTTTTATTTCGATGCGTATCTCCATGTCGCCGACATCGTTTATACGCTGTTTGCTTATGATATTGTATTTCGGATTGTTTCCGTAGATGAATTCTTTCGACAAATATTCCTGTTCGATAATTTTGATCTGTTCAATATCTTCTTCTGTCAGAGTTATTTCCTCATCGCAGAGTTGCTGTTTCATGAACGCCTTGAATTCTTCGAGAGACAGGTCTATGTAGTCTTTCAATAATGTGATGTGCTGTCTCACGCTCTGTATTCCCTTGCTTATGAGTTTCGTGTCAGAGGGCGTTATGCTGCCAACCATGTTTTGCATATCGGTGTCATACAGCATCGTTCCGTGTACGATGTTGCGTTTCGGCGTATGATAGAATGCGTTTCCGGATACTTTTCGGCCGTCTATCATAATGTCGTTCCGTCCGCTTGCGACGGCATTCACGCCGAGTTTGTTGAGCATGAACACAATAAGGTTGATGTATTTGTTGAAAGTGAAGTTCACGTTACCTTCGTCCGTTATATATGAAAGCATGATATTGTTCATGTCTGCATACACGCATCCGCCTCCGCTTTTGCGTCGGAATGTTTTGATATCGTGGTTTTTACAATATTCCAGGTTCACTTCGTTTTCAATAAGCTGGTTGCGTCCGAATATGACAGTTGGATTAACCTGCCACATAAAGAAATAATCTTTCCGGTCAAAGTTGTTTGCAACATACTCTTCCGCGGCAAGATAGAAAGTCAGCAATCGATTCTTATTTTCTGGTATGTTTACATATACCATGACTGTCGTTGTTATAATGATGCAAATATAGTAAATAATTATGTAACAAAACACAATAATCCGGAATATTTTGTATATCCAGATTATTGTGTTTCTATTTTATTATCGGCGATAGTCAGATATGATATTTTAATACCGTTATTGGCATAATTTGTGATAATATCATTTGTATTCGCCCGTGATATTGGCTTCTTGAGATAGTGGTATTGACCGTTTGAGTACTTGCAATTGGCCTTTCGGGGTTGCGGAACGGACTTTTTCTGAACGCGATATTGGCGTTAGCTCTTTGGAAAAGACTGTTCATGCCTAAGTCGCATCTGATTAACGTCGTCTTATTCTTTCATAAGGAACGCCTTGAAGTCGTCGAATTGATTTGTCATAGGCACACTTTTCTTTGTCCCTTTCATGAATTCGGCAAGCCTTTCCGGTATTTTTATTTCAGCATTTATGGCATTTTCGACTGTCTCTTTGAACTTTGCAGGATGTGCTGTCTCACAGAACACTCCCGTTTCTCCGTCTTCAAGCAAATCTACGAGAGCCTGATAGCCGCATGCTCCGTGCGGGTCGAGCACATATCCGTGCTTGTCGTAGCAATCCTTCATGGTTGTCCTAATTTGCGAATCGCTGTAAGTCGCGCCGCTGATCAAGGATTTTATCTTTTCGTATGAACCGTGATAAAGATCGTATATGCGTGCGAAGTTGCTCGGATCGCCCACGTCCATGGCATTGGCTATGGTCTGCCGGCTTGGCATAGGTTTGTATTCTCCTGTTTGCAGATAGTTGAAGAATATGTCGTTGGCGTTGTTGGCGGCAATGAATCTGCGCACCGGTAGTCCCATCTCATGACCGAACAGAGCGGCAGTGATGTTTCCGAAATTACCGCTCGGTACGCATATCACCAGCTTGTCGGCCTTTCCCAGCTTCTTCATTTGTGCGTATGCGTTGAAATAATAGAACGATTGCGGCAGGAATCTTGCTACGTTTATCGAGTTCGCCGAGGTGAGATTCATGTGCCGGTTGAGCTCCTCGTCCATGAATGCAGACTTCACCAACCGCTGACAATCATCGAAAACTCCGTCCACCTCTATTGCCGTGATGTTGCGTCCGAGCGTTGTGAATTGGCTTTCCTGTATTTTGCTAACCTTACCTTTTGGATAGAGCACATAAACGTGGATTCCTTCCACACCCAGAAAACCGTTTGCCACGGCCGATCCTGTGTCGCCGCTTGTGGCCACAAGCACGTTTACCTTGCTTTTGTTTTCTTTCTTTATGAAATATTGCAGGAGGCGTGCCATGAATCTGGCGCCCACATCCTTGAATGCAAGGGTGGGGCCGTGGAAGAGCTCGAGAGAGTATATATTGTCCGTAACTTTCACTACCGGACAGTCAAAATCCAGTGTGTCGCAGACTATATTCTCAAGAGCAGTGTGTTCAACGTCCTCTCCGAAGAAAGCGTCTGCCACCTTTATCGCTATCTCATGGAACGACATGTCCGCTATGTTGTCGTAAAACTCTTGCGGAAGTCGCTTTATCTTTTCCGGCATATACAGGCCGCGGTCTCCCGCCAAGCCTTTAACTACCGCTTCCTCAAGTGTTGCGAGCTGTGCTTTCCTGTTTGTGCTGTAGTACATCATAATTCCATAAATTTATTCATAAACTCTTCGAGCCGCAGCATTCCGTAGCTGCCGCTGACGCAACTCACTTCGTCATAGGTCTCCACTCTGTCCGGCGTTATACCTGGATACCATATAATAAAAGGTACAGGCTCGTCAACATGCGTGCGCAGTTCCACCGGTGTGGGATGGTCGGGCAGTATGGCTATACACACAGGATTGTCCTTCCATGTGCTCACTTCCTCATATATAGGCCGTACGATGCGGCTGTCGAGGTTTTCTATTGTCTTCAGTTTCAGTGCGAGGTCACCGTCGTGTCCGGCTTCGTCGCTCGCTTCTATGTGCAGATAAACGAAGTCGTGCTTGCGCAACATGTCGATGGCAGCCTGCGCCTTGTTCTCATAATTGGTGTCGGCAAGGCCTGTCATGCCTTCCACCATCACGCGGTTGAGGCCTGCATATTTGCCTATTCCTCTTATCAGATCGACCGCCGAGATCACGTCACCTTCCTTTATCTGTGGATACATCTGTTGCAATGTGTTCATCCTCGGTCGGTATCCTCCGCTCCAAGGCCATATACTGTTGGCCATGTCTTTCGACTGTTCGGCCCGTGCCTTGTTGAAAGGATGCTGCTCAAGAAGCTCCTGCGATTTCAGTATGAGACCGTTTATGAGGTCTGCCGTCTGCCGTGCGGTCATTCTGTTGCCGTCGTGCCGGTCTTCCCAACCGGGTTCCGGCTTCACGAGCAGCGGTCTCCATTCTTCTTCAGGATGATCATGCGGCGGTGCGCACACAATGTGTTTGTTGCCGTTTTTTATTATTAAAAGATGCCTGTATTGTATTCCTGTTATGAACTTTATATCCTTATTGCCAAGTTTTTCGTCGAGAGATTTTATAAGGATGTCGCTTTCTTCTGTGGTGAGATGCCCCCCATGATGATTCTTAATCCTTCCGTCGGCAAGGGTTATGATGTTACACCGCATTGCCATATCGTCCGGCGCCATATCGTAACCTATCGATGCTGCTTCAAGAGGTCCGCGTCCCTCATACACCTTATTGAGGTCGTAGCCGAGTATTGCGGTGTTTGCAACTTCGCTTCCAGGTTGAAAACCTTTCGGTATTGTTATTAAACGGCCGGTGCGTCCGTTCTTTGCCAGCATATCCATATATGGTGTGTGGGCGTATTGAAGCAGCGTTTTGCCGCCAAGACGCTCTACAGGGTGATCGGCCATGCCGTCACCTAATATAATAATATGTTTCATAAGCGTCAGATGTTAGCGATAGACATGATGTTTGCAAACACTCCAGCGGCTGTAACGCTCGCTCCTGCTCCGTATCCCTGAATGAGCATAGGATATTCTTTGTAGCGTTCTGTCGTGAGCAGAACTATGTTGTTGCTTCCCTCAAGGTTGTAGAACGGATGATTGCGGTCCACAGCTTTCAGGCTGACGCTGGTTTTTCCGTGATCCATTGTTGCCACAAACCGCCAGTGCTTACCATCCGCCTCAAGTTTCTTGCGACGCTCCTCAAATTCAGCGTCGAGCATCGGAAGTTTCTCCCAAAAATTCTCTACAGAGCCGCTGAAATAGGATGACGGGATGAACAGGTTTTTCTCCACATCGTCCTGTTCAACCTTATATCCAGCCTCACGGGCAAGAATCACGAGCTTTCTTATGACGTCTGTGCCACTCAGGTCGATGCGCGGATCGGGCTCGCTGTAGCCTTGTTCCTTTGCACGACGCACTGTCTCAGAGAACGGAACGTCGGCCGATATCTCGTTGAATATGAAGTTTAGCGTGCCGCTAAGCACCGCCTCTATCTTCAATATCTTGTCGCCTGAGTTTATAAGGTCGTTTATCGTACCGATGATAGGCAGTCCTGCGCCTACGTTTGTCTCGAAAAGAAATTTCACGCCACGTTCCAGAGCCGTACGTTTAAGTTTCAGATAGCTCTGATAGTCAGACGATGCCGCAATCTTGTTTGCCGCAACTACAGACACGTTGTGCTCGAGCAGCAGCTGGTAGAACGACGCAACCTCTTTGCTTGCCGTGCAATCTACGAACACGCTGTTGAATATGTTCATTCCGATTACTTCCTTCAGCAGTTGCGAGTTGTTGCTGTCATTTGACTTGTTAAGCTGCTCGCGGTAATTCTCAAGTTCTATTCCGTCGCGGTTGAATATCGCCTTTTTAGAGCTTGCTATGCCCACCACATTCAGTTTCAGTCCGCGGTCAACCTTCAGTTTCTCGTATTGGTCTCTTATCTGTTCTATAAGTTTACCTCCTACGGTGCCCACACCGCAGATGAAGAGGTTAAGTACTTTATATTCAGAAAGGAAGAAAGAGTCGTGTATCACGTTGAGTGCCTTGCGCAGGAAACGCCCGTCAACGACGAACGAAATGTTTGTCTCAGATGCTCCCTGTGCGCAGGCTATCACGCTGATACCGCTTCGTCCGAGCGTGCCGAACAGCTTTCCGGCTATACCAGGCGTGTGTTTCATGTTCTCACCCACGACGGCTATGGTGGCAAGTCCGCTTTCTGCGTGCATTGGGAACATTGCTCCGGTCTCAATCTCTTTGGCAAATTCCTTGTCAAGAACGCTCACTGCCGACCGTGCATCCTCGTCGCGCACACCTATGGAGGTGGAGTTCTCTGATGAGGCCTGCGACACCATGAACACGCTTATGCCGTTGTTGGCAAGTGCGGTGAATATTCGTCTGTTCACACCGATGACGCCCACCATTGACAATCCGGTCACGGTGATCAGCGTGGTTCCGCTGATGCTCGATATTCCTTTGATGGGTTTGCTGTCGTTGGCAATCTTGTTTTTTATGATGGTACCCTTGTTCGAAGGGTTGAATGTGTTTTTAACTTTTATGGGAATGTTCCTTACGCATACGGGATATATTGTCGGCGGATATATCACCTTTGCTCCGAAGTTGCAGAGCTCCATGGCTTCTATGTAGCTGAGCTCGTTTATTGTGTATGCAGTCTTTATCACACGTGGGTCGGCAGTCATGAATCCGTCCACGTCGGTCCATATCTCCAGAATCGACGCGTCGAGCGCCGCAGCTATTATCGCTGCCGTGTAGTCGCTTCCGCCACGGCCGAGGTTGGTCGTCTCGCCCGACGATTTGTCGCGGCTGATGAATCCCGGTACGAGCGATATGCGTGGAAGATCGTGAAACGCCTTGCGCACAAGCCGTGCCGTCATCTCGCTGTCCAGCGTGTGCTTGCCGTTCTTCCGCTCGGTCATGATGAAGTCTCTGGCGTCAAACCATTTGGCTTTGCTTATCAGTGTAGCCACGATATTGGAGCTGAGACGCTCGCCATAGCTCACTATTGCATCAAGAGTCTTCTCGCTCAGGTCGTGAATGAGGAACACTCCGTAGTAGATGCTGCGCAGCTGTTCGAACATTCCGTCCACGATGTTGAATAAGTTTTCGCGTTTTTTTGTGTCGGTGATGATCGTGTCTATCATCTTGTGGTGGCGGCTGACCATTGCCTCAAACTCGTTCCGCCAGCCCTCGTCGCCTTGCAGGGCGAGGTGTGCCGTAGCAATAAGTTTGTCTGTTATTCCGCCGAGAGCGCTCACAACAACGATTATTGGTTGGCTTTCGGCCTCTTTCTCTACGATGTGTTTGAGGCTGAGAATGCTTTTTACGGAACCGACAGATGTTCCGCCGAATTTTAATACTTTCATTTTCCTTTAATAGATTTTATGCCACTGAACAAAAGTGGGGCTTGTGAATAATTGAGTTTAGGATGAAAGACACACCTTACGCCACCCATGTCCTCTTTCTCGATACAAAGGAGATTCGGTCGATGAATCACTCGTCTGACATGACTTTTCCGAAATGTGATTATGTCACACAATGTGGGCAAAGTTAAAAATAATTATAAATATCACCAACGAAATTAGACAATAATTGATTATTTTTGCAGGAATAATGACACTGTTGATTTGAAACATAACATTTTCTGAACTTTATATGATACATGAATACCAAATACGTGTGCTGCCTTCGCAGGCTGCATCCGAGCAGACGATAAAGGACTATATAGCCCACGACCGCGGCATAGACATACGGACCATAAATGGTGTGCGTGTGCTGCGCCGCAGCATAGACGCACGCCAGCGCACGGTCTTCGTGAACCTGTCGGTGCGTGTATATGTGAACGAGATGCCGCAGGACGATGCTTACCGCCATACCGACTATCACGACGTGTCCGAAGGCCGTCAGGTTATAGTGGTGGGCGAGGGACCCGGCGGACTGTTCGCCTCGCTCAGGCTGATAGAACTGGGATTACGCCCGGTGGTGTTGGAGCGTGGCAAGAACGTGCGTGAGCGCAAACTGGACCTGTCGCTTATCACCAAGACCCAGAAGGTGGACGAGGAGAGCAACTACTGTTTCGGTGAAGGTGGGGCAGGAGCCTACTCTGACGGTAAGCTGTATACACGCTCGAAGAAGCGCGGCAACACGGAGAAGATACTCAACGTGTTCTGCCAGCACGGCGCTTCTACGTCGATACTTGCCGATGCCCATCCGCACATAGGCACCGACAAGCTGCCGAGGGTGATAGAAAACATGCGCAACACGATTCTTGAGTGTGGTGGCGAAGTGCACTTCCGCACCAAGATGACGGGACTCATAGTCAGCGACGACACGGTTACCGGAGTTGAGGCCGTCGATCTGGAGACGGGCCGCGAACTCACGTTCCACGGGCCTGTGATTCTTGCCACGGGCCATTCTGCACGCGATGTCTATCGCTATCTTGACAAGTCAGGCATAGAGATTGAACCGAAAGGTCTCGCCGTCGGCGTGCGTCTGGAGCATCCGGCGGTGCTGATAGATCGCATACAATATCACAACAAGAACGGTCGCGGCAAGTTTCTTCCGGCTGCCGAATACAGTTTCGTCACACAGGTTGATGGTCGTGGCGTCTATTCGTTCTGCATGTGTCCCGGCGGATTCGTCATACCTGCCGCCACAGGTCCGCAACAGATAGTTGTTAATGGTATGAGTCCGAGCAACCGCGGAACACAGTGGTCGAACAGCGGAATGGTTGTGGAGACACGTCCTGAAGATGTTGAAGGCGAAGGCGCGTTGAAGATGATGCACTTTCAGGAAGAATTGGAACGCGTATGCTGGCAGCAGGGCAACATGCGGCAGACTGCTCCGGCGCAGCGCATGGCCGACTTTGTGAATGGACGTCTGTCGTACGATCTGCCGAAAAGCAGCTATGCTCCAGGTCTTATATCCTCGCCGTTGCATTTCTGGCTGCCTGCACATGTTGGCAAACGGTTGCAGGAAGGTTTCAAGAAGTTCGGTCGCATGAGCCATGGATTCCTTACCAATGAAGCTGTACTCATAGCCGTAGAGACGCGTACGTCGTCGCCTGTACGGATTCTCCGTGCTGCCGACACTCTGCAACACATCAGACTGAAAGGTCTCTTCCCCTGCGGTGAGGGTGCGGGATATGCCGGCGGCATTGTCTCTGCCGGTGTTGACGGTGAGCGATGCGCCGACATGTGTGCCGAGTATCTTGACAGCACCGTAGCAGAATAAACTCTTTTTATTGGCTATCGCGCGGATACGGTTTTCCGCAAAAGATATGTGTATATGATTGTATGACACGGTATATGGACGCTTTGGCCTGCTGCCGTGTCATACTTTTTTGTCTTAGGTGGATTGCTGATAGCACTAAAATCCAGAAAATGTCCGTATCGACAGTGTTTTGTTTTTATTTCCTGATTACCCTTTCTGTTATTGTCTTGTCGCCATACTTTATCTTGATAATATATATTCCCCAGTATAAGTTGTTTAGATCCGTAGTTTTTTGCGGGAAAACTTCTATTTAACGTGAATTCGTCGAACTCACGTTATATTAGCTGAAAATCCGCAAATAGCAATTATAAGAATCTCCAATTTTGAAAATTATTTTTTCTCAATTATATTTTTAAAATTCTCAAATGGAGTATGTTTAAAAGCATATAGGGAGCCTTTGGGTATGTATAATGTAGCTTTATTGTATATACTTTCATCAAACATATCTGTTGCAAACTTTGTATTTTCATTAGGGATACTATTCATATATATAGTTTCAATATTTACACATTTATTAAATGCGAATTTGTTTATTGTTTGAACTCCAGAACCAATAATAAGCTCTTTAATGCCTGTACAATTAAAAAAAGCACTGCCATCTATAAATTTAACGTTGTCAGGTATATTGAACTTCGTAATAGAAATACAACCACTAAAAGAATGATATCCAATAGATTCTAATGTTTCAGGTAGGATTATTTCTTTAAGAGAAGAACAATCTATAAAAGAACAATACCCTATAGACTTTAATGATTTAGGCAGTATACATTCTTCTAATTGCGTGCAACTGTCAAATGCATGGAAGCCTATATCAGTTACAGAACTTGGTAAAATAATATATTTAATGTTTAAATCATAAAACATCCAATCATCTATTACATTATCTTTTTTTATAGTATTATCTCCACTATAAACACCTTCAGGAACCAATTTAACATCTAATAAATCTAAGTAAATTAGAGAATTCATATTTCGTATATCTTCAATATCATAGGCATTTAATTCTCCACTTATTTTTAATTTCTTAATAGATTGTAGAGAGTCTTTCCCACCGAGTGCATCTCTAAGCATTCCAGCCTTGTTTGAAGTAACTTCATATAATTTAATAGGGTTAACCTTTATCTTTATAGTGGCTGTAATATTATTATTGCTTTCAGCTATTATTTCACAATTGCCAGGTGTGATTGCTTTTATTTTTCCTGCTTCAACTCTAGCAATAGATACATCTGTTGAATGCCATATTAATTCTTTATTTGTTGCATTAGAAGGTATAATTTCATAATTTGGCGTATAAAAATCTCCTTCTTCCAATTCTACATAATCAGTTGTAAGTAATATTTGTTCTACTGCAACTGAAGAAACATCAATAGAAAGTTTGTCATATAACAGATTAGAATTGCTTTGAGCAGTTAATGTTATTTCTGCTTTACCTTCTTTTTTGCCTTGTATTTTACCATTTAAACTTACCGATAATATATCCGTTGCAGAAGATTCCCAATGGATAATATAGTTTTCTGGTGTTTCTGAATTTATAAGATATTTCAATTGGTGTTCTTCGCCAATTTTTATTTGAGTTATACCATTTGTAATCGATATGCTATCTGTTAAAAGATCTTCTTTATTAGAACAATTCGTCAGAGTTGATGCTATTAGTGTAATAAAAAAATATTTGATAAATGTTATGTGTAATTTAATTGTTTTCATTCTTTTAAATTTTATACCGATATAACGTTAATATTTTATTTTCTTGATTCATTACAATTGAAATGTAAAAATTAAAGTGCTGAGTAATAATACATTACACTATACTTAAAACTTAGTATCGCAAAATAAAATCAAACAAATCCTCATTAAATGTTACAAAAATACAAATAAAATCAGGCCCCAATACATTTTTTGCTTAATATTTTTTAATTGTTTAATGTGAGCTCGAAATAAAATTAGAAAATAGACGGTTGTCCGTCATTGACAAAACTTACGTCAATGGTCTGCTTCTTTTCAAAAAAAGCAATATGATACTATAGCAGATAATGAATTGGCAATGAAATTGCTGAATGAACGGTGTCTGGAATGTTCTTCAGCTCGTCATTGACTGTTTCAATCAATGCTCTTTTTCTGAGCAATATCTTGTCTGCAATACTCATGAGTGAATTCTTCATGTTACTTTTAACTTTAGTGACAAGCTGAACATCATTAAGAAAGAGATTTTTCAATAAAGCTTGTCCAATATACTCTTTATCTACACATAATTTTCCCTTAATGTTTTCTATGAACTTACCCAGTTTCAATGGTTCACGATCATCTACATTTATAGGAGTAAATATGAAATTAAGGATTTTTCCCGGGCTTTACCTCTCGCCTGATATCAGTATTTTTGAAGAAAAATCGCGGGGCGAACTTACAGATTTTCTTGATTTTATTTTGACAAAATAAATTTGGAAAATAGATGTGGATGAATGTTAAATCGTGTATGATAAATGATGTTTAGGACAATATCCTGTTTTGATATACCCCATAACGTAGTCCGGAAAGGTTCGTTCCGCTTTCTGATAAAGCCCATTTCGTGGTGCGTTTAAGCCCATTTCAGGGTGCGATATGGTGCTTTTCAGTCTCTGAAATGGGCCATTTCGGCATACGAAATGGCCTATATTGCAATGCAGGGAAATACCCTTCAAACATAAATTGCTGGTATTCAGTATATTATATTATCGTCTCATAATCCGCATATTTGCGTCCGAATAAGAGCCTGTCTGCAAATATGCGCTTATTTTTCGGGGTAGAGTAGGAAACTATGATGGAAAAATCAAAATCCGGTTACAATCTGAAAGTTGCACACATCGTCATCATTTCGGCGGAAGAAAACAGTGTTTACACAGGCTTGAGACCGAGGTCTATATATTGAAGTCAGTACCCGCTGAATTTCTACCGAGCAATATCGCGATCCGTGATAGGCTGTGTCGGTGGGTGAGACGACTTCGCTCATGTGATGGAAAAGCCTTTTTCATAAGATAATATGGTGCTTATGATGTGTCATTTTGAACAATCGCCGTTGATAACCAGTGGTTTAAATGAATCATTCAAAGTCAAGTATGTTCACTGAAAAATATTTATAGGTGGCAAATGGTAATCTTGATTTAAAGTTTACAAATTTCATGTTGTATATTCATACACTGGGTTTTGCATAAATATACGCCATTGCTTTTTTATATACATTATTTTGTTCAACTGCCTGAAATTTATTAATTTTGCGTCGAATTTGAGTATACTTAAAAATCATTATAATGAATATTTCTTACAAATGGCTTAAAGAATATGTCGATTTCGACCTTACGCCGCAGCAGACAGCAGATGCTCTGACATCATGCGGACTCGAAGTCGATGCTCTGGAAGAAGTACAAACCATAAAAGGCGGACTTAAAGGACTGTATGTAGGCAAGGTGCTTACATGCGAGATGCATCCTAATTCCGACCATCTTCACGTGACAACTGTAGATCTGGGACGTGAAGAACCGCAGCAGATAGTATGTGGCGCACCTAACGTGGCAGCCGGTCAGAAGGTGATCGTGGCCGATCTGGGCTGCGTGCTCTACGACGGTGACAAGGAGTTCACCATCAAGAAGTCGAAACTTCGCGGCGTGGAGAGCAACGGTATGATATGCGCCGAGGACGAGATAGGCATCGGTACGAGTCACGCCGGAATAATCGTGTTGCCGGATGACGCTCCGGTAGGTCAGCCCGCCGCAGAATATTATCATCTGGAAAGCGACTGGATTATTGAGATAGACATTACGGCCAACCGTTCAGACGCGCTCAGTCACTGGGGCGTGGCACGCGACCTGTATGCTTGGCTCGTGCAGAACGGTTATAAGACATCACTCCATCGTCCCGATTGCAGCAAATACTCTGTTGATGACAACGCGCTGCCAATAGACGTGGAGATAGAGAACACGGACGCGTGCAAGCGCTACGCATGCGTGAGCATCACCGGATGTGATGTGAAGGAAAGTCCTGAGTGGCTTCAGAACAAACTGAGAGTCATTGGTCTGCGACCGATTAACAACATCGTGGACATAACCAATTATATAATGATGGCCTACGGTCAGCCGATGCACTGCTTCGATGCCGACATGGTGAAGGGCCACAAGATAGTTGTGCGTACACAGCCGGAGGGTACCAAGTTCATTACTCTCGACGGCGAGGAACACACACTTGGCGAGCACGACCTGAGCATCTGCAATGCCGAGGAGCCGATGTGTATAGCCGGAATATTCGGTGGCAAGGGTAGCGGAACATACGACACAACGCGTAACGTGGTGCTCGAGAGTGCATATTTCCATCCGACGTGGATCAGAAAGAGCGCACGCCGCCACGGTCTGAGCACCGACTCAAGTTACCGCTTTGAGCGTGGCATCGATCCAAATGGCGTGATCTATGCCCTGAAACAGGCTGCCATACTCTGTCGCGAACTGGCCGGAGGAAAGGTGAGCATGGAGATAAAGGATGTATATCCGGAACCTATCGCAGACGCCAAGGTGACACTCGAATATGACTATGTGGACAATCTCATAGGTAAGAAAATAGGCCACGACACGATAAAGAGCATTGTTACGAGCCTTGACATGAAGATTGATGCTGAGACAGACGACGCACTCGAGCTGACTGTTCCTGCATATAGGGTTGACGTCCAGCGTCCATGCGATGTCGTTGAAGACATATTGAGAATATACGGATACAACAATGTTGAGATTCCTACGCAGTTGAAGAGCTCGCTTACCACTATGGGTGAGGACGACCATATACATCATCTGCAGAATCTCGTGAGCGAACAGCTCGTGGGATGTGGATTCAACGAGATAATGAACAACTCGTTGTCAAAGGTTGCATATTATAAGGATCTGAACAGCTATCCGGAGGAAAACACTGTGAAGCTGATGAATCCTCTGAGCAGTGACCTCAGCGTGATGCGTCAGACTCTGCTTTTCGGCGGACTCGAAAGCATCTGCCGCAACATCAACCACAAGCATCCTAACCTGCGCTTCTTCGAGTTCGGCAACTGCTATCATTTCCATCCGGAAAAGAAAGATGCCGAGAATCCGATAAAGGCATACTCTGAAGAGATGCACATGGCATTGTGGCTGACCGGTAAGCGTGTGGAAGGCTCTTGGGCACATGCCGACGAGAAATCGTCGTTCTATGAGCTGAAGGCTTATGTGCTTAACATCTTTACACGTGTGGGACTGCAGCCGCAGATGTACACAATGGAAAACGGCGACAACAATATATACTCTAAATCGTTGCGCATAAAGGCCCGCAACGGCAAGGTGCTGGCAGAGATGGGAGTAGTGAGCGGAAAGATTCTGAAACAGACTGGCATAAACAACGAGGTGTTCTATGCAGAGATAATGTGGAGCAACCTGATGAAGGCTGTGCGCAAGAACACTGTGCTCTATCACGACATAAGCCGTTATCCGGCAGTAAGCCGTGACCTCGCGCTCCTCGTTGACAAGAGTGTCGAGTTCGCTGCCATTGAGTCGATAGCCGTACAGACTGAGAAGAAACTGCTGAAGAGCGTAGAACTCTTCGACGTGTATGAAGGAAAGAACCTGCCGGAAGGCAAGAAGAGCTATGCAGTGAACTTCATATTGCAGGACGAAAACAAGACACTGAACGACAAGCAGATAGACAACGTGATGAACAAACTCATCAACAATCTGAAGTCAAAGCTCGGTGCCGAACTTAGATAATAAACAATAACAAAAATAAACAACAAAACGTTACTCATCGCGGTACAGTGTCTATTGAGATCATGGCCCTCCGATGATAATTTAAAAAACATTACTCTATATTATGGGAAGAGCATTTGAATATCGTAAAGCTACAAAACTGAAACGCTGGGGACACATGGCCAAGACCTTTACCCGACTGGGCAAACAGATTGCCATCGCCGTGAAGGCCGGTGGTCCGGAACCTGAAAACAACCCGTCACTGCGTTCGATCATCGCAACATGTAAGCGTGAGAACATGCCGAAGGACAACATCGAGCGTGCCATCAAGAACGCGCTTGGCAAGGACCAGAGCGACTATAAGGAGGTTACTTATGAGGGATATGGCCCTCACGGAATAGCAATCTTCGTAGATACGCTTACCGACAACACCACACGTACCGTAGGCGACGTGCGCTCGGTGTTCAACAAGTTCAACGGAACACTTGGTACTACCGGTTCGCTGTCTTATCTCTTCGACCACAAGTGTGTGTTCACATTCAAGAAGAAGGAAGGTCTGGACATGGACGAACTTATTCTTGAGCTCATCGACCTCAACGTAGAGGACGAATATGATGAGGATGAGGAAGAGGGAACAATAACAATCTATGGCGACCCGAAGAGTTATGCGATGATTCACAAATTCCTTGAGGAAAAGGGATTTGAGGATATCGGCGGTGAGTTCACATACATCCCGAACGACCTGAAGGACGTTGACGCTGACGCACGTGCGACCATCGACAAGATGGTGGAGCGTCTTGAGGATTTTGACGATGTCCAGAATGTTTATACAAACATGAAACCTCTGGAAGTAGAAGAGTAAAAAGAAAAAGCAAAAAACTATATGAGGGGGCCGGCATGACGTGTTCGGCTCCTTTGTTTTTTATGTTATTATTATGACACATTACACATACAAGACACACGGCACCTGCAGTCAGCTGATAGACATGGACGTGGATGACAACGGTGTTATAACCGACCTGCATTTCACCGGTGGCTGCAACGGAAATCTTAAAGGCATCTGTGCCCTTGTCAAAGGACGCAAGGCGTCTGAGGTGAAGGCACAGTTGAAAGGCATAACATGTGGCAGTAAGCAGACAAGTTGTCCCGACCAGCTCGCACGGGCTATCGAGGAAATGGGTCTGTAAGCATCGCTGCACGTTAAAAGCCAGGTATGACGGTATCATCGTCATACCTGGCTTTTGCTTTATTGTAGGTTTATTTATTGTAGTCTTCGGGTGTATATTTCACGCTGAATAGCACTTTGCCGGGCTGTTTAGCAGAATACAATATATAGGCAAAGTTGAATTTTGCCTCTTTGTATATCTTTATCTGAGTGTTGCCTATGATGCTTTCGAGCAGGCCGTTCTTTATGTTGTTCTTGTTTTGGCTTATTATGTCCTTGTTGTCCATGACATCCGTTACCGAGCAATAGTAGGTATAGGTCCTCGACTGCATGTCGAACGTTACGCTGTCTGTGCGTGTGTAGTTGACAACCGGCGTAGGGCAGAAACGTTCCGTGTATTCGCGTGCTTCGCGTGATGCGCGCTCTTCAATGCTCTCATGGCATGAGGCGAGTGCCGCAATTATGATAACTGATAATATACTCTTTCTCATTAGCATTAATATTTTGTGCAAAGATAGTCTAAATTCCAGAATTTTGCACTATCTTTGCATAAGATAATATATTGTGCCCGGGAAAGTGGAAACAATTATTCTTCCTGTCTGTCTGCACAGTTTCACATAACGAAGATGGATGAGAACCGGTCAAATATCTGTTGTATTTTGGCCGGCACATTGTTTTTAATTGTCATATAAACCAAGGAATATTGATGAAGAATATAAGAAACTTCTGTATTATTGCTCATATAGATCACGGAAAGTCAACATTGGCAGACCGTTTGCTCGAACGTACGAACACGATAAAGATAACCGAGGGTCAGATGTTGGATGACATGGATCTGGAGAGAGAGCGTGGTATAACCATAAAGAGTCATGCCATCCAGATGGAGTATGAGTATGAAGGCGAGAAATATATTCTTAATCTTATAGACACTCCGGGACACGTGGATTTCTCTTATGAGGTCTCACGAAGCATTGCTGCGTGTGAAGGTGCGCTGCTGGTGGTGGATGCCACACAGGGTGTGCAGGCACAGACAATATCAAACTTGTATATGGCGATAGACCATGACCTGGAGATCATTCCCGTGATCAACAAGATTGATATGCCGAGCGCGATGCCGGATGAGGTGGAAGATGAGATCATTGATCTTATCGGTTGCGACCGCACTGACATAATACGTGCTTCCGGTAAGACGGGAGAGGGAGTAGATGATATTCTTAAGGCGGTTGTGACTCGTGTCCCTCATCCTACGGGTGATCCTGACGCACCGTTGCAGGCTCTTATCTTCGACTCGGTGTTCAATTCGTTCAGAGGTATTATCGCATACTTCAAGATAGAGAATGGAAGTATAAGGAAGGGCGATAAGGTGAAGTTCTTCAATACCGGAATGGAGTATGATGCCGACGAAGTGGGTGTACTTAAGATGGACATGGTGCCTCGCGATATGCTTACTACCGGTGAGGTGGGTTACATTATAAGCGGTATTAAGGATGCGACGGAGGTGAAGGTTGGTGATACGATAACCCATGTCAGCAGACCATGTACCAAAGCCATATCCGGATTCCAGGAAGTGAAGCCTATGGTTTTCGCAGGTGTTTATCCGATAGATCCTGTGGATTATGAGAATCTCAGGTCATCGTTGGAGAAGCTACAGCTCAACGACGCGTCTCTGACATTCTCGCCGGAGTCGTCGGTGGCATTGGGATTCGGTTTCAGATGTGGATTCCTCGGACTGCTCCATATGGAGATTGTGCAGGAGAGACTCGACCGCGAGTTCAATATGGATGTCATAACTACGGTGCCGAACGTGTCGTATATGGTGTATGACAAGCACGGTAATGTAAAGGAAGTGCACAATCCGTCGGGGTTGCCTGACCCTACATTGATTGATCATATAGAAGAACCATACATAAAGGCGAGCATAATCACCACTGCAAATTATATCGGACCGATTATGACTTTGTGTCTCGATAAGCGTGGAGAGCTCGTAAAGCAGGAGTTTGTCAGCGGAAACAGAGTGGAACTTTATTTCATGCTGCCTCTGGCTGAGATTGTGATAGACTTCTATGACAAGCTCAAGTCGATAAGCAAGGGCTATGCCTCGTTCGACTATCACCTTGACGGATTCCGTCCGTCAAAGCTGGCAAAGCTTGACATTCTGCTCAATGGTGAGCCTGTCGATGCCTTGTCGGCTCTCGCACATCAGGATAATGCAGTAGTGTTAGGACGAAGGATGTGTGAGAAACTTAAGGATCTCATACCGCGCCAGCAGTTTGATATTGCCATACAGGCTGCGATAGGATCGAAGATTGTGGCACGCGAGACAATCAAATGCGTGCGTAAGGATGTTACTGCGAAATGCTATGGAGGTGACGTGAGCCGTAAGCGCAAGTTGCTGGAGAAGCAGAAACGCGGTAAGAAACGTATGAAGCAGATAGGTAATGTGGAAGTACCTCAAAAGGCATTTCTTGCAGTACTTAAATTAGACTGAAGCATAACGTATAACATATAACAAGAAAATAGAGTCAGAAATGAAAGAACCTGTCAGTTCAAAGCGGGATGTCGCACGTGAGTTGGCGCGTAAATATAGCACGATGACTCACGATGAGCTTGATCTTCTTGAAAGTATTTTGATACCTATGATGTTTCGTAAAGGCGAGACAATACTTAAAAGTGGAGATGTATGCCGTAATATTTATTATATTGATAAAGGCCTTATCAGGCAGTATTATTACAAATATGATAAAGAGGTTACGGAACACTTGGGAGAGGATCACACAATTTTCATGTGTATAGAAAGTCTTTTTAAGGAAGAACCTTCGAAAATAGAGGTTGAGGCTCTTGAGGCAACGGTATTGTTTGCTTTGCCAAAGGTTGACTTGGAGCGCGTGGCTTTGCACAATGTGAACATACAGCTGCTGTATAGAAAGATACTTGAGGAGAGTCTGATAATATCGCAGGTACACGCAGATCTTGTTCGTTTCGAAACTGCGCAGAACAGATATAAACGCATGTGTAAGCTTATGCCACAAGTAGTTCTGCGTGCACCGCTGGTATATATCGCAAGCTATTTGCAGATGACTCCGGAAACACTCTCAAGAGTAAGGGCCCTGCCGGGCTGATGCTCGTTAGATCTTTATTCGGTATAAAGATATCGTTTGATGCTCTTTTTAGGCGTTTTCTGAAATTCCTCAGGATGGAGTCTGATTGAACTTAGTCTGCAATAAGCCGGCAATATCTCGTTAAGACTTTGCCTGTTTTGTTCCATCACCTGTGCAAGATCATCATCCGTAAGTCCCATGGCGTGTGCTTCGTCATAGTCGGGATATACGAGTCCGATAAGTGTCTCTCCTTTTTGTATGACAAGGCTTTCGTTTACCATTGTCATGGAATTGAGCTTGTCTTCTATTTCTTCAGGGAAAATGTTCTGTCCATTTGCACCGAGCAGCATATTCTTTGAGCGTCCTTTGATGAATACATTGCCCTGTGCATCCATAGTTCCGAGGTCTCCCGTATGATACCATCCGTCTTTATCGATGGTTTCTTTTGTCGCTTCCTCGTTCTTATAATATCCGAGCATGACATTCATACCTTTGGCAAGAATCTCTCCTGGAATATTTTCTGGATCTGGACTGTCTATCTTCACCTCCATATGTACGACAGCTCTACCGCATGAACCGGGCACGAATGTCTTGTAATCAGAGTAACATATTATGGGTGCACACTCTGTTGAACCGTATCCTACGGTATAAGGGAAGTTGATTTTTTTCAAGAATGATTCCACCTCCTGATTGAAAGCAGCGCCTCCGATTATTATCTCATAGAAGTTACCGCCAAATGCATTTGTAACCTGCTCGCATATTTTCTGGTTCACTTTTTTGCTTACGTATGGCATATTGAGCAGGATGCGCATACGGTTGTTCTGTATTTTGGGGAATACCTTTTTGCGGATTATCTTTTCGATAATGAGAGGCACAGAGATGATGACGGCCGGTTTTATGTCTGTGAATGCCTGTGCTATTATTGCCGGGCTTGGTACACGGGTGAGATAATAGATGTGGCAGCCGTGCAGGAATTCGAATATGAATTCAAAAGCCATGCCATACATGTGTGCCATTGGCAATATGCTTATGACATTGTCGCCCTTTTTCAGGTTTTTGCCGAGCACCTGTTCTGCAAAGTCATAGTTGCTCCACATTGCGCGATATGGAATCATCACACCTTTTGAGAAACCTGTTGTGCCACTGGTATAGTTTATGATGGCCAACTCGTTAGGACTTTGTTCTTTATAATAATGTACGTGTTCTTTTCGGAAATATTTAGGATATTTCTTTCCGAACATTTCGTTCAGATGTTCACGGGCATATGTCAGTTTGTCTGTTCTTGAGACAATAAGCGAGTAATCGGGAATGAATATTACTCCTTCAAGCCCCGGCATTTTTGTCGCATCAATGACTGTGGCGACGACATCACCCACAAACAACAGCTTTGCCTCACTATGGTTTACGATGTTGTGTATCTGTTCGGCTGTGAATTCATGTAGTATAGGAACAGCAATCGCTCCGTATGTGAGTGTAGCGAGAAAGGCTACTGCCCAATGGGCGCTGTTTCTTCCGCATAAGGCAATCTTGTCTCCTTTTTTCACTCCGCTGTTCTCAAACATGATGTGCAGCTTCTCTATCTTTCTTGCCACATCGTGTGTCTGAAGTGTTGAGCCCTTATAGTCTGTCAGAGCGTCAAGATTCCAGTTGTCAATGATGTTTTGTTCTATAAGTTGGTTGAAGCAGGGTGTTTCCATATAGTGTATTTTTTATGTTTAGAACAAGTGCGACTTGTTTGTTATTCAATGTGATTTCAATATATGGTTATAACATTATGATATAGCCTTTATACTTAACTGTCAAGCCAATGTCGGATATCATCCGTTGTGAAATGGTGTTTCCGAATCTGTGAAATGGACCGTTTTAGATTTCAATATGATCCATTTGAGGGCTCGGAACGGGGCCTTTCAGAGTATGATATGTACTCTTTCAGAACGCACTTTGAGCTTTATCCGACATTGGGTGATATGGAACTCACGTGTTATTTATTGTCAGCTTATCTTGTAAAGATAGCGTTTGATGCTCTTTTTAGGCGTTTTCTGGAATTCTTCATTATGAATTCTTATTTCCGATATTTTGCAGAACGGAGGGAGAAGAGTGTTCAGCTCCTGTCTGTTTTGTTCCATGATGTTTTTCAGATCGTCATCGTTGAATCCCATCATCTGAGCTTCTTCCATGTCCGGATGCACCAGTCCTACAAGCTGATTGCCGTGCTGTACTATAAGACTTTCGTTCACCATTGTCATGGAATTGAGCTTGTCTTCTATTTCTTCCGGATACACGTTCTGGCCGTTAGCACCGAGCAGCATATTTTTTATTCTACCTTTTATATATATATGCCCGTCGTTGCTCAGAGTGGCAAGGTCGCCTGTGTGGAACCATCCGTCTTCATCGATAACCTCTCGTGTGGCTTCCTCGTTTTTATAATATCCCAACATCAGATTAAGACCTTTTACCATCAGCTCGCCCGGGATGTTTTCCGGATCAGTGCTGTTTATCTTCATTTCCATGTGGTTTACTATCTTGCCACATGAGAACAATTCATACTCGGTGTAATCTGAAAAAGCTATGAGCGGCGCAGTCTCTGTTGTACCGTATGCTATGGTCAGAGGGAAGTCGATACTTTTAAGGAATGTCTCTATGCTCTGGTTCAGAGGAGCACCTCCTACTACCATCTCGTAAGCCTTACCTCCGAATACATCGAGTACCTGCTCGCGTATTTTCTGCTTCACCTTCTTGCTTATTACAGGCATGTTGAGAAGCAGACGCATGCGGTTGGTCTGCACTACAGGCAGTATTTTCTTGCGTATTATTTTCTCAGCGACAAGTGGTACACTTACTATTATCGCCGGTTTTATTTGCGCGAATGTCTCTGCAATAAGCGTAGGTGACGGCAGTCGTGTGAGGAAGAACAGGTGGCAACCATTCAGGAAACCGAAGAAGAATTCCACAGCCAGTCCGTACATGTGTGCCATCGGGAGTGTACATACAATGTTGCTTCCTGGTTTTACCTTATCTTTAAGTTTATAAAGAATATGGTCGAGGTTTCCCCAGATGGCCCGATAGGGCAGCATGACACCTTTAGAGAATCCTGTCGTACCGCTGGTATAATTTATCATTGCCAGTTCGTCCGGACTTTGCTCTTTATAATAATGCAAGTGTTCTTTACGGAAATACTTGGGATATCTCTTTCCGAACATCTCGTTGAGATGCTCTCTGGCGTATGACAGCTTTTCCGTTCTTGAGATAACGAGCGAATAGTCAGGGATATATATAATGCCTTCAAGATTCGGCATTTGTTCCGGATCTATTGTCGTAGCCACAATGTCGCCTACAAAAAGAAGCTTGGCGTCACTGTGATTTACGATATTATAAATCTGCTCCGGTGTAAACTCGTGCTGTATAGGCACAGCCACCGCACCATATGTCAGTGTGGCAAGCAATGCTACGCCCCAGTTGCTGCTGTTGCGTCCGCACATGGCTATCTTGTCTCCGCGTTGTACTCCGCTGTTTTCGAACATGATGTGCAGCTTTTCTATCTTTCTTGCCACATCATGATATTGCAGTGTTGCGCCTTTGTAGTCAGTCAGGGCATCTCTGTCCCAGTTGCTGATAATACTTTGTTCGATATATGAATTGAAACTTGGTATCGGTTCCATTGCACAAATTTCGTTTTTATGTGCAAAGATAATACCTTATAGGCACATTCCCAAAAGTTTTGTATAGTTTTTATATCAGCGAGTTGGTAATTATTCGTAACGCATGGATTTGGCCGGATGAATGTGTGATATGAGATAACTTGGTGCGATAAGTACAAAGATACATATCAGCATGGTCATTGCGTTGAGCAGAACAATTATAATGGGATTGAGTTCAGCCGGCACTGTGCTGACATAATATGTGGCAGGATCGAGCTTTGCGAATCCAGTGAATTTCTGAAGCAGAATGATTCCTATGCCGAGAATATTGCCTATTATCAGTCCTTTGCCTATGATGAATGCCGCAAACCACAGGAATGTATGTCTTACCATTTTGTTGCGCGCTCCGAGAGCTTTGAGCACACCTATCATGGATGTGCGCTCAAGAATGATGATGAGCAGGCCGGAAATCATTGTCACACCGGCCACTGCTGTCATGATGGCAAGTATTATCCAGACATTCAGGTCGAGCAGTTCGAGCCAGGAGAATATCTGTCGGTTGAGTTCCTTTATGTTCTTTGATGTGTATGTATGGCCGTAGCTGTCGGTAGTGCGGTTCACGTTTTTCACAATCGCATCCTCCGTGATGTCCATCTTGTTGAAGTCATTCACCGAAATTTCGGCGCCTGTAGCCTGGTTGTCTTCCCATCCGTTGAGTTTCACGGCTGTATATAAGTCTGTGAAACAGATGGTGTTGTCATATTGCGACAGATTGGTCTGATATATTCCGGATATGGTGAATCGTCTCATTCTGACGCCATCCTGATTTATGAAGTATGCGAATATCTTCTCGCCGCATTTCAGTCCGAGCTTGTCCGACATGGCCTTTGATATGAGTATCCGGTTCTGACTCTTCTCGTCGGAGAAGTGCGGTATGCTGCCCTCAATCATGTTCTGATGGATGAACGTGGAGTCGAATTCCGGACCGACACCTTTGAACGCCACTCCAAGAAAATCGTTGTCGGTCTTCAGTATGCCCTGGGTCATGGCATAGCGTTGCACGTGTTTCACGCCGGGCTGTTTCTTCAGGACATTCATAACAGAGTCATCCATCTGGATGGGTTGCGTCTCAGAGGTCTGCAATGTCATGAAGTCGGCCACCTGTATGTGACTTCCGAATCCTACAATTTTGTCTCGTATGGTATGTTTGAATCCGAACACAACGCTTACGCTCACAATCATTACGGCAAGTCCTATTGCCACACCTGCTGTGGCAATGCGTATTGCCGGCCGTGAAACCTTGCGTTTGTCGTTCTCCTGTGCGGAGTATATGCGTCGTGATATGAAAAGTGGCAGATTCATTTATTTGTCGTCAGTATGTCCGGGATAAGCTTCGAGCGCCTTTCTTAGTACAATAAGCGCACGTTCCAAGTCTTCTTTTTTTAGTACATAAGCTATTCTCACCTCGTTCTTTCCTGCTCCCGGTGTTGTATAGAAACCTGAGGCGGGAGCCAGCATAACGGTAGCGCCCTCATACGAGAATTCTTCGAGACACCAACGGCAGAACTTTTCGGAATCGTCAACCGGCAGCTTTGCCACGGTGTAGAACGCGCCCATAGGTATCGGTGAATAAACGCCGGGTATGCGGTTAAGACCGTCGATGAGGCATTTGCGGCGCTCCACGTATTCGTCGTAAACGTCGCGGTAATACTCCTCTGGCGCGTCAAGCGATGCCTCGGCTACTATCTGTCCGATAAGAGGAGGTGACAGGCGGGCCTGACACAGCTTCATTACAGCTGCCCTGACATCCGGGTTCTTTGTTATGAGCGCACCTATTCTGATGCCGCACTCACTGTATCTTTTCGACACGGAGTCGATGAGTATCACGTTCTGTTCAATGCCTTCAAGATGGCACGCGCTGATATACGGCGAGCCGGTGTATATATACTCGCGGTAAACCTCGTCGGAGAAAAGGTAAAGATCGTATTTTTTCACCAGGTCGCGTATCTGGTTCATCTCCCTGCGGGTGTAGAGATAGCCCGTCGGGTTGTTCGGGTTGCATATCATTATGGCACGTGTGTGCTCGTTGATAAGCTCCTCGAATTTCTCCACTTTCGGCAGCGAGAATCCCTCCTCAATGGTTGTCGCGATGGTGCGTATCTTCGCTCCGGCCGATATTGCGAACGCCATGTAGTTGGCGTATGCCGGCTCTGGAATTATTATCTCGTCGCCCGGATTGAGGCACGACATGAATGCGAACAGTACAGCTTCCGATCCGCCCGACGTTATTATAATGTCATCAGCATCGACGTTGATGTTGTATTTCTTATAATATTTTGTAAGTTTCTCTCTGTACGATTGTATGCCCTGCGACGGAGAATACTCCAACACAGTGCGGTCGATATGTTTCAGCGCGTCCAGTCCCACCTGCGGTGTGGGCAGGTCAGGCTGTCCTATATTCAGATGATAGACCTTTATGCCGCGTTTCTTCGCGTTGTTGGCAAGCGGTGCGAGCTTCCTGATCGGCGATTCGGGCATTTCAAGTCCGCGGGTTGATATTTCTGGCATTGTACAGTTGTAAAAATTTATTTTCCGGCAAAGTTAATAAATAAATTTATATTAGGCCAAGTCACGTGACATTTTTACGATTTTATTGGCGTATGTCCTTATTTCGCATTTTTCGTTATGTGTTTTTCGGAATAAATTGCTACTTTTGCCGCCGGAAGAAAAGAATCACATCAACATTTAAAGTGAATATATGAGATCGAGAACAACTAATTGGTTTGAGACAACCGTACGCTACGACCGTCAGTCTGAAGACGGCGGACAGAAGAAAGTGAGCGAGACCTACGTGGTCGATGCTCTGAGTTTTGGAGAGGCTGAGGAAACCATAACAAAGGAAATGGAACCCTATATAAGCGGTGAATTCGAGGTGAAGAACATCTCGCCGGCATCTTACGGTGAGGTGGTTTTCAGCGACAGTGAAGCCGATGACCGCTGGTACAAGGCAAAACTTACATTCATTACGCTTGACGAGAAGACCGATAAGGAGAAGCGCACGAGCGTGAACTATCTTGTGCAGGCATCCGATTTCAACGGAGCTGTGAAGAACATCGAGGAGATGATGAGCTCGTCGGCCATGGACTATATGATAGCCAATATCTCTGAAACGAAGATAATGGACGTCTATGAGCACAACGCTCCGCTGAAAAAGGAAGAGCCCGACGACAAACCTGAATATGAAGCCCAGGAGGTGACTGCGTGATGAACATCGACGTGGCAAGCAATCTGCGCAAAGTGAAGGATGCTCTGCCTGAGGGTGTGCGCCTGGTGGCCATAAGTAAGTTTCATCCTTCTGAATACATCATGGCGGCCTATGATGCCGGACAGCGTGTGTTCGGCGAGAGCCGCGAGCAGGAACTGGCCGTGAAGGCAAAGGAGTTGCCGAAGGACATCGACTGGCATTTCATAGGCCACCTGCAGACAAACAAGGTGAAGTATATCGCGCCCTACATAGCCATGATAGAGGCTGTGGACTCACTGAAACTGCTGAAGGAGATCAACCGTCAGGCCGCAGCGAACGGACGTGTCATAAAAGTGTTGCTCGAGCTTCACATCGCAGAGGAGGAGACCAAATACGGACTGTCGCTCGACGATTGCCGCAGTCTGCTCGAAGCCGGAGAATGGCGCACACTCGACCATGTGTGCATCTGCGGTCTTATGATGATGGCCTCAAACGTGGATGACGAACAGCAGATACGCTCGGAGTTCAATCTCGCGGCTTCGTTCTTCGATGAGGTGAAGCAGAAGTATTTTGCCGACGACGACAGATTCTGCGAACGCAGTTGGGGTATGAGTCACGACTATCATATAGCAGTGCAGTGCCGTTCGACAATGGTCAGAGTGGGGACTGCTATTTTCGGCGAAAGACAATATTGAGCCTTACGGCAATACCCGTTAATAATGGCGCATACGTGCTGTAATCTTAATGCACGTATGCGCCATTTTTCTGTCAGGAACTTGCCTTTCATCGGTAGGTCGTATCTTATCTGTCAGCTTGTTGGTCTTTATTTTTTAATTGCGTCATACACATTCTTTTATTCTGTAGTCCGTATTCCCGCTTTAACGGAAATACGGATGAAATTATGTCTGATAAGAAATCATCGTCTTAAATCCAGAATAAGCGTTGTCTTGTTCAGATGAAACGATAGAAAGTGGACAGCTGCCAAATCAATCTTCTTTCTGATTGGTGTTGTTTCCTTATGATGAAACGAAACAATTGAGCCCGGTTTCAAATTGTAACCGTATTTTGATTTTTCCCTATTAGTTTTCGATTCTACCCCGAAAAATAAGCGCGTATTTTCGGACAGACTCTTCCTCGGACGCAAATACGCGAAATATGAGAGGCTTTTATAATGTATTGAATATCAATAATTTGCGTTTAGGCGATATTTTATCACTTTGCAATATGCACCATTTCGGCTTGCGAAATAGCCCATTTCAGGGTGCAATATGGTGCATTTCAGCCCCTGAAATGGGCTTTATCATACCACGAAACGGGCATTATCGGAAAGAAAAATGGATTGTTCAGGACTATGATATAGGGTATATGAAAAGATGATATAGCCCGAAACAGACATTATAATGTCGTATTTAACATTCATTTACACCTCTTTCCCGAATTTGTTTTGTCAAAATAATATCAGGAAAAATTGTAAGTTGCCTCCGTGAGTTTCCTTGGAAAAAGCTGATACCATGCGTTAAAATCGGTATGGGAAGAGTTTGTCGGGTTAGCCGGAAGCATGTGCCACGCTTGCAGTGATGATTTATCGTTTATGGCAGCGCGGATTTGTTGTTACGCAATGTCCGTGCTGTCACGGTAAATATGGCATAGCTTTGTCAGTAAGTTTGTCCCTGACGGATGTCTCTTTCGTTTCCGACTGCTGTTTTAGAGTATGGTTTATAAATCATCAGCATCAAAATTCTTTATTTCTCCAGCCGCCTGTTCATTTATTATTGTGTGCAGATGAGTATTTCCCTATACATTATTATATAATAAAAAACAGTGGCACGAAAGACATCGTACCACTGTTCCGTTTCTGTTGTTTCTTATTCTTATTTCATTATTACTTTCTTTCCTCCGACAATGTATATGCCTTTGCCTGCTGCGGATGCGTCGTTTCCGACGTATGCGCCGTTGATTGTGTAAACGCGCTTGTCGCTTTCTGTCGGGGTGACTGACGGTAGGCCGATGCCCGTGCTTGTGTTGTGTACGTAGTTGAATGTCACGGTTCCGGTGGCCGTATCCTCAGTGATGTTTCTTAGTGCTTTGTTCACTTCAGGACCGTTGGTGTACCATGTGAAGTTTGGCAGTCCCTTATCGTCGGTCAGTGAAGTTACGTTGTTCTCGCCGGGGAACGGATCGCCCTTGTGGCTGTTCTGATATTCGGCCGTTGTGTATTCGCTGTTGTATGACGAAATGAGTATTCCGTCGGCCGGTATGAGCGCGAAGCCTGGACGTCCCGGAGTTTCGTTTGGATGGTCGTTGAAGGCAACGGTGCTCTTTGGCCACTTCACATGGTAGGCGATGAGACCGTGACCGATGGCATATCTGTTCCAGTCTTTTTTCTGGATGTTCTCAAGTACGATGTATTCTGATTTGTCGGCGTCGTTCACCATTTTATATGATTGTCCTCCGTCGCTTACAGGTGTGGCTGTAATGGAGGCGTTGTTTTCGAGCGGTGTGATGGTGTGCCAGCCGAGGGTCTCGCGTTCCCATGCAGTGTAGGCAGTAGGGCAGTAGCCGTAGTATGTATATTCGCCTCCGTCCATTATGCTCCAGTATTCCATCGACTGGTTGTCTATCTGTGCTTCGGCAGAATAAGGATAAAGGTCGGGAAGTCCTATGCAGTGTGAGAACTCGTGGCAGAAGAGTCCGATGCCGTTTATTTTCGGAGTGGCGAACATGCCGTCCGTGACATCAGGGTTGGCGTTCAGCTCGTTGTTCACACCGTAGCGTTGCACGCTGACACCGTTGTATGTGCCGAAGTTTCCTATTCCTGATTTTGGCCATATAGTGCTCGGGTCGGCACCGTTGCTTTCGCCATATCCTGCGTATATGACGTAAACGAGGTCGGCAATGCCGTCGGCGTCAGAGTCATATTTGGGTGTTGAGAAATCGATCTGTGCGGATGCCAGGGTGCAGGCCTCCTTTATCATTTCGTCGCAGTTGACATCCTTTACCGAACCGCTGTTTTTTCCATAATATGACATGTCTTTCGACAGTGTTACAGGACCTACTATGTCGAATGTCGGTTGATAAGCCCCGAAGCTCATGTCGGTGAAATATTTTTTCACGCTTCCGTGATTCAGACTCTCGCCGTAGCCCATTTCTGTCTGTTCGTCGCCGTTGAGATACTGGTCGAATACGGTTTTCGGATCGCTCACGGTGAACTTGGTGTCCTGGAATTCTACGAGTATGACGATGGCGGTCGGTTTGCCTGTGCTTGGAAAATAAGGAGGATTGCTCGTCGGAGCTATCGGCTCACGCCTTTGTGCCATTCTGTTGTTGTCTGCTTCTTCCGAGAAAAACGCTTTCAGATTCTGCTTTTTTACGAGCGACAGTTCGTTTATCGATCTTTCTGTTTTTTCGTGCGCAAGTTGTGAGGTAGGAGTGATGTTGCCTTTAGCATCTATATCGGCAATGTAGAAATTGTTGCCGGAGCGTGCAAGTATCACATTGTCCGTGGTTGTGTACCAGCTGAAGTGTTCGTCTCCGTGGAGTCTTACGGTTATTGTCGTGCCGTCACTCTGTCTTACGGAGAATGGTGTCGTGTTGGCTTTTGCCGCCCATGACGTGGCTGTTAAGGCCGCGAACATGACGGTAAGTAAAATGTTTTTCATCCTATTTTGTATTTTGTTTGTTTTTATCGTCCGTCTTATTGTGACCGAACCAGTATTGTCCTTTGTTTCTGGTTCTCGATCCGAAGGCTATGGCTTTCGTAGGGCAATGGTGGTAGCATGCGAAACATGTAAGGCATTTGCCGTTGTGCAGCCATTCGGGTTCCATTCCAACGCCACCTTTTATGTCGTGAACAGGGCAGACCTTTGCGCATCTGCCACATTTTATGCATTTATCGTTGTCAACCTTGAAAGGCGTGTCTTTTACAGTGTATTTCAGGAACATGTGACCGATGAACCTGCTGTTTATGCGTGGCCACCGTCCTATCACAAGTTCTTGTATTCCGGACTGTCTGGATTTTATCAGTCTGATATATTCTGTAAGTTTGTTGCCTGCATCGTCTATTTTCTGTTTCTCCTTTTCAGGAGTATCAACATCCATGAACGGCATGCCGACATACGACTCGGGCATGATGAGTGTGAACGAACTGTTCAGAGTTATGCCGGCCTTTGCAAGGTCGCTCCTGAATATGTCGATTGTCTCGCCTATGGTGTCGCCTGCGGTGCATACGGCGTAACAATAATTGTTGTTATAGCCTGAAATATGCAGCTTTTTAATGAATTCTCTTACGATTATTGGTGGTCTCCATCCGTGTACCGGAAAGCAGTAACCTATGCTTTCACCTTCTTTGAGGGTGAATTCATGCTTGTCGATAATATCTGGTATGTAAAACAAATCGTCTCCGGTGGCTTCTGCTATCTGTTTCGCAGCCCATCGGGTGTTGCCTGTTGCTGAAAAATAGAATATCATGCGGTTACTGGTTGGTTTGTATGTTGATACAAGATGTTATGCGTAAAGAAAAATCCCCAAATACGTGTGACTGGTAAATGGGGATTTAAGGGTATTGTGGTTGTTTCTTGATGATTTTATTTTTTCTCAACCATATCGCCTACAATATACAGGCGCGTCATTTCATTGACGCCGTTGGTGCGTACGGTTATTGTTTTTTTGAAATGGCCTGGAAAAGTGTTCTTTCCGTTATATGTCACTTTTATCTGTCCCTTTTCTCCCGGTTTGATAGGGGTCTTTGTGTATGATGGCACCGTGCAACCACAACTTGCGATGGCCTGATTGATGATCAGTGGCATGTTGCCGGAGTTGGTGAATGTGAAAACACATTTCTGTACAGGTTCATCTTCAGAAAACTTACCAAAATCGTATGTTGTGTTTTCAAATTTGATTTCAGCGTATTTCTTCTGTGCCATTGCAAAGTTTACTGTCGCCAATAACAAAAACGACATTATGAGAAATTTTTTCATAATCAAGTGTTTTAATTCGCTGCAAATTTAATAAAAAGAAATGCGGGCATCTGATAGTGATATTATATTTTTACATTAATTAATATATCACTGCATATCTTAATCTGATAATCAGGCAATTGGCTCAAGTTCAATCGATATATAGAATATATATAGCATGTTTTTTTTACGTTTCAAAGAAATATTGTACTTTTGCAGAAAGTATAAAAACATTCGTAACATTATGTATAGAAGCAACACGTGTGGAGAGCTGAGGCTTTCTGATGCCGGCAAAACAGTGACGTTGGCCGGATGGGTTCAGCGCGTAAGAAAAATGGGAGGAATGATATTTGTCGATCTACGCGACAGATATGGCATAACTCAGCTTGTGTTCAATGAGGCTGACGACAGCGAGCTTTGCGGTCGTGCAGGAAAACTGGGACGCGAATATTGTGTTCAGGCCACAGGACTTGTAAGCGAAAGGCAGAGTAAAAATGCAAATCTTCCTACCGGAGATATCGAGATTATAGTAAAGAACCTGAATGTACTTTCAGAAAGTCTCACACCTCCATTCACCATAGAAGACAATACTGACGGTGGCGACGATATAAGAATGAAATACCGTTATCTGGATCTCAGACGTCCGTCTGTGCGCAAGAATCTTGAATTGCGCCACCGTATGACAATCCTTATCAGAAACTTCCTCGATTCAAAGGATTTCATTGAGGTAGAGACTCCGATACTAATCGGTAGTACACCTGAGGGAGCACGCGACTTCGTCGTGCCGTCACGAATGAATCCCGGACAGTTCTATGCTTTGCCACAGAGTCCTCAGACTTTGAAGCAATTGCTTATGATAAGTGGATTTGACCGTTATTTCCAGATAGCTAAATGTTTCCGTGATGAGGACTTGCGTGCTGACCGTCAGCCGGAGTTCACACAGATAGACTGTGAAATGTCGTTTGTGGATCAGGAAGATGTCATCGAATTGTTCGAAGACATGGCAAGACATCTGTTTAAGGAGATACGTGGAGTGGAACTGCCTGCTAAGCTTCAGCAGATGACCTGGCACGAGGCTATGCGTCGTTTCGGAAGCGACAAACCGGATCTTCGTTTCGGTATGGAATTCGTCGAACTGATGGATGTACTGAAAGGAAGCGGTTCGTTCCAGGTATTCAACGATGCTGAATACATCGGAGGTATATGTGTGCCTGGATGTGCAGGATATACTAGAAAGCAGCTCGACCAGCTCACTGATTTTGTCAAGAAGCCTCAGATCGGTGCGAAGGGACTTGTTTATGTCAAATTCAATGAAGACGGCACAATAAAGAGCAGCATCGATAAGTTCTACAGCCCAGAGGTAATGCAGAAACTTAAGGAAAAGGTGGGCGCGAAAGACGGAGACCTGTTGCTTATCTTGAGTGGCGATAAACCCAACAAGACACGTGTACAGTTGTGTGCCCTGCGTCTGGAAATGGGCGATCGTCTCGGACTGCGTGATAAGAACAAGTTCGAATGCTTATGGATAATTGATTTCCCGCTCTTTGAATGGAGTGACGAGGAACAACGTCTGATGGCAACTCACCATCCGTTTACAATGCCTAACCCTGACGATATTCCTCTTCTTGAGGATCATCCGGAGCGTGTGAGAGCTAAGGCTTATGATTTTGTATGCAATGGAATAGAAGTTGGTGGCGGAAGTATTCGTATTCATGATTGCAAGCTTCAGGAAAAGATGTTCAACATTCTAGGCTTTACTCATGAGAGAGCGATTGCACAGTTCGGCTTCTTAATCAATGCTTTCAAATACGGCGCACCACCTCATGCAGGACTTGCTTTTGGTCTTGACCGTTTCGTATCGATAATGGCAGGATTGGATTCGATTCGTGACTGCATCGCATTCCCGAAAAACAATAGCGGAAGGGATGTAATGTTGGATGCTCCGTCAGAATTAGACCCGAAACAACTCGAAGAACTCAAGATAAAAGTTGACTTAAGTCAAAAAAATAGTTGAAAGTTCCCGACAATACGTAAAAACGGCCTTTTCTTCGATAAATAAAAGAAGAATATTAAAAAATTAGTCGTACTTTTGCAGTAGAATTAAATCCATGATCAGTTATATATTTGACTTGGAGTTTTTATTTTTACGATAATATGACAGAAAAGAAAGCTGCAACGAAAAAAGTTGTTACAAGCAAAGCTGAAACGTCAAAGAAGACGGCGGCTAAAAAAAATGAGGTAGTTATTAATGCTGAGAGTGTTGGATTCCGCGCTGGTGATGTATATCAGGCTCTGGCTGCTGCAGAAAAACCAATGAGTGTAGCAGAAATTGCAAAGGCTGCGAAAATCAGTAAAGAAGAAGCTTATCTTGGTATTGGCTGGCTCTTTAAAGAAGGAAAAGTTAAGGATGAAGATTCTCTCATCGCATTGGCTTAAATTTTAAAACGATATCAAGGGAGAGCTGCAATAACGTTACAGCTCTCCCTTTTTTATTATTCATGGTTTTAGATAAGGAGATATTACGTGTGTTGTCTGAAGTTGGAGAAGATGGACTCTCCATAAAGAAGATAGCCATACATGTGCATAATGCTTGTAATTCTTTCTTTGACAGGATGTCGTATGATGAAGTGCATGCTTATGTTACCAGTTTCCTTATTCGTAATTCGAAAAATCCGCATTCATTAATAGAAAAGTTAGAACGACGCGGGTATTATCGGCTTAACCGTAATTCGTACATGACACAGCAATTAATGCTGCAATTCATGGATGAGGAAAACCGGGACAGAAAATGTTCAGAGGATTTTCATACAGACGAGGACCATTCTTTGTCATTGTTCTGAATATGGTCTGACAATAGTACTAGTTCTTATAATGGAACTTTTTATGCCGTAAATACAACAATTTTAATTTATTTTTTTGATATTTTTCTATAGATAGAAATATTTTATGTATTTTTGTTAAGGAATATACATAATATATACTATGGATAAAGTTAACAATCATCTGGTTATAATGGCAGGAGGTGTAGGAAGCCGTTTTTGGCCTATGAGCACTTCTGACAAACCCAAACAGTTTATAGATGTCCTTGGAACCGGACAATCATTGTTACAGCTTACTTATGACCGTTTCGACGGAGTATGTCCGCCGGAGAATGTATGGGTAGTAACGAATAAAAAATATTTCGATATAGTTCATGAACAACTGCCTAACGTGCCGGTCGAGAATATATTGTTGGAGCCATGCAGGCGAAATACAGCTCCGTGCATTGCTTATGTCAGCTGGCGCATAAAGTCAATAAACCCAAAGGCAAACGTTGTTGTGACCCCCAGTGATCATATCGTTACAAACAGAAAAGAGTTTAACCGTATAATAAATTCGTGTCTTGATTTCACAAGTGATACCGATGCGATTGTTACACTTGGTATTACACCGACATGCCCGGAGACAGGATACGGATATATACAGGCCGACTTGAGCTCATGTTCTTTGCGTAATAAAGAGATTTACAGGATTGATTCGTTCAAGGAAAAACCAGATCTCGATACAGCGAAGAAATATATTTCACAGAAGAATTATTTCTGGAATGCAGGCATATTTATTTGGAATGTCAGCACTATTGTCAATGCATATAGAGTTTATTGTCCTCAGATTGGTAAGGTTTTTGAAAATCTTCTGAAGGTGTATGGAACGCCGGCAGAGCGGGAAATGATAGATAAATATTATCCGGAATGTGATAATATATCTGTGGATTATGCCATTATGGAAAAAGTTGAGGACATATTTGTGTGCCCTTCAAACTTTGGATGGAGCGATCTTGGTTCATGGAGCGCACTGCTGATGCAGACACATCGCGACTTGTACGGCAATGGTCTGTTGGGTAATAATATACATTTGTATGACTCACACAATTGTATAATACATACTACTCAAGAGAAAAAGGTTGTCATTCAAGGACTTGATAATTTTGTGGTGGCAGAGAAAGATGATATGTTATTGATATGTAAATTGTCTGAAGAGCAGCGGATAAGACAATTTGCGGAGGAGTGAGCCGTTAGCTTTGTTTCGGTTTTGTCTGACATTACTATTTTGATGTGTTCTCGAAAGAGTACATGTCATGTTATGGTTAGGTCCATATTGAGGCATAAAAGAGTCCATCCCGGGTCTTGAAATGATTTATGTTGAGAGCTCACACGGGTTGTTTGGCAAGTCCAAAGAGCCCATTCCGTTGCAGTGGAAATAAAATGCCACCTTTTGAGATGCAAGTAAAGACAATAATTGTTTTTTGATTTTGTGTCGAACTCAAAATGTTTCATCATTACTGTCCCGTAAAAGTGGATAAATAGTTCTTTGAAATTATTGAAATATAGTCAATTACACGGTTTTTTGAAATGAAACGGACTTGATTTTGCAACTTTGCAGTCTAATACAAATGGCTGCTATGTTCCAAGACAAATACGTATTCTCTCAATTAACCGCTTTTCTGAACAGGACTCAGTTCAACAACTATGTTCGCAAGTATGATGGCAACAGATATGTGAAACATTTCACTTGCTGGAATCAGATGCTCGCGATGATGTTTGGACAACTGAGTAACCGTGAGAGCCTGCGAGACTTAATCGTTGCTTTCGAGGCGCATAGGGCCAAGCAATATCATCTTGGTTTAGGTCGTGAACCGATAGCCAAGACAACTCTTGCGACAGCGAACCAGAACCGTGATTACAGAATCTTCGAAGACTTTGCATTCTATATGATGAAGGAAGCCTGCGAGAAGCGGACGACCAACATCCTTGACATTTCCGGAAAGAAATATGCGTTTGATTCAACAACGATTCCGTTGTGTCTTGCAACATTCCCATGGGCAAAGTTCCGAAGCAAGAAAGGAGGGGTGAAAGCTCATATCTTATACGACATTGAAGCACAAGTTCCTGCCTTCTATACTGTAACTACTGCATCAAAGCATGATTCCACAGCAATGTCTTCAATCCATTATGAACCAAATGCTTATTATATATTCGACAGGGCTTATGACTCCTTTAAAGAACTCTATAGGATACATCTTACAGACTCTTTCTTTGTTGTCAGAGCCAAGACGAACTTAAAGTATAAGACAGTCAAATGGAAGCGAAGAATGCCAAAGAACATAATGACAGATGCGGAAGTGAAACTGACCGGATATCTCTCCGAGAAAAAATATCCTGAGTCATTCAGACTCGTCCGATATTACGACGAAGA
>ERZ827168.171-NODE-171-length-111360-cov-7.090337_pt1 | contig 111360 bp, 111 predicted proteins | sample MGYA00519868_ERZ827168 | MGnify/ENA primary metagenome ERZ827168 (study PRJEB31778, sample SAMEA3449271) | human gut metagenome | biome: human gut; feature: human-associated habitat; material: faeces | place: United Kingdom | collected 2010/2012 ... | reverse complement strand
GATGCACATTACCCGCGATAGGACGGAAAGACCCCGTAGAGCTTTACTGTAGTTTGGCATTGGATTTTGGTAACGGATGTACAGCATAGGTGGGAGGCGATGAAACCAGGACGCCAGTTCTGGCGGAGCCGACGTTGGGATACCACTCTTTTGTTACTGGGGTTCTAACGGATGGCCGTAAACCGGCATCCGAACAGTGCCAGATGGGCAGTTTGACTGGGGCGGTCGCCTCCGAAAGAGTAACGGAGGCGTTCAAAGGTTCCCTCAGAATGGTTGGAAACCATTCGAAGAGTGCAAAGGCAGAAGGGAGCCTGACTGCGAGACGGACACGTCGAGCAGGGAGGAAACTCGGACTTAGTGATCCGGCGGTATGAGAGTGGAATTGCCGTCGCTCAACGGATAAAAGCTACCTCGGGGATAACAGGCTGATCTCCCCCAAGAGTTCACATCGACGGGGAGGTTTGGCACCTCGATGTCGGCTCGTCGCATCCTGGGGCTGGAGCAGGTCCCAAGGGTTTGGCTGTTCGCCAATTAAAGCGGCACGCGAGCTGGGTTCAGAACGTCGTGAGACAGTTCGGTCCCTATCCATCGTGGGCGCAGGAGATTTGAAGGGTGCTGTCCCTAGTACGAGAGGACCAGGATGGACGCACCAAGGGTGTATCAGTTGTCGTGCCAACGGCACAGCTGGGTAGCCATGTGCGGAGCGGATAAACGCTGAAGGCATCTAAGCGTGAAACCGACCCTAAGATAAGATCTCCCACTCGCAAGAGGTAAGACCCCTGGAAGACTACCAGGTTGATAGGTCGGAGGTGGAAGCGCAGCAATGTGCGCAGCTGACCGATACTAATAGGTCGAGGGCTTGTTCAACACAAGACTCTGATTCAGGATTCCGAAGCGGATTACGGTATGCAGTTTTCAAGGTGTTTACACACCCCACTCTTCCGGTGGTTAAGCTGTGAGGTCCCACCTGTTCCCATTCCGAACACAGAAGTTAAGCTCACATACACCGACAATACTTGGCTGGCAACGGCCCGGGAAGATAGGCAGCCGCCGGATCCCTTTTAGAAGCGCTTCACTTGAAGCGCTTTTTTCGTTGTAGCCGCAGCATACAGACCAGCTCTCACCTCAGGCCGCGCTTTGCGCATGCCGGCTTGCGGGGGATAAAATGAAAATTAGTGACCAGAAAATCCTTCATTCGCAGAGAGGAGTGCCAGATGAGGCGTATTACCAGAATTGTGATCACAGGCGGACCCTGTGCAGGAAAGACCGCAGCCATGGATTATTTGCGGCATAGATACATGGAACAGGGCTTTCGCGTTTTATGTATCCGGGAAGCGGCCACAGACCTTATGAGCGGCGGTGTTACTCCGTGGAACTGCTCCACCAGTGTTTTCTATCAGCAGTGCCAAATGGAATTACAGGCCGCACGGGAGCGCATTTTTCTGCAAGCGGCGGAGAGCATGGATGCGGAACGGATTCTTATTCTTTCCGACCGGGGTCTTCTGGACAATCGTGCTTATATTGCAGAAGACGAATACGACTTTATTTTGCAAAAAAAAGGTTGGACGTTGGAGCATTTACTGGCAGGATATGATGCCGTATTCTTTATGGAATCGGCAGCGGTAGCACTTCCACATCTTTATACAGTTACCGGCAATTCCATTCGAACGGAAGCACCGGCGGAAGCGGCAGCACTGAACGAAAAAAGTTTTCAAGCCTGGCAAGTGCATCCATACGTACAGGTCATTCCCTGTAGAGAAAACTTTGCAGAGAAGCTGTCCCTGCTTGGCGCAGCGGTGGATATGGTTTTAGAAGGCCGCATCCAGTCCAGCGGTCGAAGCCGTCGATTATGTTGACTTTTTTGCGGTAAAGGCGTATTATGTTTGTTAATGAACACGAATATATTTAATGATAAAATTAACAAGAAGACAGAGTTGTATCCCTTTCTGTCTTGGCTGAAGAAACCATGGCGCACTATTTGCATGATGATCATGGATGGTGTGCTTTTGTGTTTGGCCGCCTTTCTGGCCCTTGTGGTTCGGTTTGAGTTTTCTTTAACAGAGCCTGTAGCACAGGGATTCTTTTACCCCATTTTGTTTCGGATGCCTTTTTTCGTAGCAGGGGCTTTGGTTATTTTTACCGCTTTCCATATGTATTCCGGCATGTGGGAATTTGCCGGAACGGAAGAGTTTATCCGGCTCTTTGAAGCCTGCGGTCTTTCAGCGCTGCTGCTGTTGGCTATACTGGTGTTTTCCCAGTGTCCGTTTCCCAGAAGCTTTCCCGTGTTTACGCTGGCTTTTGAGCTGATATTTGTCACTCTTTCTCGATATGCGGCCTATCTTTCTCATAAGAGGCGGCAGCGGGGAGGCGTACGAACCATGCTCATCGGTGGTGGCGAAGCGGGAGCCATGATCATTCAGGAGTGCCAGAGAAGCCGATTCTCTCAAAATAATATTGTCTGCGTTATTGACGATGACCCGGCCAAACGTGGGCAGTATTTGCGTGGCGTGCGTATTATCGGCGGCAGGGACAAGATTTTGCAGGCGGCGAAGCAGTTTGATATCAACGAAATCCTTTTCTGCATTCCAACAGCCAGCAGTCAGGAAAAGAAGCATTTGCTGACCATCTGTCAGGAGACAGGGTGCCGGCTGCGCACTCTACCGGCTCTGTATCAGATCGCCAACGGCGAAGTCATTATGCAAACGATCCGTAATGTAGAGATCGAAGATTTGCTGGGCCGTGAGCCGGTGCAGGTGGATCTGGAACGCATTGGCGCCTTCCTCAACGGCAAAACAGTTTTGGTCACGGGCGGCGGAGGGTCTATCGGCAGCGAACTGTGCCGGCAGATCGCGCACCATGCGGTAAAACGGCTTATAATTTTTGACATTTATGAGAACAACGCTTATGGTATTCAGCAGGAATTGCGGCGAAGCTGTCCGGAACTTCCGCTGGAAACATTGATCGGCTCTGTTCGGGATAAGGAGCGGGTGCGGCAGATTTTTGAACGCTATCGGCCTCAGATCGTTTTTCATGCAGCGGCGCACAAGCATGTGCCCCTAATGGAAGATTCACCTAATGAAGCGGTCAAGAACAACATTTTCGGCACTTATAACGTAGCCTGTATGGCGGGTGAGTATGGCGTGGAAACGTTTGTGCTTATTTCTTCGGATAAGGCAGTGAACCCCACAAACGTTATGGGAGCCAGTAAGCGGATGTGCGAGATGATCGTGCAGTCTCTCAACGGCCGCTACGATACTAAATATGTAGCTGTGCGTTTTGGCAATGTACTGGGGAGCAACGGCAGTATCATCCCGTTGTTTCGGCAGCAGATTGCGCAGGGTGGTCCGGTAACGGTGACGGACAAGCGGGTCATTCGTTACTTTATGACCATTCCAGAGGCGGTTTCCCTGGTCATGCTGGCCGGATCCGATGCCAGGGGCGGCGAGATATTTATTCTGGACATGGGAGAACCGGTGAAAATAGATGATCTGGCCAGAAACATGATCCGCCTAAGCGGCTTGGAGCCAGGCGTGGATATTGAGATCGTGTATACGGGTCTGCGCCCCGGAGAAAAGCTTTATGAGGAGCTGCTTATCAAGGAGGAAGGGCTGCGCAGCACGGATAACAAGCTCATCTTCATCGGAAAGCCTCTGAACATTTGCCCGGAAGATCTGCAAAAACAGCTGGAGGTGCTTTGGAAAGCCTGTATGCACAACAGCCCGGATATTAAAACCTTGCTGGAGCAGGCTGTGCCCACCTATCATATAACGGACAATCGTCCGGCATAGGGGAGTGGGGTATAGACTTCCTCTCTGTATTTCCTGACTTTAACAAGCGAAAAAACAAATAATGGTATGCATAAATATTATCCGGACTGGGATTCTTTCCGGATATTTTTTCATTTTAAGAGAAAAAAGCAAATAAATATGTTTGCATGCTGCAACTTTTGTGCTATTATATACGAAACCGCTTGAAAAAAGGGATCGAAGACGGGGGTATCGTTCTCCTGCATTTGAACCCGAGAAAAGGTCTGTATCCCGCCGGGACAGCGTATGCTGAAACAGGAAGGATCGGGCACGGAGGAAAAGGAGAGAGGCAAATGGAAAACAAACTGGAAAAGAAATACAACCTGTGGACGGCCATAGCCATGGTGGTGGGCATTGTTATCGGCAGCGGGATTTTTTATAAGGCGGAAGCCATCCTGCAAAAGACCCAGGGCAACATGCCCCTGGGTGTACTGGCCTGGGTCATCGGGGCAGCGGTCATGATCGTATGTGCGCTGGCTTTTTCCACCATGGCCGGCCGGTATGAAAAGGTCAATGGTCTGGTAGATTATGCCGAGGCTACCTGCGGAAAGGTATATGCATATTTTGTGGCTCACTTTGCCACCTGCATTTATTATCCGGCCATGACCAGCGTGCTGGCCTGGGTTTCTGCCCGGTATACGGTGGCTCTGTACGGACTGGCCTTAAATTCGGCGGAGTGCATGGTGCTGGGGGCATTTTACCTTGTGGCTATTTACGGGTTGAATGCGCTGGCGCCCAAGCTGGCAGGAAAGTTTCAGATAGCTACTACGGTTGTCAAGCTGATCCCGCTGGCACTAATGGCGGTTGTGGGGGGCGTTGTAGGGCTTGCCAACGGGCAGCTGGCCGCCAATATGACTCATGATGCCGTTGTGAGCAGTGCAGGGAGTTCCAGCCCGCTTTTTGCCGCCGTTGTAGCCACGGCATTTGCCTATGAAGGGTGGATCATTGCCACCACCATCAATGCCGAGCTTAAAGATGCCAAGAAGAATCTGCCCATTGCACTGGTAATGGGCTGCGGACTGATCGCGGTGGTCTATATCCTGTATTATATCGGTCTTTCCGGCGGCGCTTCCAATGCGGAGCTTCTGGTGGATCCAACAAAGCCCTTTGTGAATATCTTTGGGCCGGTATGCGGAAAGATCGTGGAAGTACTCATTGTATTCTCCTGCCTGGGCACCTTGAACGGGCTTATGTTCGCTTCCGTGCGCAGTTCCTATGCCATTGCCGTACGGAAAGAGGGCTTCCGCCCCAAGACGTTGGAAAGCGTAGACAAAGAGACCAATGTGCCGGCCAACTCTGCTGTGGTAGGGTTGCTGCTATGTACGGCCTGGTATGTATATTTCTACGGCGCTAACCTGACGGAAGGCTGGTTCGGTCCCTTCAATTTTGATTCTTCTGAACTGCCCATCATCAATATCTACGCTTTCTACATTCCCATGATGCTGCTGTTCATGAAGAAGGCCACGGATCTGAAAGCCGGAAAGCGGTTTGTGCTGCCTGCTCTGGCCATTTGCGGCAGTGTATTTATGGTGATCGCCGCCATTGTGGCCCACGGTATTTCCTCCTTCTACTACTTGATTGTCTTTGCGGTGATCATGGCCTTGGGTGCCATCCCTCTGCTCAGAAAGAAAAAATAAAGCACGCAAAAAGCTCCCCGTTTGGGGAGCTTTTTGACAAGATCGGAAAGATCAGAATACGTTTTCCAGAGTAAAGCAGTCCCGGCTTTCATCCTCATAATAATTATAGTCGGAAAAGTAAGGCGAATAGGTTTGCACACCAACAGAACGGGTCACGGGATCAAAGGTCAGGATCCGCAGATAACCAAGGCCTTTCTTTTTATCGTCCTGGAAGTTATACATCAGGGCATAGGCTGTGCGCCCATTCTCATAGACGATATCTTTCCGCGCAGAGCCATCATTGTGGCCGCAGAGGATCAGGCGGATGTTTTTGTACAACCGCACAAGATTTCGTTCCACTCTCCGGCCGTTGGAGGTAAGGCTTCCGTCATCGCTCAGAAAGTTATGCACCAGCAGGATACAAATGTGATCCGGATACTTTTCCAGCACCTCCTGAGCCCAGTCAAAATATTCCGTATCCGTTTGCCAGCCCAGCCCCAGCAGCAGGAAGTTTGTACCACCGGCTTCCAGCGTTTCATACCAGCAGACGCCATCCTTATACTGCTGCTCCGGCGCAGCCATATCGTTAAAGGCATAGGTAAGGTACACGGCGTAGTCCGCTTTATCTGCTCCCACATCATGGTTTCCGGCGATGCAGTAGAAGGGAATCTTCTCCTTCATCAGGCCGATGGCATGGGCGGCATTTTTCCAATGGCGCTCCATGTGCCGGTTATCTACAATATCGCCCGTTTGCAGAACGCACAGGGCATTGAGTTCCTGCCGATGGTTTACGGCATAGGCAGCCATGGTGTTGAATACCTTTGGGTATTTATAGGCATAGACCTGGGTATCCGAAAACCAGAGCATGGAAAACGGCGTGGGTGCCGCCGTAGGACTGGGGCTGGGGCTCTGGGTGGGCGGAGCGGTCAGGCGCGGATCTGCCGGGGGGACCGGCGTGCTTTCCGGAGCGGCCAGAGAAAACTGCACACGGGAATAATCCGGGGCAAAGGCACTGCGGATCCGTTCCTTTTTTTCCAGGGAAGCCTCCCGGCAGCCCTGGGACAGCAAAAGCAATGAGCCTCCCAGCAGAATGCCTGCTAGGAGAGTCCGGCGGGTACTAGAGAAAATGGAAATCGCCTCCCTTATGTTTGGTGAAGGGAAGATACCACACGAAAAACAGGGAATGGTGATTTCGCCATAAGCAGTCAGAATGAAAAACAACTAGACCAAAAGGGGAATGACCGTTGCGCCGGTCGGGAGAATATGCCATAATAAGATAAACCTTACCGGGAGGGAAAAATAACTTGGAAACAAAGCAAACGCAGGAGAAAAAAGGCTGGAGAAGTTTTACCAAAGTGGAAAAAAGCTGGATCTTTTATGATTGGGCCAATTCCATCTGGGCTACCAACATTGCCGCCGCCATCTGGCCCATTTACTTTGCTATGGTCATTCAGGGCCTGGCCAATGCACAGGCCATCGACACTACCTATGGGTATGTGGTTTCCATTGCCAATCTGGCCGTAGCCGTTATGGCGCCGTTCCTGGGGGCCATCGGGGATTTCAAGGGCATGAAGAAAAGACTTTGGAAGATATTCATGCTTTTGGGCGTGGCATTCACACTGCTTATGGCCTTGACGGATAACTGGGTGCTGATGATCATCGGCTTTATTTTCAGCCGCATCGGGTTTTCCGGTTCCTGCCTGTTTTATGACAGCTTCCTTACGGATGTGACTACCCGGGATCGGATGGATCGGGTCTCTGCCTGGGGATTTGCCATGGGGTATATAGGCGGCAGTACCATTCCCTTTGTACTTTCCATTGCCATTATGGCGATCATGGGGCTGGATAACCTGCTGGGGTATAAGATCGCCATTGCCATTGTGCCCGTGTGGTGGCTGGCCTTTTCCATTCCCTTCTGGAAGAATGTAGAGCAGAAGCACTATGTGGAAACGCCCCCTTCCCAGCTGGGCCGGGAGGTGTTTAAAAACGTAGGGCGCACGCTTAAAAACATCGTTACCAATAAAGCAGTGCTGTTCTTTGTGCTGGCCTACTTCTTCTACATCGACGGGGTGGACACCATCATCTCCATGGCGACCAAATACGGTTCTACCCTGGGTCTGGGGGCTATCGGCATGATCCTTGCCCTGCTGGTCACGCAACTGGTAGCCATGCCCTTTTCCATTTTCTTCGGCAGCTGGGGGAAGAAGTATGGAGCTTTGAAGCTTATCGGCGTGGCCGTAGGGGTATATGCCCTGATCACCGTGGTAGGCTTCTTTATGGGCTTCTTCATTGATTTTTACGATACCATGGGTATGACAAAAGAAAAAGCCATTGCCATTGGTCAGGTGCTTTTCTGGGTACTGGCTACTTTGGTGGGCACGGTGCAGGGAGGCATTCAGGCGCTGTCCCGTTCCTACTTCGGGCAGATCATCCCGCCGGAACGTTCTAACGAATATTTCGGGTTCCTGGATATCTTCGGTAAGTTTGCCGCTGTTATCGGACCAGCATTGTACGCGCTGGTTTATGGGATTACAGGGAAGGCCTGCTTTGGGATACTGAGCCTGATCGTGCTGTTTGTGCTGGGCGGTGTATTCTTGCTTCTGGGCCGTCCGTATTTCAAAGCAGCACAGCATGAAGAGATAGAAATGGACTGACGGAAGGGAGTAAACAAATGCCGAGCTTTGAGGATAAACTGAAGGAATATGCCCGTCTGCTTGTGGCAGTGGGCACCAATTTGCAAAAAGGACAGACTCTGCTGCTTACCAGTCAGGTGGAGCAGGCGCCCTTTGCCCGCCTGTGTGCGCAGGCCGCCTATGAACGGGGCGCCAGGGAAGTGGTGCTGCGCTGGAATGACGATGCCATGACTCGTATGAAGTATTTATATGCGCAGGAGGATGTATTTGACGAAACGCCTGCCTGGGTGGTGCATCAGTGCACAGATTATGCCCGGGAGGGTGCCGCTACTCTGAATCTGGTAGCCAGCAACCCGGAAAATCTTAAGGGCGTGGATCCGGACAGGATCCTGCGCAGCGCCAGGAGCCAGGGGCAGGCTTTGCGGGAATACAGGGAACTGTCTATGGCCAGCGCTTTCCCCTGGTGCATCGGCGCCCTTGCTTCCCCGGCCTGGGCCAAGGTCGTGTTTCCGGAACTGCCGGAAAAGGAGGCCGTAGAGGCTTTGTGGGAAAAGATTTTCCTGGCCGTGCGGGTAAAGGGAGATGGAACTGCGGTGGAAGCCTGGGAAGCACATGCCCAAAAGCTTCAGCTGCGGACAGAAAAGCTCAATGCCTACCGCTTTGACCGGCTGCACTACTATAACAGCCTGGGCACGGATTATACTGTGGGGCTGCTTAAAGGTCATATCTGGTGTGCCGGCGGAGAATATACGCCCAAAGGGCAGTTCTTTATGCCCAATATGCCTACGGAAGAGATCTTCACCGCTCCCGACGCCAACCGGGGAGAAGGGATCCTTTGTGCGGCGCTGCCTTTGTGTAAGGACGGCAATGTGATACGGGATATCCGCTTTGAAATTCATCAGGGCCGTATTACCAAAGCTACTGCTTCCACAGGAGAAGAAGTGCTGCAAAAGGCCATCGATGTGGATGAAGGCGCACGGCGCTTTGGCGAGGTAGCTCTTGTGCCATATGATTCCCCCATCAGCAACAGTAAAACGCTCTTTTACAATACGCTTTTTGATGAGAATGCTGCCTGCCACTTTGCCTTTGGAGAAGCATATCCCACTTGTGCGGAGGGTGCGGAGAACTGGGATGAAGAGACGTGCAGGAAAAATGGTCTTAACCGCTCCATGACCCATGTGGACTTCATGGTGGGTACGGCAGACCTGTCCATCGACGGTATTCAGGCGGATGGTACGGTGATCCCCGTATTCCGTAACGGAAACTTTACTTTTTAACAAGAGAAAAAGAAAGAGGCCCCGGCATAGCCGGGGCTTTTTGCATGGTGCATGGGATACGAATCATGGGCACATGGGGTCACATTCTTTGCCAAGATGCAACGAAAGTGTGAATGAATCAAGAATAATTGCGTCCCGATGTGCTCCCGATCCTTGTGCGTATTGAAATGCCGGGTCAGGTCGGATACAATATATACATCTGTACCAACGAAAGGGGCAGACATGGGGATGCCGCCCCGATGGGAGAAGGGATATATGGACGGAGGGAAAAGGCGAAAGAAGCTTCCGGCCCGGCGGATACGGGATATCGCCTGGGGAAGTTCGCTGATCGTGCTGGCGTTGGGGCTGCTTCTGTGCCTGCTGTACTGGGAATTGTGGCGGCAGCCCATACAGGTGGATCCGCGGTCGTATACGTCTCTGTACCGGCGGGAGGACGGGGCTGTGGCGGCCCGGGTGGATCTTTCCGCACTGCTGAATGCCTGCCATTTGCCGGATCCCCGGGAATCGGGATTGGAAGTCGGACGGTATCCGGATATACAGGCGCTGCTCTCTATGGAATTGCAGCTTGCCTACGGGCAGGATGGAAATATGGAACTTTCGCTCCGGGCGGATACGGATACGCTGCGCCGCTGGGGCATAGAACTGTCGCCACTGGAATTTACTATGGAAGCTCCCGCCTATGTGGCGCCCCGGGAGAAAAAGGGCTCCTTGGCGGTGGAACAGGAACCGGCGGAGGAAGAAAAGCCCCTGACGGAAGGATATCTTACATCTTTGCTGGATCCGTACGGCCGGGGATATAACCTGCGAACCGTGTGTGAAGAGGTGCAGGCGCGGCGGGATCAGGCGGCAAAGAGCCTGTTTAAGGATGAATATGAGACAGAAAAACTTCAGTTGAACTTTATCGTGTTTCCTGTTGGACAGCCTTACAGAAACTGTTATCGGGCTGTATATGCAATCCGGGAGAAAACGGATTCTTCGGCCAAAATGCAGAAGGTGCAGTATCTGACGGTGGAGGTGCTGGATCTTGCTTACAGCAGCAGGGAGGGAGTCACTTTTCGAAGGAGCAGCCTGCGTATGCCGGATACCCTGCGGGAAGCGGAGAGTCTCAGTGAGTATGAAGAGATGGGCTGCACCTGCTTCGATCTGTACGGGGGCGGCATGCGCAATGAAGAACGCAGCGCTTTTGATCAGAATGGGTTCGTGCGCTTTTTTGATACGGCCACCAGCTTTCAAATGGCCAATGGACTTTACTGGTCGCCCACTTATGATCTGCTGAAAGAAGACGATATCTGGCGGCTCACTGCCGTAAAGGGACATTCTCTGGCAAATCTGCTGCGTTATGCACGCAAAGAGATCTATGCAAGGCATTATGTGCGCTTCAGTGAAACTGCAGAAAAAGAATTTTTGAATCATTACACCGGTTATGGCTGGTATAAGGGACACTTTGACCGGGAAGATATCGCCCTCAGCGAAACGGAAAAAGCGAATCTGCGCCTGCTGCGGGAAATACAATCCCTTATAGAAAAGTAAACGGAGGAAAAAGATATGAAAACCGTACGCACTATTCTGGCCACACTGGCGGCCGTGCTTCTTTGCTACAGCCTTACGGCCTGGATCTCAGTCAGACAAGATGCAGCCTTTGTGCAAAGGACCATCTTTCAGGGATTTGACCAGACCTTTATTATTGCCCTTGTCATGGGCGGAGCCTTTCTGCTCATCGCCATTATACTTACCGTAGCCATTGCTTCTACGGGGGAAGAAGCAGAGGATCTTGCCGAAGAGGAAGAAGAGGAGCCGGTGGAGACGGAATCTCCTGCTCCCAGAAGCGGTTCTCGGGAGAAAAGGGCACCGGGCGGTTCTTTCCGCCGGGTGGTCCATACCCCGCAGAAGGACTTGGACGATTTGTTTGAAGAAGACGAAGAACAGGCGATGGTGTTTGCCAAACCCGCCGAAAAGCCGGAAGAACCGTCAAAGGAAGCAGGCGAAGAGGCACCTGCTGCAGAAGCTGCAAAAACACCTGTTGTTCCGGAAAACACTTCTGCCTCTGACGACGCGGCTTCCGCAAAAGTGCAGACCCCGCCACCGAGTCAGGAACAACCGGGGAAACCGGAAGTGGTTCGGCAAAATGGCGGAGAGACAGGCTATATGCATTGCATCTACTGTGGGCGGAAGGTCAGTGCCGATAGTCTTTTCTGCCCCGGCTGCGGCAAAAAGCTGTGAGGCACGCCTATGAGCAAGACCCAGACAAAACGGATGATCCTCCTGCTGACGGCGGCGCTGCTCAGCTTTGGGGTGCTCATGGCAGGGGTATTGATCTGCCTGAGTTACTTTGAATCCGGGGAAAATCTGCGGGAAGTGGATATGCGCCGGTATGTTCTGACGGATAAGGACGAACAGGGGCAGTTTACTTTTTCCGTAAATGCAGACGGCATTATTCACGACTTTCATCTGCCGGATCCAAAGACTACGGAACTGGATATAAGCCGTTACCCGGATGTGGCAGCGGTGTATTCTCTGGTCTTTGTGGTTACCCCGCAAGGGGAGGACAGTTGGCAGATAGAAACGGCCAGCAGTCTGGCGGATCCCGCAGGGGATTTGAAAAAAGGCGCCCTGGTGCTGACAAATACCCGCTGGATATGGACAAAAGAACAGGCAGAGGCTGCTTATGCCAGTGCACAGACCGGCCCAAGAACCATCAGCATCCGTAAATATGCGTTGTGCAGTTTGGACTATCAGGATAGATACCTGCTGACGATAGATAAGGAGGCTTTGCTGAAGGCCTGCCGCTGGGAATTGCCGGTGGATATCGCTGCGCAGGAAGCGGATAAAGGATATCAGGCAGTCATGAGTCTTGGCCTGTATGTGACGGAAACGGAGACTGGCTATCGGATAGAAACCACCAGCACGCTGCCGGAGGTAGTGGATATCTTTAAGGAACGGGGGATAGAGATCACCGATACCACCTGGAACATGACCCAGGAAGAGGTAGCTGCTCTGTATGCGGCTACCCGCAGCCGGGAACAGGAACTTATCAATACGCCTGCTCCTACGGATACGCCCGTTCCAGCAGATACTGCGCCCTCAACAGCAATCCCTACAGCGACTCCTGCTGCCTCCCCTACGGCTACACCCAAACCGGAGCAGAATACCCCCAGATCTCTGGAGAGCCGGGAAAATGTGCTCTCCAGTCTGTACGGATATGATCAGACTGCCCTGCGGGAGGCCATCCGCAAGGCTAAAGAGGCACATTACGGCACCGATTTCAAGAGCAGCCAGGTAAGCTATAATTACTTTATTACCGGGAAAAATGCTTCGGCGGAATATGGCAACTGCTTTTCGGTGATTTATACCGTTAAAACGGAGGCCGGAAAAACGGAGTACCTCCGGGCAGATGTATACGATTTCGGGGCTCGGACGGTGATTTCCGCAGAGGATGTAACGCTGCACACCTTTGCTTCCGCCGCCAAGGCCAGGGACAATGGGGACTTCCCAACCAGCCTGTACACGGTGAATACGCTTAACGGCGGTTCCATGGCATTTGGCGAAAACGGCGGCCAGAGCCCGTGGAACGATGAAGGATTGATTTTTGAAAACAGTCTGGAGGAAAAGCTTACCACGGAGGAACTTTGGAACATTCCTACGGGCAACAACCAGACGCTGGAACAGCTGCTGGGCTTTGCACGCAATGAGATATTCGCCCGCTGCGGACACAAATTCAAAGAAACCAGCAGTTACTACACTTTTTATTCCGGCTATGATTGGTATGATCCTCAGGGCAGCATTACCTATAACGATATCCGCAAGGATTATCCGAATGCCTGCTATAACATTGACCTGATCAAGAAGCTGGAAAGCCTGATCCGGGAAGGATAAGCAGAACAAACGGCTCCGGCGCAACCTTTTTAAGGGCTGCGGGGTATTGGGAGCAGAAAGGAATTTCACCTTGGAAACCAGGACGATTCCACCCTCGGAGGCGGTGCCCCTGAGTTTGGAGGCGCTGTATGCCGCCTATGGGGATATGATCTATCGGCTGGCACTGCAGCGCACCCGGAACCGGGCTGATGCAGAGGATGTGCTGCAGGATGTTTTTTTTCGCTGCCTGCGCCGTGCGCCGGAATTTGAAAGCCGGGAGCATCAAAAGGCGTGGCTCATCCGGGCGGCACTGAACAGCAGTAATTCGCTGCTGAGCAGTGCTTTTCGGCGGCATCGGGCAGATGAAAGTGCATTGGAGCTGCTGCCGGGGGATACGGCGCCAGAGGTTTCGGAAGTATACGAGCAGGTGCTCAAACTTCCGGAAAAGCAGCGTATTGCCATACACCTGTTTTATTATGAGAACTACGGTGTCAGCGCTATTGCATCCCTCATGGACTGCCCGGAATCCACCGTGAAATCCCACCTCTTTCGGGCCCGGGCTCGGTTGAAGGAAGCGTTGAAAGGAGGGATCTGAGGATGTTCCGGAATTCCTATAAACAGGCTAACGACAGCATCCATCCCAGAGAAGACCTGTTGCAGGAAATGCAGCGCAGGCAGACGCAGCAGAAACCGTTATGGAAAGCACCTGCCCGTTGGGGGACTCTGGCAGCCTGTGCACTGGTAATGATATCCCTGGGAGTATGGCTGCTGGGGCAGAGCTATGGCAATAAAAAAGATGCAAATGATACTATGCAGGCGGCCGCCCAATACAAAAGTGAAGAAAAATCCATAGGTGCAGCAGGCTTTTTTGATGCTCCGGAGGAAAGCACTTCAGTAAGCGAACAGGAGGAGGGCGCCATGAACACCATGGATGCGCCTACGGCTGCCGTTGGTGCGGATACCGGTACATGGGCAGGGGAGATACCGGAGAACGGACTTTTCGGTTCGGGAGAAGGTATATGTTGGACGGTGGATCCTGAAGCCTGCCTCCTGCTCCTTTATGATACGGAAGGAAACAAGCTGGGAGAACTGTATTTGCCGGAGTTGGGAGAATATTCTTTAACGGATACGGAACTGCAGGAAAATATCCTGTGGATATATACGGAAGGAGGCAGCCTGCTTGTAGATATAAGCGACCCGGCCAGCCCGCAGCTTTATAAACAGGGAACATAGATCTGAGAGAGTACTGAATATATGAAAAAGAACCACCCGTTCGCCGGGTGGTTCTTTGGTTTTTGGATAGAAGATGGGGTGGTTGGCTTATGAACGGTCAATACTGCTTTGGGGGCTTGTTCTGTTCTGAAGGGGTATGGCTTTTCAGTGCCTGGGCGGCCAGTTCAATCTTCCGGTCCAACACCAGCCGCGCGGCGCCTACTGCGCCGGATATCCGGCCCTGGCTCCAGGTAAGGAATTTGACAGCGCACATGGTATCGCTGCTGCTGTACTGATGTACGCTGTCGAAAATATGCCGGACAAACTCCGGCCCCCCATGTTCTACAAGAGAGCCTCCCAGCACCACGCATTCCGGGTTAAACATACTGGCCAGATTGCTGATGGAGAGCCCCAGATACAGGGCAGCCTGTTCCAGCATGTTTTGGGCAAGCGGATGCCCCTGACGAGCTGCCTGACAGATGTTTTCTATGGGCAGCGTTCCGTAGGCGGAGAAGTAATCCCAGAGAGGATCTTTATTAAAAAGCGGCCCCCGGTTATGCTGGTATTGCTCTTCTACATGGCGCACAATAAAGGTTTCCGATGACATGGCGTGAAGACAGCCTCTGCGGCCGCAGGTGCATATGGGACCGTTGGGACATACCACCGTATGGCCTATTTCTCCGGCACTGTGATAGGCGCCGGTAAACAGCTTTCCGTCGGCAATGATGGCTGCTGCAATACCCGTGCTGATGCCTACATAGATCATGCTCCCCACGGAAAGGTGATTGTATTCACACAGACAGCTGGCCCAATGGCGGTTGATGACTTCTGCTTTTATGCCTAACTGTTCCTGCAGGTAGCCGGAAATATCCAAATCACTCCAGCCCATATCGGAAGCGTGGAGCACCTTTCCGTTGTTGATAAGGCCGGGAGATCCTACCCCCAGGCAGGGAAGGAGCCGATCCGGACACATATGCAGTATCCGGGCAAATCCCTCTGCCAGAGTTTGCAGGTAGGTTTTAGGCCCCAGGTCTTTTAACGGCAGGGAAAACTGGCAGGCAACCTTTCCGCTGAGACGCAACAAAACAAAAAGCAGCTCCCGGTCTATCAGGGTAGCTCCGGCGGCATACCAGCAGTCTTCCGTCAGGGAAAGGGGGGTCCCGGGCCGTCCCCGGCTAAGCACGCTTTCCTCCGGCAGAACTTCCTCCTGTACCAGATGCAGATCCAACAGCCTGGAGCAGGCATTGGATACGGTCGTCCGGCTCAGCCCCGTTTGCTTGGCGATTTCTGCCCGGGAGATACGGCCCCTTTCCACATAGGATATAATGTTATTCTGGTTTTGTCGTTCGATCAGCTTGGGGGTTACAGTCATATTCATACAAAACCAGTATACACATGTTTTCTTCAAAAAACAACCGGAAAAACATATTTTATAAACTTGGTTGACAAAATAAGCTTTTTCTGTTACGATGAAAACAGTAAATTTGTAAACTTGAATTACAAAATAATTTTTCACTTTCCCAATACGCAAAGCAAGGCAGCGGTGAACTATGAATGTAAATGATGTTTCGATCTCTCAAGTTAAGGTGGAGTTTTTTCCGTATCTGAACCGCGTGCCGCTGAAGTTCGGCCACGAGGTATCCAATGGCGGCGAGCTGGTCTGCGTGCGCATGCAGGTCACGGATACGAAGGGCCGCAGCGCCTGGGGATATGGGGAAACGCCTTTGGGGGCGGCTTGGAGCTGGCCTTCTGTACTGTCTCAAAGTCGGCGGGTGGAGCGGATGCAGGCGTTCTGCCTGTTGCTGCAAGAGGAATGGGGAAAGGTGTTCCTTTCCGGCCACCCCATGGAGATCGGTTCTCTGTTTCTGGAAACCCGGCTGACAGATTGCCTGAAAAAGGAAAATGCAGCATATCCGTCGGAAGAGCCTATGCCTTATCTGTGTGCGCTGGTATGCTGTTCGGCTTTTGATCTGGCGCTGTACGATGCTTACGGGATCCTTCACGGGGTAAAGGTTTTTGACTGCCTGAATGGGCGATATATGAACCGGGATCTGAGCACTTACTATTCCCCGGAATATGCGGGGCTTTTTGCAGGGAAGTATCCGGAAGAATATCTGGTGCCCCGCAATGCAGTGCCTGCCCGGCTGGCGGCGTGCCATCTGATAGGCGGGAAGGATCATCTGTATCCTTCCGAACTGACCGAAGAAGATCCAAAGGATGAATATCCCCTGCTTCTTCAGGATTGGATCCATCGGGACGGGCTGTTCAATCTGAAGATCAAACTTACCGGCAACGATGCTCCCTGGGATTACAATCGTATTGTAGAGGTTGGCCGTATCGCCATAGCAAATGCCGTGCAGAATCTTACGGTGGATTTTAATTGTACCGTTACGGATCCTGCTTATGTCAATGAGATACTGGATAAACTCAAGGCACAGGAGCCGGCGATCTATGAAATGATTCTGTATGTGGAACAGCCGTTCCCCTATGATATGGAGGCAAATCCCATAGATGTGCATGCCTGCAGCCAGAGGAAGCTCCTGCTCATGGATGAAAGTGCTCATGACTGGCGTTTTGTAGCCCTGGGTTATAAATTGGGCTGGACGGGTGTGGCTCTGAAGACATGCAAGACGCTTACCGGAGCATTACTTTCCCTATGCTGGGCCAGAGAGCACGGAATGGCCATCATGGTTCAGGATCTGACCAATCCCAGGCTGGCCATTATCCCCCATGTGCTGCTGGCGGCCAATGCAGGCACCATTATGGGAGTGGAGGTAAACTCCATGCAGTTCTGCCCCGGCGCCTCTGCAGATGCCGCAAGGATCCATCCCGGTCTGTACCGCAGGCGGGAAGGATGCGTTTCCTTTTATACGCTGGGAGATTCCGGATTCGGCTACAGGCTGGAGGAAATAGAACGGGCAGCCAGGGAGGCGTACCATGCATAATGGCCGTGGTAAAGAAAAAGTAAAGAGCATTCTGTTCAAACTGCTGGCGGCTGCAGTGTTCATAGGGGTGTGGCAGGGTGCCATAGAGCTGTTTCATATTAAAAAATATGTACTGCCGGAACCACTGAATGTGCTCAAGGCCATTTTTGACCCGCAAATAGCTGCAAAGAACAACTGGTGGCTGCATATCGGCACTACGGCGGGGGAGATCTTTTTGAGTTTTCTTACGGTGGTAGTGCTGGGGGTGCTGATTTCTTTGGCCATTGCCTGGTCCAAGCCGCTGCACAAACTGATCATGCCGCTGATCGTTCTGCTGAGCTCCATTCCAAAAATCGCGCTGGCTCCGCTGTTCTTGCTCTGGTTCGGATATGGCTTGCGTACCAACATTGTGGTAGCCGTGATGGTGGCCATTTTCCCGGTGATCATCAACACGGTCACAGGACTTATCGATATAGACGATAACCTGCTGGATCTGACCGGATATCTGGGCGCTACCAAATGGCAGGTGTTTACCAAGATCCGTATTCCCAACGCATTGCCTCATCTTTTTGCCGGGATCAAAACCAGTGCCGTCATGTGCGTTTCCGGTGCTATTGTGGGAGAATTCGTGGCTTCCAAAAACGGATTGGGGCGACTGCTTCGCTCGGCGCAGGCCAACATTGATATGGCCACCATGTTTGCCTGTCTGATCCTGCTGGCCGTCATAGGGCTGCTGTTTTTCAGAATGATTCATGTGGCCGAAAGGCTCTGCATGCCCTGGGCCCGCCGCAGCGGCGAAGGAGAAAAGGAGTAGATCATGAAAAAGCTGAAAGATATTTCCGCTCCCAAAAAGAACAAGGGTATGTCTTTGCTCCAGAACGTGTTTTCCATTGCGCTGTTTCTGCTTCTGTGGGAAGTGCTGGTGCGGGCATTCCATGTGCGGGAAGCTTTTTTGTGCACGCCTTCCAGTGCATTGTACCATTTGCTGTGGCCCCAGCCGGATGCGGATTATCATTGGCAGATCAATATCCTCATGACGCTGAAGGAATATGTGATTAGCTTTGGCATTGTGGTGGTGGGAAGCATTGCCCTTTCGGTGCTGATCGTCTGGTCCAAGCGGATACAGGATCTGCTTATGCCCGTTTTTATCTTTATCAACTCCATGCCTATGGTGGCCGTTGCGCCCTTGCTGCTGATCTGGATCGGGTATGGGCTGAAGACAAACGTGCTCATTGCCTTTCTGGTCAGTTTTTTCCCTATGGTCATCAATACTATTACCGGGTTGAATGCGCAGGATCCCAACCTGCTGGATCTGGTGCGGTATCTGGGTGCCAACCGTTGGCAGCTTCTGTTCAAGATACAGATCCCTGGCGCTCTTCCCTATATCTTCTCCGGTATGAAGGTTAGCAGCTCCCTGTGCATTATGGGAGTGATCGTAGGCGAACTGATTGCTTCGGATAGGGGGCTTGGATATGTGATCGTCAATGCGCAGCTGACCATGGATACGCCCCCCATGTTCGCTTCTATTATTATGATGAGCGTGCTGGGATGGGGCATGTATTTGCTCGTCTCGCTGCTGGAGCGGTTGTGCATGCCGTGGAACTTTGTTAAAGAACGGGTAGATGCCTGAAAGCAGACGCCCTTCAGCTTTCCCTCCCGCGGCCGGGAGAATAACACAACAGGAGGATATCCCATGAAGAAGTTTCTAGCCGTACTTTTGGTGCTGGCTATGGCCCTGAGCCTTGCCGCTTGTACGCAGGAGAAGGCAGCCGATGCCGATCAGCCGGCCAAGACCGCCGATGACGTCAAGACTGCCGACGATGCCAAGACCGATTCCGAAAAGAAAGAGCTGACTCCGGTCAACTTCCTGCTCAACTGGACCATTGCCGCTGACCATTCTCCTTACTATGTGGCTCTGAACAAGGGCTGGTATGAGGAAGCCGGTTTGGATGTAAACGTGATCATTGGTCAGGGCTCCGGTTATTCCGCCACTGCCATTGACGCCGGTACCGCCGACATCGCCATCTGCGATGCCCCCGTTGCCTTCCAGTACAGAGAGAACGGCGCTGCCGTAAAGATCATCGGCATCGTGTTCGACAACCATCCCAATTCCATGTATTTCTGGGATGACAGCGGTATCACCAAGCCTCAGGATATCGTGGGCAAGACCGTAGCCGTGCCTGAGACCGATGGACATAAGGTCATGTGGCCTGCTTTCGCCGCCATGATCGGTGTGGATCCTGACAGCGTGGAGTTCATCAATATTGAATCTACCGCCAAGGTATCCGCTCTGGCCTCCCACAACGCCGATGTGGTTTTCGAGCTTTACACCGGCTATCCCAACTTTGAATCCGCTATTCCCGAAGGCGGCTTCTCCAACATTCTGTGGGCCGATTACGGATTTGAATGCTATGCGCATTCCTACATCACCAGCGACAAGTATGCGGAGCAGAACCCTGAAGTTCTCAAGAAGTTCATGGACGTTACCTGTCGTGCCTGGGAGTATGTGCTCAATAATCCCGAAGAGGCGGTTGACATTCTTTCACAGTATCACTCCATCAATAAGGACGATGTGCTCAAAGCTTTGAAGATTGAGTTTGCCTTCCTGAAGACCGATCGCTTCAAGACGAACGGTGTGTGCTCCATCAGCGATGAAAAGATGCAGGCTACTTATGATCTGGTGAATAACTACCAGACCAAGCTCAGTTATACCGTGGATCAGATCTACGATAAGTCCTTCCTGCCGGAGACCCCCTACAACAACTTCAGCGACTGATAAGATCTTTGCCGGGGGCTGCACCAGATCTCTTTTCGGCGCAGCCCCTGTTCCTTTCCTCCGTAACAAAACATCAAAGTAAGGAGTCCTTTTGCCCGGGCAAAAGCATTAAAACAGTATGGAAGAAAAAACGTTATTGTCCATTCGGAATCTGAAAAAGGTATATACCACCCGCGAGGGCACTTTGGAAGCTTTAGGCAGTGTTACTTTTGATGTAGGGGTAGAGGAATTTGTCAGCATCGTCGGCCCTTCCGGCTGCGGCAAAACCACCCTGATGCGAATTATTGCGGGGCTCATGCAGCAGACTTCCGGGGAGTTGATCGTAGACAAGCAGTATTTTGATCCCAAGCGGGAGGTGGGCTTTGTATTCCAGAAGGCGCTGCTGCTGGATTGGCGGCGGGTCATCGACAATGTGCTGCTGCCCATAGAGATCCTGAAACTGGATCGAAAAAAGTATGAGCCTCGGGCCAGAGAACTTTTGGAACTGGTGGGACTGAAAGGCTTTGAAAGGGCCTATCCCAATGAACTTTCCGGCGGCATGCAGCAGCGTGTTTCCATTGCAAGAGCTCTGATCCATGACCCCAAGCTCATTTTGATGGATGAACCTTTCGGTGCGTTGGACGCCATTACCCGCGAAAAAATGAATTTTGAACTGCTTCGCATCTGGGCCGAAGCAAAAAAGACGGTTCTGTTTGTTACTCATGAGATCAGCGAAGCCGTGTTTCTGTCGGACAGAATCGTAGTGCTTTCCGCCCGTCCTTCCCAAATGGTAGGGAACGTAAGCGTGGAGTTGCCCAGACCCAGAAACCTGGAGATGAAGATGACGCCTGAATTCAATGCGTACACTCTTCAGATATACAACATGCTGGAGAAATAAACTATGGCGAACTATAAAGAAGGAAAATTCGGTGTGGGGATCCGGGGCACCGGTCAGGTGGCCCGGCAGCATGCAGAGGCTATCCAAGCCAATCCCCATGTATATATAGCCGCAGTATGCGGCAGAGATCCGGAACATGCCAGAGCCTTTGCCCGCAGCGCGGCTCCCCAGGCCCGTATTTACAATGCCTATGCCGATATGTTGGCAGACCCGGATGTAGACGTGATAGTGGAATGTATGCCCAACTATCTGCACGCAGAGGAAAGCCTGCTGGCGCTGCAGGCGAAAAAGCATCTGGTGTTGGAAAAACCCGTAGGCATCACTCAGGAGGAAACGGATGCGCTTTTTGCTGCCGCCAGTGCCAATCAGGAGTTGAAAACAGTGGTGAGCTTTTTGATTCGCTGGGTGCCTCTGGTGGGAAATCTGAAAGACCTTATCCGCAGCGGCGCAATCGGTGATGTATATTACACGGGAACGGACTACTGGCACGGCATTAAGCCATCCTTTTCCAGTTATCCATGGATTCGAAAAAAGGAATTCGCCGGGGGCGCTATGATCACCGGCGGCTGCCATGCGGCGGATGCGGCCAGATACCTGAACGGCGAGGTAGAAGAGGTTTTTGCCTTTGCTGCACCCGGGCGAGCGGACTTTGATTTTAATACGACTCTTTCTGCATCGGTAAAGTTTGCAAACGGCTCTGTGGGGCGGATGTCCGCTTCTTTGGATGGGCTGGCTTTCCCGTATCAGTTTAATATTGATGTGCTGGGTACCCAGGGGGCTATTCGAAACGGAAAGCTGTACTCCTCCAAACTGTTTCCCAAGCAGAATGACTGGATCGAATTGCCCATGATAGAGCCAAACAGCGGTTCAGTGGATCACCATCCATTCAAGCAGGAATGGACAGAGTTTACTGGCAGCCTTTTGGGGGGCGAATCTCCTCGAAGCACCCTTATGGATGCGTGCCGCTCCATGGATGTGGTGCATGCTATCACGCAGTCCTCCCTTACCGGCCAGCCCGTCCGGGTTTGCTGCCGCGACTGAGTTTATGGAATATACAAAAAGCACCCGCATAAAGGATATGACCGTCAGGGAACTTATACAGCGAGCCCCCGAAGCGTCTGCCGTGATTATTCCCATAGGGTCTCTGGAAATATTGGGGCAGCACGGCCCCCTGGGACTGGACGATATGGTGGCTGAAGCCATCGTGGATCCCATTGCAGAACAAACGGGCTGTTTGAGCGCGCCGCTGATCCCCTATGGGGATACGTTGGAATTTGGCTCTTATCCGGGTACGGTGCATATTCCTCAGACGGTACTGGAGGAGTATCTGTATGCAGTGGCAAATTCGCTTTTGATCCACAGCGGATTCAGAGCCGTTGTGTTTTTGGCCACGCACTCGCTGAACTGCCATGCCGCTAATTCTGTTTGCCGTCGCCTGACCATTGAAGGAAAAAAGGTCCTGCTGGCAGACTGGTGGGCTGCTGTGGGAAGCCGCTCCTGCGGCGTGCTGGAAGACACGGCAACCGGACGTGGGCACGGCAGTGAGATGATCACCAGCGTAGCCTTTGTCCTGTGCAAAGAGCTTGTCCGTATGGAGGATGCCCTTGCTGAGACACCTGCACCGGCTTTGGAAAAGGTGAATCGTTGGAACGGTACGCCCTTTAAGACTTACGGCTGCTTCCGTCAGTACTGCAAAAGCGGAGCCTGGGGCAATATGTCTTTGGCCACGGCAGAGAAGGGTCGCCTGCTGCTGCAAAGGGGCGTGGAGGCCGTTTCACAGTTCATTATGGAGGCCCTTGCACAATAAAGGAGGACTTTTGCTTGTATAAAACAGCTGTAATCAGCGATGAAATATCGCAGGATCTGGCCATCGCTTGCACTTTGGCAAAAAAATATGGGCTGGATGGTGTAGAGATCCGTTCCGTAAACGAGAAAAATCCTTTTGAGATGACACCGGAAGATGTTCGTGCCATCGGCCGGATATGCAAAGAGCACGAACTGAAGATTTGCGCTGTGGCGCCGCCCTTCTTCAAATGCAACCATGATGATCCGGCAGCTGTTCGCACCCACCTGGAGGGACTTCGCCGGTGTGCGCAGGCCGCTCACAGCTGGGGCACGGATCTGGTGCGCGGGTTCACTTTCTGGCGCAGAGCGGATGCTGTGCCTACGCCCATGGAACTGGCTGATGCATATGCTAAAGCCATAGACGTTGCCCGGGAGGAAGGGATCCGCATTGCCATTGAATCCGAACCCAGCGTATGCACGGCAAACATGCGCTCGCTTTATGAATTTTTGCAGTTGCTCTCTTCGGAGCGGGTGGGGGCGCTGTTTGATGCCGGAAACGAAGCTGCAGACCCGGCCTGTCCCCCTCCTTATCCGGTAGGATATGAGCTGCTGAAGCCCTATCTGTTCCACGTGCATGTAAAGGATACCAAGGCTTCTGCCGCCGGGTGTGAATTCTATACTCCGGCGCTTATGGGAGAGGGAGACGTGGATTACCACGGCCTTTTTGACCGGCTGAAGCAGGATGGATACCATGGGTGGGTGTCTGTGGAGACACATTATCGCATACACCGAGCCTCTTTTGCAGAAAAGGAGCTTTCTCTGCCTCAGGGCAGCGTTTTTTCCAACGGCGGATATGAGGCAACGGAGGCGTATTTCAAAATACTGCGGGACAGCTATGGATGGCAGGAGGCTTGAAGGATGAACAAAGTCAGATTTGCGCTTATCGGCTGCGGGATGATCGCACGGATCCATGGAGCAGCCATTGCTCAGATTCCGGAAGCATGCCTGACGGGAGTGTTTGACCCCAACATGGCCAGCGCAGAGCGCTTTGCCCGAGAGCATAATGTAACGGTGTATCCCACTATGGAGGCCTTGCTGGCAAGTCCGGAGGTAGATGCGGTATGCATCTGTACGCCCAGCGGGCTCCACGCTTCGCAGGCTATAGCAGCCATGGAGGCGGGCAAACACATGGTTTGTGAAAAGCCTATGAGTCTTACTCTGGCGGATGCGGATCGTATGATCGAAACGGCGGAGCGTACCGGTGTCAAGACCTGCGTCATTTCACAATATCGGTTTTCCGATGCCACCAGAGAGGTGCGCCGGGCCATACAGGAAGGCGCTTTCGGCAGGATCGTTTCCGGAAGCCTGCAAATGAAATACTACCGTTCTTTGGAGTATTATGCTTCCGGCGCTTGGCGGGGCACATGGGAAATGGACGGCGGCGGCTGCCTGATGAATCAGGGTATACACGGCATAGACGTGTTCCGATATCTTATGGGACCGCTGAAAAGTCTTTCTGCCATTACAAAAACCTTGACCCGGCCTGTGGAAGTGGAGGATTCCGCTGCCGCCATAGTCGAGTTTGCCAACGGAGCCATAGGCACTATAGAGGGCTCCACTACTTGCTTCCCCGGTTATCCCCGTCGTATTGAGATCTGTGGGGACAAAGGCAGTGTCGTCATGGAGGAGGATTCCATTCTCCGCTGGGATCTGCCCATTCCCTGCCGTATTCCCGTAGGAAAAAACGCCCAAAACGTAGCCTCCTCCGATCCGGGGGCCATTGCATGCTCCGGCCATGTGACACAGATACAGAATCTGGTATATGCTGTTTTGCACGGTGCGCCCCTGATGGCGGATGTGTCCACCGGCCGGCCGCCGCTGGAAGTGATCCTTGGAATTTATGAATCCGGAAAAACCGGGAAACCCTGTCTTTTCTGAACAAAAACAGTTATATTGCATGGAATCCCTTCTGCAGAAAGCCTGTTTTCTGCGGGAGGGTTTTTGCTTTTTGTGAAAAAACGGAGATTGCCCCGTACCGGGGGCAATTTCGGAAGGATGGCTTTCACAGCCGTATTCTCTGAAACAAAATGCACCGTTGGCCGGCTAAAAGCTGTTTGCACAGGGAAGAACTATTTGCGGCAAATGAGGAGTTCGCATTTTCACTGCGTTCTGCTATACTGTATGTAAAAAATAAATCAGGACTTTGGGAGGAAACATGGCAGATATTTGGCATGAATTGTATTTGAAGGCGAAGGAGCAGTATCATCCGGAAGAGGTTTCTCCCTTTATCTATGCACATCATGTGGTATGTGCGTTGGAAAGCGAAAATGGAGAGATATACACCGGCTGCTGCATAGAAGGATGCAGCGGAGTCATGAATATATGCGCCGAAAGAGCCGCTGCCTTGAATATGTATTTAAACAGCGGACAAACCGTGATCAAAAGGCTGATAGCCTTCAGGGATATACCGCCTTACGGAGAAGGGAGCGGAATGCCATGCGGAGCGTGCAGGGAGTTTTTCATGCAGTTATCCCTAAGAAATAAAGACATGGAAATACTGGTGGATTATGAAACCCGGCAAACGATCACACTGGAAGCGCTGATGCCCCAATGGTGGGGGATGGAAAGATACTGTAAAAGCAGCAGATAGGGTGCATCGGAGCGGCAGGCTGTGTGCACCGGTGGGAAACCCATAGAGACCGGCCGCCCGGCAGATTGCTTTTGCCAGGTTTCCCTTGCAAAAAGCAGATGCAACGAGTATACTATATAAAGGAGAAATAAGGGAGGGCGAGAGGAAAATGATCATCGTAGGTATTTGCGGCGCTTCCGGAAGCGGGAAAAGCACCCTGGCCAAACGTATTCAGGACAGTCTGACCTGTTCCTGCACCATTATGGGGCAGGATTGCTACTACAGGAGTTTCCCTCAGCTTTCCTTTGAAGAACGCTGTCACTTGAATTACGATGAGCCTTCCATTTTTAACTATGACGAGCTGCTGGAGGATCTCAAGACCCTTATGAGCGGCCGTCCCATTTACAAAAAGGGGTACGATTACGCCAAACATCTTCGGGCGGATACGCAGGAATTGATGGAGCCGCCCCAGGTGCTTATTATGGAGGGCATCCATATGTTTCATGATCCCAGGATCTGTGAGCTTATGAGCCTGAAGGTCTACATGCATGTGGATATTGATGTGTGCCTGCTGCGGCGGATCCGGCGGGATATGAAATCCCGGGGGCGCTCACTGGATTCTGTAACGGAACAGTATATGGAAACGGTGAAACCCATGTACGAAAAGTACATTAAAGAATACATCAAAGATGCAGACTTTGCCATTATGCGGGGCGGGCACAACCGCATGGCCATAGATGCCATTTCTGCTTACCTTACCACCAAGGTGCTGGCGGAACGATTTGAAGAAGAAGCCGCCGCACAAACGCCGCAAAGCAGCATTTAAATACAGGTTTAAAATAAAATCATCAGGAGAGAGCAATGGAAAAGCAAGCAATGGAAAAACAGGCAATCACCGCCATGCGGGTCCTTACCGCAGAAGCCATCCAAAAGGCAAAGTCCGGACATCCCGGTCTGGCCATCGGCAGCGCCCCTACGGGCTACACTCTTTTTAAACACATGAAGCATAACCCCGCCGATCCCCGGTGGGATGCTCGGGACAGGTTCGTTCTTTCTTCCGGACATGCTTCCATGCTGCTGTATACCCTGCTGCACTTCTATGGCTATGGCCTGTCCATGGAAGATATCGCCAACTTCCGTCAGCTGGGCAGTCGCTGCCCCGGCCACCCCGAGTATCATGAGGTCCCCGGTGCGGAAGCCACTACTGGCCCCTTGGGCCAGGGATTTGCCATGGCTGTGGGTATGGCTATGGCGGAAGCCCATCAGGCTGCCGTGTATAACCGGGAGGATTTCCCCATTGTAAACAATTATACCTATGTGCTTATGGGCGACGGCTGCATGATGGAGGGTGTTTCCCATGAGGCCGCCAGCCTGGCCGGGCACATGAAGCTCCATAAGCTCATTGCCTTTTATGACAGCAACCGCATCACCATTGAAGGCGGCACGGACATCGCCTTTACCGAGGATGTGCACAAGCGCTTTGAAGCCTACGGCTGGCAGGTGCTGGAGGTCATGGACGGGGAAGATACCGCTGCCATCGCCGCTGCTCTGGAAAAGGCGCAGGCAGATAAGGAGCATCCTTCCTTGATTATTGTGCATACCGTCATTGGATACGGTACGCCCCGGGCAGGCAGTGCGAAGGTTCACGGAGAACCTTTGGGTGAGGAGAACGTACAGCTCATGAAAGAGAATCTGGGCTGGAAGTATCCTGCGTTCACGGTGCCTCAGGAACTGTATGCGCATTTTGATGCGCTGAAAAAGCCCGGCGAGGCCGCCGAGGCTCAATGGAAAGATCTATTTGCCCGTTACGAGCAGGCATATCCTGAACTGGCTGCCCGGTATAAAGCGGAGCGGGAAGGAAAGCTGCCTGATTTTGCGCAGGATCCTGCTTACTGGGAATTCTCCCCCAGCGAAGCTTCCCGCAGCAGCAGCGGTACGGTGCTTAATCGTCTGGCGGCCGGCATGCCCAACCTGCTGGGCGGCAGCGCAGATCTGGCTCCCTCCACCAAGACAGAGCTCAAGGGACTTCCTTTCATGGAGCCCGGCTGCTATGAGGGACGGAACATCCATTTCGGCGTGCGGGAATTGGCTATGGCCTGCGCCTGCAATGGTATGGCGCTGTACGGAGGGCTGCGGGTCTTCTGCGCCACCTTCTTCGTGTTCAGCGACTATGTCAAGCCTGCCCTGCGGCTTTCTGCCATTATGAAGCTGCCGGTGCTGTATGTGCTTACCCATGATTCCATCGGTGTGGGAGAGGATGGCCCCACTCACCAGCCCATTGAGCAGCTGGCCATGCTTCGAGCCGTGCCCAATACGCTGGTATTCCGTCCTGCCGACGGCCGGGAGACTGCTGCCGGATATCTGGCGGCCCTGCAGCACGAAGGACCCACCTGCCTGGCGCTGTCCCGGCAGAACCTGCCCCAATTGGAGGGCAGCGGCCTGAACGCACTGAAGGGTGCCTACATCTTGCGGGAGCCCAAAGGTACGCCGGATGTGATCCTCATGGGCAGCGGCAGCGAGGTGGAGTTGTTGTTCAAAGCCGCCGATCGGCTGGCGGTAAAGGGATACACCGCCCGGATCGTTTCCGTTCCTTCCTTTGAGCTTTTCGAACAGCAGAGCGAAGAGTATAAGCAGAGTATCCTGCCCGATGGTATTCGTGCCAGAGTGGCCGTGGAAGCGGGCGCTTCCTTCGGCTGGGGCCGGTATGTAGGGCTGGATGGAGAAACGGTGTGCATCGATCACTTCGGTGCTTCCGGCCCCTATAAGGAAGTATTCCCGGCCATGGGCTTTACCGCCGAGAAGGTGGATGAGGCGGCTATGCGCACCATTGAAAAGTGCAGAAAGTAAAACCGTATTTGTTATGGAACCTGAAGGCAGCTTCTTCTTGGAAGCTGCCTTTTATATGTGCAGGAGACTCAAGTGGAGTGCAGCATATGCAGGCAGAAGGGATTTGAACTGCTTCGGAGGAGAGCTTTGGATTGAGAGATATCCTTACTTTTTGATTAACAAGGGTTTCCGACTTGCGGCAGAATTGACAAAGACCGTGCCGGGACGGTATAATTTGTCATTCAACGTTATCCAGGCGATGTGCGTGGGTGCATTTTTTGCGGCAGCCCTACATACCCGGCTGCTTCTGTGTAATGTGCCTCCGTTCATTATAGATCACATCAAAGGAGACAGACAATGGACATCTTTGAAAAATGCTATGCGCCGGGCATAGCCGACGCATACCGGGAAAAGGGCATTTACCCCTATTTCAGAGCACTGCAGACCCGTCAGGGTCCCGAGGTCATTATGGAGCACCAGCGGCGGATCATGCTGGGCAGCAACAATTATCTGGGCCTGACCAGTCATCCAAAGGTGATAGAGGCGGCGGTCAAGGCGGTAGAACAATATGGTACCGGATGCTCCGGCTCCCGTTTTTTGAATGGGACACTGGATATGCATGTAGAGCTGGAGGAACGGCTGGCAGGGTTTCTCCATCAGGAGGGGGCGATGACCTTCTCCACGGGGTTCCAAAGCAATCTGGGCATTATCAGTGCCCTGGTAGGGCGGAATGACTATGTGATCCTGGACAAAGAGGATCATGCCAGTATCTACGATGCCTGCCGTCTGAGCTATGGGAAGCTTCTGCGCTATGAGCACAATGACATGGAGGCTTTGGAGCGGTGTTTGCAGCGGGTTCCGGAAAGCGCCGGAGCACTTATCGTAACCGACGGTCTTTTCTCCATGAGCGGAGATATTGCGAACCTGCCGGAGATCGTCCGGCTGGCAAAGACCTACGGGGCCAGGATCATGGTGGATGACGCCCACGGCTTGGGTACCCTGGGAAAGGGCGGTCGGGGCACTCCCAGCCATTTTGGCCTGGAGCAGGAGGTGGATGTGTATATGGGCACGTTCTCCAAATCACTGGCCAGCCTGGGCGGCTACATGGCGGGTAAGTCCAGGATCGTGGATTATGTGCGGCATAATTCCCGTCCTTTCATTTTTTCGGCTTCCGTGCCTCCGGCTTCCTGTGCGGCGGCTCTTGCAGCCCTGAATGTGCTGGAGGAAGAACCGGAACTGCCCGAAAGGCTCTTGCGGCTTTCGGATTTCTTCCGGGAAGCATTGAAGCAGCGGGGAATGTCCATTCGGGAGAGCCGGACGCCTATTGTGCCGATCTTCACTTATACCGCAGATCGGACCCTGCGCATTGCCATGGAACTGTACAAACAGGGGCTGTTTGTGAACACAGTGCTCCCTCCGGCCGCGCCGGCAGACGGGTGTATGCTGCGCACCAGTTTGATGGCTACATTGACGGAGCCTTTGCTGGAAGAAGCGGCGGATATATTAAGCCGGGTGCTTTCCATGCCGGAATATGCCATGAAATAAGAATCAGAAAAGGAGCACATCAGCTATGGAAAAGGTCGCACTGGTCACCGGCGGCACCTCGGGCATTGGGGCTGCGGCCGCAAAGGCCCTGAAGGAACGGGGCTGCATCGTATATACTCTCAGCCGCAGACAGGAGGGAGGAGATAAACATATTTCCTGCGATGTATGCAGCGAGGAAGGCTGCCGGAAAGCTGTCGGACGGATAGTGGAACGGGAAGGCCGGCTGGATATACTGATCCATTGTGCCGGATATGGCATTTCCGGTGCAGGAGAGTTTACCTCTATGGAAAAAGCAGAGCAGCAGCTGCGTGTGAACCTGCTGGGTACAGCCAATATGGTCAACGCCTGTATTCCCCATATGCGCCGCGAGGGTGGAGGAAGGATCGTTTTGGCCAGTTCTGTAGCGGGGGTAGTGCCTATTCCCTTTCAGACCTGGTATGCCTGCTCCAAGGCTGCCATAAATTCATACACCATGTCCATGGCAAATGAGCTGCGGCCCTTTCATATCAGTCTGTGTGCCGTTATGCCCGGGGATACTGTTACAGGGTTTACCGCTGCCCGGGATAAGGTGGATGAGGGAGACGGCGTTTATGCGGGCGTAATTTCCCGATCGGTAGGCAAAATGGAAGCGGATGAACGCAAGGGTGCTTCTCCGGAAAAGGTAGGAGCTCTGATGGCCCGCTGTGCTTTGAAAAAGCGGGTGAAACCTTTCTATATCCCCGGTTTGCTTTACAAAATGGCAGGTCTGATCATGCGCATACTGCCCAGCGGCTGGGCCAATGTCCTTATCGGCAAATTGTATGCCGCCTGATCCTTCAATTCTGTGAGAAAAGGCCCCTTTGGGGCCTTTTTATTGTTCATAGACGGAGCCGTTTCGGCGCCTCATTGAAGCTCAGACCGTTCGTGCTTGACAGGCGGCTGTTCTGGTTTTTTACTTGCTTGGATATTGGATTTTGCAGATTCGGTTCCCAGGTTTACGGCAGATAAAAGCTGTACTCTATGCTGCACATGGGGGCGGGAGAGGCTCCGCAAAATATCTCAAAAAAATGTACGCAGAGGGGATTGACAAGACTGTCGATTTCTGTTTTAATCTATGTGTTTGTTTAGAAATTGTAAACCATAAGTTTAGAAAGGCTGTAAGCCAGTATCCGTAAACAAAAAGTTTAGAAAGGCTGTTTGCATGGAGATCGGAAGCAAGATAAAACGCATGCGCCTGCGTCTGGGACTGACCCAGGAAGAGCTGGCGGATCGGACGGAGCTGACGAAGGGCTTCATATCCCAGCTGGAGCGGGATATCACCTCGCCCTCCATTGCGACTCTTATGGACATTCTGGAGGCTCTGGGGAGCAACGTGGGGGAGTTTTTCAGCGATCACGCCGATGAAAAGGTCGTCTATGCCGCCGAAGATATGTTTATCAAAGAGGATGCCTGCCCTGGGGTGGCCATCAAATGGCTGGTGACCAATGCGCAGAAGAATGCGCTGGAACCTATTCTGGTGACCATGGCTCCCGGCAGCAGCACCAGTCCGGATGATCCTCATGAAGGCGAAGAATTCGGCTATGTGCTTTCCGGTTCCATACAGCTTGCTTGCGGCGACAGCCGCTATAAGCTTCGCCGGGGAGATTCCTTCTATTTTCACCCTGCTGGGGTGCACTATCTTGTCAATGTCGGCAAAGGGGAAGCCAGGGTGCTGTGGGTCAGCACTCCGCCCTCTTTTTAAACAAACATCCTAAAAACGGAGCATGAGGAAAGAAAAATGGGAAAGAGACTGATCGAGCTGGTGGACGTTTCCAAGGACTATGAGGGCGACCTCGCTTTGGAACATGTGAATCTGTATATCAATGACGGAGAATTCCTTACCCTGCTGGGGCCTTCCGGCTGCGGCAAGACCACGACCCTGCGGCTTATTGCCGGTTTTATCATGCCGTCTTCCGGGCATATTTATATGAACGGAACAGATATTGCACAGGTTCCGCCTTATAAACGGGAGATCAATACCGTATTCCAGAAGTACGCTCTTTTCCCTCATCTGAATGTATTCGACAACATTGCTTTCGGCCTGCGGATCAAAAAGACACCCAAGGATGTTATTGAAGGCAAAGTACACGAAATGCTCAAGCTGGTGAATCTGGAGGGCTATGGCAAGCGCTGGGTGGATCAGCTTTCCGGCGGTCAGCAGCAGCGGGTAGCCATTGCCAGAGCGCTGGTAAATCAGCCCAAGATCCTTTTGCTGGATGAACCGCTGGGCGCTTTGGATCTTAAGCTGCGTCAGGAGATGCAGGTAGAGCTAAAACGTATGCAGCAGGCCTTGGGGATCACCTTTGTTTACGTTACACACGATCAGACCGAAGCGTTGACCATGTCCGATACCATTGTGATCATGAAGGACGGGGTCATCCAACAGATCGGCCGGCCCAAAGATATCTATAACGAGCCCAAAAACGTTTTCGTGGCGGACTTTATCGGGGAGAGCAACATCATTGCTTCCATCATGCCGGAGGATTATAAGGTGCGCATGAACGGCGTGACCTATACCTGCGTGGATGCAGGCTTCGGCAAAAACGTAGAGGTGGATGCCGTGGTGCGCCCGGAGGATATAGACATCGTGCCCATTGAAACGGGGATGGTCAAGGGCACTGTCACCAGTGTGGTGTTCATGGGTGTACACTATGAGGTCTGCGTGGACTGCGGCGGGTATGAGTGGGTGGTGCATACCACCGAAGAAACTACCGTAGGGGCCAAGGTGGGTATAGAAATCCCGCCCGATGCCATCCATATTATGAAAAAGACCCGGTCTAACAACATTTTTGACTGCGAGGTTTATCCCGGTGACGGAGAGATCTGGATCGATGATAAGGCCTTTGCCTGCACCATTCCCGAAGACTATGAGAATAAGGAAGTGGCTCTGGTGCAGATCCAGCCCAAGGATGTGCAGATCGTCAATCCTCAGGATGCCAAGCTTACCGGCTTTGTCAAGGCCTGCATGTTCCTGGGCAGCCATTATGAGATCACCGTTTCCTGTGAGGAAAACGACTGGATCGCTTACACCCCGGACTTTATGGAGGATGGGGAAGAAGTAGGCATCCGGGTGGAGCCGGAGAAACTGGTTCTTTCCCATAAAAACTGAGGGCAGCAGCCATGAAGCGGAAAGTATTTTCCTATCCGTACATTGTATGGATGGTACTCTTTATACTGGCTCCCATGTTGTTTGTGCTCTACTATGCGTTCACTCGAGACGGGAATTTTTCTCTGGAAGCCGTCCGTGCAGTGCTGGGAAAAGAAACGTATCTGATCAGCCTGTGGGATTCCTTAAAGACCGCCTTTGCCACCACCACTATCTGTCTGGTGCTGGGATATCCGGTAGCCTATATCCTTTCCACCATGAAAAAGGCTGTAGCAGCGTTGATCAGCGTGTTCTTTATCGTGCCCATGTGGATGAACGTGCTGCTGCGCACCTATGCCTGGCAAAGCATACTGGGAGATTTTATTCCGGCCCTGTTCCATACCGGTTCCCTGCTGAATAATGATTTTGCGGTCATGCTGGGCCTGGTATATAACTTCCTACCCTTTATGATCCTGCCGCTGTATACGACCTTGTCTAAAATGGACAAAAGTTATCTGGAGGCAGCCAGGGATCTGGGGTGCAACGGGGTGCAGACTTTCGTTAAGGTGGTGCTGCCGTTGAGCGTTTCCGGCATCATTTCCGGCATCACTATGGTGTTCATTCCTTCCATTACTGCTTTTGCGGTACCCAAGCTGCTGGGGGGCGGCATGACCAACACCCTGTATGGGGAACTGATTGAATATCAGATCAAGCAGGCCAATGCCCTGGATGTGGGCAGCGCCATGGCGGTGGTGCTGCTGCTGTGTGTGATCATCAGCACCGCCGTGATGAATCACTTTGATAAGGATCATGAGGAAGGGGGGAGAATGTGGTGAAAAAGGTATCTTCTTTCTTCAAGGGAACGTATCTGGGCCTCATGCTGCTGTTTCTGTATGCTCCGATCCTGTTTTTGATCCTGTATTCCTTTAACGATTCCTTTACTCTGGGAAACTGGGTGGGTTTTACCTTCAAAAACTATGTGAAGCTGCTCAATGACAGAGAGGTGGTCAAGGCCATTATGACCACATTGGAACTGGCCATTGTTTCCAGCATTGTAGCCACGGGTGTGGGTACCGCTGCTGCCATCGGTCTGATGTCCTTAAAGAAGCGCTTTCGCACTTTGGTGCTCAACGTATCTCAGCTGCCCATGGTAAACCCGGATCTGGTAACGGGTATCAGCTTTATGATGCTTTTTACCTTTATGAATATGCTCCGGGGCAAGATCGGCATGGGCAATATGGACGATATGCTGCGGCTGCTGATCGCCCATATTTCCTTTAACCTGCCCTATGTGATCTTTTCCGTACTGCCCCGGCTTCGGCAGAGCAGCAACATGATGTATGAAGCGGCTATGGACCTGGGCTGCACCCCTTTGCAGGCTTTATGGAAGGTGGTTATTCCGGATATCCGGCCGGGGATCGTTTCGGGCTTTATCATGGCCTTTACCATGTCGCTGGATGATTTTGTGGTCAGCTATTTTGCAGGCAACGGTTTGCATAACAACCTGTCCATGTATATCTACTCTGCCGTGGGTAAAGCCAAGGGCGTGAACCCCGCTATCTCCACTATCATATTCATTCCCGTGGTAACGCTGCTGCTTATCGTCAATATCCGCAGCCTGCGCAAGGAACGGGAGGATGAGATCCAAAATAAGAAAGTTAAGCTGAAGAAAGGAAACGAAGCATGAAAAAAACTATTTCCCTTTTGATCGTCCTGATGATGATCCTTGGTACCGTTCTTCTGTATACCGGCTGCTCCGGCAGTCAGACAGCCGAACTGAACATCCTCAACTGGGGGGATTATATTGATCCGGAGCTCATTGAGCGTTTTGAGCAGGAAACGGGCATCCATGTAAACTATACTACCATGACCAGCAACGAGGAGATGATCATCAAGCTTCGCTCCTCCGACTGCGTATATGATCTGTGCTTCCCTTCCGACTATATTCTGGAGAAGCTTATCGGGGAAGATCTGCTGGCACCCCTTAACTATGACAATATCCCCAACGCCAAAAACATCGGCCAGCGGTATTATGATATCAGCGATGCCTTTGATCCCGGCAACAAATATTCCGTACCCTATATGTGGGGGACTGTAGGCATTCTCTACAACACCAAGATGGTCAGTGAGCCCGTTACCAGCTGGAAGATCCTTTGGGATGAAAAGTATGCCGGGCAGGTGCTCATGTATGATTCCGTCAGGGATTCTCTGGCAGTGGCATTGATGATGCTGGGATATGATATGAATACCCGTTCCGAAGCCGAAGTGGCCGAAGCCAGAGACGCTCTCATCCGCCAGAAGCAGGAGCGCATTGTGCAGGCTTACGGTACCGATGATATCAAGACGGCTATGATCAACGGACGTGCAGCCATGGGTGTGGTGTATTCCGGGGATGCTTTCTATGCCATGGAAGAGAATGCGGATCTGGCATTTGTGGTGCCGGAAGAGGGGAGCAATATCTGGTTTGATAATGCCATGATCCCCAAAACTTCTACCCACAAGGAAGAAGCGGAAAAGTTTATCAACTTCCTCAATGATCCCGAGGTTGCCCGGCAGAATACGGAGTATATCTGCTACTCCACTCCCAATGATGCCGCTTTGGCCATTATGGGGCCCGAATTCACAGAAAACGAGACTTATAATCCCGGGGATGACGTTCGCTCCCGCTGCAAAGTGTTCCATGATCTGGGAGATTTTGCGGATGTATTCAACAGCGCCTGGGAGCAGGTGCGTCTGACCAAGGTCAACTGAGCAACAGTCGTACGGGAGGCCTCTGCGGACCTCCCGTATTTGCACATAAAGACAGAGAAAGGAATTTTATATGGACAATCTGTTCGTGATCCATAAGCTGAAGGAACTGCTTGCTATTGACAGCCCTCTGGGCATGCACCGGGAGATGGATGAGTATTTGCTGCATCAGGCCGAAGAGCTTGGCTTTGCCGCCCGCCGGCTGCATAAGGGCGGCGTATTGGTGGAACTGGGAGGACAGGGTCGGCCCATGGTGTTTGTAGCGCATGCAGACACCGTAGGGCTGATGGTCAGGGCTATCCTTCCTGACGGTACTTTGGAAGTGCACAACGTAGGGGGCGTGCCTCCTTTTCAGACCCTGCATGAGAATGTACGCATCTATCCCCGCAAGGGCGGTATGTATACAGGCACCGTAGCCCGCCGGAATCCATCTATCCATCTGATGACCTTGGAGGAGAGAGACGAACCCCTGAATTATCACGAGAACGTGTGTGTGCGGTTGGACGAGAATGTGGAGTCTGCCGAGGACACCAAGTCTCTGGGCATCTCTACCGGAGATATGGTGGCGTTGGAGCCCCGTGTAGTGACTACGGAGACGGGGTATATCAAGAGCCGTTTCCTGGATGATAAAGCTGCCTGCGCCTGTCTGCTTGGACTTATGAAGGCCGTCAGCCAGGGTGAGATCACGCTGGGTCGGAAGGTATATGTGCTCTTTACGGAATATGAGGAACTGGGCGGCAGCGGTGCCTGCGGGATCCCGGCAGATGTGGAGGATTATATCGCTCTGGATATCGGCTGCGTCGGGCCGGAAAATGCTTCCAGCGAGCATAAAGTCACCTTGATTGCCATGGATGCACACTTCCCCTATGATCTGGAATTAACGGGAGGGATCGCAAATCTGTGCGACAAGTATGAGATCCCTTATGTGATGGATATGATGCTGCCCCGGTATGGGTCCGATGCCAATGCTGTTATGGCCGGTAGCCAGGATGTGCGCTGTGCTCTGATCGGCCCCGGCGTTATCGAAACTCACGGTTATGAGCGCACCCATGAGGATTCCCTCCGGGCCTTGTGCGACCTGCTGGGCGCTATTGCAAAGAATTGAGAGGGCTGCAGCGTGGAGATCAACATTGAGCGGATCAACGAACTGGCACACAAAGCCAAAAGTGATCTTGGCCTGACGGAAGAAGAACGGGAGGAACAGAAACGTTTGCGGCAGGCATACATCGATCAGTTCAAGGCCAGTCTGCAGAGCCAGCTGGACAATATGTATGTGGTGGATCCTCAGGGAAATAAGCGTAAGCTGGAAAAGAAGCATCCTGAAGGGGAGCCCGGTTCTCACTAAATAAAAGAAACAAACTGAGGGGCTGTGAAGAGTCTAAATGATTCCTCCGCAGCCTTTTTTCTATGACTATACAGGCAGGCTGTTGAAATGGGCAGAGCGGAAGCTGCGAAGAAGAAGAGGGAAACGGGGCATCGGATTTCGCATAAAACCGGGCTTCCTATTCGCACGTTCCTGCAGGATCACGGAGGAGTTTCCCCGTGCGGTATGGGGAAGCTTGCCAGTGAGCGGAGCTGCAACCAACACAGCGCTGCATAACGGCGATGATCTGTTCAATGGGTCGGGCACAGTCCTCTTCCAGCCACTGCGTCACAATAGCCATAAGACCTCGAACATAAAAGGCCGTCATATAGGGCCGCTCCTGCTCAGGAATGTTAAAGCGTTCCAGAATAGGGGAGAGCACATGCCGGAACAGAGCATCATAGGCTTCCTGCACTTGCAGGGCGGCGCTGTTTTCTATGGCAGCTTTGAAAAGATATTTGTGCATTTGCACATACTGCAGATAAGGCATCAGATATTGGGGTGTCAGCAGATACAGCTCTTCCAGGGGGCAGTGGCGGAGTCTGGCTATGAATGCTGCTGGATCCTACTGCATATGGGAGACAAACTGTTTGTTCATATACTGAATGCTTTCGGATAGCAGATCCCCAATGGTCTCATAGTGCAGATAAAAAGTAGAGCGGTTTACGCCTGCTTCTGCACAGATCTCCTTGACGGTGATGTAGGCCAATTCTTTTTTCGCCAGCAGAGCGAGCAGTGCTTCATCCATTTTGGCGGCGGTATGAAAGTATTTGCTTTCGGATCAATGCAACGTGTGTGCCTCCTTTTTGGCTTTTCGGCTGTGCAGCAGCATATATATGGCAATGAAGATCACAATACCCCATACAAAACCGCTGGTAATGGCATTCATCAGGCGGCGATACCCTTCTGCATGGGGAGAGAACCGGACGAGCATAGCCGTTTGCAGCCCCAGCATGGTCATCAGGGCAGAAACAAAATGCAGTACCCTGGCGGCAGAAAGAAGAGGGCTGCCCAGCTTTCGATACTTTACCAGATGCAGGACTGCCGCCGAAAGCGTGTAAAAGGCGTACATGGCGGAAAGATAGATACCGTAGCCAGGATAGGAAAAACTGGATCCGGTCAGCACCATCTGTACGATCATGCCGCCCATAAAAAGATTCAGTAAAAAAAGCAGCCAGGCCGTTTGGCGGTAGCAGCGCAGTTCCTGACGTTTTTCTGCGAGACCAAGATTGGCTCGCAATAGACCCAGTACCAGATGGAATACACCCAGGGAAAGAAACCAGGCCGAGCGGAAGTGAAACGCCGCTCCCAGACGGAAAGCCGCATACAGCAGATTGACTATCATGCTGCGGCTAAGGCCGACACGGCCCCGATAGCAGGGTCGGCCATGAATCGCTGTATTTCTGGCCGTGAAACTGCTTGGTTGAACGGGATACTGCTGCGCACAGACTGCCGGTTATGCTCCAACAGCCGGGGAGCGGCACAAAGCAGAATAAGCAGAGAATAGGCAGATAAAAAATAGACCAAATAGGCCAGGCCGGTATCTGTCCACTCCCGGGAAAAAACAAAAACAGCGCGGCAAAGGATGACGCCGGGAGTGTGCACAGTATCCCTCCCGGCGGATGCAACAAGTGATGTAAAATCCTTTTTGCCGTTTTGTTCATTTACTGTTCGCTGATCTCTCGAGCCAGCTCCACGATTTCATAGGCATATTTCTGTTTTCCCTTTGTCAGGATCCTTTTGTATAAGGGGTAATTGATACCCATGCCGGCCATACCCAACAGTCCCACAATAATGCCCAGAACAAAAGAACCGGGGGAAGCGCTGCCGATTTGCCCCATAGCCAGGCACATTCCGGTGCCAAAGATCAGGGAAGAGGCAATACCAATGGTATAGCCGCACACCGTAGCCGGGAGCTTGGCGCGGGCATCCAGTTTGCGCAGGGCCAGTATTTTGGAGGTATCCTTGGGGGCATATTCGTTAGCCAGTTGCGCTGCATAGATCTTATCTGTATTCATCATTACATCTCCTTTGCTTGGTGGATGCCATAAGAATAGCAGAAAAGGAGAAACAACTGAACCACATGAAATGCCCTTTGTGTTGAATTCAAAAAGCACCCGGAAACTCCATATTTCCGGGTGCGCATGCTTTGCGGATCACTCCCCCTGTTGAGGCTGCTCCAAAGCGGCCCGGCGGGCGGCACGCTTGGCTTCGGCTTCTTCCCGGGCTTTTTGCTGCTCCTGAGCAACCTGATCCCGGATCTTCTTTTCGATCTCGCTGCAAAGTTCAGGATTATCCTTGAGGAAGAGTCGGGCATTATCCCGGCCTTGGGCAATACGCATATCGCCGTAAGAGAACCATGCTCCGGATTTGATGATGATCCGCCGGGCCACGGCCTGATCCAGAATGCTACCTTCTTTGGAAATACCTTCACCGTAGAGCATATCAAATTCCGCCGTGCGGAAGGGAGGCGCTACTTTGTTTTTAACGATCTTTACCCGGGTGCGGCTGCCAATGGCTTCCTGCCCGTTTTTAAGCGTTTCAATGCGCCGTACATCCATCCGCACGGATGCATAAAACTTCAGGGCCTTACCGCCGGGGGTGGTTTCGGGGTTGCCAAAGAGAACGCCCACCTTTTCACGGAGCTGATTGATAAAGATAACTACGGTGTTGCTTTTGCTGATAGCGCCGGCCAGCTTCCGCAGAGCCTGACTCATGAGACGAGCCTGAAGCCCCACATGGGAATCCCCCATATCGCCTTCGATCTCCGCTTTGGGCACCAGAGCGGCTACGGAGTCTACCACCACCACATCAATGGCGCCGGAGCGTACCAGAGCTTCGGTGATCTCCAGAGCCTGTTCACCGGTATCCGGCTGGGAAACATACAGATCATCCACCATAACGCCCAGATTTTCGGCATAAACAGGATCCAAAGCGTGTTCGGCATCGATAAAAGCGGCGGTACCGCCCAGACGTTGGGCTTGAGCCACCACATGCAGGGCAATGGTGGTTTTACCGGAAGATTCAGGCCCGAAAACCTCTATAATACGGCCCCGGGGCACTCCTCCTACCCCCAGAGCCAGATCCAGATCCAGGCAGCCGGTAGGGATCACGGAGATGTTCATATTGGAACCGGCATCCCCCAGCTTCATGACGGCGCCTTTACCAAACTGCTTTTCTATTTGACCCAGGGCGATCTCCAGCGCTTTTTCCTTATCTAACATTAACTCCACCGTCCTTTATGTTTTTTCCCGGAGAAACAGGAGTCCGGGCGCCTTTTGCGTTGGTATCAGTATACCATAGTATCATTTGTTCGTACAGAGTTTTCTTCTTAAAATGTCCAGGGCATGAAGCACGGTCACCTGCCGGATGCGGCTCCTGTCTCCGGTGAGATGCAGTTCCTTGACCTGGGTGCCGCTGTCTGCGGCCAGGGCCACAAACACATGTCCTACTTCGATGCCATCGGGGCCGGCATAGCCCGTAGTGGCCAGAGCAAAGTCTGTTTGAGTCTTTTTGCGCATCCCCTCTGCCATTTCCTTAGCACATTGGGCCGATACAGCCGTATAAGCGGTCAGCGTTTCTTTTCTGACGCCCAAAGAGGCCATTTTGGCAGTTTCGGCATAGGTTACGTCTCCCTCCAGAAAATAGGAGGAGCTTCCCGGCAGGTCAATGAAAGCGGAACTCAACAGGCCGCCGGTACAGCTCTCGGCGCAGCTGAGGGTTTTATTCTGTGCGATCAAGGCTTCGTGGCAGCATTGCGCCAGATTCTTGCCTTCGTCGGAATAGACCACATCTCCCAACAGCGCCCGTACCCGTTCCAGGTAGGGAGTCAGTATCTTTTCCCCTTCCGATTCATTTTGGCAGCGGGCAGTGATGCGCAACTTGACCTCACCTGTTTCGGCATAGGTCGCCAGAGTGGGGTTGGTCTGCCCATCAATCAAGGGCAGAAGGGCATATTCCACCGCTCCTTCGCCCATGCCGAAGATCCTCAGCTCCCGGGAATAGAGGCGGTGATCGCTTTTGGAGGCCAGATAGGGTGCCACCTGTTCCTGAAACATGGGAATCAGTTCCCGGGGCGGTCCGGGCATGAGAATGGCGGTTTTTCCGTCCTTTTCAAAAATGCAGCCCGGGGCTGTGCCCTTGGGATTGGGCAGAATGCAGCAACCCTTTCGGGGGAACATGGCCTGCTTGCGATTGTTGGGAGAGGGGACGCGGCCGGTGCGGGCAAAGTAGGCAACGATCTTGTCCCATTCCTCCGGCACCAGTTCCAAAGGCCCCATGTCCATGGCGGCGGCTACGGTCTCCTTGGTCAAATCATCCTCTGTGGGGCCCAGTCCACCGGAAAGCAGCAGAATGTCTGACCGGGACAGGGAGGTTTTAACCGCTTCCTCCAGCCGCATGGGGTTATCCCCTACTACCAGTTGATAATATAGATCGATCCCCATGGGCGCAAGCCCCTGAGCGAGAAAACGTGTGTTGGTGTTGAGCACCTGCCCCATAAGCAGTTCGGTGCCTACGCAAAGGATCTCAGCCCGCATGCAATGCTCCTTACTCCAGGCTCTGGCCCAGCATGTCGTATTCCTTGGCTTGGGTGAGCCGAACAGGGATATAGTCTCCTACGGCATGAATGGCTTTTCGAGGCAGTATCACCCGGCCATCCACATCCGGTGCTTCCCGAATGGTACGGCCGATGGTATGCCGGGGCGTGATCTCTTCGATGAGCATCTCCAGTTCCCGGCCTTCCCAGCGGCGGTTGCGCATAAGGGAGATGGGCTGCTGCGCGGCCATAAGCTCTTTGAGCCGCTGCTGCTTGATTTCTTCGGGAATCTGATTTTCCATAAGGGCGGCGGCTGTACCTTCCTCCGGGGAGAAGGCAAAGGCACCCAGCCGGTCAAAGGGATATTCCCGGATAAAAGAGAGCAATTCGCTAAAATCAGCCTCCGTTTCCCCGGGGAAGCCCACCATCATGGTTGTGCGCAGGGTAAAATCCGGGTAGTTTTTATACAGATAATCCAGCAGAGAGCGGATATGCCGGCTGTCGCCCCGGCGGTGCATCCGCTTCAACACGGCATCGCTGATGTGCTGCAGGGGAATATCCAGATAAGGAACCAGCTTTTCCCCTTCCTGCAAGGTATCCAGCAACTCCGGGTGAACGGTATCCGGATAGGTATACAGTACCCGAATCCAGTGCAGGCCGTCTATACGATTCAGCTCTTTGAGCAGGGGAACCAAACGGGGCTCCCCATATAGAGTTTTACCGTAGCCGGATGTATCCTGGGCTATGACGGTAAGCTCCGTAACGCCCCGTTCCGCCAGAGAACGGGCTTCGGCCAGGAGCTTTTCCATGGGGACATCCTGCAAAGGCCCCCGGATCAAAGGGATAGCACAGTAGGTGCAGCGATTGTTGCAGCCGTCTCCCGTCCGCAGAAAGGCACGGTAAGGCGGGGTGGTCAGCAGGCGATGGACGCTTTGGCAGGGGGCCGGAGCAGGAAGGCCCAGCTTTTGAGCCAAAAGTTCGGGCAGCTTGTCATACTCCCGAACACCCAAGAAGATATCCACCTCGGGGATCTCCTTTTCCAGTTCCTCCCGGTATCGCTGAACCAGGCAGCCTGTGGCCACCAGCACCCGGCAGATGCCTGTCTGCTTGTATTGCGCCATTTCCAGAATACTGTTGATGCTTTCTTCTTTGGCCGGGTCAATAAAACCGCAGGTATTGACGATGAGCACCTCCGCCTGGGCGGGATCTTCCGTAAAAGCGTAGCCTGCAGGAGCCAGAAGCCCCAGCATACGCTCCGTATCCACCTGATTCTTGGCGCAGCCAAGACTGATAACACCGATCTTCATACTGTCCTTTCTTTGAGGGGGCACACCCTCCTGTAGTCGATAAATAGAGGCAGGGAGCATACACGCCCCACAGGAGTTTCTTTCAGATATCCTTACCGGGTGCCGGTCAGTTATCCCAGGGAGCGTCTCCCTCTTCCACCGGAGTTTCGGCAGAAACGGAAGCCGCAGCCTGCTTTCCTGCAGGCGCAGCCGGGGCGCTGCCGCCGGAGGGACCGTAGTCCGAGCCTGCATCGATCCCCTGTCCGTCTCCAAAGAGCGCTTCAAACTGAGCCCGCTTGATAAGCACCTTTCGGGGTTTGCTGCCGTCAAAGCCGGAAACATAACCGTGCTCTTCCATCATGTCTACCAGCCGGGCTGCCCGGGCATATCCTACCCGAAGCTTTCGCTGGATCATACTGATGGAGGCCTGACCGGAATCCAGCACAATGCGCACGGCTTCGCCCAGCAGCTCATCTTCCTGTTTGCCTTCGCCGAACACACCGCCTCTTGCGCCGCCGGTAGCAGTCATATCCTCCATGATCTGCCGGTCAAATTGGGGTTCGCCGGGGCTCTTTTGGTTGAAATAGTTCATGACCCGTTCCACTTCCTCATCGGAAACAAAGGCGGCCTGCAGCCGGGTGGGCTTGGCGGCTCCGTTGGGATGGAAAAGACAGTCTCCCCGGCCAAGAAGCTTCTCTGCTCCGCTGGTATCCAAAATGATCCGGCTGTCTATGGCGGAACTGACCGCAAAGGCGGCCCGGCTGGGGATGTTGGCCTTGATAAGGCCGGTGATGACATCGGCAGAGGGACGCTGGGTAGCTACGATCAGGTGGATACCTGCCGCACGGCCCAACTGGGCTACCCGGCAGATGGAATCTTCCACCTCGTCGGGTGCCACCATCATCAGGTCCGCCAACTCGTCTATGATCACAACCATTCTGGGCAGCCGGTTCTTTTCTTCCTCCTGCAGTTCGTTGTAACGTACCAGATCTCTGGCACCACGGTCGCTGAATTTCTTGTAGCGCAGGGTCATTTCATTTACCGCCCAGCGCAGGGCACCGGAGGCTTTTTTAGGATCCGTGACCACAGGAATGAGCAGATGGGGAAGCTTGGCGTAAACGGAAAGCTCCACCTGTTTGGGATCTACCAGAATCAGCCGCAGATCCTTGGGGGCGGATTTGAAGATCATGGAAAGGATCAGGTCGTTGATGCATACGGACTTGCCCGAGCCGGTGGAACCGGCAATGAGCATATGGGGCATCTTGGCCAGATCCGCCACAACGATCTTACCTCCGATATCCTTGCCCATAGCCATGCTCACAGGGCTGGTCATGGCGGCAAATTCCTGGCTGTCGATGATATCACGCAGGAGCACCGTGGCGGCGCTCTTATTGGGCACCTCCACGCCTACCGCTGCCTTGCCGGGGATGGGAGCCTCTATGCGCACCCGGGGGGCGGCCAGAGCCAGGGCAATGTCGTTGCTCAGGGAGGTGATGCGGTTGACACGTACCCCTGCCGCAGGCTGAAGTTCAAACCGGGTGACCACCGGGCCCACAGAGATGTTTACCAGTTTTGCCTCGATATTGAAGGAACGCAGGGTTTCTATCAGCAGATCCCCGGTCTGCCGGGGGCTGTCCGTAGGTTTACCAAAGGTTTGCCGGGGTTTATCCAGACAATCCAGGGGTGGGGGCGCATAAGCTTCCGGAGCTTCCTGTGCCTTGGGCATGGCTTCTCCTGTGACTTCATCGTGATACACAAATTCCTTATCCGGTTTGGGCGCGTCGGGGTTTGGGGCGGATTCACCCTTCTCATAAGGTCGTGCGGCAAAGCCCTCTGTCAGTTCTTCCATGGAAAGCTGGGAACGGACAGAAGAAGCAGGCGATGGAACAGGCGCTTCCTCCCGGGGTTCTTCCCTTTGAATGGGGACTTCCCATGTCAGGGAGGGTTCCTCCTGCTGAAGTACATGAGACGGGCCGGAAGACTGGGCTTCCATGGCTTTGGCCCGACGGGCCGGAAGGGGATGAGCCAGAGAAGGCTCCGCTGCTGCGGGAGTATTTGCTGCAGGAGTGGTGCTGCGGGCCATGGGCAATACGTCGTCTATGGGCTCGCCATCGTCTTCAACCGGTGCAGGGCGGGAGGCTTTTTTCTTTGCTAGCTTTCCTTCGGAAGGGAAGTATTCCAAGGGATCGGCTTCCTTCTTTACAGGGGTTTCGGCTTCAGGAACATAAAAGGCTTCGTCAAAAGGCAGGGGAGAAGGCTTTTTTCTGTTCTTTTTTGCCGGTTTTTCCGGTTCCGTTGAGCGGGGTTTGTCTCCAATAGCTGGAATATCCTCCAAATGCCCCACCTGTTCCGGGTCGGGGGCTTCTTCCAGCTTGTCGATATACAGCGGCTTTTTGCTGCGGGTCTTGAGAATCTCCACCTCCTGCTGTCCGGTAAGCTCTTCTTCGTCATCAGGGTCAATGGATTCAAAAAAATGATCCAGATTCCCTTTGATAAGCTCCGGAAAGGTTTTAAGGCTGATGCGGGTCATAAGCAGCAGACAGACCACCAGACCGCAGACGACCACCACGCCGCAAAGTCCCTGTCCGCCCAGACACTGGAGCCCATAGCAAAGAAGTCCGCCCAGAACGCCGCCGCCCCGGTGCATACCCTTAGGGGCTGCTACTGCCAGATCATAGCATTGCAGAATGTAGTCTGCAATGGTCATAGGCTTTCCGCCTTCGACAGTATAAGGAATTTTGCACAGCACGTGGACCAGTGCGGCGGCAAAGAGAATGGCGACCAGCGTTACAGCCGTACGTCCGGCTACGGGAGAGCGTTTCCGGCCGGCAATGGCCAGAATACCCATAAGCAGAAATACCGGAGGGAGCCCCAGAGCTACCATGCCTGTGGAGGCATAGAGCACCCGGTTGAGCACCGTGCCCAGAGGGTTATCCGGCGTAAAATACAGATACAAAGCAAAAAGAATAGACAGAGCAATAAGCACCACTCCCAGAATTTCGCTCTTAATGCGCTCCTGAAGGGTAGCTTCTTCCAGTGCAGCCTGTTCTTCCTGCTTCTTTTGTGCGGCGGTTTTCCTGGGAGCCGCTTTTGCTTTGGCGGCCGGAGTTTTTTTAGCGGCGGACTTTTTTGTCGGAGTTTTTTTCTGTTGGGCCAACGAAGATTCCTTTCCGGGGCGCGGTGCGCTCCTTCTGTATATGGCGCAGTGAAAGCCTGTTTACAGGACTATTCACCCATTTTTACATATATACAGTATAGCCCAATTTGCTCTTTTGCGCAAGGGAGAGCCTTGTCAAAGGGAGGCAAACCCCGTATACTAAAGACATCCGCAAGACAGGAGAGAAGAAATGAAACCGTCGCTTTTGATCTGGGACTGGAACGGCACTATTCTGATGGATGTGCAGGAGTGTTTTGACATTGCCAACCATATGTTGGCAGAACGTGGCATACCGTGCATAAAGGATATGAACACTTACAGGGAGGTGTTCGGATTTCCCATCAAAGCCTATTATGAAAATCTGGGTTACCGGTTTGATAAGGAAAGCTATGAAACGGTATCCGATGAGTTTGTGGAACTGTATCTGGACAGATTTTCCATGAATACCCTGCGCCCCGGCATCGAAGCACTGCTGAAGCGGATTCGGAAGCAGGGGCTTTCCCAGGTGCTGCTTTCCGCCAGCCGGGAGGATCAGCTGAAAGCACAGACAGAACTGTTTCCGAGCTTGTCCGGCTGTTTTGAGGAGATAATGGGGCTGCCCGATCACTATGCGTTTTCCAAAGCGGCCCTGGCCAGGAATTTCATCGCCCGCCGAGGGCTGAACCCGGAAAGCTGTCTGTTTATCGGGGATACGGATCATGATTTTGAGGTATCTTCGGCTATAGGCTGTCCCTGTGTGCTGCTGACGGAGGGGCACCAGAGCAAGGCGCGCCTGGAAAAGACCGGGGCACCCGTGCTGGAGGGACTGGAGGCTTTGGCAGAGTATATAGAACTATAGAGCGACATGATCCGGTATCACAGCTCTTTTTGACTGCGCATATACAGTCCTGCAACAAAAAACATCCGCTTTCCGGTTAAACCGGCAGCGGCTGCTTGTATGTTGCGCGGAAAGAGTGGGGATCAGTTCTCGCTCTTTTTCTTTTTCCGGGGCTTAGCATACAGCTTCCAGGTGCAAACAATAAACAGTATGCCCAGCAGCAGACCCAGCCCGGCAATGATAATATCCAGATACCGGGTCAGAAACACCTGCTCTCCCAAAAAGTGGAGCATGGGGTTGTATCCATCCAGAATATAAAAGAGGATATACACCGCACTGAGCACGATGGTCACATTGGCGATGATCTGGGGGATCACGTTGAGTATCTTCTTTGCTTTTTCCTTCATCATAGCGCATCAGGCTCCTTTTTATGCTTGGGTATCGGGTTCGGCAATATAGATGATATCGCTGGTGCCCCGACCATTGGGACCGTAGACCTGGCCGTTAAAGTACATAGCGGAAGAATCACCTCCGTCCAGATTATAGGCCTTTGCAAGGCCCAGATCCTGACAAAAAATGGAAAGTTCTTCCAGACTCAGACCCCGGGAATCTCCGCTGCCCCGCCGGCCGTTCACCACCATGAGCATATAATGCCCCGGTTCATAATAGCCGATCACCGTTCGGGGGTTGGCAGCGGCAACAGGACCGTGAAGGTTGAAACTGGTCTTACTTTGGCCGTCTGCAGTAAGCAGCGCCGGTCCAAAGTACCAGATATGCCTGGGGTACTTGCTGTAGATTTCATCATCGGACCAGGTGTCGTTCTTATAGTCGATGGTATCCATGATACCGTCCAGATACAGGATTCCCAGATCCGAATCGATCTTCTTTTTGGCGATCTCTTCTCCGTTGCGTACGAACCAGCCGTACCCGTTGTATTTGGAGTTGACATAAAAGTCGCTGTTCACCGCCAGTATGGCATTGTGCGCCTGCCCCAGCTTTTTAACCTTGTCCACGTCGCCGCTGTGGGAAATGGCAAAGGATCTGAAGGCTTCCATATCCTGCAGATAAATATCCGCCAGGTATACATCCTGCTTGTCTGTTTTGTGCAGGGTCTTGCCGCAGTATTCGCATACATCTGCCGTATGGGAAACGCGCCTGCAGCTTTCACAGAAGCCTCCGTGAATAATGGTAAGCTCAATGGCGATATCCTGGCTGCGGTACGTATCTTCGGTGGAGATGCGCTCTTCAGAGAACTTCTCGGCAAACTTCCCTTTCAGAAGCCCGGTGGGTTCAGGCGTAGGGGAAGGTGTGGGTACCTCAGTAGGGGCGGCAGTAGCGGCGCCCGCTACGTTTTCTGCTGGAACGGGAGTATCCACCACCGGGACGGGTGTGTCGGAGGGAGCCTGAGTAGGAGCCGGAGTGGGGGTATTGAGGGTCTTGGCTTCCTGCATCAGGTTCTGGTTGCCGCCAAAGAGATTGAATACAATGGCGCATACCCCGAAGCTGAAAAGCAGAAACGCACCCAGATCCACCAGCACAATGGTCAGGATCCGTTTGGTATTTGGGTTTTTCATAAGCAATATTTGATCCTTCCGGGTTTTCGGTTAGCTTTGCGCAGTTTTTAAAGAATTATTTGCGCTTTTTGGATTCTGTGGTAAATACGAACTTCCTTTGCAGATAAAAACTGATAGGATAGGCGATCAGCTGTACCAGTACATAACCCAAAGCCTTTGGAATATGCAGCAGATAGGTGGCTGTGTATAAAAGCCCGTAGTGCAGGCCATAAATACCTACAGCCGTGACGATGTAGCGAAGGAAGCTGTTGCGGCTGTGATTTTCAAAAACCATCCGCTGGTTCAGGACGTAGTTGAGTATGGAACTCAACACCCGGGATACCACGGTAGACAGCAGCAGCGTACCCGGCATACCGCGGGTGAGCAGAGACATGCCCAAAAACACACCGTATTCAAACAGAAAGCTGAGCATGGAGGAACTGATGAACATGAGGATCACCTTGTAGATCCGCCAGCCGTCCCGCAGGGCATGGAAATGGGAGGAGGCATTATCTTCGATGTACACCGTTTCGATGGGTACTTCAAAGATGGGGATCCGTTCCCGGCAGCAGTACAGCAGCTGGCCGATCTCATACTCATATCGATCTCCCTGAATGGTAAGCATCTGGGGAATATAATCGGTAGAGAAAGCCCGCAGGCCGGTTTGGGTATCATAGACCCGTACGCCGGTGCTGGCGGCAAAAACACCGCGGGTAATGGTGTTTCCGGCCCGGCTGCGGAAGGGAACCTTTCCTGTAAAGCGGCGGGAGCCTGTGACCAAAGCGTCAGGATGGGTATGGAGGGCTTCCGCAACCCGGATCACATCCTTTACCAGGTGCTGCCCATCGGCGTCTATGGTGATAAGACCTTTTTCTTCGGGCATATGCTCCTGAATATAGGCAAAGGCGGTTTTCATAGCCGCACCCTTGCCCCTGTTGACTTCGTGATGCAGAACCGTTACCCGGGGGAGGCGGCTCAGCTCTTCAAAGAGGGGCTGGCAGCTGGCCCGGCTGCCGTCGTCTACGATGAGCACGGCGTACCCGGTTTTTTCAAGAAGAGAATCCACCACGCTCCGTAATTTTTCATCGGGCTGGTAGGCGGGGATCACTGCAACCATTTCTACTTTATCTCCTAAAATATTCAATCTATTATAGCACAATACGCTGCAATGGGAAGATATATTTGCCTCCGGGGTGTCACAGATTTGTAAACTGTTTGTTATATTCCCCGGTAAACGGTGGAAAGCCGGCCTGGGAGAGTATATGATACAGGCATATAAAAAAGGAGTGAAGCGCAAGTGAGTGAACATACCGATAAGGCCAAAAGAACCCGTCTGGTAGCGGTGATCGCCGCTGCGGCAGTGCTGGTCATCGCCCTGGGCATTCTGGTGGGCGGTAAGCTCTCCGGGATCCTTTTTAACGGCCAGGATCTTTTCAAGACTACCCCTACCCCCGCTGTCATCGGCACCCCCGTGGCGGAAGCCACTGTGACACCGGCCATTCTGCCGGCAGATACCTCTTCCCCAAGTCCTTCTCCCAGCCCGACGGTGGATCCCTATGAAGAGCTGATCCAGAAGGCGGATACGTCCATGATGCACAATATCGTCAACATCATGCTCATCGGCGTGGACTATGAAGAAGCCCGCACCCAGAAGGGCTGGAGCGGCAAGAGCGGCAACGCTTTCCACAGCGATGTGATGATTGTGTGCGCCGTAAATTTTGATGAAAACCGGGTGGATCTTATCTCCATCCCACGGGATACCTATGGAAAGATACCGGGGGTATCGGGGATCTATAAGCTCAACGCTTCTTTGAACTGCGGCACAGATGGCACCAATTACGGCATTGACTGCAAAAACGGCGAGGGCTTTGAAAAGGTCTGTGAAACGGCCGAGTGGATGCTGGGCGGCATTAACGTGGACTATTACTACGCCGTGACCATGGAATCCGTCAAGGAGCTTATCGACGCCGTAGGCGGTGTAGAATACGATCTGGAAGGCGACTTTGACAACGGCGGCCGCTACTATAAAAAGGGCCTTCAGCACATGGATGGGCAGGCATGCTTGGACTATATGCGGGTGCGCAAGGGCGGCCATGGTTCGCTGGCTACGGGAGACATCAACCGGGTGAACCGCCAGAAGAATATTCTGGTGGCGCTTTTCAAAAGTGTAAAGGAAAAGAACCTTATCCCCCGTATTCCGGAGATCCTTTCTGCTTTCACGGGCGCCCTGTATACCAACTGCACGGCGGAGCAGACGGCAGCTTTGGCGGCCTTTGCTTACGGCCTTAACTCTGAGAATATCGGCATGCACAGTATGACCGGCTCCAGTGCCACCATGTTCCACTGGAATTTCTTCTTCACCGATCAGTCGAAGCGGGTGGAGCTTATCAAACAGATCTATAATGTGGATGTGAGCCGTTATAATCAGTATACCCTGGCCTATGCCCGGTATTATTGGGGCTCCCTGCTGATGGATCAGTATATCCCGTTGTGTGAAGGACTGGCGGATTATGTGGAGACCCTTTTGGAGGAGGATGACAAACGGGTTCAGACGACTCCGACACCTACCCCGGGTCAGGACGAACCCACACCGGAGACTTCCGGGGAACCGCCCATAACACCGGAAGCTCCCGGTGCAGACAGCACGCCGGATCCCATGGCCAATCCCAATCCGGAGAGCGGGCTGAACATTTTGCGTCTGAGCGCCCCGGTGCAGCGACAGGCGGTGGACGGCCGGTTGTACACCGATGAACAGCGGGCCATGTATGAAGCCTTTGTGGATGCTTATAACGCTATGCGGGATGCATATGATACAGCTCAAAGCGAAGCGAAGAAAGCGGAAAAGGGAAAGAGCAATTCTTTGGGTACCGCTGCCAGCGAACTGCTGGAGTGGATGGAAAGCGTTCAGACCCAGGCGATTGAACTGGCCAAGAGCTTTGACTACAATGAGGTGGACTACTTCACCGTGCCTTGCGCACCTACGGCAACCTACACCAGATCTGCATGGGCTTTCAATTATTGGGATAAGAAATCCTTTAACGAAATCAAGGTGAACTTTAATTAAGCAAAAAAAGCAGATGCTCCCCCGGCAAAAGCAGGGGGAGCATTGTTGTATGCAAGCCCTTTGCGCAGCTTCCTCAAAACACTTCCGGAAATGCGGCGGGATAGACAAAAGCAGCGCATCCATGATAAAATATAATTATAAAGCATGAAGCTGAAGCGGGCAGAACAATACTAACGGAGGGGAAGTATATGAAAAAGCTAAAGCTCTTTCAAGTCGATGATACATTGGACTCCTACACGTATCCGCTGGTAAAAATTCTGGTCAGTCTGGCACTGATCGAGAAACAGCTTTTTCCGCATTGAAAAAGGGTTTTGGAATTACATCGTTATCGGTATCAGCTTTTGTATTGCCTGTGCAAGCTTACTGTGTATGCGCCTGGCTGAGGCAGAATTGATACTGGTGCATGACAATCGCTCTAAAGCAAAAAGTGTATCCAACAAAGAGAGGGAAGGCAGCAGAAAGTATTCTGTGGATGCCATATTGTCGCTGGTAAGCCGCAATGACAGTATGGAGATCCAGATCCTGTCAAAGGGAAAGCGAGTGGAGATCGGTTCCAGTTCAGAGTGCGAAGCTTACGATTCCAAGCCATATGATAAGCGCTATTACATTGAAAAAAGAGAATTTGAAAGCCTGGATGCCTTTAGAAATGCAGGTCTGCCCTATTCCGATAAGAGCCAGATAACCATACTTTCCATTGACGGCATCTCCCCAAAGAAATATCATCGGGATTCCCTGTAATTGCAAAACACCGTTGCCCGGTGCGGCAGCGGTGTTTGTTAAAATAAAAATGTTTCTGGAGCCGGAAAAGATCAGCACCTTCGGTATATGCTGCGTTGTGCACTTATTCGATTCAAAGCGCCAGTATCACCAGCACCAGATCCAGCGCAATAAGTATATGCAGCACGATATGGTAAAGATCCGGAATAAGCCGCGTGTCACTCTGCGGAAAAAGTTTTACCGTATGAGCAAAGCATTGGTTATAGCCTTTCAGCTTTTTCGGACTGGCGCCAAATATGGTGTAGTATTCATGGCAGAAAAACTGCAGGGTCAGCCAAAGGGAAAGCTCCGCCAGAAGCACCCATTTGCCCACAGGTTCCCAAAGAAAATACAGTCCAATGCCTACGGTGAATACTGCAAGAGCAACAAACTCAACGCTTTTTATACCCATGCCTTCCACCAGAAGCGTTTTGCCGAAACGCCAGCTTATGGTGCAACCTAAAAACCATATCCAAAGCAGACAGGAAATAATACTTACCCAAAGTTTCATAAAAACCAGCTTTCTTGTTGAAACAGTCTATTTGCTTAACAACGGACGGCGCATGCATCCGCCTTTTTCATAAATACGGAGGAACCGAGCTGCCGCATCGGTTCCTCCTGCCTTTTATCCTTCAGGATCTCTTCTTTGCATAGGGCGTATTCTCCAGCGGCAGCGAGGAACGATCCATACCGTCAAAGGCAGCATAAGCGGCGGCAATAGCCGGGGCTGTAGGAATGGAAGTGATCTCCCCGATGCCTATGGCTCCGTGGGCAATGGGCAGCCCGGGCTTTTCCACCAGGATGGGGGTGATGGGGGGCACCTGATCGGCCCGGAACAGGCCCAGAGTACCAAACCTGGCCTTGGGCACGCAGTGTTCCAGGGGATATTGCTCCGTCAGGGCATAGCCGCAGGACATGGTGACGCCCCCCTCGATCTGCCCTTCGGCAGCCTTGGGGTTGATCGCCCGGCCCACATCATGGGCGGCGATCATCTCCTGAATACGGCCGTCCTCATCAAGGATGCATACATGAGTGGCGTAGCCGTAAGCTACATGAGATACCGGATTTGGCTTATCCGCTCCCAGCTTATCGGTCTTGGCCAGGTATTCCCCATAAAATTCCTGCCCTTCCAGCTCCGCAAGCGGGCGTCCTTTGCGGAAGTCATTGAACAGCAGGCAGGCCCGGTGGGCGGCTTCCCCGGTGACGGTAGTGTGGCGGGAGCCGGAGGTGGTGCCTGAATCGGGGCTGGTGAAGGTATTGGGGGCTTCCAGCACGATATCCGCCCGATCCAAGCCCGTTTCCTGCGCCACGATCTGTACCAGTACCGTGCCTACACCCTGCCCGATGCAGGAGGCGGCGCAGAGGATGTGCAGCTTACTTTCTTTGACCACCAGCTTCACGCGGCCCGTATCCGGCAGTCCCACGCCTACCCCTGCGTTCTTCATGGCGCAGGCGATACCGGCGTATCGGGCGTCTTCAAAGGCTTCCCGCACGGCCAGTAAGGTTTCCACCAGACCGGTGCTCTCATCTACGATCTGGCCGTTGGGCAGGGTCTCGCCGGGACGAATGGCGTTTTTATAGCGGATCTCCCAGGGGGAGATCCCGATTTTCACGGCCATGCGGTTCAGCAGCGTTTCTATGGCGAAGCAGGTCTGGGTTACGCCAAAGCCGCGGAAGGCTCCGGCAGGGGGGTTGTTGGTATACCAGGCTTCTCCGGTGATCTCGAAATTTTCATAGTGATAGGGGCCGGCGGCGTGGGTGCAGGCTCGCTCCAGTACCGGACCGCCTAAAGAGGCATAGGCCCCGGTATCGGCAATGACCCTGGCTTTTACCCCCTGAATGTTGCCTTCATTATCGCAGCCCAAGGTAAAGGTCATGTCCATGGGGTGGCGTTTGGGGTGTACGGCAATACTTTCCGCCCGGGTGAGCTTCACTTTTACCGGCTTTTGCAGCAAATAGGCCAACAGGGCCGCATGGTGCTGAACGGAAACATCCTCTTTGCCTCCAAAGCCTCCGCCGATAAGCTTGTTTTCTACCCGTACCTTATCGGCGGGCAGGCCCAGCATGGGCAGTATCTCATGCTGGGTATCGTAGGGACTTTGATCCCCCGTATACAGCTGTATCCCCCCCTCTATGGGTATGGCTACGGCGCACTCAGGCTCCAGAAAGGCATGCTCCGTAAAGGGCGTGTGGAAGGTATCCGTCAGCACATGCGCTGCCCGGGCAATGGCTCCTGCCGCATCTCCCCGGGATACATGCTTCCGCACCATAAGGTTGCCGCCTTTGTGGAGCAGAGGCGCGTCCGCCTCCATGCTTTCATAGGGGCTTTCTATGGGCTTCAGAACCTCATATTCAACCTGAATGAGTTTTTTTGCCTGATCCAGAGTTTCCGGGTCTTTGGCTGCTACCAGACAGACACTGTCTCCCACATATCGGGTGCACTCGCCCAGGGGGATCATGGCGTCCCAATCTTTGACCAGATGGCCTACCTTGATGGAACCGGGGATATCGGCGGCGGTGAATACACCCAGTACTCCCGGCAAAGACAGAGCCTGTTCGGCATGAATGGCCAGCAGCCGGGCCCGGGGATAGGGGGAACGCAGGGCGGAGCCATAGACCATACCGGGCAACTCTATATCGTCGCAATAGACTCCGGTGCCCAGAACCTTTTCCTGCACATCGATACGGTGTACACTTTTGCCGATGGCCCAGACATTTTCACAGGCAGGGATCTCGCCTTTGCGGAAGCATTCCGCAGCCAGTTCTATGGCGCGGACGATCTTAACATACCCGGTGCAGCGGCAGATATTATTGCGAATGGCCCTGCGTATCTGTTCTTGTGTGGGGTTCAGATTGGTATCCAGCAACCCCTTGGCGCTCATGACCATACCGGGGATGCAGAAACCGCACTGCACGGCGCCCGCTTCGCCAAAGGCCCATACATAGACCTCTTTTTCAAAGGGAGTCAGCCCTTCTACGGTGACGATGCGCTTGCCTTCCAGCTTATCCGTCCAAAAGACACAAGCCTTTTGGGCTTTGCCGTCTATAAGCACCGTGCAGGTGCCGCAGGCCCCTTCCGAACAGCCGTCTTTAACGGAATGCAGGTGCAGCACGTCCCGCAGGTAGCGAATAAGTTTCTGGTTTTTATCTACGGTCACACGCTGACCGTTTACAAAGAAGGTAGACATGACGATCTCCTTTACCCGAGCAGCCGGTCAGACCAGCAGATATTCATAGTGATGAAGCACCGTGGAGAGGAAAGTCTCCAATTCCCTGCTCATGGGTGTATCTTCTTTCAGGCAGCAGTCAAATTCCTTTTCTTCCAGGCGCACATGAAGCAGCTCCTTTTCCCGGTCGGCAATAAAGAAGCCGCTGTTCCGGCTTTCCTGCATATCCTCCATAGTGGCAAACAGAGTGAATTTGTCCTTATAGGGGGCGCTGTCATAGGGGCAGAAGGCGGCGCAGTTGCCGCATTCATTGCAGGCATAGTCCAGGTGAAGGATCTGGGGCATGGCTTTGCCAGGGATTCGTATGGCGGCATTGGCACGGTTGGGGCAGGCGGTGACGCAGTTTTCGCAAAGCACCTGGCAGCCCAGGCAGCGCCGGGGTTCCGGATCCTTTACCGTAAGCACGCCCTTGCGTTCTATTGCGGAGCACTGGGATATGGCGGCTCCTTCCGGAATGGGATATTTCAGGGGGCTGCCTACAATGGCATCCCGGGCGGCCAGAGCATCGGCCATGGCTTCCACCACCGTGGCAGGGCCGCGGCGCAGATCCCCCAAAACAAACACGTTATCGCTGCGGAAGGGGGGGCGGCCGGAAGCATCCGGCGTTACTCCATATTCAGCCAGGAATTCCAGGTCTGTTTTTTCGCCCAGGGCGCTGATCAAGGTATCGCAGGGGAGGGAGACGGTTTTGTCTGTGGCTACCGGACTCCTGCGGCCGGCAGCATCGGGGGCGCCCAGTTCCATGACCTGACAGGTGAGACGGCCGGCTTCTGCGGAGAGAGGGCTCAGCAGAGGAAGGAATCGGGCGCCTTCTTTTTCGGCCAGTTCCACCTCTTCCGGGTCGGCAGGCATATACTTTTTGGTGCGGCGGTAAACGATGGTCACATCCCTGACTCCCTCCACCCTAAGAGCGGCCCGGGCGGCATCCATGGCGGTGTTGCCGCCTCCAATAACGCAGACATGTTCACCCAATACGGGGGTCTCGCCGGCTTTTTGAGCTTTCAGAAAGGCTACGGCATTGAGCTCCCGGCCGCCTATGGACAGCAGTGCGGACTTTCGTGCTCCTGCGGCCAGAAGGATATAGTCATATTTCTTTTGCAGGGTACGGTAGGTGGGAGCGGCCTTGCCCAGGACGAACCGGGCTCCCGCCGCCTTTACCAGGCGTACGTCTTTATCAATGGAAACTGATGGGATCCGAAATTCCGGTATTACCTGGCGCACCACACCGCCCAGCTGTTTTTCTTTTTCATATACGGTGACCTCCGCTCCGGCAAGTCCCAGATAATAAGCTGCCGCAAGGCCAGCCGGGCCACCGCCCACTACCGCCACTTTGGCAGAAGTAAGGGATTGTTTTTCCGGCGGAGCGCTCATAAGGGCACGGTATCCTTTTTTTGCCGCCTGAAGCTTTACCTCCCGGATATGTACGGGAGTATCATAGAAGTGCCGGGTACATTTGCTCATGCAGTTGTGGGCACAAATGGTGCCGGTGATGAAAGGCAGGGGATTCCTTCTGGCAATGAGCGCCAAAGCTTCCGGGGCGCGGCCCTTCTCCATAAGGTGCAGGTATTCGGGCACGTCCTGATGGATGGGACAGCCTTCCCGGCAGGGGGCGGTGAAGCAGTCCAGCAGGGGTACCGGGCGGCCAATGGTTCGCCGGGGCAGGGGCTTGGGAGCCTTTTGCAGCAGGGGATCGCCGGCTGCCGCTTCAGACAGGGCGCGAACTGCCCGGGCGTCCACTCTGGCCCTGACTTTATAAGAGCATTTTTCCATGCGGCGGGCCATTTGCAAAAAGCGGTCATAGCCGCCGGGCTTGAGTATGGTGGTGGCCACGGTGATGGGCCATATCCCCGCCCGATACAGCTCCGTCAGGTGCAGGGCGTCGGCACCGCCGCTGTAGGAGATGCGCAGCTTGCCTTCAAAGTCACTGGCAATACGGGCAGCCATTTCCATGGTCAGCAGGTACAGGGCCTTGCCGCTCATATACATTTCACTGCTGGGAAGTTCCCCGGCCTTTACGTCCACGGGGAAAGTGTTGCTCAGCTTTACACCGAAGCTGACACCTTCTTTTTTGGCAAGGGCCATAAGACGGTGGAACATGGGCACAGCGTCTTCATATTGAAGATCTTCTTTAAAATGATGATCGTCAAAGGCAATATAATCATATCCTGCCGCATCCAGCCGTTTCCTGGCAAAGTCATACCCCAGAATGGTGGGATTGCACTTGACCAGAGTATGGAGGTGCTTTTCGCGAATGAGGTAAGAGGCGATGCTTTCGATCTCCTGGGGCGGGCAGCCGTGGAGCGTGGAGATGGTCACGGAACGACAGATATGAGGGTCAATGGCCCGGATATATTCCGCCATGTCCGGCAGAATAGCCTGGGCCTCTTCTATAGCCCGGGTAAAGGCAGGCAAATGCTCTGCATCCATCATGCCGTCGATAAAAGCGTTCATCTTGGGGGTCTGGATCCCTGCCAGATCATAGCCTACGCTCATGTTGAAGCTGAATCCGTCCGGATCCCCCAGTTCCCAGCGCTTGGAAAGGATCTTTATGGCAATATAGGCATGGATATATTCGGTAAGAGCCTGGGGCACGGTGAGTTCTGTGGACCATTCACAGTTATAGCCTTCGTCATCGGCTTTGATGCAGGGGCGGGCAATGCATGCGGCCAGTTCGGCTCCATCCATCTTCTGCACTGTCTTGAGCTCAAAGAAACGGGCGCCGGCATAATACCCTGCCAGAATGTTCTGGCTCAGCTGGGTATTGGGGCCGGCGGCAGGACCAAAAGGCATTTCTACCCGGCCGCCGAACAGGGACAGGGAACGGCCGTCGCTTACATACTTGGCCCGGACGCCGAAAACGGAGCCTTCCCGTTTATATTCCGCAAGGGCACGGGTCAGCAGTTGGCGGAAGGACAGGGGGGACATTTTTTCGCTCATAATCTTCCTCCGAAAGAATAAGTTCCGTGGGATAAGGATCAATAGCTGTCCAGAGATTTCCAGAGGCGGATGCTCTCTTCTTTGATACGGGCGTTGACAGCTTCTTCGTCTATGCCTACCAGCTGTCGGTTTTCCATAAGGATGCGCCCGGCGCACATGGTAAACTCGCACTGGCGGCCCGTCATGCCGAAGATCATATGGCCGTCCACATTGTTCGCGGAGAAAGGCGTAAAATCTTTGTAATCCATGATGATGATGTCCGCTGCGGCGCCGGGCTTGAGGACTCCCAGCTGATCAGGGAAGTACCGGGCACAGATCCGGGCATTGTTTTCAAAGAGCATTCTGGTGACTTCCCCCCAGGCTACATTGGGCATGCAGGCGGTGTGCCGCTGAATGAGCAGCGAAACTTTCAGGGCTTCCAGCATATCAAAAGTGTAGCTGTCGGTGCCCATGCCTACCAGAACGCCTTTTTCCATCATCTGGCGGATGGGGGCGCAGCCTACGGCATTGCCCATGTTGCTTTCGGCATTGTTGCAGACCATAGTGCCCGTATCCCGGAGAATGTCTATTTCCCCGCTGTTCAGGTGGATGCAGTGGCCCAGCATGGTCCGTTCCCCCAGAATGCCGTTGTTCAGCAGCCGGTTCACAGAACGGGTGCCGTAGCGCAGACCGGAATCATATACATCGTTGAGCCCTTCGGATACATGGATATGGTAGCCCGTGCGGCCGTTGTTGGCGGCCTGCATCTTTTCAAAGGTTTTATCGTCGATGGTGAACAGGGCATGACCGCCGAACATGGCTTTGACCATGGGATCCTGCTCCTTCTCGCAGTGGGTGATGAAGCTGGCGTTTTCTTCGATGGCCTCGTCGCACTTCTTTTCGCCGTCCCGCTGGGATACTTCATAGCAGAGACAGGCTCGGATGCCCAGCTCCTTGACCACCTTTTCTATTTCAAACAGAGAGCCGGTGATGGCCTTATAGCTGGCATGGTGGTCGAAAATAGTGGTGCAGCCGGTCTTGATGCCGTCTATAATGGTGGCGTAGGCACTGGCGCAGGTGCCTGCCAGAGTAAGGTTTCGGTCGATGGCCCACCACATACCCTCCAGAATCTCATAAAAATTGGTGGGGTTATAGCCTTTTATGGAAAGACCGCGAGCCAGGGCGCTGTAAATATGGCTGTGAACGTTGATAAAAGCGGGCATGATCACGCCGCCCCGTGCGTCAACAAAACGGGCCTCCGGATAGGCGGCCTTCAGGGCCTTGTTGTCGCCGATCTGCAGGATATTTCTGCCGTCTACCAACACTGCGCCCTTTTCCAGATAGGGACGGGCCTTATCTCTGGTGATGACTTTGCCGTTGCCGATGAGGATCATTTTGAATCTCCTTTCCGTTTTGCCTGAAATAAAACGCACGAACCCCTAAAAAGGGCCCGTGCGCGAAGCACTTCCTTACAGCCGGAGGTGTGTTTGCTTTTGTATATCCACTATAGCATGGATATCCCCTGCTGCGCAAGCTTTTTTTGCCCGGTCGAGTCGGATTTGGATGCCTTTCCGGAAGGCGAGACCAACGCATGGCTCATGGCCAGCAGGGGGCGGAGCATCTCTTCCGGAGCGGTCTGTGGCAGCATCGTGATCCAGTGGGCCTTGTTCATGTGATAGGCAGGCAGGAAGCCCTCCTGTTTCAGTAAAGAACCGATAAGCAAAGGATCGGTTTTGATATTGAGTATCAGCACCGGTTCCGTCCCCTTCAGTCCAAGCCGATCCGGAGAAACTTCCATCAGCAGGGCAAACCAGTGGCGGTTTTCCGGGCAGCGGAATACGGCGGACGAAAAATCCCCTTCGAAAGGGTAATCCGGCTGCACATGAAACGTATGGGATATGTATGCAATACAGGCTTTTCGATCCATATCAGCTGCGCAGGGTAGCGCGAAGGCGCTCCGGCTTCAGCAGAAGATCCAGCGCATCTTCACTGCGGCGAACCAGCACATCGGCGCAGCTTACCAGCCCGCCCCAGCAGCCCTCCGCATCCAATACGGCAATGGAAAGTGCACTGCAGGCAAACATGGCCCGGTCATTAAAGCCGTTGCCTACACAGACCGCCTGCCCCTTGAGACTTTTTACGATCTCCTCCTTGCATGCGCCGGCGCCGGCCCGGGGAAAGGTGTGTATCCGGGCGCCCAGATCCTGGCATTGCGCACGAACGCTGCCGTAGGTATCGGCTGTGAGAATGTGCACGCATACCTGATTACTCAAGGCGCGAATACGCTCTGCCGCGCCGGGTAGAAGCAGACCGTCTGCGGCGATGGTACCGTTATAATCCAGCACCAGATGTTCTATTTGCAGGGGATCCCTGCCGGGGATGGAAATTTCTATCATAAAACCTCCGGGATTAAAGAATTACGCTGTTTGCGCTGCTCAACCGTAAATGCCGCCCAGAAACTCCCGTGTCAGCTGCTCCTTGGGGTGGGCAAAGATATCTTCTGCCGGGCCGAACTCCACCAGCCGTCCTTCATAGAGTACAGCCACATGGTCGGCAATGCGCCGGGCCTGGGCAATGTTGTGGGTGACCATGACCATGGCATAGGATCGTTTCATGGTATAGAGCATCTGTTCAATAACGGCGGTAGCCTTTACATCCAGGGCGGAGCAGGGTTCATCCAGCAGCAGTACCTCCGGATCCACGCTGATGGCACGGGCAATGCACAGCCGCTGCTGCTGCCCACCGGAAAGTTTCAGAGCGCTTTTGCCAAGCTCGTCCCTGACCTCTTCCCACAAGCCGACCACTCGGAGCTTTTCCTCCACGGCGGCATTCAAAAGATCTTTTCGGCGCATACCGTAGTAGCGCAGTCCATAGGTCATATTTTTGTAGATGGAAAAGGGGAAGGGCGCAGGCGTTTGAAACACCAACCCTACCCGGCGGCGGAGCGCTTCCTGATCCATGGAGCCGGTATCCAGGCCGCCCAGCAGGATATTTCCTGTGATCCGGACTTCCTTATTTTCCCGGAGCATGCCGTTCAGGCTTTGCAGCAGGGTGGTTTTGCCGCAGCCGGAGGGCCCCAATATGGCGGTGATGCCCCGGGGGGGCACTGCCATGGAAAGGTTTGTAAGGGCGGCCTTTCGCCCGTAGAAAACAGAAAGATCCCGTATTTCCAACACGGGGGAAGCCTGTGTGTTTACTGATTCCATTTTGCCTGACTCCTTGCAGCATATAGGGTCACGAGAAGATTGCTTATGAGCAGCAGCGCCATCATTACAAAGGCGGTGCCGTAGGCCGTATCAAAAGAGGTGGCGCCCTGGGCCAGCAGCAGATACAGATGCAGCGGCAGCGCCATGGCCGGAGCCATCAGACTGGAGGGAGCGGCGGCATAGGCGACTCCGCCGGTAAAGATCAGGGGCGCCGTAGCTCCCATGGCATAACAGCCTCCCAGGATAAGCCCGGAGACCAGTTCCCCCCTGCAGGCGGGCAGTACAATGCAAAAAACGGTATACCGCCGGGAACATCCCAGTGCATAGGAGGCCCGCAGGATCCTTTCCGGCAGTTCCCGGAAGGCTTTCTCTGCCCGTACTTCTATAAAGGGCAGGATCATGATCCCCAGCGCTACTTCGGAGGAAAGGATGCATCGGCCCCAGGCCAGTTCCTGGACCAGAAAGCTATAGGCAAAAAGCCCCAATACGATGGAAGGGATCCCGGCAATGCAGCGGATCACCCCATGCAGCAACCGCTCCAGTGTGCGGCTTCTGCAGTAAAAAACCAGATACAGGGCCCACGCCACGGCAGGGATGCCTCCCAGCACCACAGCTGTGAGGGTGAAGCACAAGCTCCCGGCAATGGCCGGCCAGATGCCTCCTTCCAGTCCCAGAATGGCGCCCCGGGGAGGCTGGGTCAAAAATTCCCAGCTGATGGTGCCGGCGCCCTGAATGCCCACATAGACAAACAGAAATACAATGACGGCCATGACCAGCCCAAAGCTGATCAAAGCCCATATACGCAAGCCTTTTCCGCGCATATTATACCTCCCGGATCAGCCGTCTGCGAAGCAGGGCCATGAGACCGTTTACACACAGCAGCAGCACCAGCAGCACCAGCCCGGCCGCATACAGGCCCCGGTAATGGAGACTGCCTGCTTCTGCCGTACCCATTTCCAGGGCGATAAGGCTGGCGATCGTCTCCCCCTTGCCCAGAAGCCGGGGGGAAAGATTGGCATTGCCCATGACCATCATCACCGCCATGGTCTCCCCCATAGCCCTGCCGATAGCCAGGATCATGGAAAGCACCAGATTCCCGCGGGCAGCGGGAAGCACCACATGGGCGATGCCGTACCAGGAGGAAACGCCCATGGCGTCGGAAGCGGGTAAATATCGTTCCCTGGCTTTCCGCAGGGTTTCACTGCAGGAGGAGATCAGATAGGGAAGGAGCATGACACTCAGCAGCAGCGCCGCCGCCAGTACGCAGGAGCCCGTCTGCACTCCAACCTTGCGAAACAGAGGCACCAGCACGGCCAGACCGATGAACCCGTAGATCACCGAAGGGATCCCCGCCAGCAGGTCGATACAGGGATACAGCCAGCTGCGGGCTTTTTCGGAAGCCATACAGGCAAGGAACAGGGCGGCCCCTATGCCCACGGCAGAGGCAAAGACCATGGCCAGAAAAGAAACATACAGGGTGCCCAGAATAAAATGAAAAATGCCGTAAGAAGGTTCCCCCACATAGGCAATGGGCATCCAGCGGGTGCCGAAAAGAAAGTCCTTTACAGATACCTGCGCAAACAGGGGCAGCGCTTCCCGCAGAATAAAGTAAAGCACGAAACCAAGGGCCAGCACACCTATGGAGGTGAACAGGCCCATACACAGGCGAAACAGTTTTTCAAAAACCCGTTGCATAAAATCAGTATACAGGGCCGCAAGCCCCTTGTCCATAGGCGGAGCGGAGCCGCCAAAAGGAAAGCCCCCGCCCTCATAGGGGAAGCGGGGGCAGATGCGCCGTAATGGTTAAGCTGCGGGAGTGAAGGCAGGGATATACCCGTTCTTGACCACTACATCATACCCGGTCTGGGAGAAGATGTAGTCGATGAAAGCCTGGGCAGAGGGAGATACCACCTTGCCGGTAACGAACATGACCGGACGCTGGATGGTGTATACGCCGCTGATGATGTTTTCTTCGGTGGCTTCCACACCGTCTACCTTCATGGCAAAGAGGACTTTCTTTTCTGCGTTGGCCTTGTTGTATGCGCCGAAGCCTGCGTAACCGATGCCCCAAGGATCCCCGGCAATGTTGGTGGCCAGCTCCGTCATGGAAGCAGACTGGGTGGCAGAAGCAGTGACTTCGCTTTCACCCATAACGCTCTTCTGGAATACTTCATAAGCGCCGCCGGAAAGGTCGCGGATGTAAACGTTGATGGTCTCGGCGGGAAGGGAAGCATCTACCTGATCCCAGGTGGCGATCTCACCGGCAAAGATCTTGCGGATGGTATCGGTATCCAGGGAATCGGTCTTTTCGCACAGGGGGTTCTGAGCATTGACGGAAACGGTCAGAGCATCCTTGGCTACGACGAAAGCCTTGTAGTTTTCGCCCAGGGATTCGATCTCGGAATCCTTGATGTCACGAGCCAGCATGCCAAAGTCGGCAGTGCCGTCTACGGCAGCTTTAACGCCTACGCCGGAACCGCCGGGAGCCACGTATACGGAAATATGGCTGTTGGGGAACTGAGCATTGACCTTGTCCCAGGTAACGTATTTCTCCGTAAAGGAGGAAGCCAGGGAAGAGATGATGGGGTACAGGCTGGTAGAGCCGCAGAAAAGGATCTGGGACTGGAAATCATCCTGAGCAGCCTTGTCATCGGCCTTGTTTTCGGCGGGAGCAGCGCAGGCTGCCATACTCAGGACCATGACCAGCGCCAGAAGCATAGCAAGGAACTTCTTCATGTGATACTTTCTCCAATTATGTCGTTATTTACGGTAAAGAATAACCGCAGCCCAAAGCGTATCACAGGTATCATTTTTCATCCAATTCAAAATACAGATCAAAATCGAAAATAAATAGAAAAAACAAATCAAAACAAGAATGGCTGAGGGAACAACAGCAGGAGAACCAGGAAGTCAGAACAAAGAGAACGGATGAATTGAAATCAGGAATGCCCTATAGTATACTGCATATAGACATGTATTGACAAAAGGAGACGACCATGCAGCAAACAACTTCCCCGCGCAATGCCCTTCATAGAATCCTCTTTCCTTTCTTATTGTGCCTGGGAATGGCGGCCTTGGCGGCAGCAGGTATCTATCTGCTTTTGTTCCATCCCGTAAAACAGAACGTTCGGCGTGGAGAGGAAGCGTTGGCACAAGGAGCATACCGGGAAGCGGTACAGGCTTATGCGGCGGCCCTCAGCGGACCGGAAGTGCTTGCGGAAGAAGCCCAAAAGGCAAGGGAAGGGCTGAAACAGGCGGTGAATATCCTGCTGGAAAGGGATCCGTACGCTTTTGACGAGGCGCTGCTGGTGAAGCTGGCAGGTATCTGGGACGGGGATACTTACAGTGCTTTTATCCAGCGGCTGGAGGGGTATTTGGCGGACCGGAAAGCGGAAAAACCAGAGACTGCCGGGGCATAGCCGCTGTATTACCACTATATCAGGTGTAATTGGCTTTATTTGGAGTGTGGAGAAAACAAAAAGCATTACGGTGGAAGTATTGACATTACCCGGAAAATGGTCGGGAGAGTGGCTTACATCGGATATGTGTGCTGTACTATCTGATTTGCTTGGGAGGGCTTATGAAAAAGAAACGTGATCTGCGGCTATGGTCCCTGGTATGGGGGCTTGGTATTGCGGGCCAACTTTGCTGGAACATTGAGAACCAGTGGTTCAATACCTTTGTATATGCAAAAATCGCCAAAGATCCCACCATCATTTCCTGGATGGTGGCCGTTTCCGCTTTGGCCACGGCTCTGTCAACCTTTATCTTTGGAACGCTTTCCGACCGAATGGGCCGCCGCAAGCCTTTTATCGTGGGCGGTTACCTTTTATGGGGACTTTTTACCATTGGTTTCGGTGCTACGGAACAGCTTACCGGGAACGGACAGACTCTGCTGCTGGCGGCGGTAGCGGCGGTAGCAGCCGATGCGCTCATGTCCTTTTTCGGCTCCATGGGCAATGATTCAGGCTTTAACGCCTGGATCAACGATGCCATGACGACTCAAAACAGCGGCGCTTTGGGAGCGGCGCTGGCTACTCAGCCTATTTTCGGCACCATTGCCGGAACGGTGCTGGGAGGATTGCTTATCGGCGGGGAGGATAATTATCAACGTCTGTTTTGGAGTATGGGCGGGCTGGTGATCATTTCCGCAGGACTGGCTCAGACATTCATGAAGGAAGCGCCGGGTCTTACGCCTCACCGGGATGGTTCCTTCATAAAACAGCTGCTGTCCGCATTCAATATACGGTCGCTGACAAAACGAAAGGAACTTGTATGGGTCTTCCTGACACTGACGGTATATTTTATTTCTTTTAATGTCTATTTCCCGCATGTGGGCAATTATATGCTCTACTATCTGGGGTTTGATGCGGGTTCCATGGGATTGATGGAAGGGATGGCGCTGCTGCTGGGTATGGTTTCTGTGCTGCCGGCGTCTTCCATGCTTCGCCGGGAACGGTACGCTTTCGCTGCAGGTATCGCCGTGGTGCTGAGCTTTCTTGGGGTAGGGATCCTGGGCTTGTGGGGGCGGCCGGAGTATGTGGATCCGACCACGCTGTTCAACTGGTCCCTACTGGGCGGGCTGTTGCTCTTTGGCTGCGGGTACATTATGTTCATGCAGGTGCTTTCCGTTTGGATGAAGCAGCTTTTCCCTCAGGAATCCAAGGGACAGTTTGAAGGCTTCCGCATCCTGTTTTTCGTGCTGATCCCCTGGCTGGTATCTCCGCTGATCGCCAACCCCATCATCAAGGGCAATGGCGAAGTGCTGGACAGCAACGGCTTTGCGGCCTATCTGCCCACTCATGTGCTGTTCCTTATCGGCGCAGGGCTGATCCTCCTGACCTTTGTGCCCCTTTTCTTTGCCGCCCGCTGCCGGAAACAGGAAGGTACAATTGCCTGAAAATTGCAGGAAAGAGCTTTGGCCGCACTCTGCCCTGCCGTTTTTAGACGCGGGGGTATCCGGATGCCTGTGAGCGGGCAGGGTATGCGACAGGCTTCTGCAAAGAATTTGCATTAAAAATAGGCCTTGTAGACGGGATTTTCTTCTGGTATACTGTCAAGGTTAAAGGACACTGGTTTTATGATCGAATTCAGAAACGTTTCTTACAAATATGAAAATGCTGCCGCCGATGCACTGCATCAGGTGAATTTTACGGTGCCTCAGGGGCAGTTTCTGGCGGTGGTGGGCCATAACGGCAGCGGAAAGAGTACCCTGTCCAAACATATCAACGGCTTGCTTCAGCCCTATGAAGGGCAGGTGCTGGTGGATGGGATGGATACCTGTAAGGAGGAATCTCTGCTGGATATCCGCCGCCGGGTGGGCATGGTCTTTCAGAACCCGGATAATCAGCTGGTAACCACCATTGTGGAGGAGGACGTAGCATTCGGTCCTGAAAATCTGGGCATGGAGCCTTCTCTTATCCGTCGCCGGGTGGACGAAGCGCTGGCGGCCGTAGGCATGAGCCGGTATGCACAGTCCGCCGCTCACAGGCTGTCCGGCGGACAGAAGCAGCGGGTTGCCATTGCGGGGATGCTGGCCATGGAGCCTGAGATACTGGTGCTGGACGAGGCCACGGCTATGCTGGATCCTCAGGGCCGACGGGAACTGTTGGATACGGTGGGGGAACTGCACCGGGAAAAGGGCATTACCGTAGTGATGATCACCCAATATATGGAAGAAGCCGTCCGGGCAGACCGGATGCTGGTGCTGAACCGGGGGCAGATCCTGCGGGATGCTGCTCCGCGGGAAATATTTAAAGAAGGTCCCTTTTTGAGGAGCCTGGGGCTGGATGTCCCGGCGGCGGTGGAGCTGCGGGACGCTTTGCGGCTGAATGGCAAGGCATTGAGCGATGAAGCCCTGACGGTGGAGGAGGTGGCAGACGAGCTGTGCCGGTTGTGGTAGAACATCTTTCCCATACCTATAAAGACGGCAGCCTTTCGGCCATGCCCGCTTTGGAGGATATTTCTCTGACCATAGAGGCCGGGGAGTTTTTGTGCATCATCGGCCATACGGGCAGCGGCAAGACCACCTTTGTGCAGCATCTGAACGGACTGCTGCTGCCGGATACAGGCTCCGTTATCGTAGACGGACTTTCCATGGCGGATAAAAAAGCCCGCAGACAGATCCGTGCCCTGGTGGGCATGGTGTTTCAGTATCCGGAGTATCAGCTTTTTGCGGAGACCGTCCGGGAGGATGTAGGCTTCGGGCCCAAGAATATGGGGTTGGACGAACAGGAGATAGACCGCCGGGTTCGCTCCGCCATGGAGCTGGTGGGCCTTGACTGGGAGGAATTTGCAGAAAAGTCCCCCTTTGAGCTTTCCGGCGGTGAAAAGCGCCGGGCGGCGCTGGCGGGGATCATAGCCATGGAGCCCAGATATATCGTTTTGGACGAGCCCATGGCAGGGCTGGACCCCGGTGGCCGCCGGGAGATCCTTCAAATGCTGGAGCGGTTGAGGCAGGATACGGGCTGCGCCGTGATCATGGTCTCTCATTCCATGGATGATGTGGCTGCCCACGCGCAGCGGGTGCTGGTGCTGGATAAGGGAAAAATGGTCTATCTGGATACGCCGGAGCGCGTCTTTGCTCATGACAGAGAACTGCGGCAGATGGGGCTGTCCTTACCGGAGGCCAGCCGCCTGTCCATGTGCCTGCGGGAGAAGGGGTTGCAGGTGCCTGAAGGCCTGTACACCATGGATAGAATGGAAAAATGGCTGCTGGAGGTGCTTCCATGACGGATATCACCCTGGGTCAGTTTGTTCCCGGTCAGTCCTGTATCCACAGGCTGGATCCCAGAACCAAGATTCTGCTGATGCTGGCGTATATCGCCATGGTCTTTCTGGTAAACACGATGACCATGTTTCTGGTGCCCCTTATATATGTGGGCGTTACGCTGCTGCTGGCCAGGATACCCCTGAGTTATATGCATAAGGCCATCAAGCCCATTCGGCTGCTGATGGTGTTCATGTTTGTTCTGAACCTGTTTGTGACGCCCGGTAAGGAGCTGATCTGGCAATGGTGGATATTGAAGATCACCCGGGAGAGCCTTAGGCAGGCGGTGTTTATCACCTTGCGGCTGGTCTTTCTGATCACCGGCACTTCGCTGATGACCCTGACCACTTCCCCCATTGCCCTGACCGATGGGCTGGAAAAACTCCTGTCTCCCTTGAAGGCTTTGAAATTCCCCGCTCATGAGCTGGCCATGATGATGACCATTGCGCTCAGATTCATTCCCACGCTTATGGAGGAAGCGGATAAGATCCGCAAGGCCCAAATGGCCCGGGGCGCCGATTTTGAAAGCGGCAACCTGATCGAACGGGCCAAAGCCATGCTGCCTATTCTGATCCCACTGTTCGTTTCGGCTTTTCGCCGGGCGGATGAACTGGCCATGGCCATGGAATCCCGCTGCTATCATGGGGGAGAGGGCCGTACACGGATGCATCAGCTTCGTTTCGGAAGGAACGATCTGTGGGCTGGGCTAACCACGGTTGTGGCCATTGCCTTGGTGCCTTTGCTTCAGCACCTGATCCCGCAGCTGCTCTGATATGCGCAGAATTCGGCTTATCGTTGCCTATGAGGGCACGCAATATGTGGGATGGCAGGTGCAGAATAACGGCCTTTCCGTTCAGCGGGTGCTGGAGGAAGCGCTCTTGGCCATTACCGGGGAACATGCTTCCGTCCAGGGCTCCGGCCGCACAGACAGCGGTGTTCATGCCCGGGCCCAGACAGCGCACTTTGACACCAATGCAAGAATGGGGGCAGACAAGTTTGCCATTGCCCTGAACAGTCGTTTGCCTGGAGATATCCGGGTGCTGTATTCCGAAGAAGCTCCACCGGAGTTTCATGCCCGCTTTTCCGCTAAGGATAAGGAATACCGATATTCCCTGCTCCTTGCACCCCATCAGAATCCGTTTACCAGGCGTACCAGTCTGCATATTCATTATGGACTGGATCTGACAGCCATGAAGCGGGCGGCGGGAATTGTGGAAGGTACCCATGACTTCAACGCTTTTCGCACTATGGGCGTTCCGCAGCAAACCACCGTGCGCACGATCTTTTCCTCCAGGCTGGAACAAAATGGATGCTATGTGACCTACATTGTCTCCGGAAACGGGTTCATGTATAACATGGTGCGCATCCTTATGGGAACACTGCTGGATATAGGCGCTCATCGTCTGCCGGAGGATGCTATGGAGCAGGCATTGAAAAGCGGCTGCCGGGGGGACTTGGGGCCTACCGCTCCGGCTCACGGCCTGACCTTATGGCGGGTCACTTACCCGGATTTTGATACGGAGGCGCATTTGCCCTATGGATTTTGATGCAGGTATGGAACGAGCGCTGCAGGAGGCCCGGACCGCATTGGAAGAGGGAGAGACCCCAGTGGGAGCAGCTCTGTACCATGAGGATAGCCTTGTGGCCGCCGCCCATAACCGTACCGCCGCAGAAGGGGATTCCACCTGCCATGCGGAGCTTCTGGTCCTGCGGGAGGGCTGTCGGAAGCTGGGGAGCCTGAAAGATTGCACGCTGTATGTGACCATGGAGCCATGCGCCATGTGTGCCGGTGCCATGGTGCTTATGAAGCTGCCCCGGCTGGTGTATGGTGCAGCGGATGCCCGCTGCGGCTGCTGCGGTTCGCGGATAGATCTTACGGATCACTGGTTTTATCATAGCGTGGAGACCTGGGGGCTTATTCGCAGGGAGGAGTGTGCGGCATTGCTGACGGATTTTTTCAGCAGGAAACGAAGGAAAAACACAACAGAGTCGGAAGAAATATAGCAGGGTCTGAAAGAATAGAACCTTTCAGTAGAAAATCCTGTTTTCCAAACGAACGCTCAAAGGCCGGGAAGCATGGTCAAAAGAATGCGGCAAAAAGATGGATTGCTTTTTTTCGCCCGGCGGGGTATACTATATAAATGTGCAGTGCACGATCGTGGAGCGGTATCGAAGTGGTCATAACGGGGCTGATTCGAAATCGAATGACCTTATTGGTTGCCGTATCCCTCGAAACTATTGATTTTACGGGCTTTTTCGGCTATTATGTTTGATAGAAATGCGGTTAGTTCTCTCCGATAGTTCTCTCGCATTTCGAGCTGTCGGAAGTAGCCGAAGCGGAGAAGAAAGCACCTTTTTGCGGACAAGAGCATTTACCCTTAAAATGGGGCATTTTTTCTCAAAATCCGCTAAAGTGTGTTCGGAGTAAAACACTCGAAAACGAATGCCCTTTTTGGAAGCTCGCCTCTGAAAAACCTTGATTTTACGGGGTTTTTCGGCTATCATTGAAAAGTAAATATCCCTTAGTTCTCTCCATCAGTTCTCTCCTTTTTCCGAGATGTTTTTGAGGGCTGATGTGAAGATAAATACACGGAGAGATGTCCGAGTGGTCGAAGGTGCGACTCTCGAAAAGTCGTGTTCCTAACGGAACCGTGGGTTCGAATCCCACTCTCTCCGCCACAAAGGTACGGTAGCAATGATACAAATTGCTACCGTACTTTTTAATTTTCACTATTGAAAATCCCTTGATATAAAGCCGAAAGCGAGGTTAGTGGGTTCAAATACGAACCTGCCGACCTCGTTTTTTTGTTTATAGGGTTTTGCGGCAACTGCTCCCGCCGGAAAAAGTGAACCCACTCTGCCTAACTTTTTAATTTTTCATAGAATAATTAAAAGGTTTGAGGAAAAATTAAAATGTATCCTCTTCGGCGAGATTGATTACTTTCTTGCCGCGTTTCAGGGCATACTGCATCGTTTGAAACGCACCGCCGGACTGATGGTCAATATAGCAAATCACCAAATCAGAACGGTCAACCATGTTGCGGTTCCGAATCTGAATAGCGGACTTGGGATGGCTTCGAGCTGCCTCATCGCATACTTCTACTCGATCATAGTATTCATCAAACGAGTCAGCATTATTGGCATACTCAGCTTTCAGATAAGCCATCACCCAGATGAGTTCGCTATTGTCATCCCGGATGTCTCTTTTTGCCCGTCTCACCGTGGAGAAAACAATCTGGTCGAATTCACCGTCACGACCTATCAGAAGCTCAACATATTCTTTTTCTGTGATGAGTCTTCTGACAATGGTAGCAACCTTTTCTTCTGCATCGAAGAATCGGTCGATCTGGCGGTGACCGAAGAAGGACACCGTGAAAACATCAAACACGCCCGTCAACCCCCCATGCGTTTACAGACTTCGAGCGGACTTGTTTTATTTTGATTCGATCTCTTTTAATGTTTGACCCGCCGCATTTTTCCAACTCGCGGGACCGCTAACGCTGTACCCCGTTACGAAATCTGCCGCCGCTGATGAACTTGAAAAGAGAATGTCCTCTGTGGTGGTTAGGTCTTTGACCCTTCCGGCATCGAAATGCTTTTTCCGAAGAGCAATCGCTCCTTTATTGAGGGATTTTTCCGATGCCTTCTCGTTTATTTTTGAGCCGGCAAAAAGGACAAAGCCCTCTGATGTAACAACACCAACCGCTCTAACCGCACCCGTGTTCAAGTACAGTTTTTCATCCACTTCTGTCGAATCGGAGATTTTTTGAACGGTGGGTTCAAGAACCTTATAGCCCAAGGCGTTTATAAGGACTCGCACATTATCGATGAATTCTTCCATAGCCGCAACATGAGCCTCTTTCATCACGGTTCGGCTATAGGTGTTTTTTGTCAACACAGTATACCGCTTGCACTCACGAGCGATTTGAACAAAGCGGTCTTCAAGATATCGAATGAGGGCTTTGTTCAAGTCTCGGCCGAGGAAAATTACCGCCGTTGTCCAGTAGAACTTTTCCTTCTCGGCATTGTAATCACGAAGGTGCTGTATGAGCCTATCCTGTACCGTTTCGGACTCTCCGATGTAAACGGAATCGGTATCGTCCTCTTCTTTGCAGAACAGAAAATACACTCCTGCGCCTTTGATATCATTACGCTTGCAATCAGTAATCTCAATGCGTGGTATCTTTATTGCTTTTCCATTCCAATTGGATAGCTCCGCAATTACCAAGCTATCCGCTGTCCCATTTGCGAGGAACAACTCAATTGATTTTCCGTATGCCATCTGCTTTCTCCCATCAATAAAGGAAATTATGTCTGCACTGCCAGCGGTTTCGTGTGAAATCACTCTGTGATGACTGTGCTAAACAATCCAATTCTTCCGCTTGTATGTTTAGTAATGCCCATATAGCGAAGGCTTGCATCCTCATATCTCTTAAACTTGTAAATAGCATCGTTCATCAACTCGCCATTAAATACATTAAGAGAAACGAGCAATTCAAAGTCGGCAATATCCAAACCAGTTACTTTTTTGAAAAGTTCTGGCTCAAACTGAGTGATTACATCAACAAGGGTCTCTTCCCGGTAATCGGTAAGATACATAAACAACGGAATTCTTGTGGCAAATTTGATGAGCTTTTCCTGAACTTGCTTTCGGAGACTTTTACACTCTTTTTCATCTGCACTAAGTTCACGCTTTTCTTTTGCGGTTTTCTCCTTTGCTTCCTTTTTCTCTTTTTTGACCTTTTCCGATTTGCTTATTATAGCCTCTAAATCCTTATTCAAGTTACGGAAGCTTTCTATGCTCATAAGAGCATCGAGCGCTTTCTGATTCGCCATCAGCCTCTTCAAAGTGTCATCATCAACATTAACAAGCAAGGGGCTTTCCCACCTTCTTGCTAACAATGTTGCCGAAGTGCCCGACATTGCATAATCAAGAATGTCTTCCGCATCTATTGGACGCATCACGTTTCCATCATAAGCAAGAACCGGCAGATACGATATAAACTCCTTTACTTTTTGTTCGGGGCTGACTGCAGTATCAATGTTAAGGCGGCATCCATAATCCGCAATTTGCATCAAAGCACGGTTTAAGGAGAAATCAAAGATATAGCAATTTGTTTTCATCACTTTCCCATTGACAACCCAGGGGCTTTGTACCCTAAATGCAGATTGGAAATATGTCTCTGGACTCTTCGTACTACGTAACATGAAAATCCCTGTCCACGGCCGAATGGTTACTCCTGTAGTGAGTTTTCCGCAAGTAAGTGTTATTGTTCTCGTCATAAGCGGATTGCCCATCGAGTTCTGGATAGGAGCAAGAGCCGATAATCCGACACCCGCGTCTACCCCAGCACAAACATTTATTGTGTAACGGCTGAAGAAACTATTCTGTTCGCTTGCAAGGAGATTCCTCATAGCATAGCAAGAAGATACTGAAGGCAGGAACCATACTGTGTGACCGAGAATTTGTAATAGGTTCGCATCCGCAAATGGCATAGGCGGAGCTTGCTGCCCGTTATTTTCGGCGTCTTTTCCTTGGATCAGGTCGAGCCAAGCCTGAACAGCTCCTTCGTTTACAAACTCAGCATTACCCTTATTGCCCTGTGCCTTAAACAAAAGGTTCAAATCAAATTCTCCTGTAGTATCATTAATTGCTACATTTTGAATTTTCTCTGGAATCTTGTATGTCATCATAATGACGCGAGGAAGGGTATCATATGGATTCTTGTCACCGACCCAGTTTTCCTTTGCACGTTGTTCGTCTGTGTAAGTCCAGTTGTAGATTTGCTCCTCGATGAACTCGCCGGAATTAAGCGCCCTAAAGGGTGTGCCAGATAGGTAAAGATAATACCGTGTCGAAATCGGAAGGAACGACTCATCGTAGGCATTAGCACGGTCATAAGAGCCGATATCTTCAGATTCTATCTCGTCTTCATCTTCGCTTTCAAAGAGCTTCTTTGCATTGTCTTTCCACGCGCCAAAATGATACTCGTCAAATATTACCAAGTCCCATAGAATTGTGTGTACCCATTCATTTTTAGACTTTATGCCGCCACTTGCTTTATCTATACCAAGAAAGTCCTGAAATGAGCCAAAGCACACGATAGGGTGGTTTTTATCTGCCGCCTGGTACTGATCGTTGATGTTTGGCTTATGGGGTTCGAGTGGACGGCTTATGAATTGCCACCCATCAAAATCCTTATGCTGGGATAAATCATCTCTCCACGCAGACTGAACGGCGGGCTTAAACGTAAGTATCAAGATTTTTTTGAATCCCATACGTTTTGCCAATTCATACGCAGCAAAAGTTTTTCCAAAACGCATTTTCGCATTCCATAAGAACTTTGGAATGTGGTTACCTGGATCTTCATCGGCTGATTTAAAATAAGTGACAGCCTTTGAAACAGCGTCCTCTTGTTCTGGCCTCATCGCAAAAGAATACGCTCTTTCACCACCGCCGATATCATAGTTTTTTACTTTTGACCAAGCACGGTGAACATCATTAACATTACATTTGAACCAATCAGAATTAACTCTTCTAAAACCCTCTCGTTCCAAATAGTTCTGCACTTCTGTCGCAGAAAAGGCTGTCCCGTCACTTCTCATGGCGGATTCGGAGAAAACAATACGGTACGGTTTGCCACCCGGTCTTGCCGTCGGGTATTGTTGAGCTACAACTTTTTCAACATTGAAATTGGTGTATCCAATCCGAAGCATTCCACGATAGGCTGCGCTCATGTCTTCATAAGCATAGATTTGTGGCTCTATTTCAGGACAAGTAACGAAATAATTATTTGTTTCCATTATCATCACTCTCCTTATCCATCGGTCTTATCATTGATTCAATAAAGGCTATTTCGTCTTTTGACAGCTTGTATTTTTTATATAGTTCTTCATCTGTCCACGACTTTGTAAAATCCTGAAATGGGACAAACGCAAAACAGCCTTTTGTAATATGTTGTGAAACAGCAATTTGTGCTACGAGGAAGCGGACAAATTTAGTGCAAAAGTACGTTTGCAAGTTCTTGGCTTCTGCTTCAGTATCAAATGCTCCGGCTACTAAATATGTTTCAGAACACACAGAGTCAGGCGGGAGAACCTCAATGACGGACATTACTTTGCGCATTCCATCCTTATCTAACTGCCCTGCATGATCGTAAGAGGCATATGAAATAATAGTTTTCCATTTTGGAACTATCTGCAACCCAGCAGTGACGAGCTTTTTAGGGTAGCGACCTAAACCGCGATTGTATCGAAGCACCAATTCACCGCCATCTATTGAGGACACAGTGGTATCCAGTCCGAAAGGTTTACGGCTTGACACTTTTGTATCCATCATTGGCTCACCAAGTGCTTGAGCTTTTTTGACAATATCTGCTGCATCCGAATAACGAATGAAGGTTGAAAACTCATTCAATGCCCTTGTCGAGTATGATTCCTTTCCCTTCACGATGTTTTTAATATTGCAATCGCCATGATAGTCTCTTTGCCAAAGGAAGTAACATACACCGCCAGCAATGTCGACTCCGGGGAAGCACTCACTTGAGTCCGTATAGTCGACTATATGTGAAATCCTATCATCATTGAGCATGGATTCCCGGAAATCATCTAAGCCTTTTCCCCCGGCGAACCAACGCGATGGAAGCACCATACATAAATATTTAGGCTGCATCATCTTTGCCTGTGCAACAAACTCATGATAAACTGGCTTCGCACTTGATTTAGCACCACCATCGCTCATTTGAAAAGGCGGGTTTGAAATGATAACATCAAATTTTTTGCCCCATATATCCGATGGCGTTTTGGTGTGTATAAATTCATATGCATAGCTTTCCAGAGATGACTCACGATCGTATTGACTTTGGGCTGCCCCGCAAAACACGCACTTTCCATTATTCCATGTATGGCTTATGTTCCGAAAACGAATATTGCCCTCTGCTGTATCAAAAGTTGATATAGCATATTTTCCATTCGCATATTTTGAGCAATAGGTACTTCGCCTGGATAAATATCCTGTCATTTCAGTTATGGCGATTCCAAACAACTGCTCATGGAAAATATGGTCTACAGTTGATTGAAGCCGCACCAAAAAAGAATTCTCTTCATCCGAAAGTACTTCTCCGTGTTTTTGTTTTTCCTGGATTATCTCATTCATATAGGCAGATTCCGGCAATTGCGCACGAAGGAGCCGTTTTGCAATTTCCCGTAAAATTACACCGCTTTTACAACCAGGATCCAAAAATGTGGTATTTGGATTTTCAAACAATTCCTGCGGCAAAAGATCAAGCATATCGTTTGCAATTTCTGGCGGCGTAAAAACCTCATCACTTGAAAGATTCGCAAGACACGAAAGTATATCTGGGTTATATCCTACTGGAATACTCATCTTTATCCCTCCTATTTAGACCTCGCAGAAGAAAACAGCTTTCTGCATTTTTTCTGGACGGAAAAACCTTAAATATGGGTCTCTATAAACTCTTAAGGACGGAGCTTGACCTACAATGAGTTTTTCCAAATAATCTATCTTTGCGAGATAATACTGGTCTCTTTTTTCCTGCATTGTCTGCATCTCGAAAGATGTCATACCAAAAATAGGCGAACGGCGTTTACTTGATTTGACTTCGATAAGGGCATCACTCTCGGTAGTTTTAACAAGGATATCGCAGCCCTTTCCAACAGATCCGTCCTGCCAGCCTTCTGTAGTCGAAAAACCTTGATTATACCACACCACATCAGTAACTTTCCGAACATCAATAGAAAACGGGCTGAATGCAGCTTCCGTTCCAGTTAAAAGGAACTTATAGAGATACTTCTCACCATTCCACCCAAGGTTTAGAAGCTGCTCATCGGTTAGCGTTGAATTAGAATCCGTTATCATTGCTTTCTTACGCTCGCGTTTTTTTCCATCCGATTCTGATTCAACATCAGGGACCGGTATCACTTCTGGTAATGGAAGATTGGGCGTATCAACGGCGTTCCTTAAAGATGCAATAAAATCATTATTTGTGTTGTATCCATCAAGGAAAGCTCCATAAGATGCCGCAGGCAGAGTTTGCACTTTTTCGGTAATCAACCTGCTATCTTGCTTACCGAAGAAAATAAAACCATAATTATCAACGAGTTCACGAACAAACTCGCTATCGTTAAGCCGATGATATTTTGTATCTAAAGCGGATTTCAAAAGCGGTGGTGCATCTTCGGGGTCAGAAAGATAAATGCGAAGCTGATCGCTATACTTCTTGTCTGACCTAATAACATAAGGCTTAACACCATATTTGCTCTGAAACTCGTTACATCTGCGCAAAGGAACCTCTGCGGTAATTTCCCGAATTACCCCTTCTTGTGCTAAATAACCAATTATCGCCATCCGTTCTGCGTCTGGCAGACTTGAAATTTTACCCATCATATACCTCCGTCATAAAAGTCACGCACCATCACCATTATTCTTTTAGTCCGAAATGTTCTGCAATTCGGTCAGCAATTGCCTTTGCAATCAACGGGGGGACAGCATTACCAATCTGCTTTCGGACATAAACCTTTGAACCATAAAAAATAAATCTATCATCGAATGACTGAATTCGAGCGGCTTCTCTCGGTGTTATAGCACGATTAAGATACGGATGATTATTAGTGCCGTTCGATGATGCATCAAACCGAGTATCAATTGTCGGAGATACAGCATCCCATTTCAGCCGTCCCCATGTAGTTTTGAATTTCTGATTTCCATGCAGTTCTTCGGGCAGGCACTCTTTCCCTTGTTCTGGCGGAATCAGCTTTAGTTTTTCAATGGCTATTTGCTTGTGGTTTGATGCCTTGTGATTGTACAGCATTTTGCTATCTTTACGCATCATCTTCTGGTATTCGCTATCTGCCGGAGTGGTGTATTCTTGCTCAAATGCTCCTTCATTTGATTCCAAGAAAGCCAAATCACTAATCGCATCTCTTACTGTAGTTCTTTTCTTCGTCAAAGGCGTAGGCAAAGCTATTGCGCCAAATTTTGAGCAGATGAAAATAGCTCGTTCTCTTGCTTGAGGTACTCCAAAATCGGCGGCATTTAGAATGCCAAACTGAACTGAATATCCAAGGCTCTCAATCGTATGCACAATTTCGTCTTTGAACCAGCCATTGGCGGAGAGCAAAAGTCCTTTAACATTTTCAATCACAAAAACATCGGGTTGGATGATTTTTACTAAGTCGAGGTATTCTCTAAACAAGAAATTCCTGGGATCTTTCAGCCCTAATTTTTTCCCTTTCATTGAATAACCTTGGCAAGGGGGACCACCAACAATCATATTCACGCCGGATTCTTGCGCTAAAGATACAATTCGGGACTTGATTTCTGGGGAAGTAATATCTCCGACCACGACTTCGGCGTAGGGCATATTTTTCTTAAAGGTATCTGCTGCCTGTTCATCAAAATCAAGTGCGACTGTCGTTTTGAAAAAAGGATTCTTATCGAGTCCCCACGAAAGGCCACCTGCTCCGCAGAACAAATCCAGAATATTAAATTTTGTAGGACGTTCTTTCATTGGGGCAATCCTTCTTATTAGTATTTTTTTGAAAAGTTGCTTTCCACCTACTACCGGCTTGAATAAATCAAATTCATTGTCAGATCCATGATTAGCCTCTCCGACTATTTCAAACTGTGACTGATTATGGTACTTCAAATAAGTGATAGGAACACCCATGATGCCGTCATAGTCCATAGGGATTTCAGCAACTTTGCGGACGTTAATAGCGTCAAAATTATCATATGCTGGATATCGGTCTGGAGAATAGTGCTGGGTTAATAAAAGTTCTTCGTGGCGTCTTTCCGTATCAAGATTGGTAAGCCACATTGCATTACCTAAACTTCTCCATTTTTGCCCATCTGCATCAATCCAGAATCGCGTACTTCTTGGCTCTGTGTCCGCCGGAACTCTAAACGCCATATCGCCGAACCTATAGCCGACCCAAGCCTTATTCTCTTTAATGTAGGGAAAGATTTCTTTGTAGGTTATTGCATTCTGATTTCCAATTAACAGATAATGCTTTTCATACTTTGTGAGTAACGAGAAAAGACTCGCAAACAAACTGAACGGTGGATTTGTGCAGCATATGTCGCATTCTTTTAAGTACTCAATACACTCGGCAGATCTAAAATCACCAGTTCCATTCAGCTTTCTAACAACGCCGCGGCGTTCCAATACAGTTTTAATAACATCATCTGGAATCTCTTCACCGCGTTTTCCTGGCATCTTTGTGACAGTTAAAACATAACCACGGTTCACCACAACTGGCTCACCATCTGAATCAAACAAATTTAAAACAAGTTGAATATTATCCTTTATTTGATCGATTTTGGATTCAGCATATGACGTACAAATAAGTTTTTTAAGACCCAACTGATTAAAGTGGCGTAGAAAATAATAGCAGAAATTTGACTCAAACGGGTCATCGCAATTGCACAAGACAATTTTCCCTTTGAATTGTTCTTGATAATGACAGACTTCTTCCGCTATTGTTTCGTAAGTTGTGTACCACTCATCTGTATTGTTTGCCGAATACTTTGCACTATTTAAAATTGAATTTCCTGGACTAACCGCCTTTTTTTCTTCATCCATAGCTACATACCGTTCTTCCGTTTTTATTTGCCGTTTTGGGACACATACACCATAATCATTATCTCACAACGGGTGTACCAAAAAGCGGACTTAATCTACCGACTCCATAATATCTTCAAGTCGGCAATGGAGAGCCTCACATATTTTGATGAGGACGTCGGTTGTGATATTCTCGCCCTTGCCGAGTTTTGCGATGGATGCGGAGCTGACACCCGCAAGCTCTTTCAGATCGTGCTTGTTCATGTTTTTGTCGATTAGCATTTTCCACAGTTTGTTATAGCTGATCTTCATTGCATTATTCTCCTTAATCATTCTTCAACTAATTGGAACCCATCATCATTTCATAATGCTGTTCCTGGTTCATTAAAGTAAACACCATCTTGAATGTTTCCTTCGTCTGCTCAATATCAACACAGTCATCCACGAAATTTATGCCGTCATTTATGCCGACAGAATTGGCACTTATATAGGAAAGCATGGCAGATGCCATCTGATATTGCGTGTAGTCATCGTTGCCAGACTCGTCCTTCGTAATGAACTTATCCTTGTTGTCTTTCAAGATACGCTGCCGAAGCGTGGCACCGTCATATCCGCAAAGCTGAAGGAAGTAGTATTCAAGGATTCTGCGGATGACATTCATAAGCGGTATCGGAGTGTTGACCACCTTGTATTCTTCCCACAGAGCCGCATAGGAGTTCTGGACGGGGTTGTAGTTTATTTCCTCGGTCAGCACTTCCGGGTTCTTCTTCACGCAGCTTCGGATGGAAGACTTGTTATCGACCTTCGTAATGAGATAGAAGTTTACGAACTGATAGTCCCGAACTCGGTTATAGGTGATCTCACGATGGAAGTATGCGTTATGGGTCAGAATGAAAATCTGCTTGATGTATCTGCCCGTGGCAACGGGATCGCCGCCGACCGCATTATTCGCACAGACCTCTATCATTTCCCTGACAAGCGAGCTGACGATAAAGAGTGAGCTGCTGTCCATACTTGAAACAGGGTCATCAATCACTACGATTTTATCCTTCTGACCGCCGTCAGCGTTTTCGCTACCCTTGACCTGGTGGTAGAAATACAGGAAGGCTATGAAGTTCCGTTCGCCTTCGCTCAAGTTCTCGGCAATCGACCCATCCGGGCGAACCACCTCATAAACATTTGGCGTGTCGGCTTTATCACGAATGCTGAAGCCCTGGAAGCCGGAATCACGGAGCAGCATATTTACGCTGTCGATGGTGGCACTCGTATTTATATATCCCTTGTTAAGGTCGGCGATTGCTCTTGCAATTTCGCCTTCGGCAGACCGCTGCTTGGCAATTTTCGCGGCGAGGTCAGACATTTCTTTTTCAAGTGCTGCTTTGCTTGCCTTATAGCGGGCAACCTCGTCCTTCAGCATGAAGGCGATATGTTCCCACACGGCGGTCTTGCATTCTGCCTGCTTTCCGGGCTTCTCGTCCAGAACTGCATTGTTCTCTCGTATGAGCTTGTTGAAGCCTTCGATGATTGCCGCAAGCTCGTCCAGCATCGGTGCGACTTCCTCAATGGTAACGACCTTTGAGGGATCGCTTTTTTTATTTGTGATGGCTTGTAGATTTGTAGAAATAACGCCTTTAATCGCCGCCAGTTTGTCGGTGTATGGCGTGAGGTCTGTACCGGGCAAAAGTTCTGCCGGTGCGGTTTGAAGCGGTGCAAACAAGGCGTTCGCCGCATTGCGATAGGCATCATAAAAATCTGCAATCGCCTTGACCGACTCCTGGTATTGGGCATCAAAGCAAGCCTTGATGTCATCCTCGAAGGTGGTCGGTAAATCCTGCTGACAGTACGGACATTTTCCTTCGGTCGCGCCGTGGTACTGACTATGACCTTGCTGTACCCAAGCTGTAGCATTAATAGCCTTTACAAATTGAGCAAACGGCGTGTCTGCGCTACTGACAACGGACTCACCGAGAATCTCCCGTCCGGCGATGGAATCAAGAACCGAAGTATCGGGAATGGCAGTAAACTCGGTATAGCGTTTTGCATCGGCAGAATACGCCACATCGTAGAGCCGCTTCAAAGCATCGACATCGTGTTCCTTTGCCTTTCCGCTCTTGGCGAGAACTTCCTCCGCAAAGCTCTTTTTCTGCATCTTCCCGGTCTGGGTAGATTTGAACGCTGTTCTGATTTCAGCAGTCTTGTCCCAACACTCGGTTTGGAAGGTAGCAAATGCCTGATCGAGTGCTTCCTGCTTTTTTCTTCTGTCTTCCGTAGCCGTTCTGAACGCATCGGCTGCGGCTTTCTTTTCAGCGCACTTTGCTTCGACCTGTCTCTGTATTTCAACATTGACCTCGTTCACGGTGAAAACGCCGGGAAGGTTATGGTAGCTTGCAAGGTTCGCCGTAATATATTCCTGGTTATAGACATGGATTGTATAGTCCGATACCGATCTCCCGGTTCGCCAGGACACGCCGCTGTCTACTTTTATCGCTCTGCCGATGGTGGACTTGCCGCAGCCGTTGTTGCCAAAGAAGAAGTTTATCAGCGTAGGCACAACGGACACACCGCAGTCTTTATAGGTGGCGTCATTCGGGGCAAGCCGAACAATCTCGGACGGTATTTTTTCTCTCACTAATTTCGCTCCTTTATAATCCGAACAGGCTGATACCGGCATCCTTCAGTTCCTCAATGAGGTTGATGCGTTTTATCGCCCAATGCGTATGGTTCATTTCTGTAATTGCCTTTGTCATATCTTTCATTCCGAGTTCAAAGCCGATGTTACTTATCTGCTGCATAGGTATCGGCCACAGAAGCTGACAGCGAATTTTTATGCCGTTGTCTTGAAGTCTTACGCCGTCTACGAAACCGAAGAACACTTGCTGTTCATTGGACGCTTTTGCGTAGTAGTTTTCCGCTTCCTGCATGAAGAGTGCCGGATAGGTTTTTATCTTTTCGGCCGCCTCGTCCGTCAGTTCCCCCAGTTCGGTACGCAATTCTTCTGACGTCCAGTAATAGGATAAGGCTCTGTCCGGCGGCACAAGAAAGTGGTCGTGGTCAAATGGTTCGGCTCCCATAACGAAAAGATTGTAATAATTCTGATTGATGGTTCTGGAAGTCGGTTGCATTCTACCGTCTGAAGTCCGGGCAACATATGGAAAGTTAAAGGTTATATTCTGGTTAACTGTATCTGCACGGTCGATATGGACGTTCTTCTCACCGTTCTGATTAACGATGGTGGCAGGCACATTTGCGGCAGAGACAGTTTCGAGTTCGTTTTTCATCTATGCCTCCGATTACAAGTTAAGGACATCCAAATGTTCGATGTGGATGTTCTTCTCTCCGTTCTGATTCACAATGGTGGGGTTATTTATGATCTGAACCTTCACATCGGGATTGGAAACAACCTCCGCCTGTATCGGTTCTTCATCTGCATCGGTGGCACCTGATGGCTGTTCGTCATCCACGACCTCCGCCGTTACTGTTTCGGGTTCATCTTCGGGTGAACCCGCTTTTTTCTTATTTTGCCGTATTTTTTCGGCAGCTTCATGTGTTATGGCATCGGCGGCTCTTGCAAATGTCAGCAGCGGTCCCTTGAGATTATCAAATATCATCTGCTGATCGTCAGAGAGCGTTCTTTCCGAGTCTTCCTTCTTCGGAGATTTTCTCTTGGACATCGCCGCCTCCCGGAGGATGGACTCAAATAATCCTGCGAGTTTTTCTCCGATATCATGTGCAGTTGCATCCGAGAGTGCATCTTTAAAGCTATTAACCAGTAAATCATGGGTGGCATCCGGGAACTCATCTATGTATGCCGAGAAATTGAAGGGTTCGATATATGCTGTGACCTTCTTCGCCAATCTCGTGATTTTGGTATTGCCGTTGAAGTATGCCTTGTAAGTATCATCGCCGTATTCATCGGTTATTGCAGGAGCTTCATCCGAAAGGATGGTCTCGATGATGGATTTTGTAAAGGCGGCGGTACTGCTTCCGGCACCGATTATCGCGTGGAGCCTTCCTGCAAACTCTGAAAATTCCATATTCTTTTTCCTTTCGTACCGAAGCCTACCGACCGATACCGAGTTATACCGGCTCTATTTCCTATAATTACGATAGAAGCTCACAAGAAGCACCGAGCTTCCGAACGGCAGACGAGGGTAGATGCTAATTCGGAAATTATTATAGCACGAAACTGCGAAAAAATCTATCTGCTTTGTGAAATTCCTGTTTGCGAACGCAAACGGAAAATCGCAAAAGTAAAGTTTGCCTTTCGCACCGCTGATGACCGCACGGACTGATCACCCGTGGCTCAACGGAAGTCAGCGGACAAGTTAATAACAACGGCTGCCTTTTGAGCGGGTTGCCGCAGACCGAAACGGAGAATCTCTCTGTCGGGCTGTGGTTAGTTTTCTGCACCCTTTTGCAGCCGAACCCGGAGTCCTCCGTTTCGAGAAATCGAAAATCGGAGGACTTTTTTATGACAAACAACGAAAACCAGTACACCATCTACATCCGCTCCACGAAAGAGAGCATCCCCGTCAGCAAGGAAGAATTTGATGCCTACTACCATGACATCAATATCTACCGCATCCGTCAGCAGAGGCACGGGCGCTGCGTGTGTCCGGCAAGCAAGCGGCTCACCTGCGATATGGACTGTCTGACCTGCCCCTTCCACCGTATGGGCGATATGCGTTCCCTCCATTACACCGAAACCGATGACGAAGGAAACGAAACTGCCTGGGTCGATGAAATCCCAGACGATTCGCCTTTACTCGAAGACATCATCATCGAGGCTTCCGAAATGAAAGCTCTGTACGCTCGGCTTACAGAACTGATGCCGGAGGCAATCAAAATCGGCGAGATGCGGCTTGAGGGTTTATCAGAGGATGCCATCGGCGAACGCATTGGGATCGGCAGAAAGACCTATGCCTACAGATTAAAAAAGGTTAAAGCCGTACTCGAAAAAGAATTCCCGTACATTTTTTGAAAAAAGTTTCCCGGATTTTTTCCGAAATGCCCTCATCATGTTCATGGAAGAGTGTAAGGAGCAAAACGATACCGCTCCTTCGGGAGGTGAAAACGAATGAACGAAGCAAAGAGAGATGCTCTGAAGCCGGAGGAAGAACTCGTTGACGTTCTGCTCGACTTCATCATCGTGTCGGCAACACTGGCAAAGAAAGTCACCCAGGCGGTGAGAGAAAAGCAAATCAAGGAAGGAGCGTACAAAGATGTCAAAAATGAGCGAATTGGATGCCGCGATCAGAGACCTGCGAACTGCGGCTGCCGCCATTAATGATGCGGCTGACACCCTCACGGAGATGTTCAGCGGTAAGACCGCCGAAGCTCCGGCAACACCGACCGAGCCGGTTCCCACCAAAGAAGACGTCCGTGCGATCCTCGCAGAGATGTCCAGCCGTGGCTTCACCGCGCAGGTAAAGGAACTGCTCCGTCAGCATGGCGCGGCAACGCTCTCCGGCATCGACCCTACGGAGTACGCCGCTCTGATCAAGGATGCGGAGGGACTTGCAAATGAGTAATCACGCTCTGCTTTCCGCGTCCTCTTCCCACAGGTGGCTGAACTGCCCTCCGTCCGCAAGGCTCGGTGAGAACTACGAGGACAAGGGCAGCGACTTCGCCGCCGAGGGAACGGACGCCCACAGCCTGTGCGAACACAAGCTCAAGACGGCTCTGGGCATTCCGTCCGAAGACCCCACTGAAAACCTCACCTGGTACAACGAGGAGATGGAGGAATGCGCCAGCGGTTATGCCGCCTATGTGCTTGAACTTCTCGCCGAGGCGAAGAAGGTCACGACCGACCCTATCGTGCTGATTGAGCAGCGGCTCGACTATTCCAAATATGTCGAGAGCGGCTTCGGCACCGGGGACTGCGTCCTCATCGCTGACGGCACCCTCAACATCGTGGACTACAAGCACGGCAAGGGTGTGGAGGTCTCTGCAGACCACAATCCGCAGATGATGCTGTATGCACTCGGCGCTTTGGAAATCTTCGATGCCCTTTATGATATCGATACGGTCACGATGACCATCTACCAACCACGCCGCTCCAACGTCAGCGCCTACACCGTTTCGACTGCCGAGCTTCTCGAATGGGCAGAGACCGTTCTGAAGCCGACCGCCGAGCTTGCCTTCAAGGGCGAGGGTGAGTTCCATTGCGGCGAGTGGTGTCAGTTCTGCAAGGCGAAAGCGGACTGCCGGGAACGTGCAAAAGCGAACCTCGCGCTTGCCGCCTACGATTTCGCCGAGCCTCCGCTCCTCACCGATGAGGAGGTCGAAGAGGTTCTCGCCAAGGTCGATGACCTCGTCTCCTGGGCAAACGACATCAAGGAATACGCTCTGCAAGCCGCCATCAGCGGTAAGGCGTGGAACGGATGGAAGGTTGTCGAGGGACGCTCCAACCGCAAGTACACCGATGAAAGGCTTGTAGCCGCTGCGGTCATTGCAGCCGGTCACGACCCCTACGAACAGAAACTGCTCGGCATTACCGAGATGCAGAAAACGCTCGGCAAAGCCAAGTTTGACGAAATCCTCGGCCGCTTCATCACGAAGCCCCAGGGAAAGCCCACGCTCGTTCCGATGTCCGACAAGCGTCCGGCTATGAACACAGCGGCATCAGATTTTGAAAATTAAAGGAGTAAACGATTATGTCTAACAACACTAACAAAGTCAACAACCCCATGAAGGTCATCACCGGCAAAGACACCCGCTGGTCTTACGCAAACGTCTGGGAAGCCAAGTCAATCAACGGCGGCGCTCCCAAGTTCTCCGTCAGCCTCATTATCCCCAAGAGCGATACCGTCACCGTCCAGAAGATCAAGGCTGCCATTGAAGCCGCCTACCACGAGGGCGAAGCGAAGCTCAAGGGCAACGGCAAGTCCGTCCCGGCTCTCTCCGTCATCAAGAACCCTCTGCGTGACGGCGATACCGAACGCCCCGATGATCCCGCCTACGCAGGATGCTACTTCGTGAACGCCAACTCCACGACCGCTCCCGGCATCGTGGACGCTGACCGCAATCCCATCCTTGTTCGCAGCGAGGTCTACTCCGGCGTGTACGGCAGAGCCTCCATCAACTTCTACGCTTTCAACAGCAACGGTAACCGCGGTATTGCCTGCGGTCTGAACAACCTTCAGAAGATTCGTGACGGTGAACCCCTCGGCGGTAAGGCTTCGGCTGAATCCGATTTCGACACCGATGACGATGACGATTTTCTGGCATAAGGAGGGCTGAATCATGACTGAAACCATTACCACCATCCTCTGTATCGGATTCCTGTCCATCTACGCTCTTCTCGGAGTGACCTTCCTGATCCACTCCGTCGCCGACATCTTCGATAATCGCCGCAGGGCGAAGCGTGAAGAAGAACGCGAAAAGCGCGACCTCGAATACCACGAGATGCGCATGAAGGAATTTAAGTAATCAACCGCCGCGGGCGGTGGGAGCGATCCTGCCGCCCTTTACGGCTATGCGAGGTGACAACTCTTGAAAACCATAAGTATTGATATCGAAACATACAGCGGCACCGACCTCGGCAAGTGCGGTGTCTACAAATACACGGAAGACCCTGACTTCGAGGTTTTGCTCTTCGGTTATGCCGTTGACGGCGGCGAAGTCCATGTGGTCGATCTGGCACTCGGCGAAAAAATACCGGCAGACATTGCCGCCTCGCTTACCGATGAGAACGTGCTGAAGTTTGCCTTCAACGCCAACTTTGAGAGGGTCTGTCTTTCCCGGCATCTCGGAATGCCTACGGGCGAATACCTCGACCCGTCTTCCTGGCGATGCACGATGGTGTGGGCGGCGTACATGGGATTGCCGCTTTCGCTGCAAGGTGTCGGCACGGTTCTGAACCTCGACAAGCAGAAGCTGACCGAGGGTAAGGAACTCATCAAGTATTTCTGCTCTCCGTGCGCTCCGACCAAGAGCAACGGCGGCAGAACTCGCAACCGCCCGGAGGATGCCCCGGAGAAATGGACGCTCTTCAAATCCTACAACCTTCGTGACGTTGAGACGGAGATGGGCATACAGCAGAAGCTCACGAAGTTCCCCGTGCCGGAGTTCGTGTGGGATGAATACCACATTGATCAGGAAATCAATGATCGCGGAGTCCGGCTGGATATCCCCCTCGTAGATACAGCCATCCGCATGGACGCCGCTTCAAGACAGGAGCTGATGGACGATATGCGCCGCATCACCGAATTGGAAAATCCCAACTCGGTAACACAGATGCGGTCGTGGCTTGCCGACAACGGACTGGAAACGGATACCCTCGGCAAAAAGGCGGTCAATGAAATGCTGAAGACCGCGCCGCCGGAACTCGCCGATGCCCTTGTTCTCCGTCAGCAGCTTGCCAAGTCCTCGGTGAAAAAGTATCAGGCGATGCAGAACGCTGTGTGTTCGGACGGCAGAGCCAGAGGGATGTTTCAGTTTTACGGTGCCAACCGTACCGGGCGATGGGCAGGCAGGCTCATTCAAATGCAGAACCTGCCCCAGAACCATCTATCCGACCTTGCCGAAGCGAGAGGGCTTGTCCGCAGCGGCAATTATGAAGCCGTGAAAATGCTGTATGAGGATGTGCCGGACACGCTGTCGCAGCTCATCCGCACCGCCTTCATTCCCCGTGAGGGCGCGATGTTCTATGTGGCTGACTTCTCCGCAATCGAAGCGAGGGTCATCGCATGGTTCGCCGGAGAGTCGTGGCGGCAGGAGGTCTTCGCCGAAGGCAAGGACATCTACTGCGCTTCAGCATCGCAGATGTTTCGAGTGCCGGTCGAAAAGCATGGTGTCAACGGACACCTCCGTCAGAAAGGCAAAATCGCTGAACTGGCTCTCGGCTACGGCGGCTCCGTGGGTGCTTTGAAGGCAATGGGAGCATTAGAGATGGGCTTGACCGAAGAAGAGCTTCAGCCGCTTGTTCAGGCTTGGAGGGCGGCAAACCCCAACATCGTCAAGTTCTGGTGGGATGTTGACCGTGCCGTTCTGACCGCAGTCCGGGGCAAGACCACCACAGAGACACATGGCATTCGCTTTCTCTGCCGCAGCGGAATGCTCTCCATACTTCTTCCGTCCGGCAGGATGCTCAACTATGTCAAACCGAAAATCGGTGAAAACAGGTTCGGCGGCTCCTGCATCACCTACGAAGGTGTCGGCGGTACGAAGAAATGGGAACGGCTCGAAAGCTATGGTCCCAAGTTCGTGGAGAACATCGTTCAGGCAACGGCGAGGGACATCCTTTGCTACGCCATGAAGACCCTTCGCTGCTGTTCGGTCACGATGCATATCCACGATGAGCTTGTGATCGAAGCCGACCCCCATGTATCCCTTGACACTATCTGTGAGCAGATGGGCAGAACGCCGCCGTGGGCAAATGGACTGCTCCTCCGGGCAGACGGTTATATCACGGAATTCTATAAGAAAGATTGAGGTAAATCCTATGGGAATAAACAAGTTCAATGCGGAGGGCTATTACGACCCCACCGCATATGAGGCAATGACAAACGTTGCAAAAGAGGAAAAAGCGTTCTTCGCATTCAGACCCGTGGTATATATCTGCTCACCCTATGCCGGAGATATTGAGACGAACGTCAAGGCGGCGCAGAAATACAGCAGATTCGCCGTAGATACCGGCTATCTCCCAATCGCTCCGCATCTGCTGTTTCCTCAGTTCATGGATGACGGCAATCCGAAAGAGCGGGAACTCGCCATGTTCTTCGGCAATGTGCTGATGAGCAAATGCGCCGAATTATGGGTCTTCGGAGATCTGATTTCAAACGGTATGGCTGCCGAAATAGAAAGAGCCAAGCGTAAGAACTACACCATCCGATATTTTAATTCCGACCTTAAGGAGGTAACCGAAAATGCGTGACCTGCCAATCGCCTACGGCAATAGCTGCTATGCCAAGACCTGGGCGAACAAAGCCACCGCATGGGAAGACCTGTGCGAAAGGCTGAAAACCACCATCCGCACGACCGAAACCGTGGAGGAATATCCTAAGCTCAAAAAAGATGACCGTGACCGTGCCAAGGACAAGGGCGGTTTTGTCGGCGGCAATCTCAAAGGAAGCCGCCGCAAGCGTGAGACCGTGGCTTGCCGCTCCATGCTGACGATGGACGCAGACCATGCCGAAATCGGTTTCATCGACAAGTTTACCGCCGAGTGCCGGTACGCATCCTGTCTCTATACCACCCACGGACATACACCCGAACAGCCTCGCTGCCGCATCATCGTGCCGCTGACGAGGGATATCACCCCGGACGAGTATGTGGCTCTCGCCAGATACTTCGCTTCCGATTGGGGCATCGACCAGTTTGACGAATGCTCCTACAAGCCGAGTCAGCTTATGTATTGGCCGACAACTCCGGCAAACGGAGAGTTCATCAGCAAGACCACCGAGGGCGAATGGCTCGATCCCGATGTATATCTCACGGCGCATCCGAACTGGAAGGACTGCTCTCTGCTGCCGACTTCCTCCCGTGAAAGTGCCGTCCGTGAGGCAAGCGGCAAAAAACAGGAAGACCCTCTCACCAAGCCTGGTGTGGTGGGCGCGTTCTGCCGTGCCTACGGTATCGCCGCCGTTATTGAAAACTACCTCGCCGATGTATACGAGCCTTCCGCAATGGAGGGTCGTTACGACTATATCCCCGCCGATTCATCTGCCGGTGTCGTGGTCTATGATGACAAGTTCGCATACAGCCACCATGCGACAGACCCCGCCTGCGGTAAGCTGCTGAATGCTTTCGACCTCGTCCGCATCCACCGTTTCGGCGATGATGACGAGAAGAAGTCATTCAAGCAGATGACCGAACTTGCCCTCGCAGACGATATGGTCAAGGAGAACCTTGCCGCCGAGCGTATCGCTCAAGCCGGAGAGGATTTCTCCGATGACGCCGACTGGCATAAGCGGCTTCACTTCGTACCCCGCTCCGGGGCATTGGAAAACAGCGTGTGGAACTTGAACCTCATCCTTGAAAATGATCCCGACTTGCAGGGCTTCGCTTTCAACGATATGGCGAACCGCATCCAAGTCACAGGTGAGCTGCCGTGGGACCGTCCCGAAGGAAACTCTTTCTGGAGGGATGCCGACTCTGCCCAGCTTAAATCGCTCGTGGATATCCGTTACGGCGAGTTCACCACACGAAACTACGACGTCTCCTTTACCAAGGTGGCAGATGACCGTCATTTCCATCCTGTGAGGGATTACCTCAACGGACTCCCCAAGTGGGACGGCGTGAAGCGTGTCGAGGAACTGTTCATCAAATATCTGCAGGCTGACGATACGGAGTATGTTCGTACCGTCACGAGAAAAACCTTCGCCGCCGCTGTTGCGAGAGTCATGTGTCCCGGCATCAAGTTCGACTGCGTTCCCGTCCTTGACGGCGAACAGGGCATCGGCAAAAGTTCCATCGTAAAAGACCTCGTCACGCCCGAATACTACTCTGAATCCCTCTCGCTGACCGATATGGACGATAAAGCCGGAGCGGAAAAACTGCAAGGCTTCTGGGTGGTCGAGATAGGAGAGCTTGCCGGAATGAAAAAAGCCGACATTGAAAAGGTGAAATCCTTCCTCTCCACCTCTGATGACAAATACCGTCCGAGCTACGGCAGAGTGGTCGAAAGCCACCCCCGCCAGTGCATCATCATCGGCACGGTCAACGGTGAACGCGGCTACCTCCGTGACATCACGGGCAACCGCCGCTTCTGGATCATCAAGGTTCATCAGAAAACACAGAAGCAGAACTGGCACTTTACACAGGCTGACCGCGACCAGTTCTGGGCAGAAGCGAAAGCCATCTGGGAGTCCGGCGAAAAGCTGTACCTCGAAGGCGATATCCTTGCCGAGTCCGAAAAGGCGCAGCGGAACGCTATGGAGGTCGATGAGCGTGTCGGAATGGTCGAAGAGTATCTGAATACGCTTCTTCCCGAAGGCTGGGACAGCATGGATGTGTATGCCCGCCGCAGTTACCTCTCCGGCGATCCGACCGCAGTCAAAGGCACCGTGGAACGCACAACCGTTTCCAATGCGGAGATATGGTGCGAATGCTTCGGCAAAAACCTCTCCGAACTCAAGGCTACGGACAGCTATGCCATCGCCGCCCTCATGACGCAGATTCCGGGATGGAAACGCGGTGCCGCCGCCAAACGACTGCCCCTCTACGGTAAGCAGCGAATTTACGAAAAAGGCTAACTGCGGAACAAGATGCGGAACAGGAACAACTTTTTCCCTTATATTCGTTCGGAGATAAAGAGATAAAGAAACACCTACACGCACGTATAGGAATATAAGGAAACGGTTGTTCCGCTCGTTCCGTTGTTCCAGAAAGGACAAATATGAAAAGCGAAAAACAGATAGAACAGAGTCTGGTCAAAGCCGTGAAAAATATGGGAGGCATCGCACCCAAGTTCGTCAGCCCCGGTTTTGACGGAATGCCCGACCGCATCGTGCTTCTCCCTCATGGGCTGATGGCATTTGTGGAAGTTAAGGCTCCGGGCAAAAAGCCCCGCCCTTTGCAGGTGTCAAGGCATGGCTTGCTTCGGCATCTCGGCTTCAAGGTGTATGTCCTTGACGATATGAACCAGATCGGAGGGATTCTCGATGATATACGAACCGCATGATTATCAGAAATATGCCATCAACTTCATCAAGGAGAACCCCATCGCCGCCGTCCTGCTTGATATGGGCTTGGGTAAAACGAGCATCACGCTGACGGCAATAAACGACCTCCTTTTCGACAACTTCGATGTACGGAAGGTTCTCGTCATTGCTCCGCTGCGAGTGGCACGGGACACATGGACTGCCGAGGTCGATAAGTGGGATCATCTCCGGCACCTCATCTGCTCCGTGGCTGTCGGCACCGAAGCGGAACGCAAAGCAGCTCTCGAAAAGAAAGCCCACATCTACATCATCAACCGCGAGAACGTCTCATGGCTCATCGAGGACAGTGGCATTCCGTTCGACTTCGATATGGTGGTGATCGATGAGCTTTCTTCCTTCAAGAACGGTAAAGCAAAGCGGTTCAAGAGCCTGCTGAAAGTCCGACCCCTGGTAAAACGCATTGTGGGTCTGACCGGCACTCCCGCCGGAAACGGTCTGATGGACTTATGGGCAGAGTTCCGTGTGCTGGATATGGGCAAACGGCTCGGACGGTTTATCTCCAATTACCGCCTCAACTACTTCACCCCGGACAAACGCAACGGTCAAATCGTGTATTCCTACAAACCTCTGCCGTTTGCCGAACAAGCCATATACGATGCCATCTCCGATATCACCATTTCGATGAAGTCCACCGACCACCTCAAAATGCCGGAACTGGTCAGCACAGCGTATTCCACCGTCATGAGCGATGCGGAAACGCAGACCTATGAGGATTTCAAATCCGAGTATGTGATGAAACTCGGAAAGGACAAGGAGATCACCGCCGCCAATGCCGCTGTCCTCTGCGGAAAGCTGACGCAGATGGCAAACGGAGCGATTTATGACGAATCCGGCGAATGCCACCTCATCCACAACCGAAAACTGGACGCTTTGGAAGACATCATCGAAGCCGCCAACGGAAAGCCGCTTCTGGTGGCGTACTGGTATCAGCCCGACCGTGACCGCATCGAAAAAAGGCTGTACGAACTGCATATCCCGTTTTCACGGATGGATTCCTCCGAGAGCATCCGCAGATGGAACAACGGCGAGTTTCCCGTTGCCCTTATCCATCCGGCATCTGCCGGACACGGGCTGAACCTTCAAAGCGGAGGCAGCACCATAGTGTGGTTCGGCATGACGTGGAGCCTTGAACTTTACAGCCAAACAAACGCAAGGCTGTGGCGGCAGGGTCAGACCGCCGATACCGTGGTGGTCATGCACATCATCACCGCCGGCACCATTGACGAGGACATTCTGAAAGCCCTTCAGCGGAAGGACAAAACGCAGTCCGCATTGATAGCGGCGGTCAAAGCAAATCTGTGACAATCTATGAAAATCCGTGCCAATCCGAGCGAACTAAAAAATTCGGAGGTACAGAATATGAACCCTTTTGAAGAACTGGCGAATGCCATAGTGATACAAGCGGCAAAGGATTACAGAGCCGCCTTGAAAAAGCTGAAGAAATATCCCAGAGATGCCGAAGCAAGGCAAATGAGGAATGATTGTGAGAGTTTCTTCCGTTCCTCATGGTATAGCTCCCTGACTTCGGTTGACGGAGAACTTCTGATGCGGAAACTGCAAATGGAGGTGGCGGCATGACAGCAAAGGAATATTTGAGTCAGGCATACCGCCTCGATCAGCGTATAAACTCCAATATTGAAGAGGTCACCATGCTTCGTGAAATGGCAAGCAGCATATCCTCTCCGTCATGGGGCGAAAAGGTGCAGACTTCCCGCAGTACGGAAGCCCCCTTTGTACGGAGCCTTGAGAAAATCATGGATTTGGAGGACACCATCAACAAGGAAATCGACACCCTTGTCTGTCTGAAAAAGCAGATACGGACGGTCATAGAAGCCGTACAGAATACGGATGAGCGGCTCGTTCTCCGTTACCGCTACATCCACAACTGTACATGGGAGCAGATAGGAAACGAACTGAATGCCGATGCGAGAACCATTCGCCGCTGGCACGGCGAGGCTCTCCTCAAGGTAAAAGTCCCCGAAAATCCCATCATAATATAAATGCGCCCGAAATGTCCTGCTTTGTCCGTAGATGCCCACTGCCACATTATGGTATGATATAATCAGCAAAGAATATAAAGACGAGCCTTCGAGGGAGCAATCCTTCGAGGGCTTTTCTTATGCCCCGAAGGAGGTGAACAGATGCCAAGCAAGCCGAAACGACCGTGTTCCTATCCCGGCTGCCCCAACCTTACGGATGGGCAATACTGTGAAGGCCATGTTGCCGTTGCCCGCAGACAGTACAACAAATATGAGCGCTCTGCCGACATCAACAAAAAGTACGGGCGTGCCTGGAAGCGAATCCGTGACAGACACATCAGTCAGCATCCACTTTGCGAGGTGTGCAAGGAAAACGGAAGGTTCGTACCCGCAGAGGAAGTTCATCATAAAAAGCCAATCTCACAGGGTGGCACTCATGCAAGGGACAACCTCATGAGCCTGTGCCGTTCCTGCCACACGAAAATACACCATGAGATTGGTGACAGATAAAAAGGCCATTCCTTTTGATCGGAATGACCTTAAATTGCTGTTATGGCTGAATGTCAAACATAGACAGCAGCTTTTTGAAGGTGTCTTGACCATCAAGGCAGGTATCGGTCAGATATCCTTTTTCCGATTCCCACTCAGAAAGGCCACGGTGATAAAACATCTTTTTGGAGTCTTCAATAATGAACGGAACGATACCGTGCCGCAGGCATTCTTTGAGTGCTATCAAACGGCCAACTCTGCCGTTGCCGTCCTGGAACGGATGAATGCGTTCAAAGTTGTAGTGGAATTCGATGACATTTTCTATTGATACAGCATCGAGAGATTCGTAATCGGAAAGCAGAGCCTTCATTCTTGCCGGTACATCCTTGGGCTTGGCAGTTTCACGACCGCCGACTACATTTGCCCGCTTTTTATAGTCACCGACAGCAAACCATGAGAGCGTAGAATCCTTTGTACTCTGCTTCAGAATGCGGTGCAATTCCTTGATGATATCTTCTGTCAGAGGTTCTTCCGCATGGTCGATCACATAATCGATGGCACGGAAATGGTTTACTGTTTCGATGATGTCATCAACAGGAATGCCTTCGCCGACATCCACTGTGTTTGTTTCAAAAATCAGTCGCGTCTGATCCTCGCTGAGCTTGCTACCCTCGATGTGGTTGGAGTTATAGGTCATGCGAACCTGAAGTTCATGATACAGTCCACCGGGCATACGGATGCTTTTTTCATCTCGCAGGGTTTGCAACAGCAAGTTGTCACTAATGCTACGGTACAGTTCTTCCGGTGTGCAGGATAAATAGGCAGCGATTTTTGCAAGTACATGAGCCGCAATTTTCTCGCCGCGACCGATTTTTGCAACTGTACGGGACGAAATGCCAAGTTCATCCGTTAGTGCGGTCTTTGTAAGCCCTTTGGCATTCAGCTTACTCAGAAGTCCTTCATAGGAAATCATGAAATCACCTTCTTCCTTTACTTATTATAACCAATCCAGCAGAAAAAGTAAAGGCAAATTCAAAAAGAAGTAAAGGTAGGGGCGATAAAATCTCCGGGACCTTATTATGCGGGCAGCGGCCTGGGGTCACGTGCGCGAAAAAAGCGAAATCAAAAGGGTAATTAAGGAAGGAGAAATCGAATGCCCACGAAATCCAACAACATAGGCGGTCAGGGCGGCGCAAGACCCGGTGCGGGAAGAAAGAAATCCGCTGTAAAGGACAAGGCCGAAAACGGCAATCCCGGCGGCAGAAAACTTGAAGTGCTGGATATTCCCGAAGTCGAGGGTGTCGAAATGCCCAAGCCCCATGATTTTCTTTCTGCGGAGCAGCGTGACGGCAGCGAACTGCAGGCAAAGGAAATCTACGAGGAGACTTGGAAGTGGCTCAAGCAGATAGGCTGTGCCGCAAAAGTGTCTCCGCAGCTCCTTGAGCGGTATGCGATGTGTTCCGCTCGGTGGATTCAATGCGAAGAGATGACAAACCGCATGGGTTTTCTCTCAAAGCATCCCACCACGCAAAAGCCGATACCGTCCCCGTTCATCAACATTGGTATCAACTACATGAATCAAGCCGTGCGGCTGTGGAATGAAATATTCCAAATCGTCAAAGAGAACTGCAGCACGGAATACGGCGAAGCAACTCCGCAGGATGATCTGATGGAGCGTCTGCTCCGCGCAAGGAAAGGATGACATTATGTTTGAGAAAGTAAATCCGTGCCACCCGGACAAGGTGGCTGACCGTATTGCCGGTGCCCTTGTTGACCTGGCATACAAAGAAACGAAGAATCCGAAAATCGCCGTAGAGGTTCTCATCGGTCATGGCAAATGCCACATTATCGCCGAAACCTCCGTCAAGCTGAATCGCGGCGATGTCCGCAGGGCGGTGAAACGCATCGCCGGTCCCGTCATTGTGGACTACCGTGAATACAGGCAGGATGCTCACCTCGCAGAAAATCAGAAGGGTTCCGTCAAGTGCGGCGATAACGGCATCTTCAAAGGTGTCCCCGTCACGCAGGAGCAGCATATTCTCTCCGATACGGCGAGAGAGCTTTTTGAGATTTATCCCTATGACGGAAAATACATTCTGGACGATGAACACCTCATCATCTGCCAGTCCAACTTTCCCACGGGCGGTCTGCGAAAAATGTATCCCGATGCGACTATCAACCCGCTCGGTGATTGGACGGGCGGCACCGATGTGGACACCGGCGCAACCAACCGTAAGCTCGGCTCGGACATGGCTGACTCAGTGACCGGCGGCGGTCTGCACGGTAAAGACCTCTCCAAAGCGGATGTGTCCGTGAATATATACGCATGGCTGAAAGCCCAGGAAACCGGGAAGCCCGTGGAACTGTGCTGTGCCATCGGTGATGACGTTGTGGACGGCATCCCTTATTCTGAAATTGTGGAAACTGCCAGAGAGTACATCCGCTCGGCCGGCGGCTTCGAGAAATTCGCGGAATGGGGTCTGGTATGATGAAAACAACGACTGAAATGCAGCTCGTCCCCGTGGCGAAGCTCGTACCCTATGTAAACAATGCCCGGACGCATTCGCCGGAGCAGATAAACAAACTCCGCTCCTCGCTTCGTGAGTTCGGTTTCATCAATCCCGTAATCATCGACCGTGACTTCGGTGTTATCGCCGGTCACGGTCGTATTCTTGCCGCCAAAGAGGAAGGCATCACCGAAGTGCCGTGTGTATTTGCTGACCATCTGACGGACGCGCAGAAGAAAGCGTATATCATCGCCGACAACCGCATGGCGATGGATGCCGGATGGGATGAGGAGCTTCTCCGTGTGGAGATTGAGGCTTTGCAGGCAGAGGACTTCGACCTCGCCCTCACAGGCTTTGATGAAAAGGAACTGTCAAAGCTGTTCGATGACGGCACCGAAGGTAAAGAAGATGACTTCGATGTCACCGCCGAGCTTGAAAAGCCCGTGTTCTCCAAGCCCGGAGATGTATGGACGCTCGGCAGACACAGGCTCGTCTGCGGCGATTCCACGAAACCGGAAACCTATGAGGTTCTGATGGAGAGCAAGAAGGCGAACCTCGTGCTGACTGACCCTCCGTATAATGTAAATTATAAAGGCTCTGCCGGAACGATCCAAAACGACAACTGGTCGGACGGCGAAGCCTTTTATCATTTCCTGCTTGATGCCTTTACCAATATGGAAAAGGTCATGGCAAACGATGCGTCCATATATGTTTTCCATGCCGACACCGAAGGGCTGAACTTCCGTAAAGCCTTCTCCGATGCCGGTTTTTATTTGTCCGGCTGTTGCATCTGGAAGAAGCCGAGCCTCGTTCTCGGTCACTCTCCGTATCAATGGCAGCACGAACCCTGTCTGTTCGGCTGGAAGAAAGACGGAAAGCATCAATGGTATGCCGACCGCAAGCAGACCACCATCTGGGAATTCGAGAAGAGCAAGAAAAACGGTGAGCATCCCACGATGAAGCCGATACCGCTTCTGTGCTATCCCATTATGAATTCTTCGATGTCGAACACCCTCGTTCTCGACCCCTTCGGCGGTTCGGGCAGTACGCTCATTGCCTGTGAGCAGACCGACCGCTCCTGCAACACCATCGAACTTGACCCCAAGTTCTGCGATGTCATCGTCAACAGATACATCGAGCAGGTCGGCACGAACGAGAATGTTTCCGTGCTGCGTGACGGAAAAATCTATCAGTACGGCGAGGTGACGTCGAATGAGTAATATGACCCTCGGAAGTCTGTTCGATGGGTCGGGCGGTTTTCCGCTCGGAGGTATACTTGCCGGGATCACTCCCGTGTGGGCTTCCGAAATCGAGCCGTTTCCGATTCGTGTAACAACGAAGCGGCTACCTTTTATGAAACACTACGGCAATGTGTCCGAAATGGACGGCGGCAAGGTCGAACCCGTGGATATCATCACCTTCGGTTCGCCCTGTCAGGACATGAGCGTAGCCGGAAAACGAGCGGGGCTTGAAGGGTCCCGCTCGAACCTTTTCTACGAAGCCGTCCGCATTATCAAAGAAATGAGAAAGGCCACAGGCGGCGAGTATCCGAAATGGGTGTGCTGGGAGAATGTTCCCGGCGCTTTTTCATCTTCGGGCGGCGAGGATTTTCGCTGCGTTCTTGAAAGCCTGTGCGGTGTTATCGATGAACCTGTTTCAATCCCTAAACCTAAAAAGTGGGCAAACGCAGGAGAAATCCTGGGTGACGGTTACTCCCTCGCCTGGAGAGTCCTTGACGCGCAATTCTGGGGAGTCCCCCAACGCCGAAAACGCATCTACCTTATCGCAGATTTTACAGGCGGGTGTGCCGGAAAAGTATTATTTGAGTCAGAGGGCTTGTCTGGGTATACTCCGCAGGGCTTCCGCTCGTGGCAAGCAGCTCCCGGAGATTCTGCGAATTGCTCTGGAACGACAGGCATCGGCTTCGACGGGTACAACGCAAAGCTGACGGACGATAAGTCCGCCACCCTCGGTGTGAACTGCGGAATGTCCACCGGTCGCAACGGCGTGGTGCTGAATGACCAGGGCGGCAACCGGATGGATGTGACCGAAGACGTAACCTGCACTCTCCGTGCCGAAGCACACCATCCTCCGTGTGTTTTGGAGGAGACTGTGGCGCTCGAAAACCATCCGATGGACGGGCGTGTCAAGCTCGAAGAAAACGGAAAGGTTCAGACCTTGAGCGAACGGATGGGAACCGGCGGCAACAATGTACCGCTCGTTCTGAAAATACGCTCCGGCTGCGAGGGCGGCGGCAAGGGCCCGCTCATTCAGACGGATAAGTCGGCAACGCTCTCGTGCAATAATGACCAGACGCTTTTTGAGCCTTGCTCCTGGGACGGTGGTCAGATCTCGCCGACCCTCACGAAACAGAATGCGGGCGGCGGTCAGCGGATGCCGGACAAGGACAATTTCAACTGCGTCCTTCAGCCCGTGACGGGGCCGCTCCTCGCAAGCGGATATGAGAAACTCGGAACGCAGGAAGCGGCGAACGGAATGTATGTCATTCAGCCCTTCGGCATCTGCTCCAAGAACTCCAACGCAATGAAGTCCTCCAACCCTCACAGCGGCATATATGAAGCGGACACCTCCCGTACCATTGATACGAGCGGCGGCAATCCTGCCTGTAATCAGGGCGGCATCGCTGTTGTTTCCATCGAAGGCAACGGCTCCCGTCCGTCCCACCGCGGTGACGGTTTCAAGGAGGGCGATACGATGTACACGCTCAATTCCGTGGAGCAACACGCCGTGGCATATTCCATGACAACGGGCAGCTTCCCGAATGTAGCAAAAGACAAAGTTCCTCCGCTTCTCGCACGGGATTTCAAGGATGCGACTGTGGTGACCGAGCCTTCCTACGGCATCGGCCGTGATGCTTTCAATCAGGGCGCGAACGCACAGTACAGACCAGCCATTGAAAGAGAGCTTCAGCCGACAATCGTGGCAAAGGGACCCGGCGCGGTGGCGCAGGATGAAGCCGGATACACCGTCCGCAGACTGACACCGACAGAGTGCGCCCGTCTCCAGGGATTCCCGGACTGGTGGTGCGATGCTCTTGCCACAGAGAAGCCGACAGATGAAGAGGTTTATTACTGGTACAAGGTTTTCAAGACCTACACCGAAGTATGCGGCGGCAAGATGAAGTCCGATAAGCAGCTCCGTTCGTGGCTTTGCAATCCGCATTCCGATTCAGCGGAATATAAAATGTGGGGCAACGGCGTGGCGCTTCCGTGCGTATACTTCGTCCTGTCCGGCATCGTGTACTATCACCAATTGAACGCCGAGTAAACGGCGCACATTCTTCACCGCAAAAGTGTTGAAATGACTGGACTTTCAGGCACATCAGAGCGAATATGTCACTACCAAAAATAAAGGAGGTCATTTCAATGACAATCAAATTCAATGTGCCCGGCAGCAAACGCAAGGAGCTTGTAAAGACCATCGCCGCTTGGCTCGGCGAAGACATCAAATACTGCGGAGCGCCGACCTTCGCCTACGAAATCGACTACTTTACGGTCGACCGCGAAGGCAACCTTATCTTCGATGACAGAGCGGATTCCGAGGTCATCGAAAGGCTTCTGGAGCATCTCTACGATGAGGGTTTTGAGAGCGACATTTCGGCGATAGCCGAGAAGCTTGCCGCAGCACCTTCCATTGACTCCATAGAGGACATTGACAGCGTTACGCTTTCCTTCCCGGATACCGGATTTGACGAGGCCGCCTTTGAAAGGCTCAAGGCACTCTGCGAAGCAAAGAAAAGCCTTATCACAAAGGCATTCGATGCCATCTCCACCGAGGTCAACTGGAACAAGGATGAACACACCATTCAATTCCCCTGGTTCAAGCTTGACCTTTCCGCAAGGGAAGACGAGAAACTTGCCTGCATCCTTTTCTTAAACAAGCTGATGGCATTTGCCAAAGGAGCCAAGCGGGTCACCGCCAAGGAAAAGGATACCGACAACGACAAGTACGCATTCAGATGTTTCCTTCTCCGCCTCGGATTCATCGGTGACGAGTTCAAGGGAGCAAGAAAGGCCCTTCTTTCCCGCCTTTCCGGGTCTTCCGCATTCAAGAGCGGCAAGGCAAAGGAATACCGTGTGGAAATGGACGGTGACAACTTTCGCATTTTCACCGCAAAAGACAGCACCGAAGCAGGCCGCATCGGAATGGAGATCGCCGAAGAACTCGGCAGCGAATTCTGCGAAGTAAGCGAGGTGACAGACTGATGTTTGAAATCAGAAAAGAAACCCTTGAGCGTATCCGCAAACAGTATCCTGCCGGAACGCGGGTCGAACTGACCCATATGAACGACCCCTGGAACACTCGACTTCATGAAGGCTGCCGGGGTACGGTCGTAGCGGTCGATGACATCGGCACCATTCACGTTGCCTGGGACTGCGGTTCTTCCCTCAGTGTGGTCTACGGCGAGGACTCCTGCAAGGTGGTGACGGAAGATGAATGAAAAGGTTAAGAAGCAGATTCTCGCTGTCCGAGAAACGGGTCTCACCAATATGTTTGACCTTAACGTTGTTCAGCGCATTGCTTACGATATGGATTTCTTTGAACTGGTCGATTTCATCGAGGAAAACAAAGCGGCTTATGTCCGTTTCATTCTGACCGGCGAAGAATAAGGAGGATTTTGCAATGTGGAAAGAAGGAAGCCTGCGGTTGGGCGGAGACATTTTCCATTACCGGATGAAGCAGTACGAAGAGGGTTCACAGTTCGATATTGATGGTGGCCGCATTTCAAAGCTGATGCTGAAGCGGAACGGCGAGATCGTCTACAACTACGACAGGGGTTTGGATGTTGCCCCGGTCGATGAGAACACCGTCTTCGCCCTGGAAATACTCCTGCACAGCGAAAACCACTAAACATACTACATCCCGGAACGAGCCGAAAGGCTCTGTTCCTCGTATACGGAGGTTTCGTACCAAAATATAAACGATACCTCAACGGAAGTCGCACCGATTACGGTGGCGGCTATTTTTATGCCATTTTCAAGGAGGTGCCCGCTATCAGAAAGCTAAAAAAGTATAAGCCGACCCGCTTTATGGCGAAAGGCTCCCATTACGATAAAGACAAGGCTGACTTTGCAGTCAGCTTCATCGAATGCCTCTGCCATACCAAAGGTACGTGGGCGGGAAAGAACTTTGAGCTTATCGACTGGCAGGAGCAGATCATCCGTGATGTGTTCGGAACCATAAAGGCAAACGGATACAGACAGTTCAACACCGCCTTTATCGAAGTGCCGAAAAAGAACGGCAAAAGTGAACTTGCCGCTGCGGTCGCTCTGCTTCTTCTCTGCGGTGACGGTGAGCAACGAGCCGAAATCTACGGCTGCGCCGCTGACCGCAATCAGGCAAAAATCGTCTTTGATGTTGCCGTGGACATGGTTCGCTTCTGTCCGGCTCTGGAAAAACGGGTGAAAATCACCGAATCCCAGAAGACCATTGAGTATCTGCCTACCAAGAGCAAATATCAGGTTCTGTCGGCAGACGTTGCGAACAAGCACGGCTTCAATACCCACGGCGTTATTTTCGATGAGTTGCACACGCAGCCGAACCGAAAGCTCTACGATGTTATGATCCAGGGCTCCGGCGATGCTCGAATGCAGCCGCTGTATTTCCTTATCACGACTGCCGGAAACAACACCGAAAGCATCTGCTACGAGGTGCATCAGAAAGCTCTTGACATCATCTCCGGCAGAAAGATTGACTCGACCTTCTACCCGGTCATTTTCGGAGCGGACATGGATGAGGACTGGACAGACCCCAAGGTGTGGAAAAAAGCAAACCCGTCTCTCGGCGAGACCATCGGCATCGACAAGGTCAAAGCCGCCTGCGATTCCGCAAGGCAGAACCCCGGCGAGGAGAACGCTTTCCGGCAGCTCCGTCTGAATCAATGGGTCAAGCAAAGCATCCGATGGATGCCTATGGACAAATGGGACAAATGCGCCTTTGCCGTAAACGAGGATGATCTTGAAGGCCGTGTATGTTACGGCGGTCTTGACCTGTCATCCACAACGGATATCACGGCATTTGTCCTCGTTTTCCCACCGTCTGATGAGGATGATAAATACATCATTCTACCTTACTTCTGGGTGCCGGAGGAAAGCCTCGACCTTCGTGTCCGCCGTGACCATGTCCCGTATGACATCTGGGAGCGTCAAGGCTTCCTGCAGACCACGGAGGGCAACGTCATCCATTACGGCTTTATAGAAAAGTTCATCGAAAATCTCGGTGAGCGTTTCAACATCCGTGAAATCGCGTTCGACCGATGGGGCGCGATACAGATGGTTCAGAACCTCGAAGGTATGGGATTCACGGTGGTGCCGGTCGGGCAGGGCTTTAAAGACATGAGTCCTCCTACAAAGGAACTTATGAAACTGACCCTCGAAGAGAGGCTTGCCCACGGCGGTCATCCCGTATTGCGGTGGATGATGGACAACATATTTATCCGCACAGACCCCGCCGGGAACATAAAACCGGACAAGGAAAAATCCACAGAAAAGATTGACGGAGCGGTAGCCACTATTATGGCACTTGACCGTGCGATCCGCTGCGGGAACGATACAAGTGAGTCAGTCTACGATACCCGTGGGCTGCTTTTTATTTAAGGAGGTAAATGACTATGGGTTTTCTTAATGGGCTGTTCCGCTCCAGAGATAAGCCTAAAAACAGAACCGCCGGAAGCGGATACAGCTTCTTTCTTGGCGGCACAACCGCGGGGAAAGCGGTAACCGAGCGTTCGGCGATGCAAATGACCGCGGTGTATTCCTGTGTCAGAATCCTCGCGGAGGCTGTGGCGGGTCTTCCTTTGCACGTCTACCGATACTCTGATTCCGGCGGCAAGGAAAAAGCCGTGGAGCATCCGCTGTACCGGTTACTGCATGACGAGCCGAATCCCGAGATGAGTTCATTCGTGTTCAGAGAAACACTTATGACTCATCTTTTGTTATGGGGAAACGCCTACGCGCAGATCATCCGGAACGGCAAAGGCGAGATCGTTGCTCTCTATCCGCTTATGGCAAACAAAATGTCGGTCGACAGAGATGAAAACGGTCAGCTGTACTACCGTTACACGAAGTCCCCGGATGAAGCGCCGATCATGCCGAACAACACGGTCGTTCTGCTTCCGAGGGACGTGCTGCATATTCCGGGACTCGGTTTTGACGGTCTAGTGGGATACAGTCCCATCGCTATGGCGAAAAACGCCATCGGCCTTGCCATCGCCACCGAGGAGTACGGAGCCAAGTTCTTTGCCAACGGCGCTGCTCCGAGCGGTGTTTTGGAACACCCCGGCACGATCAAAGACCCGACAAAAGTCCGTGAAGCGTGGCAGTCGCAGTTCGGAGGATCTTCCAACAGCGGTAAAGTCGCGGTACTGGAAGAAGGCATGAAGTACACGCCCATCTCCATTTCACCGGAACAGGCGCAGTTTCTTGAGACCCGCAAATTTCAAATAAACGAGATAGCTCGAATTTTCAGAGTACCGCCTCATATGGTCGGTGACCTCGACAAGTCGAGCTTTTCTAATATCGAGCAGCAGTCTCTGGAATTCGTAAAGTATACCCTCGACCCCTGGGTGATGCGCTGGGAGCAATCGATACAGCGCTCCCTGTTCACGCCGAATGAGAAGAAGAACTACTTCGTCAAGTTCAATGTCGAGGGACTTCTTCGCGGCGATTATCAGAGCCGTATGCAAGGCTATGCGACAGCACGGCAGAACGGATGGATGTCGGCAAACGACATCAGAGAGCTTGAGAATCTCGACCGCATTCCCGAAGAAAGCGGCGGTGATCTCTATCTCGTAAACGGCAATATGCTTCCGCTCGAAAAGGCGGGTGCTTTTGCGAATACACAAACCGATGACGGAAAGGAGGACGATTCCAATGAAGAACAGGAAGTTTTGGAAATGGACGAACACGGCGGACGGAGATCCCTGCGGCGAGAGAGTTCTTGAACTGTACGGCACGATCGCATCGGAAACCTGGTTTGACGATGATATCACGCCGCAGATGTTCAAGGACGAGCTTCTCGCGGGCAGCGGTCCCGTCACTATCTGGATTTCAAGCCCCGGAGGTGACTGTACGGCGGCAAGTCAGATCTATTCCATGCTCATGGATTACGGAAACAATGTGACCGTGAAAATCGACGGCATAGCGGCGTCTGCTGCTTCCGTCATTGCTATGGCAGGCACAAAGGTGCTGATGGCACCTACTGCGATGATGATGATCCACAACCCGGCTACGGCGGCGTTCGGTGACCACGTTGATATGGAGAAAGCCATCGAAATGCTTAACGAGGTCAAGGAAAGCATCATCAACGCATATGAGATCCGCACGGGTCTATCCCACGCACAGCTTTCCCACATGATGGATGACGAAACATGGATGAACGCAAAGAAAGCGATAGAACTCGGTTTCGCGGACGCGCTTCTTTCAGATGAAAAGCACCATGCGGATATCGAAGCCTACGCTTTTTCCGGCAGTTCTGTCGAGAAAGCGCTTCTGAACAAGATTTCGGCAAAGGCAAAACTGGCGGTTCCAGAAAGAAAAGCAAAAATGTTCAAGGCTGAAGACTGTCTTGAACGACTCAACCTTATAAAAAACTGGAGGTAATTAACAATGACTGTTACTGAACTTATTGAAAACCGCAACAAAGCCTGGAACGCCGCGAAAGCATTCGTGGAGACCAGACGCGACAAAGACGGCATCCTCTCCGAAGAGGACGCGAAAACCTATACCGAGATGGAGCAGAAGGTCAAGAACTATTCTGCGGAAATCGACCGTATGCAGGCAATGGAGGCTATGGAACGCGACCTCGCACTCCCCACGAGCGCTCCCATCACCGCCAAACCCATGAACGGCGCTTCGGACGAAGAAGAGACCGGCGTGAAGAGCAAGGCTTACAGAAAGAGCTTCTGGAACGCGATGCGTCAGAAAGTTGTCCGTCCCGAAGTAATGAACGCTTTGCAGGTCGGCACCGATTCCGAGGGCGGTTATCTGGTACCGGACGAATTCGAGCATACTCTCGTTGAGGCACTTCAGGAAGAGAACATCTTCCGTAAACTGGCGCATATCATCCAGACGGCTTCCGGAGACAGAAAGATCCCCGTTGTCGCGTCCAAGGGCACCGCTTCCTGGGTGGACGAAGAAGGCTCCATCACTGAAAGCGATGATTCCTTCGGTCAGGTTTCCATCGGGGCCTACAAACTCGGAACCCTTATCAAGGTATCCAACGAACTTCTGAACGACTCTGTGTTCCCGCTCGAGGGGTATATCTCCAAGGAGTTTGCGAGACGCATCGGCGCCAAGGAGGAAGATTCCTTCTTCAATGGTGACGGTGACGGCAAGCCCGTAGGTATCTTCCATTCTACCGGCGGCGCACAGGTCGGCGTGACCGCGGCAAGCACTTCCGCAATTACCGCTGACGAGATCATCGACCTCTTCTATTCTCTCGGCGCTCCCTACCGCAAGAAGGCTGTATGGGTGCTGAATGATGCGACCGTGAAGTCCATCCGCAAGCTGAAAGACGGCAACGGCAACTACCTCTGGCAGCCCGCTTTGACCGCCGACACTCCCGACACTCTGCTCGGCAGGCCTGTGTATACTTCCACCTCCGTTCCGACAATCGCATCCGGCGCGAAGGTCATCGCGTTCGGTGATTTCAGCTTCTACTGGATCGCCGACCGTCAGGGCAGAATCTTCAAGAAACTCTCCGAACTGTATGCCACTACCGACCAGACCGGTTTTGTCGCTACCCAGCGTGTTGACGGCAAACTTATTCTGCCCGAGGCTATCAAGGTCCTTCAGATGAAGGCGTAAGGAGGCACGCTATGAGCTATAACGCAAAGAACTATACCGAACAGGGCGGCGCGGTTATTCATATCGGCGGCAGGCTTGTGATTGACGAAGGAGGCTCCATTGAGGGGCTCCCTATCGCCGAGAACCAGGCAGACAGCACCGCAAGCACTGTCGCAGACCTCAAAACGAACTTCAACGCGCTTCTCGCAAAGCTGAAAGCAGCCGGTCTTATGGAAGCAGACGAGGTAACTGAGTAAAGGAGGCGGCAGCGATGGCAGAAACTACTATGCTCGAAAAAGTTAAACAAAATCTGATCCTCGACCATACGGCGGATGACGATCTCATCACACGCTACATCGCTGCCGCTGTCTCGTATGCGGAAAGCTATCAGCACATCGAAGCGGGATACTATGCCGTAAACGCGATGCCGCCGACCACCGAACAGGCAGTAATCATGCTTGCTTCACATTTCTATGAGTCGCGTGACGGCTCAACGGGCGGTTTCTTCGCGGATAATGTCCAGGCTGGACGGCAGGTCTGGGATACGGTAAACCTGCTTCTCCGCCTCGACAGAGAATGGAAGGTGTAGGCATGAGTTACGGAAAAATGAACGGTTTTGCGGATATCAAATCCATACAGCACACAAAAGACAGCGAGGGCTTCACCACGGAAACGGAAGTGAGCCTCGCTTCTGTTCGCTGTTATCGGGAAGGCCGGCACGGTTCGGAGAAATGGTCGAATCTCGCGGCGTTTTCCGAAGCGACCGACCTTTTCCGCTTCCGGACGGTTCCGGGACTTATAGTCACGACCGGACACATTATCGATTATGAAGGCGAACACTTCACCGTGACCTCCGTTGAAGACGTTAAAGGCCGCGGAATGTACACCGAGGTGCTTGCGAAAAAGGTGGTGAGTTCCGTTGGCTAAAGTCAAGCTGGTCATGCCGGACGACTTCGAGAAGCGGCTGACGTCCCTCGGAAAAAACGAGGACGCTATCGCAGAAAAGGTACTCGAAGCCGGAGCGGAAGTTGTACTCCCGAAAGTAAAGTCAAGTCTTGCCGGTTCCATCGGCAGGAATACCAAAGTCGAGTCACGCTCTACAGGCGAACTTCTCGGTTCGCTCGGCGTCAGTCCCATGAATCGGAACAAAGATGGAAACAACAATGTTCATGTAGGTTTCAACGAGCCGAGACGAAAACAGTACGCAGCACGAGGCAAACGCAGTTATTCCGAATCCACCAACGCGATGATAGCGAACGTCCTGGAATACGGACGCCACGGACAGCCCGCGAAGCCGTTTCTGAAACCGGCTGCCAAATCAGCGCAATCGGCCGCACAGGACGCTATGCGGACTAAATTTCTGGAGGAGGTCGATAAGCTGTGAGCGCTTTATCCGAAATCAGCGCACTTATCTCCAGGTTGAATATTCCCGTTGAAACAGGAGTATTCAGCGGTCCGGCCCCTTCGACATACACGGTGCTTGTCCCGATATCGGATGACTTTGACCTTCATGCCGATAACGAACCCGGAGTGGATATCCAGGAAGTGCGCATATCTATTTTTGCAAAAGGCAGTTATACATCGGTAAAAAGCAGTATTACTGCAGCCTTGCTCGACTCGGGTTTTACGGTGACCGAAAGACGGTACATCGAATATGAACCCGACACGGGCTATCATCACTACGCGGTCGATGCCGCGAAATACTATTTTTATGAAAGTGAGGACTAAACAATATGGCAACAATCGGTTTAGATAAGCTGTATTACGCTGACATCACGGAAGATGAAGACGGCGATGAAACCTACGGTACTCCGAAGGTGCTGGCGAAGGCAATCAGCGCGGACCTTTCCATTGAACTCGCCGAAGCCATCCTTTACGCGGATGACGGAGCGAGTGAGGTTGTTAAGGAGTTCAAGTCCGGTACGCTCTCCCTTGGCGTTGACGATATCGGCACGGACGCCGCCTGTGACCTTACAGGCGCGGCTGTGGATTTGAACGGCGTTCTGGTATCTTCCGCGGAAGATGTTTCCGACCCTGTGGCTATCGGTTTCCGGGCGAAGAAAGCAAATGGAAAATACCGCTACTTCTGGCTTTATAAAGTTAAGTTCGGCATCCCGGCAACGAACCTGCAGACAAAGGGTGATTCGATTTCTTTCTCTACGCCTACCATCGAAGGCACCGTGATGCGCCGCAACAAACCGGATGAAAACAGCAACCATCCCTGGAAAGCGGAGGTCACCGAGGGCGAAACCGGTGTTGACGCGACCACGGTCAGCGGATGGTTTTCGAGCGTCTATGAACCTGAATTCTCGGAGGGACCTGTTGTATCATGAGTGAACGCGGAGCATTGATTACAATCGGCGGCAGAGAGTATGAACTTCTGCTGACCACAAAGGCAACAAAGGAAATCGCGGGAAGATACGGCGGTCTCGACCATCTCGGCGATAAGCTGATGAAAAGCGAAAACTTCGAGATGGCTCTTTCGGAGATCGTATGGCTGATCACTCTTCTCGCAAACCAGAGCATCCTCGTCCATAACATTACGGACAAAGAGCATCCGAAAGAGTTGCTCACGGAGGATGAAGTCGAGATCCTTACCTCGCCGTTTGAACTTGCCGGATACAAAGCCGCCATTACCGCGGCGATGTACGCCGGAACAAAGCGCAACGTGGAGAGCGAGGAAGACTCAAAAAACGCGCAGGTCGGGTAAGTACAGAAGAAGTATTTACCCGGCTTTTATATTACGGAACCGCGCAGCTCGGTTTTACACAGCAGGAGGTCTGGCTTATGCCGATAGGCCTCCTGCTTGATTTATGGGAGTGCCACAAGCAATTCATGGGACTTGCGCATCCGAAGCGTGAGCTGACCATCGATGACATTATCCCGGAAGGAATATAAGAAAGGAGGCGGCATATGGCAGATAACTTTGGTCTGAAAATCGGACTGGAAGGTGAAAAAGAGTTCAAAAAGGCTCTTTCCGATATCAATCAGTCGTTCAAAGTTCTGGGCAGCGAGATGAAACTCGTGGCTTCGCAGTTCGATAAAAACGACAACTCCGTCCAGGCTCTAACCGCAAGAAACAACGTTCTGAACAAAGAGATCGAAACGCAGAAGGAAAAAATAGAGACACTTCGTTCCGCTCTCGCAAACGCCTCCGAATCGTTCGGCGATACCGACAGACGTACTCAAAGCTGGCAGATACAGTTGAACAACGCGAAAGCCGCCCTCAATGAGATGGAGCGTGAGCTTGACAGCAATAATGCCGCTCTTGACGAGGCTGCCTCCGGATTTGATGATTCGGGAGAAGCCGCGTCCGGTATGGCAAAAGATATGGATTCCGCGGCGGACAAAGCCGGAGAGCTTGATGACAGCGTAGATGACGCCGGAGACGCGGCGGATGACGCAAAGAACAAGTTCTCCGGTTTTGGCGACGTGCTGAAAAAAGTCGGTACGGCGGTCGGCGCGGTGTGTATTGCCGCGGGTGCCGCCGCGATCAAACTCGGAAAAGACGTCATCAACTCTTTCGGCGAACTTGAGCAGAACCTCGGCGGTGCGGAGAGCGTATTCCAGGATCTCGGTAAAAACATCAGCGAGATGAATACGCAGGTCATTACCGGATTCGATAAATCGACCGGTGCCGCCATTACGGAGATGCAGTCCCTTGAGCAGGTCAGCGCCAACGCCTATAAGAACATGGGCGTTTCGCAGAGCGATTACCTTGCTAGCCTCAATAAGATGGGCGCTCTGTTCCAAGGCAGCGGTCTTAATCAGCAAAGGGCACTTGACCTTTCGACACAGGCGATGCAGAGAGCGGCGGATATGGCGTCCGTTATGGGTATCTCCACGGAGGACGCTCTTAACGCTGTGACCGCGGCCGCGAAGGGCAACTACACGATGATGGACAACATCGGCGTGTCCATGAACGCGACAACGCTTGAGGCTTACGCTCTTTCCAAGGGCATCGATACCGCCTGGGCGTCCATGTCCAACGCTGATAAGGCGGAGCTTGCCATGTCGTATTATCATTATACGACCACCAATAAGCAGCCCCTTGCCGCATACCGATGTATGA